>Ga0209237_1000143_pt1 | contig 35607 bp, 35 predicted proteins | sample GraSoi013_1_40cm_2_FD_185820 | JGI IMG/M metagenome (GOLD analysis project Ga0209237, IMG submission 185820) | Grasslands soil microbial communities from the Angelo Coastal Reserve, California, USA - Sample 10_02_2013_1_40cm (SPAdes) (version 2) | ecosystem: Environmental > Terrestrial > Soil >...
GGCGAACCTCCATTCCCAAACCCTTTGCCTCGCGGGCTCTCGAAACCGCCTCCGAATCCTTGGCCGTCATAAGGAGCTTGAATTTCACTCCTCTTTCAATCGCGCGGTAGATTTCTTCTTTGACTTTCCCGAACCAGCCAAATGTCTCTGCAGAGATCGAAACGTTTCTAGACGCGTTGGCTATCACCTTGACCGTCCGGACCTCCATCTCTTCGAGCGTCGGCAACGGTTCGAGAAGGTCCTCTGGCTTGACCCCGAGTCGGAGCTCCCAATACTGTGGCTCTAACAAGGACAACAATCGCGTGCTCTTGGCATTGAGGGCGTCAAGGTCCCTTGACATCTCTGTCCTTTTCAAGTCCTGCATCCTGGCTACGAACTGCTTGGGCTCTGAGGCTTCGAGCTTGTTGCTGCTAACCCGAACAATCCCCTTCTCAACAAGCTCCTTCACGGCTCTCTCAGCATCTCGCGATGAAAAGCTCGAATGCGCCAATATCTGCTCGATAGTCTCGCCGGAGGGCTTTTCCAAAAGAGAGAAGTAGATTGAGCATCCTTCTCTTGAGAAACCGAGCTCTTCCATCAGCTTTTGGGCTTCGTCATTCAATTCGCGAGACGCCTCTGCTCTAACAATCGACAAACTCTCACGCGGAAACTGGTAGAGGAAAGCCCCTGCAATCGACTTTTCCCTTTACTCGCCGAATAAAGTTTGGACATGCAAAGCATTGCGCGAAGGAAACCGTCTTCACGAGCACCGGGCAGTCCACTGCCTCCTTCTTCATCCTAGCTAGTTGCTTACCGCCCACGACCCCCTTAAGATCCTGAATGTACTGCTTCGGAGTCGGGGGGCTCTTTTCGGGAACAGTGACTTCCACAACATATTTCGTTTGAGGAAGGTCTTCGCTCATCTGCTTCCAATTGCAGGCTCCCCTCCAGAGTGCTAATTATCCCTTTGTTACTGGAGAACGTATAGAAGAATTCCTCCTCGGTATTCACAATGCACTGTCCGATGCGTACGTGCAATCGACCATTGGATTAGGTCTTAGGTCTATCTTTTGATGGGCCAACATACATGCATGCGTTTCAACAAAATACTTCCCCTTTCAAGAACTTCCCGCAATGCCTTTGTTGGCCCTTCCTTTCAAATTCGGAACTAGTACCAGCTCCGACGAATCAGACTCTTGAGATTCATTGGTTGATCGGAAGCGTCTTGCGCCTAACGTTTATATGAAATATCTGGTAGAAATCGTTTCGAAAGACTCTTGGAGAGACGGCTCCTTCTGCTGCCTATCGCATGGGCTGCCTTCGGCTTAGGCGAGGTCTACGGCCTGCGGCTCCTCCTCGGCCCCATTTTGAACATAGCCCCCACGATCTCCAATGACAAGCCGATTGGAGGCTCAATCTTTCCCGTCCTCTTCTTCAATGTCGCAGCCGTACTCGTCGTGCTGGGCGTAAGTCTCTACTCTCTTGGAATTTGGAACATAGACCTTTCTCGGAGAAAGGAGAGAGCTGACTTGGGTGCCTTGACCGTCCTGTTCGTTGGCGGCGTGTTACTGTGGTACGTGCCAGTGGCATTCTTCTTCGTCGTTGCAGCGATAATCTATCTGCTCGCCACGAATATCGAGTAGTTCCTGTTGCCCGTCAACGCGACGGTGGTGGTTTGCGCCCACAATGAAGAGGCCTGCATTCGAGAAGCCCTTGAAGCTATACTAAAACAATCAACACCACCGATCCTAATCATACTCGTCGCAGACAGATGCACCGATCGGACTGTCCAAATTTCAAGAGCACTTCTCCCGAAGGGCTCGATCCTACTCGAGAAAGGACGATCCCTATGGAAGAACAGTTACGCAGAAAACCTAGAGATCGGAAGGCGCAACGCAATCGGCGAACTTCTCGCCATAATCGACGCGGACATTTTGGTCCCTCCTCGCTTTCTGGAAAGATTGTCCGCTTTCTATGACGGTTGGGCATCGGTGTCTGCACTAGTCAGGACCGACCCTCGACGAGGATGGTTGAACAAGCTTGTATCTTTCTGGGAGAGAAGCTACGTGCTTACACCCATGGGGAAAGAGGCCCGAGGAGGAGCAAGAATCGTTTCCCTCAAAGCGCTAGGAGATATCGGGGGTTTCCAAGACGTCATGGCGCCGGATACGGATCTTGACATCAGGCTCAGACAACGCGGCCTGAGAGTAAGAATCGACCCGGGGCTCGTAGCCTTGCACCTGCGCAGGATGAGCTTGGCCAGATCCATCCCTTACCAGATTAAGGCGGGCAGGGCGCGCCGAGAGCTAGGAGTCTCGAGTCGGCGGACCCTCGCACACTCAATCGTTCGTGTGAGGCCATTCGTCTTATACGGTTACTTGCGGGAGAGCTTGAGAGATCGGGTTCGCGGGGATTGAGCGCACGAAGGGCACAAGCGTGAGGAGAATCTGATTACGTTACTCATATCTGAAGATAAGGCGCAGGTTCTCCTTCTCGCAAAACTCTCTTTGTGTCAGGGGAACGATCGCTCTGGGAGCATGCATCCACCTTGAAACGCCTTATAGTGACAGGAGGAGCGGGATTCCTCGGAGGTCACCTCGTTCGAGCTCTTCTGCGGACAGGCGCGACGGTTACAGTGGTGGACAAGGTTCAGAGGCCACGAACTCTTCCTGTTTCTCGAAGGTTGGTCTATAGGCGAATGGACGTTGCTGGGATCAATGCATTAGCCTCGGAGTCCTTGCCAAACACAAGAATCGTTCATCTGGCAGCAAAGACCTCCGTGCAGGAATCGGTGCGACACCCGTCGTCAACGGTTAGGTCAAACATAGCAACGACCTGCGCCGCCCTCGACTTTGCGCGCAGGATGGACAGTGAGCGTTTCTTGTTCGCGTCAACCGCGGCTGTTTACGGTGACCTCGTCAGTAGTTGCAGAGAAGATGACACTCCATCCCCCAGTTCCCCCTACGCAGTTTCGAAACTTGCGTCAGAACACTACTGCAAGGTATACACGAAACTATACGGGATTCCAACCGTGATTCTCCGATACTTCAACATCTATGGACCGGGACAATCAGCCGCATACGCCGGAGTAATAACGCGATTCGTCCGAGAAGCTCTTCATCAAAGTCCCCCGGTCATCTTTGGCGACGGACAGCAAACGAGGGATTTTGTCTTCATTAATGATGTTGTAGACGCCACCCTCTCATCTCTGGACAAATCCCTACCTAGGGCAGCTATCATCAACATAGCAACGGGAAGAGCCACCAGCATCACATCACTCTCTAAGATGATACTGGACATTCTCCGGCTGCATAATCTTCACCCGATTCATGCGTCTCCTAGGGCAGGAGATGTAAGGCATAGCAGGGCTGACATCTCCCTTGCGCGCAAGATGCTTAACTTCCGCCCCAAGTACGATCTGAACAAGGGATTGCGTGCAACGACTGACTGGTTCAGAGCAAAGGAGAAGTAATAATGAGATTCAGTCTGGTTTGCTAGATGTTTGGGACGCGCGTCGTGATGGTACCAGCAGCCGCATACCCTGCATATCCTCTTCCGCTCCTGGACGAGTCAGACCAAGGACGAAGCCACCTTCCATCATCCGTAGCCAGTGATTCTCCCAAGTGAAAACGCCAAGAACCGCAGTGATTCTTTCGGGTGGCGAGGGCGTTCGATTGAGACCTATCACACACGACATTCCCAAAGGCCTGGTCAGAGTCGGAGAGAAACCTCTGCTTGAATGGGTTATCGAGTGGCTGAGAGAAAATGGCGTCTCGGATCTTGTAATTGGAGTAGCCTACTTGAAGGAGAAGATAATGCACTATTTCGGAGATGGGAAGAGATTCGGGGTAGATATCCGCTACAGCGTCCACACAGTTAAAGGCGGAACAGCTGAGGGGCTACGCCTTGCGATAACCAGATTTGTAGATGAGCCCTCGTTCTTTGCTCTCAATGGCGACCAGATAACAGATCTGAACTTGAAATCAATGTACAAAGATCATCAGAAGAGCGGGGCAATTGCATCAATAGCAGTGGTTCATCCACGGCTACCTTTTGGGTTGGTCGAGGTGGACTCGAAAGGATTTTGCAAGGGTTTTAGGGAAAAACCAGTCTTGGAACATGTGTTCTCATCGATAGGCATCTACGCGTTTGACCATCAGGTGATCGAGATGCTTCCAAGACGCGGCGATGTGGAACGGACCACATTCCCCAAGCTGGCAACCATGAATAAGCTAAAAGCCTTCAAACACGCTGGATCTTTCATCACTGTGAACTCGTTGAGGGAACTAGAGGCGGCAGAAGAAATTTTCAGGAAGGGGCATCAATGAACGCGTTAGTAACCGGGATAACGGGCTTCATAGGATCCAGGGTAGCCTCTCGCCTCGTAGACGAGGGCTACAATGTCCACGGCCTCGTCAGACACTCCTCAGAAAGAGATCTGAGCCGAATTAGCAAAATCATGCCGCAAGTACATCTCATCGAGGGCGATCTTGGGACTTTCCACTCGACCCTATCGGCGGTCGATGCGGCCGAGCCGAACATTGTCTTCCACTTGGGAGCTTTGACACCCGTCAGGCTGTCGTTCGACGATCCGTATCCGTATGTCTCAACTAATTTCGAGGGGACCCTGAATCTCGTTCATGCTATCCTGAAAGAGGCTCCAAACGCGCGCCTAATCGCAGCTTCCACCGCGGAAGTCTACGGATGGCAAGAAGGCAATAGGCCCATACGCGAGAATGCGGTCTTGCATCCAGCTTCGCCCTACGCGGTTACTAAAGCGGCGGCGGATGAATATGTACAGATGGCTGATCGGGTCTACCACCTCCAAGGAACGGTTTTACGCCCGATCAACAGCTACGGGCGATTGGGTGAGAAGGGCTTCTTCATCGAATATCTTGTTTCCAAGATGCTAGCGGGGGACCAATGTTATGTTGGTGCTCCCGATTCCGTGAGAGATTACATGTTTGCGGACGACCACGTGAATGCGTACATGCTGACGGCGCGGTCCTCCCAGGCCGTCGGACAAGTGTACAACGTGTCTCCCGGCAATCCGATCACCAATTCAGAGGTGACAAAAATGCTCGCCAAAATGACCGACTTCAAAGGGAGAATTGCATTTGGGTCATATCCACCCGGATACCCACAAAGACCCAAGATGCAAGATCCACAATACCTTGTACTGGACAACTCGAAGATCACCAAGGAGCTCGGATGGAAACCCACGGTTGGTCTCGAAGAAGGATTGGCCCGAACAATCCAGGCATGGAAAAACAACTAGCGACCAAGAGATAATCAACCGACGCTCTTCTCCAGAGTTTCCAAGATCTTTGACTCGAAGGCGTCCGAACTGAACTGAGTTGCCCGTTCCAAGGCTCTTTTCGAGAACTCCACTCTGAGACGATCATGGGCAAAGAGGTTGGCAATGTGGGAGATTGCCTCGTCGGTATTTTTCCACGTAAACCCCACATCACGCGTCACTATCTCAGGAGGACCTCCGCTTTCGTGGACGACTGGTACACAGCCAGCTGCCATCGCTTCGACAATGGCTATGCCAAATTGCTCATTCCGAGCGCAATGAACGTACACTTTGCCGCGTCTCAAAACTTCCTTTGCCCTTCTCAGAGGCGATAGGATGAAGGAAACGTTGCCTGACGCCTTCTTTTTCAGCGAGTTGTAATATTGGAGATTCTTGTCATCGACTGTCCCTATTATGGCGAATCTGAAAGATGGTGAGCCACTCGCAATCTCCAGGAAATCCTGCAGTCTTTTTTCGGGTACGATTCGGCCAATTGTGATTACAAGGTTCTCCTTGCTGTCTTCGCCGGAGGACTTGTACTGTTCTATGGGGCATGGTGGATAAAGCGTGGTGGACTCTCGCCCCCATACCTTTCTGATGAACCTACCCGTATAGTCAGAGACGCTGAGGAAGTCGTTGACGTGTCGAACCCGTTCGTGATAGAATGATCTTGCGGGCGAATAATACAGGTTCCACCAGAGAGAGGACTGGCCTTCATGCATATGTGCGAAATAATCCGGGAAGTAGCAATATTGTATCGTCCGAGTGTTAGTTGAGGGCACATACCCAACGTCCTGTGTACTCAAGATCAGATCAAAATCTCGGTGTTCTCTGAGAATTCTTCGCGTCTCTTTCTGAAAGTAGTACAGCTGTTGGTAAAGAAGCAACCCTCTGGATACCAATGGATTGAAGGCTGGAAAGCTGAGCCTGTCGACCTTATCGAGTACGCCTTGACAGCCAAGAAAATCCTCCAGCTTAGCTACATCGAACCGTTCCGAAATGAGTGAACCTTGATGACCGTTTTCTACAATGGCTCTAAGAGAATGAATGGCCACTTGTTCAGCCCCGCCCAAGACGCTGAGTCTAGGATGAACGACGAGTATCTTCAATCCTCAAACCCCATTGAGAGTAGGTCACCTCCCGCGCTGGCAAGGATGAAAAATCCAGACCTGACCACATAATCATCAGGCGGGAAGACATCGCATACGAGAATCCTTTTGAACTCGCCCTCCCCCGCAAAGGGCTCGCCTGGACAGCCTTTGCAATTCTTTGCGAAACGATCAGCGAGCACATTGAGGTGAGTTCTAGGGAAATGAAAGAGGTGTTGATAATTCACTGCAAACTATCGGTCTACGCAGGAGGAGAATATCTTTGTTTCTGTGCTTGCAAGGTTTTGCAAGATCGCGGATATCACATCAATTTACTCTCGGATGTTTTCGAACCGTCGAAAGCAGAAGCACTTTACGGAATGGGAACCGTGCTGTCAAAGTGCACCCACATTCCATTGCCCAGACCTGCGACCGCATCGCACCGTAGCCTCCTAGTTCTCGAGCAGCTAATTTACACAATTAGGCTTGCAAGATTCGCCACCGCGTTAAGTAAAGGAGACTTCGATTTCGTCTTGAATACACAATCTTCGGTATTCTCGTTTCATGGAAAGAGGTTGTACCATTTTGTCTACGAGCTGACGGACTTGTTTTCCTATCCGGTTCCAGTTGCGAAGGATGCAATACCGAGAGGAGGCCGTGGAAAGAGAATCTACTTCTCTGTGCTCAAGATCCTTTACGCGGCTTTGGCCCAGCAACCACGGCCAACGTCTTTTTTCGTTACGGGTCATGGTGTCCTTAGGAGTCTAAGAACGCTCGGCTTTACCAACTCATCCTTCGTTTATCCTCCATCTCGTGTGTTCAAGCCTGGGATACCGAAGAAACCGGAGATCGTTCAGGCTTGTAGAATTGCACCCGAGAAGAGGCTTGAGTTCATGTTCGATGCTGCTAGGAGACTTCCCCAGTACAAGTTTTGTCTGGTGGGTCGAGACTCCGAGGTCAATAGATTATCGAACCCAGGTTATGCTCAAAGGGTTTTGGCCAACTTACCTCCCAATGTAACCTACATTCAATCATCGATTCGAGAGAGGCCTGAACTACTGACGTATAGCCAGGTCTATTTCCACACCGGCCTTGAAAAGGGAATGCTCTTGGTTCTTATGGAGGCTATGTCCGCTGGTTGTATCCTAGTTGTTCCCGAGCATAGTGTCGCCGGAGAAATTGTGAGGGCATCTCAGATTGGATACACGTACCGAACCATAGAGCAGGCGGCGGATAAACTGAGAATTGCGATGGACAAACCTCAATGGAATCCCTCCGAGATTTCACTACGCGCAAAACAGTTTGGGCCGGAAGCTTTCGAGACTCTGATCAGGAGTCTTGGAGAAGATCAAGTGGGTCCTAGTGATGGCTCTTAGGAGCTGCACTGTGACGCGTGGGGTCTTTTTTTCGAAGAGGACGTCGAAGGTCACGTGCGACTGGCGATATGCTGAACAAACCTACCAGACCCCGTCGACCATCGCCTTGAAATTGCTGAACGCATAGAGCAAGTCTCTGTTTCTCAGGCCCGCAATTGTTGCTTTTACTTTCCCTAGATACCAACTTACAAGAACGCGTTTAGGATAATATTTGCGAAGGATATACGGAAGATATCGTCTTGATTCAGCGATCCATTTGTTGTGCCCTGAACCATGTCGCTCGTGATAGACAATGCTGGTTGGGCAGTAAGCGACACGCCAACCGTTTTTTCTGGCGCGATGGCAGTATTCTACATCCTCGAAGTAAAGAAAGAATCTTTCGTCTAGCAACCCGATTTTTTCGACTAGGGCCCTTCTGATGAGGGCACAGCCAAAGCTGCTTGACACCAACTCGATAGCGTTGTCGTACTGCCCGTGATCGGGTTCTCCTTCACCCCGATTGCCAATCGCATAAGGCCACTTGCTATAATCGTGTCCTGCGCTATCGATGATATTATTGAGTCTTACAAGCTTCGGGACGACAATTCCTATTTTTTGATCGCTTTCAGCGGTTTTCCTTAGATTGTCAGTCCAGCCTGCCGTGACTCTGCTATCTGGGTTGAGTAGAATTATGTATCTGCCTTTTGACTCTCGAATTAATTTGTTGGTGGCTTTTGCATAGCCGAGGTTCTGAAGGTCGTTGCTGTGCTCCAGATACTCGTAGTTTTCCGTGTATTTTCGAAGGCTCTCTAAGAGACTGGCTCTGTACTTGTTGCTCTTGTAGTGGACGGTTAGAATGCTGAATTCAATGCCATTATCGGCATGAGTATCCGACGTGGGGGGAGTGGAAATTATCATGCAAGGGGCCTTACCGGGGGATGATTCAACTGGCCAATGTCCAATGAGTTTCCTGAGATGTGCATTCCTTAGCGAAGCGCAGGGCTCTGATAGTTATTCTTTCATAGATTACGAGTTATCCCTGCTCGATGAAATCATATGTTTAATATGTCGAGGAAGATTTCATGAAACAAACTAGACTTAGTGGAAGTGCATGGTTTTCCGTTCAGCATTGAAGGAGTTGCTCGGACCATGCAAATCGCTTCTATCGAGAAGTCAGTAAGATGACGTTCGAGATCCTCGCTATTGTTGCTATCATAGCAGCCCGAACGTTATGGGTAGGGGTGCACCCTATTCCTCATGACATAGAACCTGCTATCATGCCTGGATTGAAGAACATTCGGAGGGTCCTTCACAGACAAACAATAGTTAGCGGCAGAGCACCCTACGGCATCATCTGGTACGCGATTAATCTTCCAATCGCGAGAGCCGCGAAGTTCAACGGAAGGTACTGGATTCTCTATCTGGGGCTGATCGACAGCATCCTTCTCTGGCTCAGCTTGACCATGGGCTGGTTGGGGTTCCTTGCATATGCATTCATAGGAACATTTCAGCTGCTCCGAGCTCCATGGAACACAGGCATAAACTGGCTTATCGTGCTCGGGTTAGTTTCCCCGTGGTTCCTAGTAATCGCGCCGATTGCGAAATTGCCAGTAGGGCTTCCTCTCCATGCTTTCGGAGACACTGGGCGCGCGTTCTTCTTCAGACACAACTTTGTTTACTACGGACTTCTAGGGACCCTTTGGCTAATCGTATTCTTCAACCTCTTCTTACCAGCGATTCGCGACGCGTCAATACTAATTCAGGGTTTTGGCTGGGGGCTCCTCTTGGGTTATCTCTTCATTCGACGAGGCCGAAATACTTCGCCGACATTTCTTTCGTGATTCGCTGCAAAGATGAGAGGTTCAGTTTTCTAGATTTTCGCGGAGGTCTAGTATTTCCGTCTACAAAGCAAGATTCGGGATTGTCTGAATTTCCCCTAGCTGCCTTCGATATCAGTCCGAACAAGATTCTCGTGCTATGGGGCCAGGCTCGGGAGTGAATTTGTAACCGAAATCGGCAACTGATAACTATCGCATTTCAAGATTCCCGAACCTCCACTCCGACCTGTTGGTCCGGAAACGTGGTCGGACCAGATCACAAAGAGGCGGGAACGGCGGACATGGCTTGCTCTGTGTCATATAGGTGTGGATGTATCATCCTAGCGATGGGAAATCTCCATCCATCCAACAATCCCATGAGTCTTTGTCCGGCCTTCCAAGCTCTAAGCCTTGGGCTGAAGAACGGTTGTCGCGGCTTGACTATTTTCAGCATGATTTCAAGGGGGACAGCAAGGATTCCTTCTATTCCTAATAGTGCCGTGGAAAGTCTCGGGGACATCTTCCAGTAGCGGTAGTATAGGACGATTCCGTATGACTGGTCATACTCGACCCAAGAGCGGTTCTTCCTCGTGATATGGGACGCATAGTGAACCATCCGGCATGAAGGAAACAAATTGACGGGGATTCCGTGCCTCTTGAAGTTGAGAAAGGCATCAAGATCTGATACTCCGTTCAAGTAGCCTCTGTTCCATAGTCTCCCATTGAACATGTTCAGGACTCGCCGGTGGACCATGAAGAACGACCCGGCAGGGTTGTCCACTTGTACCATGTCTTCTCCATTCCATTCATAATGGACCCAGTAACTTGGCAATCGGCTTCCTAAGATCCGGCGGATAACTGCCCCTGTTCCGGTACTTGACAAAAAGAATACTGATGGAGTTACAAGTCTCATGGGACCCTGAGGGGAGCCATCTGGACTAATCAATTGTGGCGCAGCGACGAGTGCATTGGATCTAGAGCAAGATTCGAGCATCTTCAGAAAACTCTCATTGAAAATAATGTCAGGATTGGATAGGCAAACCCAGTCTCCATTGGAATGGTCAAGCCCTATTTGATTTGCCTCGCTCCATTTGATCCTTCGGTGTGAGAGGAGAACCTTCAGCCCCAGCTTTGATGCTTCAAGGGAATGTGAAAGTGCCTCCAAGTATTCTTTGGTCCCATCTGTGGAGTTGGAGTCAACCACAATTGTCTCAACTTCGGACATGTCGAGTGAGAGAATTGACTCGAGGCATTTCCTGATATGGCTGAGAGAGTTCCAAGTGGTGAGGACTATTGACAGCTCCGGCATTTACCGGGTTCTCCCAATTAGGGAAGCGAGCCGAATATTCGGGGGTGAGAATCGAGCTGTTTCAGCTTGAAGCCATACCCGGCTAGAATCTCAAATAAATCGTCTTTTGCATCTTTGTCATGAAGCTCAACTATTATCCGCCTGATTTTGCCCTGGTTAAGTGCGTCCTTCGCGCCTTTCAGGACCTTGAATTCCGCCCCCTCTACATCTATCTTAACGAGGTCAGCCATTTCTCGAACCTGGCTGTCGTATGTGGCTGCTGAAACAATTACGCTTTCCCTTCCGATATATGTATGAGCTGGTCCAGTTCCTGGCCCCAGTTCTGGATTGTACTTGAAGACGGGCATTAGGGTTTCCGCGGAACCGATGAATCCTTCGTGAGGGTCGATATAGAAATTGGCCTGACCGTTCATGTCGGAGAGAGCCAGGGGGAATATGGTGATGTTGTGTCTTGAACTACTGTCTATTCTTTTTTTTAATACTGGCAGAACATTCGGATTCGGTTCGAATGCATAAACCCGCAGGAAGTGAGAAGATAGCCGTGTGCTGTATATGCCCACATTAGCGCCCACATCGACGAAAAGGTCTCCTTTGATGCGCGCAACTTCCTTCCATACTTGAGGTTCGATTGGTGGACGCTTATGGAGAAAGTACTTTCCAATGAGGAACTTCCAGTCTTTCACGCTCTACTCTCTTCCCAACTAGTCTGTAAATACCTATCTAGTTTGGTCAACTTCTCCCTCGTCACATTTGGACTCTCCTTCTGTATGGTAACTCTAGAACCCTTGTCCTGCACCAGTTAGTTTGAATGCAGACTAAGAAATAGCTCGTGGATCGCATTAAATGGTTGAACGAACGAATGAAATAGAAGAGACTAACTCTCAAGATGTAGACCATGCCGTCGGAAACCCTTGCCATCGCCACGAGAAATTGTCGGCTATGCGGTTCGCAGAAACTGACGGAAGTGCTCTCCCTAGGAAATCAATATGTTTCGGATTTCATCACTGCGACAGGGAAGCATCCGAAATCTCCTCTCGAACTTGTGCACTGCCGTGACTGCGGATTAGTTCAACTGAGACATACGTTTCCCAGGTCGAACTTGTACCGACATTATTGGTACCGCTCGGGAATCAGCAAGACTATGCGGGAGGCTCTGACAGATGTGGCGACTAAGGCCTACCAGGTGGCCAGGCCTAGCGCTGGCGACATAGTGATCGACACAGGTTGCAATGATGGGACTCTATTGCGCAGCTACCCAAGATCCGGGCTTACATTAATCGGCTTCGAGCCCGCTGAGAATCTCGTCGAAGATGCAAGGAAAGGAACTGACTGGGTTTTCAACGACTTCTTCGAAGCTGGTATATTCCGTAACAAATTTGATAACGAGAGGGCCAAGATAGTCACAAGCGTTGCAATGTTCTATGATCTTGAGGATCCGAACGGCTTTGTTGGCGATGTCGCTAGGAGCTTGGCTCCTGAAGGTGTCTGGGTTGTCCAACAGAACTACCTGGCATCGATGCTTCAGATGAATGGCTTCGACAACATTGGTCATGAGCATCTAGAATATTACTGTTTGAGTACGATGGAGAAACTGCTGACTAGGCATGGCCTTGAGATTTTTGACGTTGAAACAAATGACGTGAATGGAGGAAGTTTTAGGACCTACGCAAGCCATCAGGGAGTGTACCCGATACGAGAGGAAGTAGAGGGGTTAAGACGAAATGAGGAACATCTGCAGCTGAATAGCAGCGAAGTCTATCGTACGTTCGCGGCGAAAATACGAAAAATCAAATCCCACCTGACGCAACTTGTCAAGAATGAGGTGGGCGAAGGCAAGACCGTCTACGTCTACGGAGCATCGAACAGAGGAAATACCATACTTCAATACTGCGGGCTCGATTACCGATTGATCAAGAAAGCTGCGGATGCAAACAGCGAAAAATGGGGACGAAGAACAGTAGGCACCAAGATTCCAATAGTCTCCAAAGAGGAGGCCCGAAGGGACAAACCAGATTATTTTCTCATACTACCACATCACTTCCTCGAAGAGATCAAACTTGAAGAGAAAGACTTCCTTAATCGCGGTGGAAAATTCATCGTCCCTCTCCCGGAGGTACGCCTGGTTAGCTGAAAATGGCACTCAGCGAGACGAAAGTGTACAATACTGCCGAGGCTAAGCCAACTTTTCGATTTCCCCTTCCACGGTCACAGTGCCTTGGTAGCCGCAGCTTGCGAGATGTAGGTCACGGGCGTTATCCACCCCTCGAGAGGAGCGCGTGATCTACGGACGGTAGCTCCGCACCGAGGGCATGATGGGGGCGTTCGAGATCGCCTCTTGAAAGAGGGGAACAGCCCGTCCATCGCAATCCTCGACATGCGGCTAATGTAGCTCTATGCTGGTTTCGGGGAAACCATAACCCACCAAGACTTTCTTCACTTTGTCTCGATGGTCACCTTGTAGAATTATGGCGTTGTTCTTCGAGGTGCCACCGCAGGCGCAGTATGTCTTCAGTTTTGTCGCGAGGTCCGGAAGATTGACGCTTTTCCCATCTATGCCCTCGACTATGGTGGCGGGTTTGCCCCATTTGCGCATTTCCATGCGCACTTTAACCGTCTGCTGCTCCATGCTAATGGTGCCGCAGACACACAGATCCTTGGGTAGGCCGCAGGTCGAACAAACGTCGGCCATGCTAGAAGCCCGGTGCTCCTTTGTAATCGTCCACAAGTGATTCTATCGTTGGCTTGCGTATTTAAGCGTGCCCTCATCAGGTCGCTTACATGCCTAGATAGAGGAAGAGGAGGAACCAGAAAAGCCAGGCCGTCGCGAGGGCAAGGATTACTGTCATCTTTTCCGTCATGCTTCTCCTGGGTGGTTTAGGGGCTTAGAGCTGAAAATCAGATTGTAACCTTGGGAAGGAAGGAACAGAAAGATTTGACGAGCGTCTGGTTAAGGGGGATTGGGCTTTGGAGCCTCTCATTGATTCAGGTCTATCTGGATTGCCATGTGTTTCCAGCGCTTTCCAGGGGGCCTGTGGGGTTTTATCGGCTTCAGGGGCTATCGATAAATAGGTACAGCCCTCATATACGATAAGGCGAGTTAGAAGGTTCTCGATTGAGTGAGAGAATAACTGTCTCGATTGAGCTGGAGTTTCTTAACAAGTACCTGTTCAACGCTTTGAAGAGAAGTCTCTACAATGCGAATCCGAAACGAAAGCTGGACATTATCTATTACTACTCTAGGGATCCGAGGGTGAAGTTCTCTATCTCCATGACTGGGTATAGCACTACGAAGCCGAACCCTTCATCCCAATGGAGCACCGTATTCAATAACATTCAGAGCATGCGCCAGTATCTTCGCTAGTGTCTGGTCTAAGCGGCTAGGCCGAGGGCGTCTTTCAGGCCCTTGTACCTGTTGCGGACTGTAACTTCGGTGACGTTAGCGATTTCCGCGATTTCCTTCTGCGTCTTCTTTTCACCTTGCAGAACGCAGGCGACATAAAGAGCAGCCGCAGCGAGGCCCATTGGGTCCTTGCCGGCTACGACTCCTTTGTTTCTCGCGTCTTTCAGTACTTGGATGGCCGATTGCTGGGTCTGTATCGTGATTTCGGCCCGACTTGCAATCTTTGATATGCAGCGAATCGGGTCCTCGACCGGCATCGACATCTCAAGCTCTCTTAGAAGGAGACGGTAGCAGCGTGCGACGTCCTTTTTCTTGATTCGGCTTGCTGAAGCAACTTCCTTAAGGGTTCGCGGGGTCTCGCTAGATCTGCATGCTGCATAAAGGGACGCGGCTGCAATTGCAGCAATTGATCGTCCTCTGACCAGTCCACTATCGAGTGCCTTTCTGTAAACGACGGCTGAGTCTTCCTTGACGTTGGCTGGTACGTGTAGCCTGTCTGTTAGACGGTCCAGTTCGGCCATTGCTTGCGCTAAGTTCCGGTCAGAGGATGAGTGTACTCGGGTTCGGATCTGCCATTTGCGGAGGCGGAGCATTTCCATTCTTGTCTCGAAGGGTAGTTGTCTGCCGAAGGCGTCTCTGTTGACTCGGTCGATGACTGTTGAGAGTCCTTTGTCGTGGATGGAGAAGGATGTGGGTATTCCCACGCGCCCTCTCTCGTCCTTTTCCTCTTTGGTGAAAGCTCGCCATTCGGGGCCGCGGCTCATTAGGTTCTGGGACAGGACCAGGCCACAGTCTTGACAGATGGTTTCTCCCTGGTCGAAGTCTTCTATGAGATTCAGGCTCGCGCACTCGGGACAGACGTGAACCTTGGGAGGGTGTGCGCTTGGAGAGGGTGTGCTCATGGGGTTTTCCCTTGGTTTCTCAGGAATGCTTGCGTCTCCGCTTTCCGGACTGGTTTTGGAGGGGCTTTAGAAGAGTCCAAGCTCGGAAAGCGAGAGCGACGCGTTCGATTTCGAATATAAGTGTTTCGACAAGTATATAGGCTAGGTCGGGTTCCGACGCCTCAAGGTTCCAACCGAATTCGGGTCTTTCGGTTCAGATGGAGGCTCCGCTCTCGCGACGCGAGAGGCAGTCGCTAAGACCCCCTTTTTCTAGAACCCTCCGCTGTCTGGCACTAATTCTGGCGCGACGGGCTGATCAAAGTACGGTCCGGGCTTGGATCGGTCGCGAATTATCCGCATTTCCAACGTGGAACATTCCCTGTTCCAAACATGCCTGTTCAGATCCCGATTCGGGGCTGATTCTGGGCGAATCACCTGCGAATCATGCACAGATTCAGAGCCTTTCAGGGACGTCAGGCAAACCTTGCCAGAGAGGGCTGAGCAAGTCCCCTTTTCCTTACCAAGTGGGTTCAAAAGAACTGAATATAACGACCGTTCAAGATCCAACTCACAGCAAATTGCGGTTCAGAAAGGCTACGCAAGCGCGAAATGTTCAATCGACCGATTCTTGGAATATAGCCTTCTCCACTTCGACGAAACCTATTATGGTTAGTCAAGGGGCAACCGAGAACTTCGTAGCCCGGTGGTGTAGTGGTCTAGCATAGCATGGGCGTTTCGGGCCAGAAACACAGAAGCGTCCCTAGTCGGCTCTGGATCCCCTCAAACAGAGGGGTTGGAGCAACCTGCTGACGGGAGTTCGAATCTCCCCCGGGCTACCACGTCGATCGAATAAGGCTCGTTGTTTGCCCGTTGAGGCCGATGCTTAGAAGTTCTTTAGCTCAGAGCTCCAGAACCTTCGCAGAAGAAGCCCCGTGATCAGGCCCCCAATATGCGCGAAGAAGCCTCCGCCCGCGAAGAGATCCAAACCAGCGATAAATATGATCAAAATTACGCCTCGGAGTCCTGTTGCTGCTCCCATTATGCCATAGACTGAGCCGGAGGCTCCAACTCCACAGCTCAGAGAGAGCGCGTCAGGGAAGCCAGTGAGAAGAAATCCTGCGAGATCGGCCCCAACAAAGGTGAGGCTCCCCGCAATACCGGTAAGGAAGAAAGTTGTCACCCAGCGGGTCTTCGTGACTTGTTCCTCAAGTATAAAGCCAAAGAGCAAAAGGAATAGGATATTGCTTGCGATGTGGATGATGCTTGCGTGAAGAAAAATTGAAGTCACCAAGGTCCAGGGATAGATAGGTAATGGCCCGTCGCACTGAGCCAGAACTAGAAGTATCTGTGAATTTTGTATCGAGAGAGGACTGATGAAGTCGCCAACTAGGAATCCAATGGCTATGTAAATACAGATGAGTATGAGGGAAAAGACAAGAGTTGGAGAGGTCAGGTACGGATTTGATTCCTCCTCCCCAGACTCTTGGAAATCCCTTGGCACGAGGCACGCCCGTCTTTGCCGTCATATAACCTGCAATGAAGAGAGCCCGCACAGCTAAATGGGGTGCTTCTCCTTCCATGGAGCGGAATCTGAAGGTCCCGCCATTCTGACCGAGGGATTCCGACTCTGGTGGACCACTGCCGGTTTAGGCAGAAAGAAGTTGTCGGCTTGGGCTTCGTCTTCTACGGCGGATCAAGAGAGCACCTAACAGGGCGGCCAGCGCGATTATAACCAATTGAGCCTGATTCGCGAAAATCGATTGGAGACCAGATTTCTGAATAATCCCGTTCAATGATGCTGGGTCAAATCGCTTCGACGCTGAACTGAATATCCATACCACCGCGAGTCCGCATGAAAGCATAAAGACGAATGCAAGGTGCCCGAAGCTTCTGTTCCTTGCCACCACCAGAGCGGAAGCAGGTCCAGGATTGAGCCCTTGAAATCGGCTCAGATCTGTCTCTGCTAATTCCTCTAGTTCCATTTCGTCCCTTTCTCCAAGTTTCTGGCTGAGCTCGGCTTGCCTGGTCAGACTATCAAGAATGTCGTCAGCGGTAACCATGTCCTTCTTTTTTCTCGTCAGAGGACCAGAGAAACCGAATCGATGGCGTGCCCTAGGGGATCTAGAATCCGAACCCACCTTTTACTCCCCATATGTTGGTATTGGGCTGATCGCGGATTTGAGGATACGAGTACTGGTCAATGCCGGACCCGGTCACTTCCTCTTCGCTCGCGTGACGAACGTGTGCCGAGGTCATTTTACTGGGTTCCAGAAAACCGAAGGAATTGCCTATGGCAGCCCAAGGTTTATCCTTAAAATCGAGACCCCAAAGAGCGCGACTTGTCCCGATCGGCCCGCCCATACAAGCTTGTGGCTCTCGGAGGAACTTTCGATGTCTTGCACGCCGGCCACCGACATTTGCTCTTTGAGGCTTTCAAGCTCGGAGACGTGGTCTTGATAGGCGTTACAAACGACCAGCTTGTCGCGACTCTCCATAAGAAACACCAAGTTCGTTCGTTTTCAAGTCGAGTTCGCGACCTGGACAGGTTTCTGAAAACTCGGCGATGGTCGCCGCGGGCAAGAATAAACGCGCTTCGCGAGCCTTACGGACCTGCTGCAAGGCGAAAGAGATTGCAAGCGCTGATAGTCAGTAAAGGCACTCTTCCGAGCGGTCGTCGGTTGAACCGGCTCAGACAGCAGAATGGTCTTCAACCCTTGGATCTGGTGGTCGTCGATCTAACCAAGGCTGCCGATGGGAAACCGATCTCAACTACAAGGATTAGAAATGGAGAAATCGATCCTCAAGGGCGAGTCTTGAAAACTCTCCTTTAGAGGTTCAATTTATTGGATGTACGTCAATGGTCCAGTTTTTTGGATGACTACTTGGTCCTGGGTCCATAACCGCTTTCCGAAGAATAGACTTTCATCATCTGCTCTAGTTCCTGCATGAACCCCTCGCTCATATGCCACTTAGAATCACGCTTTTCTATGAAACCTGCTCCAACAAGTCCGTGAATCATGTTGTAGAATTGTCCGACACTCATGCCCCGCTTCGATATCCAATCCTTCCACGCTTGGATTGGTAGACCGCTCGGTTCCGCTTTCTTGACTTCTCTCCAGAAGTTGTGGGCTTCACCCGCTAGAAAGTCGCTCTTCCAAAAAACTCGACGGAAAAGTTCATCGGAGGTACCAGGCAGGTTGCCCGCCTTGAACAAGATCGTTGTCTTTTGCTTGGCCGGTCTTCGAACAGCTCTACGGGGCATGGGTCTCACGTCTGACAATCGCAATTTCCCCTCTCGTTTAATCCTTATGGTCGAGAAACGATCTGTAAGTCGAGAGAGAAAGATGGATTGTTTGGTTGAGAGATTTCTAACGTAAATTCTTCGATGAATCACGTCCTACTTGTCCTCTTACATTCTTGCGTAACTTCTTGAGATTCGGCAAAACCTCTTAGTCTTGTAGGCCCACCGTTGCGGCTTCGGAGAGAACGTTTCGACTCATGAGAGACCCTCCCAATGCTAGGCCTCGTCTAGGAGCTGCTTCTTCTCCTCGAGGGAGAGCTCTTCGACGTAAACAGCCGTTGCCCTCAAGTCCTTGTGTCCCATGAGACTCTGAACTTTCCAAGGATCCCTGCCTGTTTTCCTGGCCCAGAAGGTCCCGAAATAGGCCCGCTGGCGATGATTATGCAGACGATCCCAGTCCGGAACACCTGCGAGTCTTGCATATTTTCTCAAGATGTTTGTTCCATGCTGCTCAGAAAGGGGAATGATCCTCTCTCCCTTCTGAACCTTCGAGGCTAGTTTCTGAGCAAGTCTAAGCCACTTTTCCCCCGGATAATCCGGTTCTATCTTTCCCCCCTTGAAGCGAATCATTATTGTCTCCTGACCCACATCCTCTTTCCGTATTCCTGGAAGGTCCACGACGCATACAACCCTCTCTCCTGTTCTCTTCCTCGTGTAGGTCACGTTGTTATGACAACCTACTATGCTCCCGATGCGCCAACCCCGCTCAAGCTGGAGTCCCAAGAGAAGTAGATCTCGAGGAACAAGTTGGGCCAACTCGAGAATACGATTTTTCTGAGAATCAGTTAGCCGGGTCTCCCCACGTCCATCTCTGCTTATTCGCAAAGGAGACCTCGCCCGCGTTCCCTTACCTTTCCGTCATTCGCTGAATCTCGTTCTTGTTCCTCGACGTGAGAAGGCACCTTGGGCTCGAATAATTCAACAATACTCATGGACATTGGCAGTGGGAATGGAAGGGGGGATCATGCACTATAAGACTTGCTAAAAGTGCAGTTTTAGCAAATACACGTCCGTATTAGTAGCATTGGGCAAATGGCATTCCACTCGACGTCCCCATCGAATGGGAGTCCTTATCGCAGGACGGCTAGGATGCCTGATCGGCTCTGAAAGAGTATCCAAGATTCAGGAGCAAAATGGATCGGATGACCGCAGTTTCAACGCGTCGACATGCGGCTAGAGGCAGATGGCGGGGATCGTCTTCTACCTGAGGCTCTCAGACAAAGGAATCATGCCGAAGGCCATGGCGTTTCAACCTCAGGCCGTTGGATCAGCTCAAACTGTTCGACAGCGAGAAGCCTTACTGGACTGAGCTGAGTGTTACTGCCAAATATTAGTGGGCAACGCGCCTGAGTCCAATTTTTTGGATGGGCACCAATCCTCCAAAATTTTGGATGGACTAAATAATCCGGGATTATGCTAGGTCGTATAACGCGGCTCGGATTTTCTTTGTCCTTGCTGTTGCTGAGCCTGCACTTGTTCCGGCGGCAGGCCCATTGGGGGAAGTGGTGGCGGGATCCCGAGGCTTTTCGACAAAAGAATCGCCTCGGCCATTGCTATGCTTGATACTGCTTGAATTATCGCTACCGGTGGCGGCCTACTCTGTTTGTGCTCCTCTATCATCCTAGAGATCTCCTCTTTTTCGCCGATCACTTGTGCGCGGCCTTTGACGCTTAGCTGGGCGATCGACGGGGTGTAATTTACCGTGAAAACAAAGGGAGCGTCAGCTGTGGACTCGTTCTTCATGTCTAATCCGACGATATTGATGTTAACAGCGATCTGGACTTGGGGTGGTAATTGTGACTCTTGGCCCCAGAAACGTTCGCCAGTGAGATTCGTAACTTCCACAGTTACTCTTAACATTCGACTTGCAGCGCAGAAGCTGGGGTCTTTGCGCGGGTATTATGGTTTCTGGCGGGTGTCTCCGCTTTCAGATATCTGGAGAATGCTCTTCTGAGCTCTCTGAACGATCAACTTGCGGCGATCAACTCTGATGGTGAGTAGATCTCCTTCTTTGAATGGAAAGCTAGAGTCATCAGTTAGCTTTGTAGGTAGATATATTCGGGGGGACCTGTATTGCGTGCCCTCAGATCGAGCGGGCTTCTTTGCTACCGCGAATCTAGTTAGGATTTTCTTAACCAATTTGCAAAGCCTTAACGGGTCGAATACCTGACGTATTTGCATCGTGAAGGGTTTTTAGGTATTGCCATGAGATTCGCGACATGTGGCTAGATTTGGACCAGCTCGTCCAGTTCTGGGAATTCGCTGCAAGATTAAAAGCCGAACCGCGCAGAGGCTGGCTCAAGAAGCTTCGTCTTCAGAGAACAGAGTCGGTTGCCGATCATTCGTTCGCGCTATCGCTTCTCTGTTTGTTCGAAGGTGAAAGACGAAGCTTCAATGTGGAAAGACTGCTAAAGTTAGCGCTATTGCACGACTTAGAAGAAGCGATTACAGGGGATCTAACTCCCGAAGATAAGGAGGCGAGGGGAGAAAAGGTCGCTAGAGCTCAGAAAATCTCTGCCCGAGAACAATTGATTTCGTACTTTCCACTGGAGAATCAGCGAGCTTACAGGGAACTATGGTCGGAGCTAGAGAACGAGAGGAGCAGGGAAGCACAGCTAGTTCACGAACTCGATAAGCTGGAGATGGCTCTTCAGGCGAACGAATATGCTAAGGGAGGCATTGAAGCGACGAAGTTGAAAGAATTCTACGAATCCTCTAGGACAGCAATCAAAGATCCCAAGCTAAGGCGGCTTCTGGACGAAATATCATCTAGGAACTGAGAGCGGGATCATCGAGATCTGGGCCCCCGCTATGGACAATACCTCCAGTTTATTCTACAGTCAGGTTACTAGATTTGGCTAACGACAGCAACTCGCGCTTTAGCGGCCTTTGTTAGGTACTCTTTGGGAAACAAACTCTTGAAGTCTCTCGCCAGGATCGACATGTATTCCCCGATTTCGTCTTCATTCATGAATTGGAACATGTAGCCCCCGCTGTAAGGCGAAGCTTCTCCTTCGCGCTTCATGAACTCTATATGCATTAGTGGGTCGCCTCTCTTGATAGTTATCGGCTGTCGCTCGTTGCTTAGGTTAACCAGTTCGAGGGCGAGGCGACCTATGAAACCGCTGTGGACTTTTGCAGCGTTCAGAAACGAGAGCCCCATTCTCCCATACTTGCTTTTGGCGGTGAGATGCGCCACAAATTCGGGAGGCGTAAACACGACTTCGTTGGAGATTAGGTTCTGGTGCTCCAGATAATGGAGCGTCCGTTCCTCCTTGACAGTAAGCACATAACCGTCTCCATCAAGCAGCCCGTAATCAAATGGATGAACGCACTTGTGAGCCTTAATCAGGCTAACGAGTTGGTTCTTCCCGATCACACACATGCGAACCGCCTGTTCGATAGTCCAATTTGATGGTTTCGGTAGGGAGAGGTATCACACGACTGAAGTCTGGACGACTTGGATAGAGAGGGCAGCCGGATTCGCCAAGACGAGAGAATCATCGAAGCTCACCAGCAATAGAACGTCCCCAAAGCCGTTCGGAGGGATTGGAAGTGTGAAGTTGGCGCTTAATGTCGGGGTATTTGATAGAGACACATGAGCGGCACCTATCAGCGCCGTCGAATTTGTCATGAATAACCGAATTGCATCGTACCTCCCCGGCGTTATCTGCGCAGAGGCCACGATTTGTGGCAAGAACTGAGTTGGAATGGGAATGAGATCGATGATTGGCGTAGTCTCATTAACGCTAACCCATCCCGCACCGAATCCGAACCCGTACGTGTGGAATTCCAAGGTCGTAAACTTGACGTACAGGTGATCAATGACTCCAGCCCTAGTCAATCCATAGATGTGGACCTTGATGGTGCCTTGAGTGATCGAGGGGGCCAACGCGATGACCAGCACGACGACAAGCACCGCGACGAAGAGAACTCTTCGCCAACCGGGGTAGAGATACATTGGTATTATCGCGCTTGGGAGCCAACACTGCTATTTAACGACCAACAAGCAACGGCGTTTCAACTCTCCCAGTTGGACGCAGGTATCCGCGCCAACAAAATGTCCGTTCCAGGGGTCGGGGATCAGTTACTCGGTCGTAGAATTCACCCGCGATATGGTCGCGTTTTACGCGTCCAGCGTTATTGTAGGGGCCCACACATATCAACAGTCCTTTTCCTCCAATCGACTCGTCGCAATCCTATGAGGTGCTCGAGCAGTTCTAGAGTCTCTAGAAACGCATTGGACCGTCACAGCTATCCCCCCAGGGAGGACCGCCCTCTCGACAAAGGAATGAACTTTGCTGTAACCTTCACTTCATCATAGAATACCCGATCTTGCTCCGAGCCAGGGGACGTTAGAGACAAAAGCAACCCGCCTGCTGCACGCATGGTTCTAAGAGACGAAACAAGCTTGCCGCGTCAGACTCCCGTAACGGTACTTGCCCTTGGCGGGAACGCGATTCTTCAGCGCAACCAAGAGGGAACCTTCGAAGAACAATACGAGAACGTAAAGTCCACAGCGATTCAAATAGCGACTCTTGTGAATGACGGATTCAGAATTGTCATCGTCCACGGAAACGGCCCCCAGATCGGGGCGACTGTCATCAGACACGAGATGGGCCGAACAAAGGTACCGCCCTTACCACTTCACGCTTGTGGCGCAGAAACTCAAGGTTTCCTGGGCTATATCATTCAACAATCTCTACAAGACGAATTAGCTAAACGTGGAACTAGTAGAGCAGTTGTAACGGTCGTTACACAAGTCTTAGTGGAGCGGAACGATCCCGCGTTCAAGCACCCATCAAAGCCTATTGGACCATTCTATACGAAGGATCAGAGAAATGTATTGTTGAGAGATAGAAGCGACCTCGTTATTGAAGAGGATTCGGGCAGAGGATACAGGAGACTCGTTCCATCACCCGACCCTAAAGCTGTCATAGAGGATAAAGCGATCCGGGTCCTAGTTGACGACGAGTCTGTGGTCATTGCGTGCGGAGGAGGAGGAATACCTGTAATAAGACAAGGCGACCAGCTTCGGGGGGTAGAAGCCGTAATAGACAAGGACCTAGCGGCCGAAAGACTGGCTACATCGATTCACGCAGAGAGTCTTGTCATACTCACTGACGTTGAGGGGGTGTACCTCAATTATGGCAAACCGAACCAGCAATTGTTGTCGGAGATCAACCGAGATGAACTTGAGGGGTACGCAAAGAAGGGATATTTCGCCAGAGGGAGCATGGCACCAAAGGTGGAAGCCGTAATCAGGTTCCTTCGGAATGGTGGAAAAAGAGCGGTGATAGCTTCCCTCGGAGACTTAGGAAGAGCAATCAAAGGCTCTGCCGGGACACAAGTAACAAATTAAGAGCATCTAGCCGCTGTCATCCACTGAGCTGCTTCTACACCTTGCTCTATTCGGGTATAGTCGAGACGTACGCTAAGATCGAGGCAACCACCAAACGGTTGGAGATAACCCGTCTTCTCGTCGAACTCATCGATGCTACCCCACGCTCGATTATCGATAGGGTGGTCTACCTAACTCAAGGAAAGCTGTATCCCGATTTTCTCGGGATTGAACTAGGAGTAGCAGAGAAGCTGCTCTTTCGTGCTCTCGCGAAAGTCACTGGACAAACCGAAGAGAAGATTTTGGCTGTCTACAAGAAGTTGGGCGATCTAGGAACAGTTGCTGAGACTCTTCTCAAAGACAAAACTCAAGCCTCCTTTCACCGGGAAGCCCTCACGGTAGAGGAAGTCTACAATGTCTTCGACACGATAGCGCATGAGGCAGGCAAGGGCTCGATCGACTCAAAGCTCAGACATCTCACTGGTCTCTTGGGGAAGGCTTCTCCAACCGAGGCGAGGTATGTCACTCGAATGGCTCTTGGCCGGCTACGGCTTGGAGTAGCTGACATGACTATCCTTGACGCGCTCGCGATTTCAATAGGAGGGGGAAAAGAATCGAGGCCGATACTAGAACGTGCCTACAATCGGTCGTCGGACCTCGGTCATGTTGCTAAAACTCTCGCTACAGGAGGAATCGAAGCAATTGAATCGTTCAAAGTTACGGTTGGCAGGCCTATCCGGCCAATGCTTGCCGAACGGCTTTCCGACGCGAGGGCTATCCTCGTGAAGTTGAATGGCGAGTGTGCAGCCGAGTACAAGTACGACGGATTAAGAATCCAGGCGCATGTATCCACCAAGGAAGTAACGCTCTTCTCCCGACGTCTTGAGAACATCACTGACCAATTTCCAGATGTTCGGCACCTGTTGAAAAAGAACTTAGAGGAAGAGGCGGTAATCCTTGAAGGCGAAGCAGTCCCTGTTGACCCCTCTACGGGTGAACTTCTACCGTTCCAGCTGATCTCGCAACGTCGAGGAAGAAAATACGATCTTGAGAAAACAATTGGGGAGATACCGGTTGCCTTCTTCCCTTTTGATCTCCTCTACGCCGACACAGTTGACCTTACTGACCGTCCTTACCTTGAAAGACGCGAGCGGCTTCGAAAGCTGATTAGGAAGAATGAAAAGGTCATCCTTTCTAAACAGAAAATCTGCAATGACCCTGAGGCGCTAGACGAATTCATGGAGCAGGCGGTAGGGGACGGGTGTGAAGGATTAATGATAAAATCAATTGGCCCTGATTCAATATACAAGGCGGGGGCAAGAGGATGGGCCTGGATCAAGTACAAGCGCGAATACAAATCGGAAATGCAAGATAGCGTCGATCTAGCCGTTGTGGGAGCGTTCGCAGGCAGAGGACGAAGAGGAGGAACCTATGGCGCCCTGCTTCTGGCAGCCTATGACAAGAGCGATGACGTATTCAGAACGGTCTGCAAATGCGGTTCAGGATTTACCGACGAAGACTTGAACAAATTGCCCAAGCTACTTGAGAAATATGGAATAAGTCACCCGCACGCGAGGGTGGATTCTAAGATTGTGCCAGACGTATGGTTCGTTCCGGGACTCGTGCTAGAGATAGTAGGAGCAGAAATCACACTAAGTCCCATACACACTTGCGGAATGAACAGGATCAGACCGGGAGCAGGTCTAGCCATAAGGTTTCCACGGTTTACCGGAAAATATCGCGAGGACAAGTCAGCCGAAGACTGCACTACTACAGATGAAGTGGTTAAAATGTACGGGGCTCAATTGAAGAAGGTCGCCGCGAATCGCTTGGCAGAAGCAGCGTAGATCGTGAGATCGCGATACAGGTTCCCGGACCAAATGCGTCCCGCATCACTCCAAGAGAGGTACAAATTCTACCAGCGGGAGTTCAAGACAAATCTCGTGCGGCAGTGGTTTCGAGGCTGGACGAACCCAATAGTTTTCGCGGTGGTCATCGGACGACATACCCAGATCTTCCCCGCTGAATATCGAAGGGCTAGAGACCAAACGATTCTCATCGACGAATACGAAGGGTTGCAGGATCTCCGACAATATTGTATGGAATTCAGGCCTGAATCCGTATACTACGATAGGAACGTTTACACCAGCTGGGAGGAAGCCAGACATGGGTCAAGCAAGATTGAAGAATTGGGTAGGTCATTTGGCCAACAATTAGCTTTTGACATTGATCCCGAGAATTTCGAGTGTCCAATCCACGGCACTCTTGAAGACAAGATGAAGAGGGGCCAAGGATTGTCCTTTTGCAGATTAGAACTCCAACTGGCCCAGGAACAAGCACTCGAGCTGATGGAAGAGCTGTCCGGATCCTTCACGGATCTTCGGATGGTTTATTCGGGAAGAGGTTATCACGTCCACGCTCTAGATGAGGAGACATTCCTCTGGACACGGAGACAACGCCTCGCATTGATCCGCTCCCTCGTACGCAAAGGATACCTGATGGATGAGTGGGTCACGGGTGGAGGCATGAGACTGATCAGACTACCCCACACTCTCAACGGGCTAGTAAGTCGCCTCGCTACACCGTTGGAAAGGATCGATGTCGGTTCCTTCGACCCCGTGACTAATCCTCACTGTCTTCCCAGCTTCGCCCGGAGCTGAAAGGTCTACTTCTTTCTTGGTTTCCGTTTTGACTTCTTCGGAGGTTTCTTTGCCGTTTTCTTCGTAACCCTCTTTGCTTTGGTCTCCTTTCCAGCATAGTAATAGTACGCTTTTCGTTTCTTCGCCACAGCGCCGGGACGTTTCGCAGGCATGAGCCATAACTTGACGTTGTGTGTCTTAACATTTGCCAGGCACTGGCCAGCTCTAAGAGCCTTCGAGCATGGAAATAATTCGCTTGTGAGTTCCCTCTATGCTCTCGACTCCTGTGTTTAGCAATAGACATTTGACGTGGAACTTGGAAATCATCCGTCGAAAGAACTGTTCTTGGCGAGCATGGTCCAGCAGTAGCAAATAGGGATTGTACCAAGGTTCACCAGCAAGCTTCCCCCACATTTCTTTCGGACCTGCACCAGGGCGCACCATATACTCCCCCTTCCTTAGGATCTTTATCGCCCCGTCAGCATCCAAGTGGGCTTCCGCAGGACTCTTGTCGTCTCTCCGCAAGAGAACTAGTAGCCTGATTCTTGCCTGATCAGTAACCTTTGCTGGCCCAAACACTTTCTCACGTGGAACCAGTGCTCTGCTATTTCCGAAGGCGTAGTAGCACCAGAGCAGGCCTTCATCGAACACGCACTTGCCGCTTGTCAGTTTGCAACCTGTCGGGCCCTGGGTGAACTCGCAATTCTCTTTCTTCGCAGTGACGTTTTCGCACTTGCTTTCGTCGAAGATCTTTCGGAGCCAGGGTTTGCTCATCTGGGTCTCTGTTCGCATGTAGAGGCTCTTCTCAGGTTGCCTCCCGACCAAGTAGCCGAGTTGTCCTCCTTCGTTATGGTCGATGTAGACCCAGTCGTCTCCAACGATTCTCCCTCCGGGAAGCTCCATCAGCTTGAAGGCCTGTGTCGTCTTGCCGGTTCCTGTCGGAGCAACGATTATGACTCCTTTGCCCGAGACGTCGACGCAAGCCCCATGTATGGAGTGAGTATTCCTCTTCTCCTCCATGATTGCAGCGGCCATCCCCAAGGCCCAGCTTTTGCACTGTCCGTAGTATTCTGTGTTGAAGAATACTGACTCGTGTGTTTCTGGGCAGTAGTAGGCAGAAGGCTCATGTCCCTCAATCCCGTAAGCTGAGTACATCTTTGCGTCGGGGTGGGAAGAATCAGCGGCCTCCTTCCAATTTAGCTTCCAAAAATCGTACTGATGCTTACTATTTCCGTAGAACTCGATTGTAACGCCGTTGAGGTTAGCCTTCGAGCGTGCTGCTCGCGCCTCTAGGAGCTTTTTCTCGGCAACGATTTTGAGTGTTTCAAACTTCGCTTTGGGTACGTTCTTGTCGCTTTTGACTCGGGCGGTGGACGCTGTGATGTAGTTGTCCAGTTTCACGTCTTATGGCTCCGCGTTGACAGAGCGGCAATAGCCTCGAATATGACCTTTACACCGACGGCGGCAGTCTGGCCCGAATCTAGCTGTGGAGATACTTCGACAAGATCGAACCCGACAGTGTTCTTTTCCATTGTAGCATCAATCAATGTGAGAAGCTCATCGGTCGAAAGCCCGTCCGGTTCAGGATTTCCGACACCTGGGGCAAATGCCGGATCCAGGACATCAATATCCACTGTCACGTAGCTGTGCGAAAACCCAGACAGGAATCCTTTGATTCTCTGAGCTGTCTTCTGAAGACCCCCTTTCCTCAAATCCTGCGGAGTAATAATCGTGACCCCCGATTTCATAGTGAAATCCAGCTCAGACTTGGAAAAGGCGCGTATTCCGATTTCCATGAGGTGATCCGAGCCAAGCCGCTCGGAGACCCTACGCATGAAGGTTGCGTGAGAGAGTTTCTCTCCCAGAAATTCGTCTCGCAGGTCAAGATGAGCATCAAAGCTCACCAGGCATGTGTCCTCTGGCAGGGCATCAGCCGCTGCTTTGGTTATGGAATGTTCCCCGCCTACCATAATAGGAATCTTCTTTGCGTCTATCAGCTCAGAACAAACAAACTTGACCCTACCTAGAGTCTCGACAAGGTCCTCAACAATATCAACATCTCCCCAGTCGTGAACCGCGACTTTCTCTAGATCTACGCCTGACCTAACGCTGTAGAGCTCCATGTTAGCTGATATATCTCGGAGGGCTCCGGGGGCAAACTTTGATCCAGCCTTGTAGGTGCTGGTCTTATCGTAAGGAACGCCGAAAAAGACAAAACGCGACTTGTCATAGGTCGACGATATCCCTGTGAATGGAACCCTGGTTGACAGGTATAGTTTCGCTCTGCTCAAATCTGCTCGACACTCTGCGGGAAGTCATTGTAAAGCTTATTGGGGAAGATGCTGACCCGGCGTCCGAACACTACGATGCCTAAGCAAGAAGTGAAGCAAGAGTCGAAAGACGAGGCGATTTCCGCAGGAGTGGTAAGGCCGGTTGGTCTCTCTTTCTCCTCGTTCTTCTACGCCGCGTCGGGCCTTTACTACCTCATCTATCCTTTCGTCGTACAAGACACGTCGTTGTACCAGTTGTACATCATAGGAGCCTTATCGATAGTCGGCTCAGTGGGAATAATGAGGGTGACGAGGTGGGGTCTCTGGGTAGGGCTCGCCCTGTTTCCGCTTCAGATAGTGGCCCCTGCGTTCGCTCTGATGGCTGCCCTACAATACCCGGGTGTAGCTTCAAGTAGCAGCGCGTTATCTTACATTGTGTCACTTGTAATTCTGATGTTCTTTGCTTCCCTGACCTTCCTACTCGTTCTAGACAAGAGAAGGACCTTCAAGTAGCCGACGGAGTTTCTCTCGCTATTCGTGAGGGAGTCTCGATCCGTTTCGAAGATGGCTTCGCGTCTCTAGCTTTTGTTGCGTAGCAACGTGGGCACGAGACTAGAGGCCGACGTCCTTTGGATCTGGCTTGAATCATTTGGAAACCACAGACATTGCAATGGCGTGTTAGAAGGGTGAGATTGCCGAGCTGGGGCAATGGAAGCGTGAAATCGCATCCAGTTTGCCACTTTCCATTGCAGCCGATGAATCTCTTGCCGGACCCGCGGCTACGGACGACCGCAAGTTTCAGCCCGCATTTCGGACAAGGGAGTTCAAAGGTAACGCCAGCAACTCTTTGTGCTATAATAACCTCGGAGAGCTGGGAGCCAACCTCCTCTTCCTTTTCTGCCAACGAAAGCATGATCGATCGAAGATGGTCCAGCGCTTCTACTAACACACGTCGTCTGGATGATGTTCCATTCTGGATGTCTTGCATCAAGTTCTCTAAATTAGCCGTGAAAGACGGGTCGAGGATCAAGGGACAGTACACCGAGAGAACCTCATTGACCTTGTCGGCGAGTTCGCTCGCCTTCATCCGTTCGTCCCTCACGTACCCTCGTCTGTAGAGAAGATCAATGATGCTTGCTCGAGTGGCCTTCGTTCCGATATTCATGTCTTCCATTTTCTTCAACAGACTACTGGGATTGTAACGGTGAGGCGGTTGCGTGAACTTCTCGACAGATTTGATATCGCGAATCTTTGGTCTGTCGCCGATTTTCAAGTCAGGCAGAGGTCTTGAATCATCAAATACATACGGCCGGTAGAATTCGATCCAGCCCAGTTTGACGATGCGTGAACCTGAGAGAAAGAATCTGTAGTTGTTGTGATTGAGAATTACTCGTAAACTCGTCTTGAGGCTGGGGTCTGAGAAGGTAGCCATGAATCGTCGGGAAATGAGATCGTATAGTTTGGCCTCTCCTCCCAACAGGGGGCCTTTCGGTGATTCGCCTGTAGGGAATATTGCAGGGTGAGCGGGATCCTCTTTGGGACCATTGTTCGGACGAAGATCGCCCTCGGTCATCAGCTTGGCGACTAAAGGTCGATATTCGGCATGAGACGCGATTCCCTTTAGGATTTCAGCGTACCCGATATCTGGCGGGAGTTTCTGGCTGGACGTCCGGGGATAAGAGATCAACGCGTCGAGGTACAATCTCTCAGCCAAGGCAAGTGTCCTTGCGGGAGAGTTGCCAAAGTGTCGATATGCCTCGGATTGAAGGCTAGACAGGTCAAACGGGTAGGGGGAATGCTGTTGAGTGTCGCGAGATTCTACGCTCCTGACGTCAAGGACGGCGCCTCGACACTCATCGCACACAATCTTGGCTTCAGACTGCGAGGCAATCTTGTCCTTTTCGTATTCCAAAGAGTAGATCTTTCCGTCGTGAAGAATTGTCGAATTTATCGTCCACAATGGAACTGGGACGAAACAGGATATCTCCTCCTCTCTTTCCACAACGAAGCCTAGGGTTGGCCCTTGTACTCTTCCAGTGCTGAGCGTAGCATAGCCTCTACCCTGCTTCAAGGCGGATTCTGTTAGTAGTCGCGAGAGATTGATTCCATAGAGCCAATCCAGTTCATGCCGGCATTTCCCCGCATTCACCAGAGAAAGTTCGGGCTTTGAATCAAGCTTCTGAAACGCGAATCGAAGCTCTCTCTCAGTCATGGTGCTAAATTTCATTCTGAGGGCGCTAGTGTGGGCTCCATCACACGCATACTGCAGAATCGTGTGACCGATGACGGAACCTTCAATGTCATAGTCGCACGCGTTGATGAAACGACCTATGTTTGTTGCGATAGTTCCGATGACTCGAACCCATCGAGCCAATCTCGCCGAGGTTCGATCAACTAGATGCTTCGGTGCCCAATGATAATCCCAGACAGGGTAGGAACGTCTACTTGATCGACCCTTCGAGTCGACACCATACAGATGTCCGAGAGCCGAGCAGATAATGAGCGGCCCAGTTCTTGTGTGGCACTTGAAATACGGAACACCCTGCGATTCTAGTTTTTGGGGGAGATTCTCTTCGTCTAGGGCTCTGGCGACGCGCTGAGCCGCATCTGGTTTCTCGCAAATGATCAGTGTCTTGATCTATTTCCACCTCTCAGGGTTGTGAATCAGGAACCGAACTACCTCTCTGGCGCGGTCGCCCGTTTCAGGCAATACAACTAGACGCTTGAGAAAATCATCGCGTGTCAGGTTGCCGTAGGCAGCAAACCAGAGCGAGTATGCGCCTTTGACCTTGCTATAGGCCTCGGAGTGGTTGGCACATAGGTCTGTGTTAGCATCTACAATTTTCATTCCACAGACAGCGCACTGATCCAGATCTTACCTCTCCATTCTCATGGTACCCACACTGTTAGATCCTAGAGATTCTAACCTGAGCCAGCAAACGTCTGCCTATAGATGTGAGTCCACATTAAATGTGCTAACGATCGCGTCTAAAGCAAACTGTTTTAACTGTATTACCTTAAAATTGTCCGCTGGAAGTCCAACCATTGGCAGACAAGAGAGCTGTATTAATCATCGTCGACGGAATGGCGGACAGGCCCCTGATCGATCATGACTACAAGACACCTCTGGAATACGCTAACACTCCTAATATGGACAGGCTAGCCAAAGGAGGCCTAGTCGGACAGCTTGACCCTATATCTCCCGGTGTACGCGCTGGAAGCGATGTTGCAAGCCTAGCCCTGCTCGGATACGATCCCGCGAAGTACTACACAGGAAGAGGAGCCTTGGAAGCTATCGGTGCTGGAATCGAGCTTCGCCCAGGCGACGTAGCATTTCGATGCAACTTCGCCACCGTTGATGATGACTTCCGCGTCGAAGACAGACGCGCCGGACGAATCAGAAGGGGAACCTCAAAACTTGCCAAGGTGGTTGATGCAATCAAGATTGATGGTGTGCCAGGAATCAAGACGATTTTCAAGGCGACAGTTGATCACAGAGGGGTCCTAGTTTTACGAGGTGAAAAGCTGTCGAGAATGGTTTCTGATGTGGATCCGAAAGAAGATGGTGCGAAAATCGCGATCTCACGAGCCCTTGATGGCAGCGAGGAAGCGAAACGAACATCTGCCGCAGTTAATGAATTCGTCAAAAGATCACATGAGGTGTTGCGAGAACATCCTTTGAATCAGGAACGAGCGAATGATGGTGAAAAGGCAGCTAATATTGTTCTGACAAGGGGGGCGGGAACGATTCCCAACCTTCCAAGCTTCAAGTCAATGTTCGACCTCCGAGGATGCTGCATCTCAGGAACCCCGATGGTCCAAGGGATAGCGACAGCCGCAGGAATGGAGGTCATGGATATCAGGGGCGCAACTGGCGGTATCAAGACAGATTACGAAGCAAAGGCCAAGGCAGTCATCGAAGGAAGCAAAGACAAGAACTTCGTTCTCGTCCACGTAAAAGCACCCGACATAGCAGGTCATGACGGCGATTTCAAAGGCAAAGTTAGAACCTTGGAAGAAGTAGATACGCTTGTAGGCCATATCATAGACGAAGTCGACATTGGACTCAACTATGTCGCGCTAACAGCTGACCACGCTACTCCCGTAGGTTATGGAGCTCATACCGGCGACCCGGTCCCGGTCATAATCGGCGGTCCAGACGTCCCTGCAAGTCGAGTTCTCAAGCTCAGCGAGGCCTCAGCCGCCAGGGGAAACCTAGGTAGGATTCGAGGGCTTGACCTGATGCCGATAATTACAGACCTCGTTGGTCGGAGCCGACTCTACGGTTCCTAGACAACGGCATCTGCCAAGCTCTCCTCGGCTTACTGAAAGTCTAGTCGAGAATTCTTCTAAGTATCAACGACGCGTTCGAGCCTAGCGATGAAATAGCCTGCAGTTCTGTCTCTGTGAGGATAGAACCGTCGACAATTGCTTTGGCCCAGGAGGCCTAGTGAGCCATAATCTTGCAAGATTGGACGAGTCTCGAAGTCAATATGTGCAGACAGAAACCTTGACACCACAAGTTCATTCTCTTCAAGTGTCAAGCTGCACGTGCAGTACAAGATGCGGCCTCCTGGACGTGTGTACTTTGAAGACTCTTCGAGCATCATGGATTGCAGGACAGAGAACTTGTGGACGAGCTTCTGAGAAAGATGCCATTTCATTCGAGGGTTTCTGTCAAGAATGCCGGTTCCAGTGCAGGGTGGGTCGACAACCACAAGATCAAATTCTCCCTTAAGGCCTAGATTTGAGGCGTCCTCAATTAGGGGCGAGGCGATCTTTACCCCGAGTCTTTCCGTTTCGCTACTCCACGATGCCATTCTATTCTTTGAATAGTCTACCGAGAGGATTCTTCCGCGATTTTTCATAAACTGAGCCAACGTCGCTGTCTTACCACCAGGGGCGGCGCAGAGATCTAAGACAGCTTCTCCGGGAGCAGGATTGGCCGCCTTGACCGCTAGGAAGGAGGCCAAGTCTTGCATCTGGAAGACCCCCGTCTCGAAGTATTTCGCTAGGGTCGAGGGTGACCCGGCCAGTATATGAATACCAGAATCGGCTTCTACTAGTTGACCCGAGTACTTTCTCAATTCAAGAGGAAGGCCAACTCGTCCACGATTTCGCAGCGGATTGACCCGAACGTATCGAGGACGCGGGGGTGGGGAAAGGATCTTGAGACCGGTTTCTCTACCGAAGTGGTAGAAGCAGTACAAGACCCACCAAGGCGGATTGTGGGTACGAAGGCCTACCCGCTCGCTCTCGCTCATAACACTCGAGGCGTCGGGAGGTCTGTGCGCTACTAGGTATCCCAGTAACTGTTCGAGACCTGGACCTTCAAGCTCAGATGATATTCTTCTTAACGCGCGAACAAGATCAGCCTTTGGATCGGTATTGTCCGCGAGCACGAGGTGGGCGGTGAGATGGAAGAGAGCTAGGCCCTTTCTGTCAAATTTCTCGCCGGGAAATGCCGTCTGGACTTCTCTGTTCAGCATGTCAAGGCTCGAAACCGTATCAATAACTAGTGTAAGCGCTGAAGATCTCTCGTGTCGGAGTTGAGGATTAGCAGAAGCGATTCTTGAAACCGCGGATCTTTCACTGCTTCCCTGTGACACAAGAAGCAGAGCCTCTCGGGCGAGTCGCAGCTTGTTCACCAGGTTCGATTCGCGCATTTTTCTTGCATCCTTACGGGGAACCTTTTTACCGATAAGCCCTTCCGGCTTTGGCTCCATATGATGTCCAGCCTTGACCACTACCTAGCAAAGCCTCAACCCGAGACTTCGAAGCCCAAGGCTCTGACGAAGCAGCAGCTCGGGTTCAAGCCTGAGACACCAAAGGAGATGGCCCAGTCATATTTTGTCGGGGCCGGGTATGATGGCGAGAGAAGAGCGGTATTCCTCAAACTCTACGATCCTCGAACCGAGAAAATACAATTCTGGTACGACAACACGGGCCACACGCCCTACTGCCTCTCCAAGGACACACCCGAAACTCTACAGAAAAACAAGGAACTGATGAGTCATCCTGGACTTCTAGGACTTGAGCCAACGAGACGATTCGACGCTCTGGAAGGCAAAGATATCCCCGTTACTGTTGTTCTGGCGAAAGATCCTCTTTCCATCGGCGGAAGACCAAGCGGATGCATCAGAGACATAATTACTGCTTGGGAGGCCGACATCCGATACGTCGAGAACTACATTTACGATAGACATCTTGAGCCTGGAATGTCCTACAACATCCATCAAGGCGATCTCAAACCGGGAGCCTCAGCCCAAGTCCCAGCTGTGAAAGAGGCAATCGAAGAAAAGGACGAAGAGTACCGAAAGCTGATGGAACGATGGCTACGCCTCCTCGAATACCCCGTTCCAAACTATAGGCGCCTCGCGCTAGATATCGAAGTTTACCAGCCAGTTGAGACGAGGGTTCCGGACCCGACTGCGGCAGAGTACAAGGTCATCTGCGCCAGCCTCCGCGGATCAGACGGCTCAAAGAGAGTTCTGCTTCTCAAACAAACCGGCACAGAAAGTGTCGAGCTCCCTGGGATTAAAGTCGAAGTGTACGATTCCGAACCCGAACTCGTTTCCGCTGTTTTCAGGGCTTTGAACGATTACCCGTTCGTCCTAACCTTCAACGGAGACGGCTTCGACCTCCCATACCTCTTCCACAGAGCCCTAAACCATCTCGGTTTCTACCGGGACCAGATACCCATCGAGCTCGGAAGAGAATCCGCTACTGTGAAATACGGTGTGCACTTGGACCTTTACAAGTTCTTCTTTAACCGGTCCATTCAAGTTTACGCCTTCAGCAATCGATACAGAGAGGTCACGCTAGATGCTGTTTCTGAGGCGCTTCTCGAAACTGGTAAGCTGGATATTTCGGCGTCAGTCTCCAGATTAAGCCCGACAGAACTAGCGGCATATTGCTACCAAGACGCCGA
>Ga0209237_1000144_pt1 | contig 35243 bp, 23 predicted proteins | sample GraSoi013_1_40cm_2_FD_185820 | JGI IMG/M metagenome (GOLD analysis project Ga0209237, IMG submission 185820) | Grasslands soil microbial communities from the Angelo Coastal Reserve, California, USA - Sample 10_02_2013_1_40cm (SPAdes) (version 2) | ecosystem: Environmental > Terrestrial > Soil >...
AATAGCGCCGGGCGCGCTCGAACTCGTCGCGCAGGCGGCGGTCCAGCGCGTCGAGGCTGGCGCAGCCCGTGAGCACGTCGGTGACGCCGGCGCTGATCTGCCGCCGATAGATCGCCGCCCGGCGCTCCTCGTTCTCGAGCACCCGCGCCGCGGCCTGGGCGATCGTATTGGCGAACGCGACGTCCTGGGAGCGGAGCTGGGGATCCCCCTGCACGGTGCGCAGGAAGAACACCCCCGCGGCGCGGCCCTGCACGAACACCGGCAGCGCCACCGCCGACTGCACGTTGACCTCGATCCGCTGCTGCAGCCAGCGCCGGCGAATCGCCTCGAAGAGCGGATGCTCGTGGACGTCCGGAATGAGGACGGGCCGTTCGGTGCGGATCGCTTCCTGAATCTCCGGGTAGCGCTCGAGCTCGACCCGCAGGTCGCGGATCGCCGGGTTCTCGTACACGGCGACTACGCGTCCCTTGTCTTCTCCCGGGGCCGTGAGCACGAACGAGCAATGGGTGAGGCCGAACGCATGCCCGACCCGACGGACCAGGGTCTGGAAGATCTCGTCGGCGCGCACGGCGGACGAGACTTCCTGGAAGATGTCGAACAGCAGGTCGCGGGTGCGCAGCGCGTCCTGGGCCTCGCTCAGGTCGTGGCGCAGACGCAGATCGGCGTCGATGCGGGCGCGCAGCTCGCCGAAGTGCACGGGGCTCGCCAGGGCGTCTCGCGCCCCCGCCTGGAGCGCGTCCGTCACGGCGTCGGCCCCGCCGTCCGCCAGGAGGACGATGACCGGGGCACCTGCGAAGCGCGCGGCGGTCGCGAGATCGCGCACCGCCTCCGCCAGCCCCGCTTCCTTCGCGGCGATGGAGAGGATGAGCAGATCGGGAGGCTGGGGCTCCGGCCGATCGGGGCCGGGCGGTGGAAAGGCGGCCTCGGTGACCTGGAAGCCGCCCCGGACCAGAAACCGCTCAAGCCCGTCCGGACGGGCCCCGGCGTCGCCGACGAGGAGGATTCGGTGCTTCGGTTCTTCGGGCAACGGTCCTTACCGCACGATGAAGGGTGTCAAGCTATAGTTCACTCTATGGGACGGCAACCGCGGAGCGCGGTGCGTGCGCCCGGCGCCTGAGACGCGCCGCCAGCGGCGCCGCATGGTCGCGCGACAGCTCGCGGGCCGCGGCATCCACGACTGCCGCGTGCTCGCCGCCATGGCGTCGGTGCCGCGCGAATGGTTCCTCCCACCGCATCTCGCGAGCGAGGCGTACGAAGACGCCCCGCTGCCGATCGGGAGCGGCCAGACCATATCCCAACCCCTCATCGTCGCATTGATGACCGAAGCGCTCGCGCCGCGGCGCCGGGACCGCGTGCTCGAGATCGGCACCGGCTCGGGTTACCAGACCGCGATCCTGGCGCGCGTCGCCGTGCGCGTCTACACGATCGAGCGGCTGCCCGACCTGCTCGTCGAAGCGGAGGAGCGATTTCGGCGACTCGGCCTCACGAACATCGACACCCGGCTGGGCGATGGCGCGGCGGGCTGGCCTGAGTGCGCGCCGTTCCAGGGCATCATCGTGACGGCCGCCGCGCCCGGCGTGCCGACGCCCCTCACGGAGCAGCTCGCCCCCGGCGGCCGTCTCGTGATCCCGATCGGTGACCTCGCGTCCCAGGAGCTGGTCATTCTACAGCGAGGCCCCGCCGGGCTCGTGGAGCGACGCGCCGGCGGCGTGCGGTTCGTGCCCCTCATCTCCCGGCTCGCGTTCACGGAGGAGCCGTGGACGTGAAGCGCGTACCCGGCGACCTGCTGGGCGCCCACGTGTCGACGCAGGGCGGAGTGGCGCGGGCGCCCGCGCGAGGGAACGCGATCGGAGCGACCGCGATTCAGGTCTTCACGAAGACGCCCAACCAGTGGCGCGAGCCGATGGTCCGGGACGCCGACATCGCGGCCTTTCGTTCGTCGCTCGCTGGGAGCGGGATCCGTGCCGTTGTCTCGCACGACAGCTATCTGATCAACCTGGCGTCGCCGGACGAGGCGTTGCGGACGAAGAGCATCGGGGCGTTCACGGGCGAGCTCCACCGATCGCGGGCGTTCGGCATCCCATGGGTCGTGTCGCATCCCGGCAACTACATCGACGACCGGGCTGCCGGGCTCGCGCGTAACGCCCGCAGCTACGCCCAGTGTCTGGCGGCGGTCTCGGGGGAGGTGGGCGTGCTGATCGAGGGAACGGCGGGCGCGGGAACGGCGCTCGGGAGCACGTTCGAGGAGTTGCGGGCGCTGCGCGACGCGCTGCCCGCCGGGGTGCAGGCGCGGGTGGGGTTCTGCCTCGACACGGCGCATTTACACGCCGCCGGGTATGATGTAGCGACGGCGCTGGAGGAGGTGTGGGAGCGGTTCGACGAGGACATCGGCCTCACGCATCTCAAGTGCTTGCACCTCAACGACTCGAAGGGCGCACCCGGCTCACATCTCGACCGCCACCAATGGATCGGCGAAGGAACGATCGGACCGGAGCCGTTCCGGCGCATCATGCGGGACCCCCGCCTCGCGCCGGTGATTAAGATTATCGAGACGCCGAAGGGCGAAGATCCGATCCGTCACGACCGGCGGATGCTCCGGCGGCTGCGCGCCTATGCGCGCGCCGCCAGCCACAACGGTCGCACCGCGCAAACCGTAGGCAGGGCGTGATCGCACTGACGACGACCCCCAATCGCTGGACCCGGCGACTCGCGGCGCTGCTGCTGGTGCTGCAGGGGCTGGCCGGGGGCGCGGTGCCGCTGGCGCACGCGTCGGAGCGCCTCAGCGCGCCGGCGCACGTCGAGGCGCAACATGGGGCGGGTTGCGTTGCGCTGCACGACGGCCTGCGCTGCGCGCTGTGCCAATTCGCCGGCTCGCAGGTGTCGTCGCAGCAGGTGCGCACGCAGGCCCAGGTAGCTGCGACCGTGGAGCGGCGTCCGACCGAGTGCGACGCCGCGCCGTTCGTCCGCCGGCACCACCGCACCGCATCGCCCCGAGCTCCCCCCGCCTCCCGTTCCTGACACGACGGCGGCCGGCTGTGCCGGCCCGCCGCCCGCGCGTGCCCGCTCCGCGGCGGGACGCCTGCTTACAACAACGGAACGGGAGATTTTCCAGCATGACTCGACATCACCAGGCCGTCGCGGCTGCGCTCGCCGCCGTGCTCGCGGTGGTCGCTCCGGCGTCCGCCCAGCAGCCCGCGGACCAGCGTCGGGTGGACTCGCTCGCGGCAGAGGTTCGGATGCTCAGGGCCCGGCTCGACAGTTTGCGGGCGCAGGTCGGGCGCGCACCGGGGGGGGGCGCGGCCCCCGCCAAGCGGGACACCGCAGCCATCGACGAGCTTGCGGCGCTGCGCGCCGCCGCCGCGGCCGCGGCGGGCACCGACACCGCCAGAATCCGGGGCGACACCGCCGGGCCCACGAGGTTCGTCGGACGCGAGCGCAGCCAGCCGCAACTCAACCCCGAGATCAGCGCGACGGGGGACGTGCGAGCGTATGGTTACACGCCGGGTGTGCAACGAGAGAACTTCGACGCGCGGGAGTTCGAGGTGGGATTCCAATCGCCACTCGATCCTTACTCGAGCACCAAGATCTTCGTGAGCTACGAGAACGGCAATGTCAGCATCGAGGAGGGGTATGCGTACTGGACCGGCCTGCCCGGGCGCATTCGCTTCGACATCGGGAAATTTCGCCAGCAGTTCGGCGAGCTGAACCGCTGGCACCTGCACGCGCTCCCGGAGACCGAGTACCCGCTTGCGCTGCGGGCCTATCTGGGCGAAGACGGGCTCGCGGGAACGGGGATCTCGCTCTACCGCGCCTTCGGGGGGCTCGGCGTGCACGAGCTGACGGCGCAACTGACTCGTAGTGCGAGCGACGGCCAGCTGTTCGGCGGCAGCAGCCGGCCGACGTATCTCGTTCATCTGCTCAATTTCTGGCAACTGACGCGCTCGACCTACGCGCAGCTCGGCGGCACGGCGCTGTACGGCACGGACCCAGACTCGAGCCTCCGTACCAAGGTCGGCGGGATCGACTTCCGCCTCACGTGGCGCCCGCCGGCCGAGGCCTTGTACCGAGAATGGACGCTGCGCGGCGAGCTGTACGCGCTTCGCAAGGAGTACGCCGGCGCCGGCACGACGAGGCTCGGCTGGTACGCGGGCACCACCTACAAGCTGGGCCGGCGTTGGATCGCGGGAGCGCGCTACGACTACGTCGAAGACCCGCTCTCCGGTGTCATCACGCGGCAAGTGATCCCCTCGCTCACGCTGTGGCAGAGCGAGTGGGTGGAGCTCCGGGCGCAGTACACCTGGGCCAAGACCGCGGGCCTCAACGCCGCGAACCAGTTCGCCCTCCAAGCGGTTTGGGCGATTGGACCACACAAACACGAGACCTACTGACATGCTCCGACTCACTGCACTGCTCGTTGCTCTTCACGTTCCCGGGACACCGCCGCCCGTCCGGGCGCCGGTCGCGGACAAGGTCAAAGTTGTCACGTCGCTCACGACGTACGGGGCCATCGCGCGCGAAATCGTCGGGGACCGCGGCATCGTCAGCTCGATCGCCACCGGCGACGAGAACCCGCATTACGTCCAACCGAAGCCGAGCTTCGTGCCGCTCCTGGGCCAAGCCGACGTGTTCGTCACGACGGGTCTCGACCTCGAGCTGTGGGTACCGGCGTTACTCGACAAAGCGAACAATCCCAAGGTGACGGAGGGCGGGCCGGGCTATGTCGCAGCCTACGCCGGCATCGACCTGCTCGACGTGCCCACGAGCTACTCCCGCTCGCAGGGCGACATCCACGTGTACGGCAACCCGCACATCTGGACGAGTCCGCTCAATGCGGTCCAGATCGCCCGGAACATCCTGACCGGCCTGAAGCGCGTCTCCCCCGAGAACGCCGATTATTTCGCGCAGCGGGAGAAGGATTTCGAGGACCGCGTCTACCAAGCGTTGTTCGGCGACGAGCTCGTGAGGCTTCTGAGCGGCCCGACGCTTGCCGACCTGGACCGGCAAGGAAAGTTGCTCGACTTTTTGAAAACGAAGCAGTACCAGGGCGCACCGCTCCTCAATCGGCTGGGCGGGTGGCTCAAGGAGGCGATGCCGTACCGCGGCAAGCCGGTCGCCTGCTATCACAAGGAGTGGGACTACTTCTCCCGGGAGTACGACGTCCCGTGCGTGGATTACATCGAGCCCAAGCCCGGAATCCCACCCACTCCGGGACACGTGCTGGAGGTGATCAACGAAATGCGGACGCAGCATATCCAAGTCCTCCTCTCCACGAACTACTACGACCGCAACCAGGTCATGGAAGTGGCGCAGAAGACGGGTGCGAAGGCGGCGATCGTGCCGTCCAACACCGGCGGCGCGGCGGGGATCAATACCTACTTCGACCTCATGAATCTGTGGATCTCGGAGCTCGCACGCGCCTTCGGCACGGGCGCCGCCACGGCCAACTGACCGACCCAGGGGGAGGCGTGATGAGTGGTCTCCAGTTAATGATTCCGCCGTTCGTGGCCTGCATGGTGCTCGTCGCGATGTTGTCCTACCTGGGACTCCACGTGATCGCACGCGAGGTGATCTTCGTCGATCTCTCGCTGGCGCAGATGGCGGCCCTGGGCGGACTCTCGGCGTTGCTGATCCACGTGGAGGCCGATTCGACGTGGTCGTACGTCTTTGCCCTGTTCGCGACGGCCGTCGGCGCCCTGTTGTTCGCCCTGACGCGCTCGTCGCCCCGGGAGGAGCGGCGCGTGCCGCAAGAGGCGTTCATCGGCATCGTGTATGTGGTCGCCTCCGCGGCCGCCGTCCTAGTCGCGAACAAGGTTCCAGGGGGCGGCGAAGCGATCGAAAAGACCCTCACCGGCAGTATCCTCTGGGTGACGTTCAAGCCCACGATCCTCAAGCTCGCGGCGGCCTACGCCGCACTCGGCGTGTTCCACTACTTCCTACGCCATCGATTTCTCACCATCTCCTTTCACCCGGAAGAAGCGGAGCGCCTGGGCTGGAAGATCAAATGGTGGGACTTCCTGTTCTATCTCTCCTTCGGCGTCGTGATCACGCTCGCCGTGCCCGTCGCCGGAGTGCTGATGGTCTTCAGCTTCTTGGTCGTCCCAGCCGTGATCGCGTTCCTCTTTACGCGCGACATGCAGCGCCTCACCTACATCTCCTGGGGCTCGGGGGCGCTCGCCTCAATCCTGGGCCTGTGGCTGTCGCTCGCCGGTGACCTGCCCACCGGCCCCCTGATTGTATGCATGTACGGGGTTGTGCTGGTCGGCGCGGTCGCGCTGCGGAAGCTAGTGCGCACACCGGCGTGATCCGCGTGACCCGGCGCCTCCACGGGGTGCGCGTCCTCTGGCTGCTCGGCACCCTGCTCCAGCTCCTGCTGCCGGGGGCGGCTGCACTGGCGGACGCCCGCCTCGACGCCGCCGGCGCCCATGCCACGGCGCACATCGAGTCGCATACCGCCAAGAGCTGCGCGCGCATCCACGCCCCGGACTGCGCCCTCTGCCATTTCCTCAGCGCGCCGGCCGTCACGGCCCGCGCCGCCGCACTCCGGCTCAACGTCGCCGACAACTGGCCGTTGCTCGGGACGGGTCCAACCGCACAGCCGCGGCCGCTCGCCCGACCCCACCCGCAGCCCCGAGCCCCTCCAACGCTCTCCTAGCGACGCCGCGATCCGCGCGCGTCGCCCGCACGTGAACTGATCCGCTCGTCGTCCCGTCACTTGGGATGGCGCCGGAGCAAGTAGCACTCACTCACGTCTACGGAGAGCACATGAACTCGAAGATCCTATATCCCACACTAGTGGCGGCGTGGCTCGTCGCCGCCGGATTCACGAGTCCTCCCCCGGTTGACGGCGACGTCGGCGGCTCGGTCGCCGACAGCGCGACGGGCACACCGTTACCCGGCGGTGAGGTGCGTATCCTGCGAGGTAGGAACACCATCGCCGCCACCACCACCGACGCCTTCGGCCGCTACGTGATCCACAACGTGCCCGCGGGATCGTACAGCGTCGAGGTTCGCTATCTGGGCTACCGCCCCGAGACGCGGAACGTCGCTATCGGGGCGACGGACGCCCTCGCGCGCACCGACTTCCGCCTGGTCCCCCTCCCGATCAATTTGTCGGCGGTGGAGGTGACCTCGGCCGTACCGCTCGCCGTCGACACGCGGACCGGCAACCAGATCTTCAAGCAGAACGACTACCACGGCGCGCCCACCAACACGACGTCGCAGATCCTGCAGCAGTCCATCGTGGGTGCCGCGCGCGCGCCCACGGGAGAGGTCCACATCCGTGGGCAGCACGCCGAGTACACGTACTACGTGGACGGCGTCCCCGTCCCGGCAGGGATCTCGGGCAGCCTGAACGAGCTGTTCGACCCGCAGGTCGTGAACCAGATCGACTTCCAGACGGGCGGGTGGGACGCCGAGTACGGCAATAAGAATGCCGCCGTGGTCAACGTCACCACGCGCATTCCCTCAGGCGGGTTCCACCTTGATGCCTCGGGCTACGGCGGGTCGTTCTCGGCGAACGGACAAACCCTGAACCTGAGCACCAACGCCGGCAAAGTCGGGCTGTTCTTCTCCGGCGCCCGCCAGGGAACGGACATGCGGCGCGAGCCGGTCGCATTCGACTCGCCGCGCAACGCCACCGAGAACTTTCACAACGACGGTACCGACCTGTTCGGGTTCGGGAAGATCCAGTACGTCCCGTCCGACCGCGACGTCGTGAATCTCGACGTCAACCGGACCCGCACACGCTTTGCCGTCCCGTTCGACTCGGTCGAGGGGATCATCGACGACCACCAGCAGGACGTAAACGGCTTCGTCAACCTCGGCTGGCGCCACCGGTTCGCAGAAAGCACGTCCGGGAACGGGCGCTCGGCCGAGCTGTTCACGGGCGCCTTCTTCCGCGACGGGAGCCTGAACTACACGCCGGGTCTCACCGACGATCCGACGTTCGTGTTCGCCCCCGACACGACCCACTACATCCTCAGCGAGGACCGTAATTTCCACACGGCCGGGCTCAAGCTGGACTACACGCTGCAGCCGCATCATGGGCTCGAGCTCAAGACCGGGCTGCTGGCGTCGTTGACCAGGGGGCACGAAGACTTCACGTCGGTCACGTCCACCGGCACCCCCGGGCCCGCCTCGAACTCGGACTTGAAGGGCAGTGACGTCGGCGTATACGCGCAGACCGCCATCGCGCCCTCGGATAAATGGGAGCTGCGGACGGGCGTGCGGTTCGACAACCACAACGCCCCCTTCGCCGGCAACCAGCATCAGGTGAGCCCACGAGTGAAGCTCAGCTTCTTCCCGGACCCGGCGAACACGTTTTGGGTCTACTACGGCCGGCTGTTCCTCCCCACCAACGTCGAGGACCTGCGCGCCATCACCAGCGACGCTCAGGGTGGCGTCGTGGCGGCCCCCACCCTGCCCGAGCGTGACGACTTCTACGAGGTCGGGTACGTACATCGCTTCCCGCTCGGCGTCGTGACCAAGCTGTCCGCGTATCACAAGCGCAGCTCGCCGGGGATCGACGACAACACCGTTCCCGGCTCCGCGATCGTGACGTCGGTGAACATCGACCAGGTGCGCATCACCGGCATCGAGGGCGTGGTCGAGATACGGCCGCGCGGGCCGGTATCGGCGTACGTGAACCTGGCCTTGAACCACGCGTACGGGTACGGCGCGATCACCGGCGGGTTCTTCCCCGCCGTGCCGCCGTCGGGAACGTTCGACCTCGACCACGACCAGCGGCTGTCGGGCGTCGCGAGCGTGGTGTATTCCTCCCATGGCTTCTACCTCTCGGCGACCGGCGTCTATGGAAGTGGACTCACGAACGGCGCGGACCCCGATTCGACGTACGGGACCGGCCTGCTCGACTTCAACAAGTCGATCAAGGTGCCGTCGAGCTTCATTCTGAACGCGAGCGCCGGGTACGCGTTCGCCGTCGGCGGGGCAGTCCTCCGGCCCCAGATCTACGTCGAGAACGCGTTCGACAAGCAGTATCTCCTGAAGGGGGCGTTCTTCAGCGGCGCATCGTTCGGGAGGCCGCGCAGCATACAGCTCCGGATGAACATCGGAGCCTGAGCCACGTCTTGGAGTGCCAGCGCGGAGGCGAGTGTTATGAAGCGTCAGAGGCCGGTGGGGCAAGCTCTGTGAACTTGGCCGGCACACCCTCTGGGCGGGTTCAGGGGTGTATCACCGTGCCTTGCAGGGACCGAGCGGCCCGGCATAATTCGGCTCAGGTGACCGGCCGTGCTTGACAGCACCATGCCCATGGGATAGCATAACTCCTTCACCAAAAAGGACTTGTGTCCTCGATGTCGATCCGCCGCCAGGAGGCCCTCGACTACCATGCGCAGGGTCGTCCTGGGAAGATCCAGGTCTCGCCCACCAAGCCCTTCAGGAACCAGCGCGACCTGTCCCTCGCCTACACGCCCGGGGTGGCGGAGCCCTGCCGGGAAATCGCCGCCCGGCCGGAGGACGCCTACGCCTACACGGCGAAGGGGAACCTCGTGGCCGTCGTCACCAACGGGACCGCGGTGCTCGGCCTCGGCAATATCGGTCCGCTCGCGGGCAAGCCGGTCATGGAGGGCAAGGGGATCCTCTTCAAGGCGTTTGCCGACATCGACGTGTTCGACCTGGAGGTCGGCTCCGAGGATCCGCGCGACCTAGTGCGCTTCTGCCAGCTGCTCGAGCCGACCGTGGGCGGGATCAACCTCGAAGACATCCGCTCCCCCGACTGCTTCTACATCGAGAAGACGCTGCGCGACACCCTCACCATTCCGGTCTTTCACGACGACCAGCACGGCACGGCGATCATCACGGGCGCGGCGCTGCTCAACGCCCTGGAGCTGGTAAAGAAGGACATCGGGAGCGTCCAGGTCGTATTCGCGGGCGCGGGCGCCGCGGCGATCGCCACGGCGGAGCACTACGTCCGCCTCGGCGTGCCGCGCGAGCACATCACGCTGTGCGACCAGCAGGGCGTGGTGCACGCCGACCGGAGCGACCTGGACGAGTACCGGCGGCGGTTTGCCGTCCGGGGAAAAGCCCGGACGCTCGCCGAGGCCCTGAAGGACGCGGACGTGTTCGTGGGACTGTCGGTGGGCGGGATCGTCACGGGAGAGATGCTCAAGGGGATGGCCAAGCGCCCGATCGTGTTCGCGCTGGCCAATCCCAATCCCGAGATCGCGCCGGAAGAGGCCCGCCAGGCGCGCAGCGACGCGATCATCGCCACCAGGCGGTCGGACTACCCCAATCAGATAAACAATGTGCTGGGCTTCCCGTTCATCTTTCGCGGCGCGCTCGACGTGCGCGCCAAGAAGATCAACGAGGAGATGGAGATGGCGGCCACGCGGGCGCTCGCGAAGGAAGAAGTGCCCGATTCCGTGATGCGGGCGTACGGACTCGAGCGCCTCCGCTTCGGTGCCGACTACCTCATCCCCAAGCCGTTCGACCCGCGCGTGCTCCTGTGGGTCGCGCCGGCGGTGGCATGGGCGGCGGTGGGCTCGGGGGTCGCGGGACGGGTCATCGACGTCGACGAGTACCGCGCCGAGCTGGACGCCCGGTTGGGGCGGGCGCGGGAGGTCATGCGTGGTCTGTCGAGCCGTGCCCAGGTGGCGGCGCAACGCATCGTTTTTCCCGAGGGCGAGGATCCCCGCATCCTCAAGGCCGCCCGAATCCTCGCGGACGACGGCGTGGCGGAGCCGATCCTGCTGGGCGACCCGGACGCGATCCGGCGCGAGGCGGACGACGCGGGGGTGACGCTCGAGGACATCACGCTCGCGAACCCGCGCGGAAGCGTCCACCTCGAGACGTTCGCCCAGGAGCTGTGGGAGCGCCGGCGGCGCAAGGGCATCACGCTGCGCGAGGCCCGCAACCGGGTGGTCGACCCGCTGTACCACGCGCTCCTGATGCTCCGAGCCGGACAGGCCGACGCGGTGGTGGTCGGCGTCGACATGTACTATCCCGACGCGATGCGCCCGGCGCTCGAGGTGATCGGCGCGGAACCCGGACGCCGCCACGTGAGCGGCATCTACATGCTCGTGTTGCCGCAACAGACCTTCTTCTTCGCCGACTGCACCGTGAACATCGATCCGGACGCGGAGACGCTTGCCGAGATCGCGTCCGCGACGGCCGAGTTCGTCTGGCGGCTGGGGATCGAGCCTCGCGTGGCCCTGCTCTCGTTCTCGAACTTCGGCTCGGTGCGCCACCCGGCGGCCGAGACGGTGCAACGGGCTGCGGCGCTGCTCCACGAGCGCGAGCCCGCGCTGCAGGCGGACGGCGAGATGCAGGCCGATACCGCCGTGGTCGAGCGGATCTTGACCCGGACCTATCCGTTCTCCAAGCTGCGCGGACCGGCCAATGTGCTCATTTTTCCGAATCTCGACGCGGCGAACGTCAGCTACAAGCTGCTCAGCCGGGTCGGCGGCGCGGAGGCCATCGGCCCGATTCTGGTGGGGATGGCACAGCCTGTGCATGTGTTGCAGCGGGGCTCCGACGTGAACGATATCGTGAACATGGCCGTGATCGCCGCCGTGGACGCGCAGGAGCACGGGCGGCGGTCCCGCGCCTGAACCTTCGATCGGAACCGAACGCATGACCGCGCATGCCACCCGCCCCGCCGAAGGCAGACGGGCCTCCGCGCTGGAGGCCGCGGGACTCACGCCCCAGCGCGCCGTCCATTGGAACCTCGGGCCCCCCGCGCTCTACGAGCACGCGGTGCGTCGCGCCGAGGGCGTGATCGCCCAGGGCGGGGCGTTCTGCGCCGTCACCACACCGCACACGGGGCGCAGCCCGAACGACAAGTTCATCGTGCGGGAGGCCTCCTCGGCGGACGAGGTCTGGTGGCAGCGCGTGAACCAGCCGCTCGAGGCCGATCACTTCGAGCGACTCAAGGCGTCGGTGTTGGCGCACCTCGCCGGCCAAGAGCTGTTCGTGCGCGACCTGTTCGCCGGCGTAGACGCGGAGCACCGGTTCGGCATCCGATTCGTCACGCCGAACGCGTGGCACGCCCTGTTCGTCTACAACATGTTCCTGCGCCCCTCCCCCGCCGACCTCGCCGCCTTCTCCCCCGCCTGGACCGTGCTCCACGCCCCCGAATGCCACGCCGATCCGGCCACGCACGGCACCAAGTCGGGCACGTTCGTGGTCATCCATTTCGGGCAGCGGACGATCCTGATCGGCGGCACGCGCTACGCAGGCGAGATGAAGAAGTCGGTGTTTACCATTCTCAACTATCTGCTGCCGAAGCGCGGCGTCCTCTCGATGCACTGCTCCGCCAATCTCGGCAGGGCGGGCGACGTCGCGCTGTTCTTCGGCTTGTCGGGCACCGGGAAGACCACCCTCTCGGCCGATTCGGAGCGGGCGCTCATCGGGGACGACGAGCACGGCTGGTCCGACCGGGGGATTTTCAACTTCGAGGGCGGCTGCTACGCGAAGGTCATCCGGCTGTCGCGCGAGGGCGAGCCTGAAATTTTCGCGACCACGCGCATGTTCGGCACGGTGCTCGAAAACGTGGTGGTGGACCCCGAGACCCGCGCCATCGACCTCGACTCGGACCAGATCACCGAGAACACGCGCGCGTCATACCCCATCCACTACATCCCGAACCACGTCCCGGGCGGGGCGGGCGGCCACCCGTCGCACATCCTGTTCCTGACCTGCGACGCGTACGGGATCATGCCCCCGATCGCGCGCCTCTCGCCGGCGCAGGCGATGTACCACTTCCTGTCAGGGTACACCGCGAAGGTCGCCGGCACGGAGCGCGGCGTGACTGAGCCCAAGGCCACGTTCTCCACCTGCTTCGGCGCCCCGTTCCTGCCGCTCAGCCCCAACGTCTACGCGTCGCTGCTCGGCGAGAAGATCGCCACCCACGGCGTCCAGTGCTGGCTCGTGAACACCGGGTGGACGGGCGGACCCCACGGCGTGGGCCAGCGGATCCGGCTCGGCCTCACGCGCGCCATGGTGCGCGCCGCGCTCGCCGGCAAGCTCGACCGCATCCCCACCACGCCCGACCCCGTGTTCGGAGTCGAAGTCCCGCTGCAGGTCCCAGGCGTGCCGGAGGGCCTGCTCCTGCCGCGCGGCACGTGGAGCGACCCGGCGGCCTACGATGCGCAGGCCGCGCGGCTCGCGCAGATGTTCCGGGACAACTTCGCCCAGTTCCAGGATCAGGTGCACGCCGCGGTCGGGGACGCAGGGCCACGGAGATAGGATTGTCGATCGCTCCGAAGAGTCGCGAGTGAACTCGCGGCTCCGCCCTCGGGGCACGACCATCTTAGGGTCTCCTGCTGCGCCGAGGCAGACATCGTGACCCGGTTCGAGGTCGTCCGCGACCCGCTCTGGGACAACATCCGGCTCGATCCCGAGGCGTTGGCCGTGGTCGACACCCCCGCCGTCCAACGGCTCCGCTACGTACGCCAGCTGGGGCACGCGTTCCTCGTCTATCCCGGCGCCACGCACAGCCGCTTCGAGCACGCACTCGGCGCATACCATCTCGCGCGTCGCGCCCTGGCGCAGCTCGAGGACGCGAGCGACGTCCGGCTCGACGCTGCGGACCGCGTCCGGCTGAAGCTCGCCGCGCTGTTGCACGACATCGGGCATTATCCCTTCTCCCATTCGCTCGAGGAAGCCGGTCTGCCCCACCACGAGGAGCTGGCGGCGCGGCACCTGGCGGACGGCGAGCTCGCACAGCGGCTGGCGGAGCTGGGAACCCCAGGCCAGCGGCTGCTGCCCCTGATCCAGTGCCGGGCGCGCGAGCCCCTCGCCGGCCTGGTGTCGGGCTCGCTCGACGTGGACAAGCTCGACTATCTCTCCCGCGACGCCTGGATGTGCGGCGTTCCCTACGGGGTGATCGACGTGGACCGGCTGCTCACGTCACTGACGCTGGCCCCTGGGCGGGACGGGCATCCCACGCTCGCGCTCCACGAGAAGGGGCTCGCGGCGCTCGAGTCGCTGCTGTTCGCCAAATATCAGATGTATCGCAACGTGTACTGGCACCACGCCGTGCGCAGCGCCACCTCGATGTTCAAGCGCCTGGTGCGGCGCGCGATCGCCGGGGCCCGAGTCCAGCCCGACGCCGTGGCGGTCGCCACCGACGACGGCTTGATCCACGAGCTGATGCAACAGGACGGGACAGGCCTCGCCCGCAGTCTCCGCGAGCGCCGCCTCGCCAAGCGGGCGCTCGACCTCCCGGCCACCGAACTGCCCGCCGACACGCCGTCGTGGCCGTCCGACGACCCCGACCTGCTCGAGCGAGTGGAGGACCGGCTCGCCCGAGATCTCGGCCTCGCGCCGGGGGAGCTGTTCCTGGACTTCCCGGCCAAGGCGGCGATGCTGGCGCTCGACCTGCCGCTCGTGAAGCGCGACGGCACCGTGACCCAGCTCGGAGCCGCCGAAGCAGCGGCCCATCTCGGCCTCCCGCGGGTCGCGGCCGAGCTGTACCGCTCGGCGCGGCGGCTGCGGGTGTTCGTGCTAGGCGAGGCGCGAGTGGAGGCGAAACGGGTTGTGGAGCTGGTGATGATGCCGCGGGAGGAAGTGGTGCGGCGGGTGGAGCAAGACCGAGGCTTGGTTGAGCCGTGATGGCGCGGCTGAAGCCGCGGCTCGGCACTGCCGCTGAAGCGGCGTCAGTTCACTGACAGAGCCGAGCCGCGAGTTTACTCGCGACTCTTCGGGCGACGGGTCCCACGCTAGAACCCCGCCGGGGAAGAGGGTTCAAGCCCCTACCTCGGTCGCGCGCCCGGCTGCGTGACCTGCGTGCCGTCGCCCACGACCGCGTCCACCGAATCGATCCGGACGATGATCGCCGTGATGTTGTCGAGCCCGCCGTGGCGGTTGGCCTCGGTGATCAGATCGTCCACCTGCTCCTGCGGCATCCGGTCTCCCGCCAGGAGCTCCGCCAGCTGTGGGTCTTCGAGCATCCCCGTCAAGCCGTCCGAGGCGAGCAGGAACAGGTCGCGCGGCTTCACGGTGCCGAGGTAGACGTCCGGCATCACGTCGCTATTCGCTCCCACGCAGCGGGTGATCACGTTCGAATACGGGTGGGACCGCGCCTGCTCGGGGGTGAGATACCCCGCGTCGACTTGCTCCTGGACGTACGAGTGATCCTTGGTGAGCTGCATCAGCTTCTGATCACGGTAGAGGTAGGCGCGGCTGTCCCCCACCTGCCCGATCAGGAAGCGCGTGTCGTACAGCACGAGGGCAGTGACGGTGGTTCCCATACCGCGCTTGTCGTGCTCCGTGAGCGTGCGCTGGAAGATGGCCCCGTTCGCGGCGCGGATCGACGTGCGCATCCGGTCCGCCACCTGGTCGTCCGACAGACTCTTCAGGGATCCGAGCTCCCGCGCCACGAAGCGGACGGCCATCTCACTCGCCACCTCACCGGCCGCGTGCCCGCCCATGCCGTCCGCGACCACAAAGATCCCGCGGTCGGCGACCATGAGAAAGTTGTCCTCATTCCCCGAGCGGATGATGCCGACGTCGGTGCGACCGGCGCAGGTGATATGCACGGTGCGCCGCTACGCCAGCAGCCGGTGGAGGAGGGCGAGTAGAGTTCCACCACCCACCACCAGCGCCGCCGCACTTCCGCCGCAGCCTTTGCCCTTCTTGGGCGGTGGCTGCTGGCCCGCTGGCCGCTTAGGAGCGGGCCTGGGGCCGGGTCGTGAAGGCGTCGCCTTGGCCCTCGGAGCCGGCGAGGCCACGGGCGCTGGGGAGGGGCGGCCAGGCGGCGCACGGGGAGGGGGAGGGGGAGAGGGAGGGGGGGGTGCCGGCCTGGGAGGGACATTCGGGGCGATCGAGTGTGGCGTCCTCAACACCTGAGTGCCGCCACCCTTCACGACGCCCAGCGCGTCGTCGGTCGGTTCGAACACGAGCTGCACGTCCCCGAACCGTACCGTCGCGCCTGGAGCGAGCGGGGCGTCGCCCTTCACCCGCTCCCCATCCACGAACGTGCCGTTGGTGGAATCGAGGTCCACGAGCACCCAGACCCCTTCCCGGCGCTGCAGCTTGGCGTGGCTGGTGGACACGGACGGATCGGGTACGACGAGGTCGTTGTAATCGGCCCGCCCGATGTTCACGACGGGACTCCTCACCGACAGGCGCTGACCGACCAGCCCCCCGCTCCGCACGAGGAAACTCGCGAGCGCGCCGCCCGAGGAAGGTCGGGGGGAAGCCGGTACGAAGGCCTCGAGACCATGCACGGTATGTCGGAGACGGTCCGTCGCGCCGGGCGGGGGCGCCGCCTGGCCAGGCCCGCCCGCCTGTTGCGCCCCCGGAGGTGGGGCTGGGGGCACGGCCGGCGGGCTAGTGGCCGGCCCCGGTGGAGGGGGGGGAGCCGCAGTCGCAGGCGCCACGTCCGCGTAGAAGCGAAACTGCTCGTCGCCCAGCCGGATCACGTCGGCCCGGGCGAGGATCCGCTGACCCTCCACGCGCTCCTCGTTCACGAACGTCCCGTTGGTGCTCGAATCGACCAGCAGGTAGCCCTTCGGCGTCTGGACGATCTCGGCGTGCCGGCGCGACACGTCCTTCCCCGGTACCACCACGTCGCACCCCGCCTCGCGGCCGAACACGAGCGACGCCCCGGTGATCACGTACTCACGGCCGTCCGTGAGGCTGACGACCCGGCCGCCCGTCACGCCGATGGCGGGCGGTTTCACGCCGGCTTTGGCCGGTCCACCGGCCGTCGCCGGAGTGAACGCCTGCACGTACTGGGTGCTGCCCGATCGCCGCTCATCCACAAAGGTGAGCTCGTGACCGCCGACCTCGACCTTGTCGCCGTGCAGGAGGGGGGTCGGCTCGGCGCCGAGGCGTACGCCGTTGATGAGGACGTCCGCGGCGGGGGAGGCTTTCCGGATGATCACCTGGCCGTCGGCCTGGCCCTGCAGCAAGGCGTGCCGCGGCAGCACTGCGGCGCCGGCGAGGGAGATCGTGCAGCCGGCATCGCTGCCGAGCGTCACCTCGCCCACCGGGATGGTGAACTTCTTGCCGCCGAGTTCGAGCAGTGCCATCTGGGAGGCCGGAAGTTACGCCCGACGGCGTAACCGCGCAAGGAAACAGGCTTTACGCGATGTTCACCGCCTCCTCGTGCCCGACCAGCCCGCTCCGCAACCAGTACCAGAAGAGTAGCGAGCCGGTGATCACCGTCGCATAGCTGTTGATGAAACGCCAGATGAGCGCGTACAGCGGCAGCTCCGAGGGCCCGACATAGATCTGCATGACCGCCGCGGAGAGGAACTCGGCCAGCCCGGCCGACCCGGGTGTCGGGGCGAAGTAGAGGAGGAAGGTGATGAACGTCTGGAGGAGGAGGATGTCGACGAAGTTGGCGGGGATCCCGAGCGCGCGCAGGGCGACGTATCCCGCGAGCAGCTTGTTGGCATGCGACGGCGCCGAGAGCAGCACGGCCCAACACAGTGCCAGCCAGCCCCGCGGGTTCCCGAACGCGACCATGCAGGCATGCGCGCGGTCGATCCCGTCGCGCAGCTGCTCGATGCGAGCCGCGATGCGGTGGCTCTTGCGCTCCAGCCGACCCGCGAGCCAATGCACCGCATCCCGCAGCCAAGCCGGGAATACCATCGCGATCAGCATGACGATGCCCAGGATGCCGAAGATCGTGAGGCTGGTGCGAAACAGACCGTAGTAGGTGATCCCCAGGACCACGTTGTGTTGCGCGAGCGACTTGCCGGCGCCGAGGTAGATGGCAAGCGGTCCGGCGACGGCGAAGAACACCACCGTGGCGACGAACGTCATGAAGGTGGACGTCATCGCTTCGGGGAGTCGCACGCCGGCGCGGCGCATGACCCACATCATCGTCGGCCCCGCACCGGACTGGAACGGCGTCAGGTACGCCGCCCAGGCGCTCATGCCCCCGGCAATGATCATGTCCCGGAGCCGGACGCCCGGGTGCACGTGCCGGGCGACGACCCACAAGCGCGTCCCGCCGCCGAACCAGTCCATGGAGGCGAGTCCCAGCCCCACCACCATCCATCCCCAGTGGAGGTGCAGCAACGCGCGCGCGACCGCCTGGATGTTCTCGCCATACACGGCGAGCACGACGACGACACCGGCCAGCGAGATGATGGCGAAGAGTTCCAGCCCGCGGCGGAGCAGGCGTGGCGTGAGGGCGAGGGCCATTGGGGGGCGAAACTAGAGGGCCTCGGGGCTCGGGGCTAGGTGCAAGGGATTAGTTCGACACCCCTAACCCCCAGTCCCTGACCCCGAGCCCCTATTAGTTTACAGGGTTATGCCTCGCTCACCCGACCGCGTGATCATCCGCAACGCCCGGCAGCACAATCTCAAGGGGATCACGGTCGAGCTGCCGCGATGCGCCCTCACCGTCGTCACCGGGCCGTCGGGGTCGGGCAAGAGCACGCTGGCGTTCGATACCCTCTACGCCGAGGGGCAGCGCCGCTACATCGAGTCGCTCTCGACGTATGCGAAGCAGTTCCTCGAGCGGATGCCCAAACCGCTGGTCGACGCGATCGAGGGCATCTCTCCGGCGGTCGCCATCGAGCAGAAGAACCCTACGACGAGCAGCCGCTCGACGGTCGGCACGGCCACGGAGATCTACGATTTCCTGCGGCTCCTGTGGGCGCGCACCGGCACCCAGCACTGCGTGAGGTGCGGGAGCGTCGTGAAAGTCGACACGGTGCAGGAAGTCGTGGACGAACTGGTCGACGTCGGGGCGCAGCATGCTGCGCCCCTTCCCATCCTGGTGACCTTCCCACTGCCCGCGAGCGCGCACCGGCCGGACGTGGAGGTGGCGGCACAGCTCCGCGCGGCAGGGTTCGTGCGGGCCCAGCTCGACGGCGTGCTCGCCCGGCTCGACCCTCCCGACGCCGAGGCGCGGGTGCGCGAGGCACGAGAGGTCCTCGTGGTCGTGGATCGCCTGCCCGCGTCCGATGCGACTCGGGGGCGACTCGCCGACGCGGTCGCGACCGCCTTCAACGAGGGCGAGGGTGTGGCCGTCGCGCTCGACAACGGCGACCGCCGTCGCTTCTCGGCCCATCCCACCTGTTCGAGGTGCGGCACGGCCGCTCCCCCGCTCACGCCAATCCTGTTCTCGTTCAACAACCCGCGCGGTGCCTGCCCCGGGTGCAACGGCTTCGGCGCCGTCTTGGAGTACGACGAATCGCTCATCGTGCCCCACCCCAGGAAGAGCCTGGCGCAGGGCGCGCTCGATCCCTGGACCAAGCCGCGCTACGAGGGCCGCCGTCGCATCCTGCGCGAGACCGCACGGGCGAAGGGCATCCCGCTCGACGCGCCGTGGGAGGACCTGACGGGCCAGGCCCGGCATTTCCTGCTCAACGGCGCCAGCGGTCGATTCCTCGGCATGCTCCCGTTCCTCCAGCGGCTCGAGGCGAAGCGCTACAAGCAGTACATTCGCGTCTTCCTGCGGCAGTACCAGCTGGCGAAAACCTGCCCCGCCTGCGGGGGCGCGCGCCTCAAGCCCGAAGCACTCGCGGTCCGCGTGGGCGGTCGGACGATCGCGGATGTCGCCGCGCTCACGGCCGGCGCCGTGCGCGGCTGGATCGCGGCGCTCGAGCTGACGCCGTTCCAGCGCGCGGTGGCGGTGCACATCCTGGCGGAGCTCGCGGCTCGAGTCTCGTTCGTGAACGACGTCGGCCTCGGCTACCTCACCCTCGACCGGCTGACGCGCACCCTGTCGGGGGGCGAGGCGCAGCGGATCGCGCTGTCCAACGCCCTCGGCTCACACCTCGTCGACACGCTGTACGTGCTCGACGAGCCGACCATCGGCCTCCATCCCGCGGATACCGGCCGGCTCCTCGGCCTGTTGCGCCGGCTGGCCGACGGTGGCAACACCGTCGTGGTCGTCGAGCATGACCCCGCCGCGATGCGGGCCGCTGACTGGATGGTGGAGCTCGGCCCCGCGAGCGGCGAGGCGGGGGGCGCGCTCGTGTACCAGGGGCCGGCCGCCGGGGTGCGCGCGGCGGGGACCCTCACCGGACAGTACCTGTCGGGAGAGAAGCGTATCGGTGTGCCGTCGGCGCGCCGGCCGGCGCGGCGCTGGCTCGATGTGAAGGGTGCGCGCCTGCACAACCTCCAGGGCGTCGACACACGCATTCCGCTGGGCACGCTCACCGCGGTCACGGGGGTATCGGGGTCCGGCAAGTCGACCCTGGTGCACGACGTGCTGTTCCGGCAGCTCGAGTCGCGGCTCACGGGGACGCACGGCGCGAAGCAGCATCTGGGCGAGCCGGTGGGGGAGGTGCGAGCGCTCGACGGCTGGGAGGCGATCAGCGACGTGGTGCTCGTGGACCAGGCCCCCATCGGCCGCACGCCGCGGTCCAACCCCATCACCTACATCAAGGCGTTCGACGAGCTGCGGGCCCTGTTCGCGGCCGAGCCGCTGGCCCGCGCCAGGGCGTACACACCCAGCACGTTCTCGTTCAACGTGGCCGGGGGGCGGTGCGACGGGTGCGAGGGCGCGGGGCACGTGCTGGTCGAGATGGTGTTCCTCGCCAATGTGTTCGTGCCGTGCGAGGTCTGCGCGGGCAAGCGCTTCAAAAAGGACGTGCTCGAGGTAAAGCTCGGTGGCAGCTCGATCCACGACGTGCTCGAGTGGACCGTGGACCAGGCGCTGCGACGCTTTCACCGCCAGCCGCGACTGGCCCGCGCCCTGTGGCACCTGCAGCAGGTCGGGCTCGGATACCTGCGGCTCGGCCAGCCCGCGACCACGCTGTCGGGGGGCGAAGCGCAGCGCCTGAAGATCGCCCGCGAGCTGGCGCTCGCCGGCGGGAAGGGCCGCGCCGGGCGCAAGCTCTACATCCTCGACGAGCCGACCACCGGCCTGCACTTGGACGACGTCCGGACCCTGTGCCGCGTGCTCGACCGGCTCGTCGACGCCGGCCACACCGTGCTCGTGATCGAGCACCACCTCGACGTCGTCAAGCGGGCCGACTGGGTGATCGAGATGGGGCCGGGAGCCGGCGACGCGGGCGGGCGCGTCGTCGCGCAGGGAACCCCGGAGGACATCGCTCGCATCGCCGACTCTCCGACGGGACGCTATCTCAGGGACGTCGGGTGAGCGCCCGGAGGGCCCGCTGACGCGGCGCCAGGCGGACCTCGCCCTGTTGCTCGCGACCGCGCTGTGGGGCACGAGCTTCGTCGCCGTCAAGAGCGCGCTCGCGGACGCGACACCGTTCGCGTTCCTGACGGTGCGCTTCGGCACCGCCGCCCTCGCGCTCGCCCCGGGGACCCGCTTTCGCCCGCGCCCCGTCGGCCGGGAGCTCTCGGGCGGTGCGTTGCTCGGCGTTCTCGTCGCCGTCGGGTTCATCGCGCAGACCGCGGGGCTCGTGATCACGACACCGTCGCGCTCGGCGTTCATTGTCGCGGTGTCGTCGGTGCTCGCGCCGGTGATCGCGCTCGCGCTGCTGGGCGAGCGGCCCCGCTGGCTCACCGCGGCGGCGCTCGCCCTCGCCACCCTGGGTATCTACCTGCTCACCGCGCCGGACGCCGGGGGCTTGAATCTGGGGGATCTGCAGACGCTGATCTGCGCCGTCTGCTTCGGCGGCCAGATCGTGGCGGTCACCGAGCTGACGCGGCGCTATGATCCACGGCGCCTCGTGTTCATCCAGATCGCCGCTACGGCCGTGGTCGCCGCGATCGCGACCGCAGTGTTCGAGAGCCCGCAGATCCACTGGACGCCGCGCTTCATCGGCGCTCTCCTGTACACGGTCCTGTTCGCGAGCACGATCTGCTTCCAGCTGCAGATGCGGGCCCAGCGGGAGATGTCGACCGCGCGGGCCGCGCTGATCTTCTGCTTCGAGCCGCTGTTTGCGGCGGTGACGTCGTGGCTCGTCCTCGGGGAGCGGCTGTCATTGCTGCAATGGGGTGGCGGAGCGCTGATCCTGGTGGGCATGGTGCTGGCAGAAGCCCCAGGTGCTAAGAGCCTAAGGGGCTAAGAGCTAGGGGAGTTTCTGGCAGCGATCGACCGGAGCAGACCCCAAACTGTGCGCGCGCACTCGTCTCGCACCCGCCGTAGCGGAACGAGATCGCTCTCCTTGAAGTACCCAAGCGCCACCACAAGATCGAGAACAACAGCGATTTCGTGGAGAGAGCCCCGCGCGATGTCCAGATGACGGCGGAACTCTCGAGGGCCGCGACGACTCGCCCCTTCCGCAATGTTCAGCGGGACGCTGTAGGAGGCCCGCCGCCACTGATCGGCGAGAGCATCGCCCTCTTCGGGAGGGAGCTTCTTGATCCAGGGACGGGACTGGACCGCGACACCTCGCGCGAGCTGCCACGCTCGAAGGTTCCGGTAGTCAGGCATGGTCCAACGAAGATGCGGACGTCTCGGCGTAAACCCGGTACCAATTCTCGGCGCCGCGAATCACAACGTCGCGCAGTCCTTAGCACGTTGGCGCGCTCAGCTCCCTAGCCCCCTAGCCCCCTAGCCCCTTAGCCCCTTAGCCCCTTAACCCCTATATTTCGCATTCATTCCCGAGTAGCTCAGCTGGTAGAGCAGCCGGCTGTTAACCGGCGGGTCGCAGGTTCGAGTCCTGCCTCGGGAGTTCCACGGTCCTATGGCACGAAACCGTTGCGCGTGCACAACAGTCTTGATTGTGCCCGCGGCTTGTCGTATCGTGGCGCAGTTGCGCCGCGCGGTCACGCGACCGTGCCTGCGCGGTGAGCAGGACAGGCGGCTTGGGTGCAATCGCTGGAGGTCTAGAGGAAGGGACCGCACGCCCAACCTCGACGGTGATTCACCCAAGCCGTCTTCGTTTCGAGCATGCCGCAAAAGCGCCCCTCAGTGCCGCAAAAACACCCTAGCGTGGCATCGCCCTTCCCCAGTACGTGTGCATGCCACGGTTTTCCTCCATCCTGCCACGACGAGTGATCGCATGACCGGGCATTCGGAAGTCGAGATCCTGCTGGTCGAGGACAACCCGAGCGACGTGGAGCTCACCTTACGCGCCCTCAAGGCCCGGAATCTCGCGAATCAGGTGTTCGTCGCCCGCGACGGGGCCGAGGCGCTGGAATTCTTCTTCGGCGAGCAGGGCCATCCGCTGCGCGAGATCGGCGTCGTGCCGCGCGTGATTCTGCTCGACTTGAAGCTCCCGAAAGTGGACGGGCTGGAGGTGCTGCGACGCCTCAAGAGCGAGGAGCGCACGCGCTCGCTGCCGGTCGTCGTGCTCACCTCGTCCAAGGAAGAGCCCGACATCGCCGCCGCGTACCGCCTCGGCGCCAACAGCTACATCGTCAAGCCGGTGGACTTCGAGGCCTTCGCGCGCGCCGTCTCCGAGGTCGGGCTCTACTGGCTGCTCTTGAACGAGCAGCCGCGCTGAGCTGATGCCGGAGCTGGTGCGCGTCCTGATGGTCGAGGACGTCGCGGACGACGCGGCGCTGGTCGAGCGGGAGCTGCGCCGGGCCGGCATCACGGGGGCGACGCGCCGCGTCGACTCCGAGCGTGCGTACCGGGAGGCGCTGCGGACCTTCGCCCCCGACATCATCCTGACGGACCACTCGCTGCCCACGTTCGGCGCGGCCGACGCGCTCCGGATCGGGCTCCTCGAGGCGCCGGACACTCCCGTCATCGTCGTGACGGGCAGCCTCGATGAAGAAACCGCGGCGGAATACATCAAGGCGGGCGCCGCGGACTACGTCGTCAAGCACCACCTCGAGCGCGTGGGCCCCGCCGTGGTGCGCGCCCTCGATCTGCGGCGCGCACGGACGGAGCAGGCCCGCGCGGAAGAGGCCCGTCGCCAGGGTGAGGAGCGGTTTCGCGCCCTGATCGAGCACGGGGCGGACGCGGTCGCCCTCGTCGCCCCCGACGGGACCCTGCTGTTCGCCAGCCACTCCATCGAGCGCCTGCTGGGCTTCGCGCCGGCCGAGCTCGTGGGTCATCCCGGGTTCGAGCGGGTGCATCCCGACGACATCCCGCGCGTCCACGCCGCGCTGCGCGAGATCATCGCGAGCCCGGGCACGCCCGCCGGCCTGGAGCTCCGCTGGCGCCACAAGGACGGGTCGTGGCGCCATATCGACGCCGTCGCGGTCGACCGGCTCGCGGAGCCCGCGGTGGGCGCCATCGTGGTGAACGTCCGCGACGTCTCGGAGCGCCGCAGGGCTGAAGCGGCGCTGCGCGAGTCCGAGGAGCGCTACCGGACGCTCGTCGAAGGCGTGCGCGACATCATCTTCGCGCTCTCCCCCGAAGGCACCATCGCATCCCTCAATCCGGCGTTCGAGACGATCGCCGGCTGGCGGCGCGAGGAATGGGTCGGCCAGCCGTTCGAGCGGCTGGTGCATCCCGAGGATCTGCCGCTGGCGCTCGAGCTGCTCGGGCGCGTGGTGCGCGGCGAGCTCCGCCCCGCCAGCCAGTTCCGCGTCCGGACCGCGAAGGGCGACTACCGCGTCGGAGAGTTCTCCGCGAGTCCCCAGCTCCACGAAGGGCGGCTCGTCGGCATCCTGGGAATCGGGCGCGACGTCACGGAGCGCGTCCAGCTCGAGCAGCAGCTGCGGCAAGCCCAGAAGATGGAAGCGGTCGGCCGGCTGGCCGGCGGCATCGCTCACGACTTCAACAACATCCTCACGGCCATCACAGGCTACGCGGACCTGCTCCTCGAGGACCTCGGCGCCACCGATCCCCGGCGCCAGGACGCCGACGAGATCCACAAGGCCGCTGATCGCGCCGCCGGGCTGACCCGCCAGCTGCTGGCGTTCAGCCGCCAGCAGGTCCTGCAGCCGACGGTGCTCGAGGTCAACAAGCTGGTCAGCGACCTGGAAAAGATGCTGCGCCGCCTCCTGGGCGAAGACGTCGAGCTTAGCACGCGGCTCGCACCGACCACGGGGCGGGTCAAGGCCGATCCCGGCCAGCTCGAGCAGGTGATCATGAACCTGGCCGTGAACGCCCGCGACGCGATGCCGAACGGGGGCAAGCTCACCCTGGAGACGGGCAACGTGGATTTGGACGAGTCGTACGCCGCCGACCACTACCCGGCCCGCGCAGGCCCGTTCGTGCTGCTCGCGGTCTCGGACACCGGCATCGGGATGAACGAGGAGACCCAAGCCCACATGTTCGAGCCGTTCTTCACGACCAAGGAGAAGGGCAAGGGCACGGGCCTGGGCCTCGCCACCGTCTACGGCATCATCAAGCAGAGCGGCGGATTCATCTGGGTGTACAGCGAAGTCGGGCACGGCGCCACCTTCAAGCTCTACCTGCCGCGCGTGGAGGAGCTGGCGGAGCGCGGGTCCGAGCCCGCGCAAGCGCCCGCGCGCGCGGCGCGCGGGACGGAGACGGTCCTGGTGGTCGAGGACGAAACGCCGGTGCGGAGTGTCGCCCGCCAAGTGCTCGAACGCCACGGCTACACCGTGCTCGAAGCCCCCAGCGCAGAGGCCGCGCTGGACGTCGCGACCCGGTACTCGGGCACCATACACCTCCTCCTCACGGACGTCGTGATGCCGGGGCTCAACGGCCGCGAACTCGCGAGCAGGCTGGCGGACCTGCGCCCCGACGCCCGCGTGATCTTCATGTCGGGCTACACCGACGAGGCCGTCACACGTCACGGCGTACTCGAGCCGGGCGCCGCCTACGTGCAGAAACCGTTCACGCCGGATGCCATCGCCCGCCGGGTGCGGGAGGTGCTCGACCGGTGAGCGCGGCGCCGGTGGCGCGGCTGTGTGGCTCGATGCCGCCGCCGTCCCGACGCCCCGCCGCGTGAGCCGGGCGCGGCATGGGGGGGCGTGACGCCCGTCACCCTGGGTGCCGAGGGAGTTGCCCCCGGGTGGTCGCCGGGTGAGTATTGGTGCCCCGGAGAATGACCACCACGAAGCCCGCAGCACCCGTCGCCCGTGACGCCGATGCCGAGCTCGAGGCGTTGTTCGCGGCGATCAACGACGTCATCCTCGTGCTCGACGCCGAGGGTCGCTACGTCAAGATCGCTCCCACCAATCCATCGCTGCTGTACCGCCCGGCCGGCGAACTGCTTGGTAAGACGCTGCGGGAGGTCTTCGACGGCGCCCAGGCGGACCAATTCATGGAGTACATCCGCACCGCCCTCGAGACCCGCACGACGGTCCACTTCGAGTACCGGCTGTCGATCGGGGGCCGCGAGCTCTGGTTTTCCGGGGCGATCTCGCCCATGAGCGGCGATCAGGTCGTGCTGGTCGGCCGGGACATCACCGATCGCAAGCGGGCGGCCGAGCGGCTGCACGCGAGCGAGCAGCGGTTCCGCGCGCTGGTCGAGCACTCGAGCGACGTCATCATGCTGCTCGGGCCGGACGGGACGGTGATCTACGCCAGCCAGTCCACCCAGTCGGTGCTGGGCTACGGCGCGACCGAAAACGTGGGACGGAGCGCCTTCGAGCTCGTGCACCCCGACGACCGCACCCACGCCCTGGAGCTGTTCGGCGAGCTCATGCAGCGACCCGGCCACCTCGTCAAGGCGGAGCTCCGCGCCCTGCACAAGGACGGCAGCTGGCGCCACCTCGAGGCGGTCGGCGTGAACCGCCTGGACGAGCCGTCCATCGGCGCGATAGTCGTGAACTACCGCGACGTCACCGAGCGCCAGCGGACGGAGCGGGACCTGCGCGAGACGCTCTCGCTGCTCAACGCGACGTTCGAATCCACGGCCGACGGGATCCTCGTGGTAGACCTGGCGGGCCGCATCGTCAGCTGCAACCGCACGTTCGCCGAGCTGTGGCGGATCCCCGACTCCATCCTCGAGGCCAAGGACCACGCCCAAACAATCGCGTTCGTATTGGAGCAGCTCGCCGACCCCCAGGGATTCCTGAGCAAGGTGCGCGACCTGTATGCGCGCCCCGACGCGTCGAGCTTCGACGTCCTGACCTTCAAAGACGGTCGCATCTTCGAGCGCTTCTCCCAACCCCAACGGATCGCCGGGAAGAGCGTCGGACGCGTGTGGAGCTTCCGCGACGTCACCGAATCGAAGCGGGCCGAGCAGATCCAGCTCGCCACCTATCGGATCTCGGAAGCCGCCCACGCCGCGCGCACCCTCCAGGAGCTGTTCGGCGCGATCCACCGGATCGTGGGTGAGCTGATGCCCGCGAAGAACTTCTATATCGCGCTGTACGACGCCGCGAACGACGACTTGACGTTCCCGTACCACGTGGACGAGTACGACACGGACTTCCCGTCAAAGAAGCCCGGCAAGGGATTGACCGAATACGTGCTCAGGACCGGCCAACCGCTGCTGGTCACGCCGGAAGTGCACGCGGAGCTCGAGCGGCGCGGCGAGGTCGAGCTGATCGGGCCGCCGTCGATCGACTGGGTCGGCGTCCCATTGAAGATCGGCGATCGCACCATCGGCGTGCTCGTCGCGCAGACCTACGCCCCGGGCGTGCGCTATCGCGACACGGAGAAGCACATCCTGCAATTCGTCTCTACGCAGGTCGCCATGGCGATCGAGCGGAAGCGGACCGAGGAGCGGCTGCACGACAGCGAGCGCAAATACCGGCTCTTGTTCGAGACCAATCCCGAGCCGATGTTCGTGTACGACTTCGAGACGCTGCGCATCATGGCGGTGAATGGGGCCGCCGTCGCCCGGTACGGATACACGGAGCCCGAGTTCCTGCAGCTCACGCTGCGCGACATTCGCCCGCCGGAGGAGCAGGGCCGGCTCGACGAGGAGCTGGCGCGCCGGCCGGACGACGGTGCCGTGCGCGCCGGGGTCCGTCACTGCACGAAGCAGGGCAAGCGCTTCGATGTGGATCTCGTCGCCCGGCCGCTCGAGTTCGCCGGCCGCCGCGCCAGGCTCGTGCTCGCCCGCGACGTGAGCGCGCAGCGCCAGCTCGAGGAGCAGCTGCGCCAATCGCAGAAGATGGAAGCCGTGGGGCAGCTCGCGGGAGGCATCGCCCACGACTTCAACAACCTGCTCACCGCCATCCTGGGCTCGACCCAGCTGCTGCTGCACAACACGCCGTCCGGCGACCCGCGACGCGAGGACGCCGAGGAAATCCGGCACGCGGGGCTTCGGGCCGCGGAGCTCACCCGACAGCTGCTGGCGTTCAGTCGCCGCCAAGTGCTCGCTCCCAAGGTGCTCGACGTCAATTCCGTGGTCGCCAACATGGACCGCATGCTGCGGCGGCTGCTCGGCGAAGACGTCGAGCTCGCCACGTCGCTCGATCCCGCCGCCGGCGCGGTGAACGCCGACCCCGGTCAGCTCGAGCAGGTACTCCTGAACCTCGCCGTCAACGCCCGCGACGCCATGCCCGGCGGCGGCCGGCTGAGCATCGAGACGACGCGCGTCACGCTGCACGACGAGCACGTCGAGCGGCGCCACCGCATGCCCGCCGGGGACTACGTGTGCCTGGCGGTCGCGGACACCGGCGTCGGCATGGATGAGACGACCCAGGCCCACCTGTTCGAGCCGTTCTTCACGACCAAGGAAGTCGGGAAGGGCACCGGCCTCGGGCTCGCCACGGTGTACGGGATCGTCAAGCAGAGCGGCGGCTACATCTGGGTCTACAGCGAGCCGGCGCACGGCACGACCGTCAAGGTCTATCTCCCCCGCGTGCCCGGCGTCGCCGAGGCGCCGGCGCCCGCGTCCGAGCCGCAGCAGGTGCGCGGCGGCGACGAGACGGTGCTCCTGGTCGAAGACGCGGCGCCGCAGCCTCGAGGCCCGCGGCTACCGGGTGCTCGACGCAGCCGACGGGCCGTCCGCGCTCGAGCTCTCCGCCCGCCACGCGGGCGGGATCGATATCCTCGTGACCGACGTCGTGATGCCCGGTATGAGCGGCCGCGAGCTCGCCGAGCGGCTGGCCCCTGCGCGGCCCAGCATGAAGGTGCTCTACACGTCCGGCTATACCGACGACGCGATGGTCCGCCAGGGCGTGCTGAACGCCGGCGTCGCGTTCCTCCAGAAGCCGTTCGTGCCGGATACGCTCGCGCGAAAGGTGAGAGAAGTGTTGGACGGGGAGCAGGGAGCCGGGAGCAACAAACCTTAAGGCTTCGGCGCGCCCTGCTCCCCGCTCCCCGCTCCCTGCTCCCTGTCCAAGATTTCCCTGATGCGCCCCAGCAAGTCCGGCTCCGTCCACGGCTTGTGGAGCAGCGGAACCGACGGGTCGAGAGTCGCGGCGCGCACGGGGTCCGAGTAGCCGCTCGCGAACAAGAACGGCGTGGTGTGGCCTTCCCGACGCGCGGCGTCGTACAGCGCGCGTCCTCCCAATCGCGGCATGACGAGATCCGAAAACACGAGCCGCACGCCCGCCGTCTGGCGCAGCGCCTCGAGGGCCTCGAGGCCGTCCGCCGCGGTGACGATCTGGTACCCGGCCGCTTCGAGGATGCGCTTGACGGAGCGGCGCAGCTGGTCGTCGTCCTCCACGACCAGGATCGTTTCACGGCCGCCGCGAGCCTCGGCGACGCTCGGGCGGGGGCGCACCGCGGCCGCCACCCCGTCCGCCACGGGGAAATAAATCCGGAATCGCGTTCCCTTCCCCGGTTCGCTGTCCACATCGATGCCGCCGCCGTGTTGCTTCACCAGGCCGTACACGGTGGCCAGCCCGAGGCCCGTCCCCTTCCCCGCCGGCTTGGTCGTGAAGAACGGCTCGAACATGTGCGCTCGCGTCTCCTCGTCCATCCCGATCCCGGTGTCGCCCACCGAGAGGCAGACGTGCTCGCCCGCCCGGACCGACCCCCACGCCTGGCGCTGCTCCTCGGTCAGGTGCACGCGGTGGGTCTCGATCCGCAGCACGCCGCCGTCCGGCATCGCATCGCGGGCATTGGTGACGAGGTTGAACAGGATCTGCTCGGTGGCATGCACATCGGCGCGCACGTCGGGGAGATCGTCCTCGCCCGAGGTGACGACCTCGACGTCGGCCGGCAGGATCCGTCGCAGGAACCCGGACAGGTCGCCGATGAGCCCACCGAGGTGAACCGACTGGAGATCGAGGCGCGAGCGGCGTGCGAAACCGAGCAGCTCCTTCACCATCACGCGGCCCCGCAGGGCCGCCGACATCACGTCGCGGAGGTCGGCGTGGGCATCTGCCTGACCGGACGGGAGCGCTTTCGCGACCAGCTGGGCGTTCGCGAGGATGATGGTGAGCAGATTGTTGAAGTCGTGGGCGATGCCGCCGGTGAGCTGGCCAATCGCCTCCATCTTCTGAGACTGCCGCAACTGCTCCTCCAGCGCGCGCCGCTCCGTCACGTCCTCCGCGATCGTCTCGAAGCAGTCGATCGTGCCGTCAGGGCGCCGCACCGCACGGCCGGAGAGCCGGACCAGGATCTCGTCGCCATCCTGGCGCCTCCACGTCACCTCGACCCCCTCGACCACGTCGTCTGAATCGAAACGCGCGAGAATCCGCTGGCGCTCCTCCGGGTCCGCGTACACGTCGGCCGCGAGGTCGACGGCCAGCAGGTGCTCCTTGGACTCGTAGCCGAGCATCCGTACGAGCGCGGGGTTCACGGTGAGGAAGCGCCCCTCGACGGAAGACCGGTAGATGGCGTAGGAGGCGTGGTGCACCAGAGCGCGGTGGCTCTCCTCCGAGTGACGCAGCGCGGCCTCCGCCCGGCACCGCTCGGTGATGTCGGTCCCCACGCCGATCACCCCCGCCACCGCACCATCCGCGTCGCGGACCGGCGAATACCACGCCTCGAACACGACGCCGAAGACCTCGACGGTGGATGAAAACATCTCCCCCCTGAGGGCCCGGCGCACGTCCGCGAGCGCATGCGGCAGGTCCGCGAACAGCTCGAACGCGGAGTGGCCGATGAGCAGGGCGGGCCGCACCCCGACGGCGTCGAGCCCGCGCCCCTCGACCATCGTGAACACCGCGTCGCGGTCGAGCGCGAACAGCACGAGCGGCGCCCCGGCGATGACGGTCCGCAGCCGCTCCTTGTTCTCGCGCAATGCCCGTTCCTGGCGCCGCCGCTCGGTGACGTCCCGGGCGTTGACGATCAGCTGCGCAGACCCCCCAGGATCCACCCGTGCCTGACCCACGGCCTCCAGCACCCGCCACGCGCCGTCCTGCGCCCGGAACCGGAACTGCGCGGCCTGGGGGACCCCGGGGTGGCGGATCGCCCCCGCCAGGGCCTCGGCGACGACCGGAATGTCGTCCGGATGCACATAGTCGAACGCGTTGCGCTCGAGCAGCTCCCGCGGTGCGTACCCGAGCACGCGCTCCACGGACGGGCTGGCGTAGCGGAACACGCCGTTCTCGCCCACGATCGTGACGATGTCCGACGCGTTCTCGATGAGAGAGCGGAAGTGCTCCTCGCTCCGTCGCAACGCCTCCTCGGCGTGCGCGCGATCGATCGCCGTGGCCAGGACGTTCGCCACGGCCTGGAGGAAGTGCGTGTCGTGAATCGTGAACTCGCGGGGCTGCGCCGTGTGCACGCCCAGGATTCCGAAGGGGCGGCCTTTGCCGTGCACCAAGACGCTCAGGCTCGATACCACGCCCTGCGCCGCCAGGAGTGGCGCGCTGCCGAATCGCGCATCCGTGGCCAGGTCCTCGACCACGACCGGGCCCGTCGAGCGGAGCACGTACCCAGCGTGCGAGTCCGCATCGGTCGGCAACACCGTGCGCCCGACCGCGCCGTCCCGCCAACCGACACCGGCGCGCAGCAGCAGCGTGCGGCTCTCCGGACGGAGCTCGAGCACGCTGGCGAACGGGACCTCGAGCACGCGTGCCGCGATTGCCACGGCACCCGCGATGAGCTCGTCCGGCGGAGCGCCGGCCAGCGCCCGCTGGCCGACGTGGGCCACCGCTTCCTGCTGGCGCGCCGTGGCGCGCAGCTGCGCCTCCGTCCGCGACAGTTCCGCGTCGCGAACGGCGTCGTCCTGCCGCAGCAGCCTGAACCGGCTCGTGCCCACGTCTAACGATGCCCGCGAGTGATCTGGGGTAATGCTGCACGAAAGGCGCGCCTCAACCTTGCACCGGGCGACCCGGTTTTCCATTATGGTCTTCACACGAGGCGTGTGCGCTGCATCACCGCCCACTCCAACCGGGCCCGAGGCAATGACATACCGCGAGCCGCCATGAGCGAGTACCACGCCCTCAAAGACTTGGCGATCATCTTCGCCGTCTCCCTGCTCGTCATCCTGGTGTTCCACCGTATCAGGCTCCCTGCCCTCCCCGGGTTCATCGTGGCAGGCGTCTTACTCGGCCCCAACGCGCTCGGCTTGGTCTCCGACGCGCACCAGGTGGAGAGCCTCGCGGAAGTCGGCGTCATCCTGTTGCTCTTTACCATCGGCATCGAGTTCTCCCTGAGCCGGCTGCGAGAGATGGGACGGCAGGTCGTCGCCGGGGGCGGAGCCCAGGTCGGCCTCACGGTGGCGCTCAGCTGCGTGCTCGCCATGGCGCTGCATCTCAGCTGGCGGGTGTCGCTGCTCCTGGGCTTCCTCGTCGCGCTCTCCAGCACCGCCATCGTCCTCAAGGGGCTCACCGACAAGGGCGAGATCGATGCGCCCCACGGACGCCTCGCCACCGGAGTGCTGATCTTCCAGGACTTGTGCGTCGTGCCCATGATGCTGGTCCTGCCGTTCCTCGCGGGCCGGTCCGGCGGCGGTGCTGGAGCGCTGTTCCTGGCGCTCGGCAAGGCGGTGCTCGTCGTGATCAGCGTGCTGGTGCTGGCCCGGACCGTGGTCCCGCGCGTCCTCGCCGAGATCCTCAAGACCCGGAGCCGGGAGTTGTTCCTCATCGCGGTCATCCTGGTCGGGACGCTCACGGCCCTCGGAACTGCGGCGGCGGGTGCGTCGCTCGCCCTGGGTGCGTTCCTGGCGGGACTCGTCATCTCGGAGTCCGACTACGGCCACCAGGCCATGGCCGAGCTCCTGCCATTCCGCGACGTCTTCATCTCCCTGTTCTTCGTCGCGGTCGGCATGCTCGTGCAGGTCGAGTTCCTGCGCGACCACCCGGCGCTTGCGCTGGGCGGGGTCGTGGGGGTGATGGGTGGGAAAGCCCTGCTCGCGGCCGTCGGCCCGGCCGTCATGGGCTACTCGGGGCGGGTGGCCCTGCTCGCCGGCCTGGCCGTGTCGCAGATCGGTGAGTTCTCATTCGTGCTGGCGCGCGAAGGCCGCGGGACCGGGCTGCTTTCGGAGGGCCTCTACCAGACGTTTCTCGCCGTGGCCGTGCTGACGATGCTCGTCACACCGTTTCTGCTGCAGGGCGGCCCGGCCCTGCTCGAGGGACTGGAGCGACTGGTCCCGCTCGACCGTCTCCTGCCGGGTCTCCGCCCCGGGGCGATCGCCGTCGCCGACCAGCCGCTGACCGACCACGTGATCGTCGCCGGGTACGGCCTGAACGGCCGCAACCTCACCGCCGCGTTGCGGTCCATCCGGGCGCCGTACCTCATCGTCGAGCTCAACGCGCAAACCGTTCAGCAGGCCCGCGCGCGCGGCGAGCCCGCCTTCTATGGCGATGCCACCCGGGAAGAGATCCTGCGCGCCCTCGGCGCGGAGCGCGCCCGCATGCTCGTGGTCGCGATCTCCGACCCCGCGGCGACCCGCCGTATGGTGCGCGTGGGGCGCAGTCTCAACCCGAGCATCCACATCATCGCGCGCACCCGCTACGTCACGGAAATCCCCGAGCTCAGCCGGCTCGGCGCGGACGCTGTGATCCCGGAGGAGTTTGAGACCTCGATCGAGATCTTCGCCCGCGTGCTCGCACACTACCATGTCCCCCGCGCCGACATCGAGCGCCTGGTGGATCAGATCCGCGCGTCGCACTACGAGGCACTGCGCGGCGGCGACGGCGCCGGACGCGTGACGCTCGGCACCGTGACCGGCATTCCTCAAATGGCGGTCGAGCGACTCCGGCTTCCGGCCAGCTCACCACTCGTGGGAAAGACCCTCGCCGCCACCGGTCTGCGCACCCAGACCGGGGCACTCGTCCTCGCAGTCGGTCGGGGCACGACGGAGATCGCGACTCCGGGTCCCCGGTTCCGGCTCGGCGCCGACGACGTGCTAGTCATCGTGGGTCAGCCTGCCCAGCTACGAGCGGCGGCCCGATTGGTCGCGGGTGAGACTGCTGCGTCGGCACCACAATAGTGTTGGGCCGGTGTTGCGCTAACGCAGGCCAAACAAACACCGAAGACGCAAGAAAATTGGACACTATCTCGCGAGTGTGTGCTCACTTTCCGTTGTAACATTCTTCCCCGTAATCGTTTATACTAGCACAAGTCCCAAGAAATGGTGCTAACAGGTTGGCACATAGAGTGTTGCGTTTTGCACACCGACCCCCTTTGCCACCCCAGACTAGATTCCCGCCATGCCCATCCCCCCCCTGTACGGCCATGAGGGGATCCGATACCGGCTGGCAGGCGCCATCGCCTCCGGCCGGTTGCCGCAAGCGCTCCTGTTTGAGGGCCCGCCCGGCGTCGGGAAGCAACGCCTGGCGCTCTGGCTGGCGCAGGCGATGGTCTGCGAGGGCGCGGGAAACCCTAAAGGACTCCCTGATGGTCGCGGGAAAGGGGAAACAGGAAGAGGAGAGCCTTGCGGGAAGTGCCAGCCGTGCAAGCTCGTGCTGAGCCTGTCGCACCCGGACGTGCACTGGTTCGTGCCGCTAGAGCTGTCAAAGAAGGGCGGCGACGCGGACAAACAGGTGGAGCTGGTCGAGGAGGCGTTGGGGGAGGAGATGGCGGCGCGGCGTCAGCAGCCGCTGTACCAGCCGCCCTCGGGGTTAGCGAGTCATGGAATTGCAGCGGTGCGCCTGTTGCTTCGGCGACTGGTGCTGACGCCGGTGCTGGGTCGCCGAAAGGTGTTCCTGATAGGAGATGCAGAGCGTCTGGTGCCCCAGACGGGAGCGGAAGCGGCCGCGAACGCGTTACTAAAGGCACTGGAGGAGCCGCCAGCGGACACGGCGTTCATCCTCACGACCGCCGCACCGGATTCGCTGCTCCCGACGATTGGGTCTCGCGTAGTGCGTGTCCGAGTGGCACGACTGGCCGACAGCATCGTGGCAGTGTTCGCACAGCAAGAGCTCGGCATAACGGGGCAACGCGAGTTGACACAACGAGTTGCGCTGGCGGATGGGCGGATAGGCAGGCTCCTTGCAGATGGGGACGGCCGGGCGAGGGGAGCGGACGCTGCCGAGGGGTTCCTCGCCGCCGTCGAAGCAGGTCCGGTGCGCCGGTACGAGTTCGCGCTCGGTCTGCAGCCCTTCCAGGCCCGGGGCGGGTTCGCGGACATGCTGGACGGGCTGCTCGAGCGACTGCGCGAGCGAGCGCGTGCCGGCGGCGAGACCGAGAAGGTGGTCGAGGCGATCGCACGAGTGCTCGAAGCGCGCGGCTTGGCGCAGGGGAACGTGAACCCACAGCTCGTTGCGGCCGTATTGGCCGACGACCTGGG
>Ga0209237_1000145_pt1 | contig 35044 bp, 34 predicted proteins | sample GraSoi013_1_40cm_2_FD_185820 | JGI IMG/M metagenome (GOLD analysis project Ga0209237, IMG submission 185820) | Grasslands soil microbial communities from the Angelo Coastal Reserve, California, USA - Sample 10_02_2013_1_40cm (SPAdes) (version 2) | ecosystem: Environmental > Terrestrial > Soil >...
CTTCTTCACCGAACCCACGGCGCTTAAGCTAAGGCCCGTGCACGTTCGTGGGGTTTTTATGCTGCGAAGGGGAGGGGCAGCGGTGGCCTTCCTGGCCGCCTGCGTCGCCATGCTGCAGGTGGGCGATTTCCCCCAGGTCTCGCAGGCGTCCGCATCCTCGCCGGCCGAGTCGGAAACTTCGACCCTGCTCCGCGCCCAGGCCCCGTTCGGGATGGCGCCGGAACGCGCGATCACGGTTCATCACACGATGTTGATTCCGTTCGGCCGCCGCTCGATCAGCGTCCCCATCCTCATGTACCACTACATCCGCCCCGTGCCCTCGGCGAACCGCGATTGGATGGGTTACAGGCTCTCGGTCAGCCCGGCGAATTTTCACGAACAGATGGACTGGCTCGCCACCAACGGGTACCACGCGGTCGATTTCAACGACCTGCGCGCCTACTTTGCGGGCAGCAGGGTCTTGCCGGACAAGCCGGTCGTGATCACCCTCGACGACGGTTACATCGACCTCTACACGACCGCCTACCCGACTCTGAGGTCGTACAACTTCAAGGCGGTCGCCTACATCGTCACCAGCTTCGTCGGCGAGTCGAGGTACGTGACGGCCGATCAGGTCGTTCAGATGGACCGCGACGGAATCCAGATCGCGTCGCACACCTTGAATCACGCCGACCTTGCCCGCACGTCGCCGTACTGGGTGACCTACCAGCTCGCCACCTCGAAGGTGTGGCTGGAGCGCCTGGTGGGCCACCCCGTCGTCGACTTCGCATACCCATCGGGAAAGTTCAACTCCCAGGTGGTCTACGCACTCCAGACCACTGGATACGACACGGCGGTGACCGAGATGCCCGGGACCGTCCACAGCCGTGACGACCGCTATACGTGGACTCGCGTACGGGTTGGCGGTGGCGAATCGATGGCGGATTTCGCGGTCAGACTCGGCTCGGAGGAGTCCCCTCTGGTCCTGACCACGATCAACACGGGGCCTGGGGATTAGCGCCACCCGGGTGCTCGGCGTGCGGGTGGACTGCGTCGACATGGACGCGGCCGTCGCCCAAATCGAGGGCTTCGTCGGCGCCGGGGGCCGCCACCTCGTCGCCACCGTGAATCCCGAGTTTGTGATGCGCGCCGGCGACGATGGTGAGTTCGCGCGTGTGCTCGAGTCGGCGGCTCTGTGCCTCGCCGACGGCAGCGGGGTGGTTTGGGCCGCGAGGAGGCAGGGCTGCCGGCTGGCGGAACCCGTCACGGGCGTCGACCTGATCCCTCGCATAGCTGCGCTCTGCGCCCTACGCAAGTTCCGCCTCTTCCTGCTCGGGGCCGCGCCAGGCGTCGCCGACGAGCTGGCCCGGCGGCTGAGAGACCAGAATCCTGGGCTGGAGGTTGCGGCCCACTCGGGCTCGCCCGATCCAGCCGACGACGGAGAGACTCTGCGCGCGATCGAGGCCGCACGGCCGCAGGTGCTCCTGGTCGCCTATGGCGCGCCGAGGCAGGAGCTGTGGATCGACCGGTTGGGCGACCGCCTCACAGATGTCGCCGTCGCGATCGGCGTCGGCGGAGCCTTCGACTACCTCACCGGTCGAGTTCCGAGGGCGCCGCTGTGGCTGCGCCGCGTGGGCATGGAGTGGCTGTTCAGGCTCGCGCGCCAGCCCTGGCGGATTCGCCGGATGGCCGTCCTGCCGATCTATGCGTTGAGAGTTTTGGCAGGCCGTCCATAGGAAGGTGTGATCCCGCGCCCTTACGATGGGGCGCCGTGGCCGCCCGGGCGCCGAAACTGACCGTGGTCATCCCCTGCTTCAACGAGGAGCAGAGGCTGCCTCGCACCATCGAACGCATCGAGGCTTACCTCGGCTCACGCGGCGACTCATACGAGCTGATCCTCGTCGACGATGGAAGCTCAGACAGCACTCGCAAGGTGATGGACCAGGCGGCGGCGGGGAACGCGGCGGTTTGCATCGTGGCGCTGCCCAGGAATCGCGGCAAGGGGCGCGCGCTGGCCGAGGGTGTGCGAGCGTCGCGTGGCGATTTGGTGCTCGTCACCGACGCGGATCTGTCGACACCAATCGAAGAGCTCGTGAAGCTGGACGGCGCCTTGGTAGGCGGGGCAGGGGTGGCGATCGGATCCCGCTCGATCAAGGGCTCGCGCGTCGAGCTCTCCCAACCCATTTACCGCGTGGCGATGGGTAAGGCCTTCAACGTCCTGGTCCAGATCGTCCTGCTGCCGGGCATCTGGGACACGCAGTGCGGGTTCAAGCTGTTCCGCGGCGACATCGCCCGCGATGTGTTCGAAGGCCTGACCACGGATGGTTTCGGTTACGACCCCGAGGTCCTGTACCTCGCCAAGAAGAAGGGAGTGAGAATCGCCGAGGTGCCGGTCAGATGGCGAAACTCGGCGCCGACCAAGGTGATGGCCATCCGGAGCTCCGTCGACATGTTCTGGCATGTCCTGAGAATCAGATTCAGCCGCCGGTGAAGAGTGGCGTGCTCGTCGTCCTGCCCACGTTCAATGAGGTGCAGAACCTCGAACGGGTCGTGGATGGCGTTCGCCGGCTCGGCCACGACGTCCTGATCGTCGACGACGCCTCGCCGGACGGCACGGGAGACCTGGCAGATCGCCTGGCGGCCGCGGATAAGGGGGTTCGGGTTCTGCACCGCGCGCGCAAGCTTGGACTGGGCAGTGCGTATCAAGACGGGTTCCGAATCGGACTTACCGATGGCGCCGCGCTCCTGGTCGAGATGGACGCTGACGGTTCACATCTGGCCAAGGATCTCGACGGGATCGTGGATGCCGCACGGCGTTCAGGCGGGCTGGCCATCGGCTCGCGATACATTCGCGGCGGCTCGATCGAGGGCTGGCCCTTCCATCGGTGGCTGCTGTCGTGGGGCGCGAACGTCTACTGCCGCACCCTCCTCGGCCTGCCGACGCACGACTGCACGTCTGGCTACCGGTGCTACACGAGAGAGCTGCTCGAGCGCATCGGGCTCGACGAGGTGGTCTCGCAGGGCTATTCATTCCAGATCGAGATGGTCTGGCGCAGCCGCCGGCTGGGGTACCCCGTGGTCGAGGTCCCCATCCGTTTCGAGGACCGCGTCGCCGGCGCATCGAAGGTTTCGCGAGGCGAGATGCACCGCGGTTTGTGGACCGTCCTGCGGCTGAGCCTGGGCCGATGGAAGCGGTAACTCCCTCAGCACGCATCAACGAGCAGGCCGCCAGCCGAGGCCTCGGGGGCTGGCGGCTTCCGCTGCTGACCGGTCTTGCGCTCGCGATCGTCACGGCGGTGCCATACGCCTACGCGTATGTGGTCCAGCCCCACGGCCAGGTGTTCATGGGCTTCTTCTTCCTCGGCGACGACGCCAATACATATCTCGCCAAGATGCGTCAGGGCTGGGAAGGGGCATGGGCTTGGCAGAACCGCTACACCACCGAAGTCAGCCCGCCCGCATACCTATTCATGTTCTGGATCATGCTCGGTCATCTCTCGGCGCTCCTGCACCTGCCGCTGATCGCGACCTTTCATCTGGCGAGGATCGCGGCGGCGTTTGCTCTCATGGGCTCGGCATGGCTCTTCATCTCGCACTTCATCGAGGACCGATCGGCTCGGCGCTTTGCCTTCTTCTTCGTGGCGATCGGGCTCGGGCTGGGCTACGTGATCCAGTTCTTGCACCACCCGGTGGTGTTCGGAAATCAGACAGACACCCTCGACTGGCGCATGCCCGAGCTCACCGCCTTCTACTCGGTGCTCGCCCTCCCCCACTTCGCCTGGTCGGGGGTTTTCGCCGGTGTTGGGGTCGCCCTCACCTTGAAAGCGATCCAGCGCGGGAGCCTCGGCCTCGCCGCGCTGGCGGGAGCGGCTTGGCTCGGCCAGGCGTCCATCCATCCGCAGATGCCGATCCTCATGGGCGGAGCCACAGCGGTGGCGTTGCTGCTGCGCCCGGCCTCGCGGCGCGGCTGGGTCGCGGCGGCGCTGGCATTCGCCATTCCCGCCCCGTACATCCTCTATTCGTACCTGGCGTTCGTGGGCAACCCCGAAGTTCAGCGCTGGACGTTTCACTCGAAGAACGCCCTTCCCCCGGAGACCATCAGCCTGCTTTTCGCCCTCGCGCCGCAGCTGCTGCTTGCATTCGTCGGCATCCCCGGAGCGCTGCGCCGGCGCAGCCGCGAGGACCTATTCCTGATCGCCTGGCTGGTCCTGCTGGCGGCGATCCTCTATCTGCCCAACCCGGCCGGCGACCTCCGGCGCCGCTTCCTGGATGCGATCTACCTGCCGCTGGTCGTGCTTGGGGCGCGGGGCATGTACGAGGTGATCCTGCCGCGGCTGCGAAGCGTGAGGGCGCGAGCCCTCGTGCCGTTCTCGTACATCGCGTTTTCCGCCGTCGGCAGCGCGTTCCTAGTGCTCGCCCCGCTGGCCTTCGCCACGTATCCGATGTATTCGGTCAGCCAGGGCGAGTACGACGGCCTCGTCTGGCTGGGGAACCAGCCCGCCGGGACCGTCCTGTGCATGCCGGGCGTCGGCCTTTACGTCCCTGCGTACAGCCCCGACACCGTGTACGTCGGCCACTACGACGAGACGTTCGGCTACTTCGACAAGTCTCAGCATGCGTTCGACCTGCTCACGGGCAAGGGCGACCTCGCCGACTTCATCCACGTCGATCACATCCGCTACGTCATCTGGACGGTGGACCTGCAGTCCACGCCCCCGGATTCGCTGGGACCGCCGTCGTACGATTCGCCGAACTTCAAGATTTACCGGGTCTACTGATTAGAACCCTCCCCCTCGGGGAGAGGGGTCGGGGAGAGCGGCGTGAATATGTCTACCTCTTTACCGCGGAAGCAGAAACGCTACGACAGAAGCTTCACCCGCACGTAGATCTGCGCTTCGGAGTCCTCGTAAACGAGCTTCCAGTCAGGTTGCGTCGCCAGCACGTTGGCGAGCGCTTCGCCGCGGTTGTACACGACATAGTCGACCCCATAGCCGTCCAGCAAGGTCTTCCAGTTCGACCGCAGGGTCTGGATGGCCTGGTAGTCGTTGAGGAGGCCGTCGCCCATGAGCGCCGCCTCTCCAAAGATGAACACCCTCCGGTTCGGCTGCGGGTAGAAGCGGTAGGCGAGGTACCCGCCCCAGCCGTATTGGTTGTACATCTTGGTTCCCACCTCGGGGTGCGCGGCCAGCCAGTCCGCGGCGGCCACCGGGTAGTTGGACGCGGTGAGGCTCTGCTGGTGGCTCGGGCTCACCTCGCTCGCAATGTGGACGGTGGTCGCAAGCGCGACCACCAGCAAGGCCAGCGCCGTGATGGCGGCGAAAAGACTCCGGGATGGGAGCGCGAGCTTCCAGCCTCGCGCCGCCGAGACCTCCTTCCAGTATCCCGAGTAGGTCCTGATCAGAACTGGCGTGGCTGCGGCGACGAACAGCGCGACGTTGCGAACCGACTGCAAGGACAGCCCCAGCGCGACCAGCGACAGGAGCAGGTCGTAAACGGTGGGCCGCCGCAGCGCGAAGCCGGCGACCAGGAGAAAGACCATGACCTCGAACGGGCGCAGGAAGGGTTGGTGGAAGTCGGGCGAGAACCATTCGACGATCAGCCTTTCCTGGGCCGCGCTGGCCACTGTCTGGAATGGATAGAGGTAGAGGCTGAAGCCGTGAGGCGTGGCCAGAACCGCCACGGCGCAAGCTGCGCTGATTATGGCGAGGAACCGTACATGCACGCGATGGGCGGGGTTGGAAGGGTTCCATGCCCAGCCGATGAGCTCGGCTACCAGGGCCACACCGAGCCACACGAAACCGATGACCCAGCCGCCGTGCAGGTTCGCCCACAGGGCAATGACGAGCGGAAACCACTGGAGCGCCCGGCTGCGGCCGCTCAGGTAGCCCTGGAGCCAGTACAGCTCGAGGCAGGTGAGCGCGAAGGTGATCATCTGCGCGCGAGGACCCCAGATGGGAGCCCCCGCCACGGCCCCGACAGCCAGGCCCACGCCGACGATCACGAAGGGCTCTCGGCGCACCTGCCTGTACATGAGATAGAAGCCCGCGTACGTGATGACGCCGAAGAAAATCGCGATGCCGATCGCGCCCGCCGTCGAGTAGATGAGCCACATCAGGACCTCTGTGAGGTACTCGTGGTCGGTCCAGACGTGGATCGGGACCGTGTAGGTGAATATGTCGGTCGAAGGCAAGCGGCCGTTCTCCACCATCCAGCGCCCGATCCGGATGTGCCACCAGAAGTCGGGATCCTGAACCGACCCGACGAACAGCGCGGCGATGACGATCATCACGCTGCCCAGGAGCAGCGTGCGCGCGCTCAACCGCTCAGCCAATCGTGTCAGCTGCGGGCCTTGAGCGGGTTGGGCGCGTACCGGGGCACGCGGCGGGCGTACTCGGGATACTCGCCGGGGAATGTGCGCGAAAGCACGCCCTCCTCCCAGCGGATGCGCAAAAGCTCGCAGGCGATGAAGTAGATGATGGCGAGCGTGCCCAGCCAGCCGGCGGTGGCAAGATTGATCCCGACCGCGGTGATCACTTCGCCGAGGTACACGGGGTGGCGGCTGAGAGAATACGGACCACCGGTGACAAGGCGGCGGGCCTCTGGGATGATCGAAAACGACCGCCGCAGGTACGCCAGGCCCCACACGGAGTATGCGAGCCCGATCGTGGCGATGATGTCAGCCGGCAGGACAAGCCAGTCGCGCCGGCCGCCACCGGGCAGGAAACCGGCCAGGATCACGCTGAAGGTCCCGGTGAAGGCGATGAAAACCACCCCCAGCCGCTGGTCGGTGCCCCGCTTGGGGAGGCGGACGCTGTAGAGGACCACCAGCATCGTGAAGTAGGCCAGCGCCAGACACTGCTGCAGCAGAAAGAGGTAGTCGGAAACCGTCCTGGGGGATTGCAGGCCGCCAAACACGAACAGCAGCTGCCGGGCCAGGAAGATGCTGAAGAAGAGGGCGGGGAGGAGGCGGCTGAAGAGCAGGTCCCGCCAGTACGCCGCCGGGCGCTTGCTCACTTTGTCTTCGACGCCGGCGGTGATCATTCCCGGCGAAACGGTAGCAAGTGGTACAGCCTGGTACTGCCCCTAAACGATCCAAGTGGCCTTTTTGCTTAATGAATTGACCTGCTTGGGACCGCCCGAGTAGGATCACCGTCCACGGCGGCAATTGGGCCGCAAGAATCCCTCGGCCGCCTCGTCAATCGAGTTAGCAACCTGCAATTCAGGAAAAAGGAGGTGAAATCGCAGATGTTGAGCCTTTACTGGAAACTTCGCAGCCTTACGTCTCGTCAGGAAGGGCAGGGCATGGTTGAGTACGCCCTGATCCTCGTGCTCGTTTCAATCGTGGTCATCGTCATCCTTCTTACGATGGGCAACCAGATCAAGAACGTGTTCTCGAACGTCGTAGCCGCACTCGGCTAACGAGAACCAAACGTAGTAACACCTTCAAGAGAGAGCCCCGCAAGGGGCTCTCTTCACTTGCGGAGGATGACCCCCGCTAACGGGGGACGATCGCGGTCCCCCTCGCTACAATGGCCCCGTTCCTGAAGATCAGATCCCGGAGGTGACTTAGTTTTGGCCGTCGCACCAGCTCCTGCAAGACCGCGACCAGGCGGTGGACGCTTTCTGATTCTTCTTGGCTTACTACTTGCGATTCTCGCCGGCGCCGGAGTGTTCGTTTGGGGCAACTTCGGTGGTGGCGGCGCGATCGGAGGCGGTCCCACCGAGTCCGTCGTGGTCGCCGCTCAGTCGATACCGATCCGCCACCAGCTCACGGATGCCGACCTGACGACCGCCAAGATCTCCGGTGGTCTGCCCAACACCTATGCGAGGACAGGCGACGCGAAGGGCCTGATTTCCGAGGTCCAGATCAGCAAGGGCGCGCTAATCACGTCTGACATGCTGGCGAGAGACGTCGGCCTGATCCCCGCCGGGTCTGCGCCTGCTTATCTCCCGCTCGCGAGCGGATACGTCGCAATGACCATTCCCACAGGTGAGCAGCAGGGAGTCGCGGGCCACATCACCGTTGGCGACTACATCACCGTCATCGCCTCGGCCAGCATCACGATCCTTGCGCCTACCGGCACGCAGACCGGATCGCCGAAGGTCATCAGCAAGACGATCTTTACCAACGTGCATGTGATCGGACTCGGCCCGGCCGCGGCCAATGTCCAGCCGGCAAGCGGTGCCGCTGCAGGCGGCAGCACCGGAGCTACGAGCGGCGTCACTTCGAGTCTCACGATCGAGGTCACTCAGTGCGACGCCGAGTTCTTCACGTGGTTTCTCGGCAACACGACGGTGCGCTACACGCTGGAGTCGTTCAACGACTATCTGAAGCAGCCACCCAGCGCGCCGGACCCGACGTGCCCGACCGTGCTGTCGGCTCAGGGCGTGAGCCAGAAAGAGGTCGAAGCCAGGTACCATTTCACGAACTTGTGATATTCCTCGAGTCGGCTTCGCCCGCCGCCTGATCAAGCACGGGGCGAAGCCGCTCATGGATAGCTGAAGATGGGTCTACTCGACAGGGTCAAGCAGAACCAGACCGGCGTTCCCGCGCCGGCGGCGCCGGCGACCAACGGTCCCCCTTCGGCTGTCGCGGCGGTGACGGCAATCCCCATGGATCGCCGCCCGGCTCCGGTGGAGTCCGCCGCCCCAAGCCTATCCTCGCGCGCCGCCGCGGTCGCCGTCGGCGGGGAGATGACCCCTGCCTTCACCGCCGCGAAGGTGCAGATCCACTCGAAGCTGATCGAGAAGTACGCCGACCAGATCGACTCCAGCAACAAGCCCGGCGTCCGCGAAAAGATCGTCGAGCTCGCCGAGGAGTACTTCCGCACCACGGCGATGACGATGACCAAGGCCGACAAGGAACGGCTCGTCGAGTCGGTGCTAGACGACGTTCTCGGGCTGGGTCCTCTCGAAGCGCTGCTGGCCGACCCCAGCATCACTGAAATCATGGCCAACCATCCGAAGCAGATCTATGTCGAGAAGAGCGGTGAGCCGACCCTGTCGGCGGTTACGTTCGAATCCGAGCGGCAGATGCGACAGGTCATCGACCGCATCGTGAGCCTTGTCGGGCGACGGGTCGACGAGTCGACGCCGATCTGTGACGCGCGCTTGAAGGACGGCTCACGTGTCAACGTGGTCATCCCCCCGATCGCCCTCAAGGGCCCGTGCCTCACGATTCGAAAATTCGCGAAGGAGAAGTGGGGGCCCGCGGACGTGGTCAACAGATTCAGATCATCGAGTCCTGAGGTGATGACGTTCCTGCGCTCGTGCGTGCGGGCGCGTTTCAACATTCTGGTCTCCGGCGGTACCGGGTCCGGTAAGACCACCCTGCTCAACATCCTGTCGTCCTTCATCCCCGAGACAGAGCGGCTCATCACATGCGAGGACGCTGCCGAGCTACAGCTGCAACAGCCCCACTGGATTCAGCTCGAGTCGCGCCCGCCCAACGTCGAGGGCAAGGGCGCCGTACCGATCCGCGAGCTGGTGAAGAGCTGCCTGCGTATGCGCCCCGATCGCATCATTGTCGGTGAGTGCCGCGGTGGCGAGGCGCTGGACATGCTCCAGGCCATGAACACGGGCCACGATGGCTCGATGTCCACCCTGCACGCCAACAACCCGAAGGAGTGCCTGGTCCGGTTGGAAACGCTGGTGTTGCAGGCCGGGCAGGATCTCCCGTCGCGCGCCATCCGCGAGACGATCGGCTCAGCCATCCACTTGATCGTCCAGCAGTCCCGCCTCCGGGGCGGTGTCCGCAGAATCGTCAGCGTGGCCGAGATCACTGGGGTGAAGGATGGCGACGTCCAGTTCCAGGAGCTCTTCGTGTTCAGACAGATCGGGGTCAACTCCGAAGGCAAGGCCGTCGGCTATCACACCGCCACCGGCATACGACCCATGCGCATGGATCACCTGAGGTCCGAGGGCGAGGACGTCCCGGAAGGGCTGTTCACACCCACCCCTCAGCCCCCGCCGGATAAGCTGTATTAACCCCTTAGGAGGTCTCAGATGCCGATCGGCGCGATATTCGCCCTCATCGCCTTCGCCGGCGTTTTCCTGCTGTTCATCGGACTCAGCCAGATGCGCCGGTCAGCCGGCGGCTCGGAGGATTTTCAGGCGCGGCTGGCCGCATATGGAGTGACAACCGCCGGTGCGCAGACGCTTCCCCCCTCAACTGGCTTGCGCGACACGCTGAACCGCGTCTTTCAGCCGGCGGCGGATCGCGTCGGACGCGGCAACGTGAAGAAGGGCAAGCCGTCGGTCGCCGAGCAGCTGAACCGTGCCGATCTGAAGCTCCGCACCTCCGAGTACTTCATGATTCAGCTCGGCAGCATGGCGCTCTTCATGCTGATCGCGCTGCTCCGATTCGGATTTCCAGGCGGGATCATCCAGATCGCCATAGCCGGCATCATCGGGTACCTCCTGCCGGGCGTATATGTCAAGTACAGAGTTGGGCGGCGCCTGCGGGCGTTCAACGGCCAACTCGGCGACACATTGACTCTGCTCTCCAACGCCCTCAAGGCCGGCTATTCCTTCGCCCAGGCGATCGACACCGTGGCCAAGAATGCAGTGCCTCCTATCTCAGAGGAATTCGCGCGAGCCGTCCGTGAGATGAACCTTGGTGGGTCACCGGATGAGGCTCTTTCCAACATCACCAAGCGCATCGCCAGCGCGGACTTCGACCTGGTGGCAACGGCATATTCGATCCACCGCACGGTCGGTGGCAACCTGGCCGAGATCCTCGACAACATCGCCTACACGATCCGAGAGCGTGTCCGCATCAAAGGCGAGATCGCGACGCTCACCGCGCAGGCTCGCGCGTCGGGCACGCTGATCACGTTTCTGCCGATCGTGCTCGCGACTTTCATGTATTTCGTCACGCCCACGTACTTCCGCCCCATGTTCGAAAGCTTCATTGGCTGGGCGCTGATCGCAATCGGCGTCTTCATGATCTTCATCGGCAACCTGATTATTCGTCGCGTGGTCGCGATCGAGGTATGAGCTGATGATCATCATTTTTGCGCTTGCCGTAGGGCTGGGAATCTTCATCATCTTCCTGGGCCTCGCACGAACTCCGACCGTGGACACGGCCCGGATGGTCCAGCAGCGGCTGCAGGTGTACGGCGCTGGTGGCGAGGCAAGGCCGCTGACGGTTGAGGAGGTCGAGCTACAGAGGCCGTTCACCGAGCGGTTCCTGCGACCGGCCCTCGTGCGACTCGGCAGCATCATGTCCCGATCGACGCCGCAGAAGCAGCGACAGGACCTGCAGAACAAGCTCGACCTTGCCGGCCGGCCGGGCAACCTGACGCCCGAGGACTTTGGCGCGATCAGGATCGTTGGTGCGGCCGTGCTGGCGGCAGTCGGATTGCTGCTGGGCTTTTTGCTTCAGAACACCGTGTACCTCGTCGTCGCGCTCGCTGTGGGCGCGATCCTCGGCTACTTCCTGCCGCAGTTATGGCTCCAGCAGAAGGTGGATGCGCGCCGGACTGAGATCCAGAAGGGCCTACCGGACGCGATGGACCTGCTCGTGATCGCGGTCGACGCCGGGCTTGGCTTCGACGCCGCTCTTGCGCGCGTCACCGACAAGTACAAGAACGCGCTCTCCGAGGAGTTCGCGAAGGTGCTTCGCGAGGTCAACCTTGGCCGCCCTCGCCTCGAGGCGATGGACGAGATGGGCCGCAGCAGCGGGGTCGAGGACCTGCACAACTTCATCCAGGCCGTGATCCAGTCGGAGCAGTTCGGCACCGGCATCGGCAAGATCCTCCGCATCCAGGCCGATGAGATGCGCCGCAAGCGGCGCCAGCGGGCCCAGGAAAAGGCGGCGCAGGCGACACTGAAGATGATGCTGCCCATGGTGGGTTGCATCTTCCCGACGCTTTGGATCGTCCTGCTCGGACCTGCGGCGCTGATCCTGCTCCAGCCGAGGTAACGCACGCCCTCTTTTCTGCAGCTGAGCATCCCGGCGTGGGAGCTCGTCTTGCGTGCGCTCCTCATCTACGCCGGGTTGCTGATAGCGCTCCGGCTCTTCGGCAAGCGCGAGGTGGGCCAGTTTACGCTGTACGACCTCGTGTTCATCCTGCTGGTCGCGAACGCGCTGCAGCCCGCCATCACCGGGCCGGACACATCGCTATCGGCCGGCTTCATCCTGATCGTGACCCTGGTGGCTTTGAACTACGGTGTCGGCATGCTCGACAATCTGCCCCGTTTCCACCGGCTGTTCACTCCGGCGCCGGCGGTGATCGTGCGGGAGGGCAAATATATGACCGATGCGATGAAGCGGGAAGGCGTCGACCAGGAAGAGGTGGAGATGTCTATGCGCGAGCACGGCATCAACGACTTGAAGGAGGTGCAGCTCGCGGTGCTCGAGCCCGATGGGACGATCTCGATCGTGCCGACCGGCGTTTCGATGACACGGACCAAGCACCGGATCCGCTACCACCATCGAGCCGGCTGAGCGCTACCTTAACAACCAGGGTTCCGGCGCGGCGTCGTCTTGTGATTGACTGATCGGCGTCAGGTCGGCTGGGCTCAGGGGGAGGGGAGGGCCCCGGAGGGGCGACCCCGCCTATTGACGAGGCTGTCAGGCGGTGCTATCAACGCCCTGCGGCGGCCGGTACTCACGCGTGGGTTCGGGCGGAGAAGGAGGTTCACATGGCACAGGTCACGAGTCCGCGTATCCAATCTCTGCGTGCGGGGATCACTGGACAGGTGTTCGTTCCCGGCGACCCTGGCTACGACCAGGCCCGCATCGTCTGGAACGGCGCCATCGATCGGAGACCAGCGGTCATCGTACGCTGCGCGAACACGGCTGACGTCAGCGCCTCCATCGCCTTCGCCCGGCAGCAGAATCTGGAAATCGCCGTTCGCGGCGGAGCACACAGCACCGGCGGCAGCTCGGTGGTCGATGACGGTCTCCAGATCGATCTCAGCGGGATGCGAAACGTGTCGGTCGACCCCGCCGCTCGACGTGCGCTCGTAGGTGGTGGAGCCACCTTGGGAGACCTCGATGCGGCTGCCCAGCCTCACGGGTTGGCTGTTCCTGCCGGCGTCGTAAGTCACACGGGCGTTGGCGGCCTCACGCTCGGCGGCGGCATGGGCTGGCTGACTCGGAAGGCGGGTCTGACCATTGACAACCTGGTCTCGGCTGAAGTTGTCACCGCCGATGGGCGAGTCCTTCAGGCGTCGGAGCGCGATCACCCCGACCTCTTCTGGGGGATTCGTGGCGGAGGCGGCAACTTCGGAGTCGTCACCACCTTCGAATTCAAGCTTCATCAGGCGGGGCCGTTGGTGCAGTTCGGGCTCTTCTTTTGGCCGCTGGAGAGTACGGGCGGAGTGTTGCGGATGGCCGAGGACCTCATTTCTTCACTGCCATCTGATCTCAACATCATCGTGGCGGGGATCAACGCACCGCCCGCGCCCTTCGTTCCAGAGGAGCACCGTTTTCGCCCGGGTTGCGCATTGTTGCTCACTGGTTTCGGCTCGCAGGAAGAGCATGAAAACGTGGTGGCGCGGGTGCGCAAGCAACTACCTCCCTTGTTTGATCTCGTGACGCCGATGCCGTACGTGCAGCTCCAACAGCTGTTGGACGAGGCGAACGCATTTGGTGTCTGCGCTTACGACAAGGCGCTGTATCTCTCGGAGTTCTCGCAGGATGTGATCTCTGTGGTGGAGGAACATCTTCCGCGCAAGACATCGCCGCTGTCGCCACTGCTGTTTTATCGCCTGGACGCCGCCTACTGCGAGGTCGGTGAAGATGCGACGGCCTTCGGTGGTCGTCGCTCGCCCTGCTATGTCGCATTCATCGTTGGGGTTACCGACAGCCCCGACAAGCTAGAGGCTGAGCGGCAGTGGGTCCGGTCGTTTTGGGACGCGCTCCAGCCACATGCGATGGGAGTCGGCGGCTACGTCAACGGGGAGTCTGAGCACCCCAACGACCGAGTTCTCAGCAGCTACGGGCCGGCCAAGTACGAGCGCCTCGCGCGCATCAAGGCAATCTACGACCCGGACAACGTCTTCCACCTGAATGCCAACATCCGCCCCGCCATGTAGCGCGCTGCCGGTCTCCATGCGTTGGGCACGACGCCTCATGGCTCGGCGAGGAACTCCAGCGCCGCATCCTTGAACTGGCGGGCGGGCACGGTGCCCAGGTGGTCTCGCCCCGGAATCACGACCAGCCTCGCGCCTGGAATCCGGTGCGCGAGCTCGGCCGCGTCTTGAGCGATCTCGTCCCGGTCTCCCACCACCAAGAGGATCGGTGTCCGAATCGACCCTAGTCGCTCGTCGTCGAGCTGCTGAGGCAGCGCCAGGCCCTCGATGCATGCGGCCAGCGCCTCGAGGTCGTTGACCGATCGCGCGGCTGCAAATTTCTGAAACGAAGCCGCGGACGCACCTTCCGGCTCGCCGCCGCGAAGAGCGCGAGCGATCTGTTCGGCCTCCTCGACGGCCCCGGTGACGCCGATGCCACCGAGCACGACGCGGCGCAGGCGATCAGGAAAATCGAAAACGCACTGCAGACCGATACGGGCTCCCATCGAATACCCGAGGTAATCGGCTTGGGCGACGCCCAGCTCGTCGAGCAGGCGGCGCACGTCGGCCGCCATGACCTCGATCGCATACGCTTCGGGATCGTGCGGCTTGGCGCTCCGTCCGTGGCCGCGGCAATCCAGGCCGATGATGCGGTACCCCGCATGCACCAGGCTCTCCTGCCATCGGGTGCCCACCCAGTTGAGCGTGTAGTCCGAAGCGAAGCCATGGACCAGCACGACGGGTGGACCGGTCTCGGGACCATGAAGCTCGTAATGCAGACGCACGCCGTCGCTGTCGAACTCCATCCGCGCCGCTACGCTACGCCATTCAGATGGCGCGTCCTCGAGCGGTGCATGAGCGAACCGGCAAGGTGCTGGCCGAAGAGCTGGAGGTTCCGCGCACGATTTTCGGCCGCGGCATCGGCCTCATGTTCCGCCGCGAGCTGGAACCAGGACGCGGCATGTGGATCAATCCGTGCGAGGGCGGCAGCATCACGATGGTGTTCATGAGATTCGCGATCGATGCCGTATTCCTCGACCGCAATGAACGCGTGAAGAAGGTCTATACGAGGCTGCCTCCCTGGTGGGGCGTGGTTTGGTTCGTGTGGGGCGCGCAGAGCGTTCTCGAGCTGCCGGCGGGTTCGACGGCGGACATGGACCTGCAGGCAGGCGACCAGATCCGGATCGCCTAGGCAAGCGGCCTGTAAAGGCGGGCTTGACGCGGGTCGGTAGGCTCAGGGCGCCATGCTCTCCAGTCTCATCGACCTCATCCTGCCTCCTCGATGCGGTGGCTGCCTCACCGTCGGCGCGTGGCTATGTGATGGCTGCTGCACACGCATCAGGCGCCTGCAGGAGCCCCTCTGCCGTCGGTGCGGGGCGGAGGTCGAGTCTGCTCGACCCGACTGCGGGTGCCGGCGCCGACTTCGATCGCTGGCGCGCCTGCGGTCCGCGGTGGCGTACGAGGGCCCGATCGAACACGCGCTTCAGAGGTTCAAGTACAAAGGCTGGCGCATGCTCGCAGGACCGCTGGCCCTGCTGCTTGCCGAACGTCTGGTCGTCGAGGGCCTGGCAGCGTCGTGGGCGGTGGCCGTTCCGCTTCACCCCGAGCGGGCGCGTTCGCGTGGATTCAACCAGTCCGAGCTCCTCACGAGCGAGCTGGGAGCCCGTATGGGCCTCAGACGGCCGCACGGGCGGCTGGTCCGCATCCGCGCCACTCCGCCCCAGGTGGGCCATGACCGCCTGTGGCGCCAGAACAACGTCCGGGGCGCGTTTAACTGGCAGGGCCCCCATCTTGCCGGCCGATCGATCTTGATCGTCGATGACGTCGCCACCACCGGGGCCACCCTGGAGGCATGTGCGGCTGCTCTGAGGGCAGGTGGATCGGGCCCGGTGATCGGGGCGGCGGTGGCCCGCGTAACGGTATGAAGCTCGGGGCCCGGGCTATATAGTTGGTCGGCGTCCGGTATTACCAGCGGGAGGCTGACGAATGGCAGTTCGGATCCCAGGGATCAATATCGATGAGTACTACCAGCAGCTAGGGCCGATCGAGCCCCTGATTCGCGACGACCGTGTGACTGAGATCATGGTCAACGGCAGCGACCACGTCTACGTTGAAATGGCCGGCAAGGTCGTGCTCACGAACATCAAGTTCGTCGACGAGGACCAGCTGCTCAACGTCATCCAGTTCATCGTCCGCACCGTCGGACGGCGTATCGACGAGCGCCAGCCGCTGTGCGACGCTCGCCTGGCCGACGGCTCCCGCGTCAACGCCGTGATTCGCCCGCTGGCTCTCAACGGGCCTCTGCTCACCGTCCGCAAGTTCTCGCGCGACCCCTACCAGGTCGACGACCTGATCCGGTTCGGCAGCTGCAACGAGGCCGGCTTCGGCTTCATGAAGGCCGCCGTTCTCGCCAAGGCCAACATCGTCATCTCGGGTGGCACCGGCACTGGGAAGACGACGTTTCTAAACGTGCTCTCTGGCTTCATTCCGGTCGAAGACCGCATCGTCACCATCGAAGACGCGGCCGAGCTCCAGCTCCACCAGGAGCACGTGTGCCGGATGGAGACACGGCCCAAGGATATCAACGGGGAAGGCGAGATCACGATTCAGCGGCTCGTGATCAACTCCTTGCGCATGCGCCCCGAGCGAATCGTCGTCGGCGAGTGCCGCGGCGGTGAGGCGCTGGACATGCTCCAGGCTATGAACACGGGCCACGACGGTTCGATGACCACCCTGCACGCCAACACCCCACGAGACGCGCTGGGTCGCCTCGAGACCCTGGTGCTGATGGCCGGCGTGGACCTCCCCGTCCGCGCCATCCGGCAGCAGATCGCCGGCGCCATCAACCTCTTCGTCCAGCTCAGCCGGTTGCGCGACGGCTCACGCAAGGTGACCCAGATCACCGAGCTCGTGGGCATGGAGCAGGACGTCATCACGATGCAAGACATCTTCATCCTCGAGCAGAAGGGCGCCACCCCCGAAGGCAAGGTCATCGCCGAGTTCAAGCCCACCGGCCTGCGGCCGCAGATCCTGGATCGCATATTCACGCAGGGGATCCCGCTGCCCAAGGAGATCACGGCGCTCTTCCCGCCGCCTCCTGGATACAAGCCGGCCAAGCGCTAGGCGATCTGACGGTCGGGCATATACTCAGGTCGTGAGGGTCGTCATCAACGACCGCACGGACGGCCTCAAGCCCGAGCTCAGGGCCTACGCCGAGCGCAAGCTGGCCCGCCTCGAGCGCCATTTCGGCAAGGTCGCGGATGCCGACGTGGATTTTTCCGAGGAGCGCAAGCGCTTCGGGCTCGCGACCATCGTGTGCCGCATCAACGTCCACGTGAACGGCCGCCGCACACCGGTGCTGTCAGCCAGCGAGCGCGGCGTCGATGCGCAATCGGCGCTCGACCTCGCGCTGGACAAGATCGATCGGCAGGTGGTCAAGCTCAAGGAGATCAGGACCCACCGTCACCTGGAGGTGTCTCCACTGCGGGTGCCGCAGCAGCCGAAGCCTGCGAAGCCGCGCACCGAGGAGCCGGAACGAATTCGACTGAAACTGGTCCCGAAGTCGGTCGAGCAGGCGCTCGCCGAGCTCGATTCCGACGGCCAGGCATTTCACGTGTTCCTCGACGAGTTCTCAGGGGGCATCCAGATCGCGTATAGGCGAGCCGATGGGTCGGTCGCAATCATCGAGCCCGTAGTTCCCTAGCCCTCCCCACTGTGTGGGGAGGTCCCTGCTTGCGCGAAGGGCAACCAGGGGGTGGGGAGGTCCGATTAACCCGTCACCGCCTAGGGAAAGAATCTGAGCAGGTACCCTAGATCTACATCTGATGCTGAATCTCACCAAGCTCCTGGATCCCAACGAACGGGAAGTCAAGCGCCACCTCGCTGTGGCTGCTGCCGTCAACGAGCTCGAGCCGGAGCTCAAGGCTCTGGACGACGCCGGGCTGCGCCAGCGGTCAGACGAGCTCCGGCAGCGCGCCCGCGACGGCCACGACCTCGACGAGCTTCTCATCGAAGCCTTCGCCGTGTGCCGTGAGGCCAGCCGCCGCACTATCGGCCTGAGGCATTTCGACGTTCAGCTGGTGGGGGGCATCGTCCTGCACCAGGGCAAGATCGCCGAGATGAAGACCGGAGAGGGCAAGACCCTCGTGGCGAGCCTGGCGCTGTACCTGAACGCGCTGGCCGGAGAGGGCGTCCACCTGGTGACCGTCAACGACTACCTCGCCCGGCGCGACGCAGGTTGGATGGGTCCGATCTACCACCTGCTGGGCATGAGTGTCGGCGTCAACGTCGGCACCTCGGGCACGTTCATCTACGATCCCGAGTTCCTCGACGAGACCCACCCCGACAGCCGGCTGCAGCACCTCCGCCCTGCGACCAAGAAAGAGGCATACCGGGCGGACATCACGTATGCGACCAACTCCGAGCTGGCGTTCGACTACCTGCGTGACAACATGGCGCTCGACCTCAACCAGTGCAGCCAGCGCAAGCTGCACTACGCGATCGTCGACGAGGTCGACTCCATCCTCATCGACGAGGCACGCACGCCGCACATCATCTCGGGGCAGTCGGAAGAATCGACCGAGAAGTACTACGAGTACGCGCGATGGGCCGGGCGCCTGGTCGAGAACGAGGACTACGAGGTCGATCTGAAGCACAAGTCCGCTTCGCTCACCGAGCAGGGCATCGCGAAGATGGAACGCTGGACGAGCATCCGCAACATCTACGACCTCGAGAATGTGATCGAGGCGCACCAGATCAACCAGGCTTTGAAAGCGAAGTCACTGTTCCTTCGCGACCGCGACTACCTGGTCAAGGACGGCGAAGTGATCATCGTCGACGAGTTCACGGGCCGCACGATGCCCGGACGTCGCTGGTCTGACGGACTGCACCAGGCGGTCGAGGCCAAGGAAGGCGTCAAGGTCCAGCAGGAGCAGAAGACGATCGCCACGATCACGGTTCAGAACTACTTCCGCCAGTACGAGAAGCTGGCCGGCATGACCGGCACGGCGCTGACCGAGGCTGAAGAGTTCCACAAGATCTACGGACTCGACGTGGTCGCGATCCCGACTCACCGAAACATGGTTCGTGAGGACAGCCCCGATGTCATCTACAAGAGCGAAAAGTCGAAGTTCGAGGCCGTCATCGAAGAGATCGTGGAGATGAACAAGCAGCGGCGACCGGTGCTGGTTGGCACGGTGTCGGTGGAGAAGTCGGAGCGGCTCTCGAAAATGCTCGAGCGCAAGGGCGTGAAGCACAACGTGCTCAACGCGAAGCAGCACGAGCGCGAGGCCGCGATCGTGGCCGAGGCGGGCCAGCCGTCCGCCGTCACGATTGCCACCAACATGGCGGGCCGCGGTACCGACATCGTCCTCGGCACAGGCGTAACCGACGTCGGTGGGCTGCACATCATCGGCACCGAGCGCCACGAGAGCAGGCGCATCGACAACCAGCTGCGTGGACGTGCCGGCCGCCAGGGCGATCCTGGCTCGAGCAGGTTCTTCATCTCGCTCGAGGACGACCTCATGAAAATCTTCGGACCGGCCGCCGACCGAATCGGCCGCCTGATGGACAGCCTCGAGGTGGAACCCATCGAGCATCCGTGGGTCGCGAGGTCGATCGCCGGGGCTCAGAAGAAGGTCGAGGGTATGCACTTCGACGCCCGCAAGCACGTGGTCGAGTACGACGACGTGATGAACAAGCAGCGCCAGATCGTCTACGAAGAGCGGCGCAAAGTGCTCGAAGGTGCCGACGCTCGCGGCAACATCCTCGAATACGTGCTTGAGATCGTCGACAAGGCCATCGAGGTCCACTGCGAGAGCCGGCATCCCGAGAACTGGGACATGGAAGGGCTCGTCAAATATCTGTCGGCGTACCTGCCGATCGCGCCCGGGTCGCAGATCCCTGACGAGGTCATCGAGCGGGGACGGGTGGCGCTCGCCGAGCACCTGAATGCGGCCGCCGCCGACGCGTACGACAAGAAGGTCGAGGAGATCGGCCCCGAGCTGATGCCGTTGGTCGAAAAGGACGTGATGCTCCGGACAATCGACTGGCAGTGGATGGAGTACCTGACGCAGATGGAGCACTTCCGCGAGGGGGTGGGCCTGCGCGCGTATGGCCAGCGCGACCCGTTGGTCGAATATAAGAACGAGGCCCTGGAGATGTTCAACGAGCTGCGCGATCGCATCCAGGGCTCGATCGTGGCCCGGATCTTCCGCGTGCAGGTGCAGCGCAACGCAGCGCCGCCGCCGCCGTCGCCGATGGTTCGCGAGGTGCTGGAGAGCGGACCCGGTGACCCGGATGGCTCCGGCAAGCCAGGGCGCAACGGCGCGCCACGTCAGCGGCGGGCAGCGCCCGTCGGCGCCGCGGCCGCGATCGGCGGCGAGGCGGCGGCCGCTAAGCTGGGGCGCAACGATCCGTGCTGGTGTGGGTCGGGCAAGAAATACAAGAGGTGCCACGGAAGGTAGATGGACGTTCAACTTAGCCCCAAGGAGCTGCTGCAGCGGATTCTCGAGCTCAAGGAGCACCTTTGACCTTCCTGGCAACCTCAAGCGTGCTGAGGAGCTCGATCAGCTTCTAGCGCAGCCCGGAGTCTGGGACGACCCTCGCCGCGCCGGTGCGCTCGCGCGAGAAGCGTCGGAGAATCGCGAGCTCATCAAGACGTGGGAGCAACTGGAGAAGCGCGCGCGCGATCTGATTGAGCTCGACCAGCTCGCCTCGGGCGATCCCGAGCTGGCGCGGCAGGTCGCCGAGGAGGAAGCGAAGCTGGCCGCCGAGCTGCGCTCGCGCGAGCTCGACCTGCTCTTCACGGACCCATACGCGAACCACAACGCCGTGTTGACGATCTCGGTCGGCCAGGGTGGGGTGGAGGCGCAGGACTGGGTCGAGATGCTGATGCGCATGTACATGAAGTGGGCCGAGCGTCATCGATTCGAGGTCGAGGTCATCGATCAGTCGCCGGGAGAGGAGGCCGGGCTGAAGAGCGTCACCTTCATCGTTCGCGGCCCGCGTGCGTACGGGTTGCTGAGGTCGGAGCATGGCGTTCACCGGCTGGTGCGCATCTCGCCTTTCGACCAGAACCATCGGCGGCACACTTCGTTCGCCCTGGTCGAGGTGATGCCGGAGCTCGAGAGCACCGATGAAGATGCGGTCGTGATCAGCCCTCAGGATCTCCGCATCGACACCTATCGCTCGACCGGAGCGGGCGGCCAGCACGTCAACAAGACCGACTCGGCCGTCCGCATCACCCATCTGCCCACCGGCATCGTCGTGACGTGCCAGAACGAGCGCTCGCAGATGAAGAACCGCGAGACGGCGATGAAGGTCCTCAAAGCGCGGCTTTTCCAGCGCCAGCAGCAGGAGGCGGCGGCGACGCTCGACCAGATTCGCGGCCAGGTGATGCCGGCCGAGTTCGGCTCTCAGATCCGGAACTACGTCCTGCAGCCATACACGCTGGTCAAAGACGTCCGCACCGGCCTCGAGGTCGGGAACGCGCAAGCGGTGCTCGACGGCGACATCGACCCGTTCATCGAGGCCTGGCTGCGCTGGCGCTTGAGCCAGGGACGGAACGGCTCCGCAAGCTAGGACGGGCCCGTCCGTTAGATAGCTGTTTGAACTCGACGGATGGCATTTGGAGCATCCGGGGGCATGAGGTATACTGCCCGCGACCTAGCCAACCGCGCCCTTCGGCGCAACACGTCACAGCAAGAGATCCAGCTTATGGTTTTGACACCGGATTTCGACAGCCGGCCGGTTATCAGCTTTCAGCACGTCTGGAAGACTTACCCAACCGGCACCGAGGCGCTTCGCGACATCAACCTTGTGGTTCCCGAGGGCGACTTCCTGTTCCTCGTCGGGCCCTCAGGCGCCGGCAAGTCGACGCTGGTCCGGCTCCTCATCCGAGAGGAGAAGCCGACCAAGGGCAAGATCTTCGTCGAGGGCATCGAGCTGGGCCGCATGAAGCGGCGGAAGCTGCCGTACTACCGGCGCAAGATCGGCCTGGTATTCCAGGACTTCAAGCTGCTTCCCAACCTGACCGTGTACGAGAACGTCGCCTTCGCGCTGCGCGTCCTCGGCGAACCCGACCGGCTGGTGCAATCGAGGGCCGCCGAGGCGCTCGACACGGTGGGTTTGGCCGGCAAGGAGCAGACCTATCCGTCGAACCTCTCCGGTGGCGAGCAGCAGCGCGTCGCCATCGCGCGGGCGCTGGTGCACGCACCGCGCATGATCATCGCGGACGAGCCCACGGGCAACCTCGACCCGGCCACCGCCTGGGAGATCATGCAGCTCTTCCTGCGTATCAACTCACGAGGCGCCACCGTTGTGATGGCGACCCACAACCGTGAGATCGTCGATCTACTCCGCCGCCGCGTCATTGCGATCGATGCTGGGCAGATTGCCCGGGATGACCGTTCTGGCCGCTACCATGACGATGTTTCGAAACCTCAGATTCGCGCTCAATAGCGCCTGGCAGAGCTTCTGGCGGAACCTGGCGGTCAGCCTGGCCGCGGTTCTGTCGATCACGCTCATCCTGGTTCTCGCCGGGGTCAACCTGCTGGTCGGGCATGCGCTCTCGCAAGTGCTCGACGGGTTCCGCGAGAAGGTGAGCGTGATCTCGATCAACGTCGCCGATGGCACTCCATTGCCGAGTGTGTACGACTTCCAGCAGCGGCTCAGCACCGACCGACGTGTGGCCAGCGTGCGCTTCATCACCAAGGAACAGGCGCTCGCCAACTTCACGGCCGATCCAAACAACGCCGTGCTGGCGCAGCAGCTCGACGGCAATCCCCTGGACGCGAAGCTTGAGGTCAAAGTCAAGGCGCTGGCCGATGTTGCCGCGATCGACACCGTCGCACGACAGTGGTCCGGGGTCGATCCTTCCAACCCGACCAACTATCAAGGGGATTTTGTCAACCGCATGCTCCAACTGTCACAATGGCTCGGCCTTGCTGGCGTCGGCCTGCTGGCGATCCTGGTCGTCGTCTCGGTTGTCATCGTCATGAACACAATCCGCACAGCCGTGTATCACCGCCGCAAGGAGATCGAGGTCATGAAGCTGGTCGGAGCGACCGAATGGTTCGTGAGGGGACCGTTTGTGATCGAAGGCGTGATGACCGGCCTCATCGCCGCGTCGATCGCGCTTGCGTTGCTGGTCATTGCGTATCCGCCGGCTGTGGCCCAGTTCCGCTCGGACATCGCCTTCATCCCGCTCTCCTATGACCCTACATTCATCTCCAGCCTCGCCCGTGACCTGCTGCTGGGCGGCGCGCTGCTGGGCGCCCTGGGCAGCTACATCGGCGTGCGCAGGTACGTCCGACTCTGATGCGGCGAAGACTGTCGGTCGCCGTCATGACCGCTCTCGTGGCGTGGACACCTCTGTCGATGCACACGGCATCGGCGATCTTCTGCTACGCGGGCGATCCTCCCGCTGTTTACCAGGCATGCCTCTCCTACAACCAGGGCATCGGCCAACAGGTCAACAACGAGCAGCAGCTGCAGAACATCCGAGGGAAGATCGCGGATCTTCAGGGTCAGATCAACGCGATTTACGCGCTGATCGCAAGTCTCAACAATCAGATCGCAGCCCAGAAGCAGCTCATAGCGCAAACGCAGGCCGCGATCGACGAGCTCAATCGGAAGATCCGGTTCACCGAGGCCAGCCTCACGCGGTTGCACGCAAACATCAGCGTGCGCGACGAGCTGCTCAACCAGCGCCTGCGATATGTCGATGACCACGGGTCGGTCAACTATGTCGAGCTGGTGTTGACTGCGAACACTTTCAACGACCTGATGAACCGCATGATCGGCGCGCAGCAGGTTGCGGCCTCCGATCGCAAATTGCTGGGCGAGCTCGGGTTGGCGCGCGCGCAGTTCGATCAGACCAACGCCGATCTCACTATTCAGAAGAGTCAGCAGTCGGCGCTCCTCCAGCAGCAGCTTGTGACCGAGGCCGACCTCGAAAAGAACGTGGCCACCCAAAAGGCCGCGATCGTTTACGCGCAGCAGCTGGAGGCTCAGCTGCAGGAGCAGTACGTGAAAGTCCAGCAGGAGCGTGCTGCGATCGATGCCCAGGTGGCGCAGCTGCAGCAGAAGTACGACGCGGAGGCTCGCGCGGCGGGAGGCGGCAGCGGGGTGTTTGCCTGGCCGGAGCCCGCGTGTGGATTCGGCTGCATCAGCCAGCCATTCGGCTGTTCGACCTTCTACCTGGAGCCGTACGACAGCGGCTGTCCGTATCCGCATCGAATCCACACCGGGGTCGACATTGCCGCACCCTATGGGTCGCCAATCGTGGCCGCCGACACCGGTGTCATCTACCTGTATCCCGGCTCGATCGGTTACGGCAACCTGATCGTCATGGTTCATGGGAACGGGTACTCGACCTACTACGGGCACCTGGCAAGTTATGCGGGCGGAATTCAGAGTGGGCAGATAATCGCTCGCGGCGACCTCATCGCGTACGAGGGTTCGACCGGTTGGTCGACGGGACCGCATCTCCACTTCGAAGTGCGCGTCAACGGCAACTGGAAGAATCCCTGCATCTGGCTCGGCTGCTAGGTCCCGCAACCCGACTTCGCTAGTCTGCTGACATGAAGCGCCGCGACGCCCTTCGGGGCGTTGCATTCCTCGTCGTTGCCTTGGCCGCCTTTGTCGTTGGCGCGTACACGGACCAGGCGTTTCCCGATGTCGTGCCGTATCTCGCCCACTCGTCGACCGGACGTGTCGACACCAGCGCGCTGCAGCAGGCACTCCGTGTGATCCAGGCGGACTACGTCGACGGCAACCTGGACCCGAAGAAGCTTTCTCATGGAACTGTGCAGGGCTTGATCGCCAGCCTGGGCGATCCCTTCTCCGCTTACTACGACCCGGACCAGTACAAGCGCCTGCAGGAGGCCTACACCGGGCACTACTCGGGGATCGGCATCTACCTGACCTTCAGCACTGAGTACCCGACGATCACGGGTACCGTGCCGGGCTCACCGGCGGCCGCTGCCGGGCTGCAGGCCGGCGACCAGATCGTGAAGGTGGGCGATAAGGACATGAAGGGCATCACCGCCGACCAGGCGTCAACTTTGATCCAGGGTCCGGATGGCACCAAGGTGACGCTCGCCATCACGCGGGGTGCTCAGACGTTTTCGGTGACGATCATGCGGGCTGAGATCCAGGTGCCTTCCGTGCGATCGACCGTGATCGCGGATCAGATCCTGTACGTGCGCATCTATCAGTTCAGCTCGACGACGACGAGCGAGTTGCACTCGGCGCTGAGCACCAGTCTGGCGGGCGCGAAGGGAATGGTGCTCGACCTTCGCGAGGATCCCGGGGGGTTCATCTCTGAAGCCGACCACGTCATCAGTGAGTTCGTCCCGAGCGGGGAGACCTTCGAGCTGCGCGATCGCAGCGGCAACGTCGAGAAGCACTCGGTGAGTGGTGAGCACCTGGCGACGACTATTCCGCTCGTGGTCCTGGTGAACGCGAACAGCGCGTCGGCCTCCGAGATCGTGGCCGGTTCGCTGCAGGTGCACCAACGGGCGAAGCTGGTCGGCACCGTGACGTTCGGCAAGGGGTCGGTGCAGCAGGACTTCCCGCTCAACGACGGATCCGACATTCACCTGACCGTGAAGAGGTGGTACCTGCCCAACGGGCAGACCATCGACCACAAGGGTCTGCAGCCCGACGTTACGGCGCCGCTGGCCGACGCGAAGGATGAGTTCGACGTCCTGCACCCTGACCGGGGCTACGCGAAAGACAGTCAGCTCAAGTCGGCGCTGACCGTGCTTGCCGCTGGGTAGACTGTGGATCCGCTACGGGCGGTTAGCTCAGTTGGCTAGAGCGCCTCGCTTACACCGAGGAGGCCGTTGGTTCGAGTCCATCACCGCCCACCATCAATTCGCGAGGCTTTCCATAACGCGAACCCGTAGGTTTGCGTGATCAGTGCCGATGGCATCGTCCACCGCGTCGACGATGCGGTAATCGCCAACGCGGACGCGGAAGCCATCCCGACCCGCAAGCCTTATCGAGCCCGTCGGACGCGAATTAACTTCCGAGGCCATCGATCGCGGCTGCAATGCGACCGGCGACCAGATCCGCGGGATGGACGTTCAGGGCGCTGCGGCCCGAGCCGCCCCCGGGAGAGCCTAGTCTTCCTAGAGGAGGTAGACCGAATCGACGTCATCGGGTGGTTGTTGGACTCCGACCCGGCGATCCGCTGGAAGGTCATGCGTGACCTGATCGACGCGTCCGACGACGAAGTCGCGGCCGAGCGGGCCCGCGTCGCCACAGAGGGTTGGGGCGCGGGGTTGCTGGCTCTCCAGCGGCAGGACGGCCACTGGGACAAGAGCATTTCCGCCAGGCTGACCTCGGCTGAGGCGATCAGTTGGTGGCGGTCCCTACCGCCCGCGAGGCAAGGCACGCTCTTTCCAGAATGGACCTCGACCGCCTGGAGCTTGATGCTGTTGCGCGCTTTCGGACTCGATCCCGCCTGCTTGCAAGCCCGCGAGGCCGTCCGCCGAATCCGCGATCAGGTTGCATGGGAGCACGACGGCGAGCCGTTCTTCGCTGGCGAGGTTGAGCCTTGCATCAACGGCAAGGTCGTGGCGCTCGGCGCCTACTTCGGCCGCGACACACACGGCATCGTCCATCGGCTCCTCGGTGAGCAGATGAGCGATGGCGGGTGGAACTGCGAGCAGGAGAATGGGTCGACGCGGGGGTCATTCCACTCGACGATCGATGTGCTAGATGGCCTGCTGGAGTACGAGCGAGCCACAGGGGGACCAGCGGAGGTGAGCGCCGCCCGGCTCCGTGGTCACGAGTACCTCCTCGAGCGACGGATGTTTCGCAGGCTTTCGACAGGCGAGGTGATCGATCCGGCCTTCACGCAGTTCTCCTACCCGACGTACTGGCACTACGACGTGCTCCGAGGTCTCGACTACCTGCGCGCGGCCGGTGCCGTTCCGGATGAGCGGGTGGCCGAGGCGATCGATCTGGTCGAGTCCAAGCGCGATGCGAATGGCCGCTGGCCCCTCGAGAATCCCCATCCCGGCAGGCTGCACTTTGCGATGGACGAGGGCGAAGGCAGACCAAGCCGGTGGAACACCCTCCGGGCCATGCGTGTGCTCAGGTGGTACCACCAGACTCCACGATCGGCTTCTTCTGGACCTAGTCCCGGATTGACTCGGTCAAGCTATGCCGAACCTCCTGTCAGCGCCAGGGATCTTGATCGGCCTGCCGACGACGGCAGGCAGGTTCGCGTTACGGAAACTAGGGCCCACCGCGAGCACGTCCTTTCGTCTTAGAGCCTGTCCAGTTCGGTCAAGCACCAAGCACACAACGAGTGGCCCTCTTTATTGGTGGCGCACCGGCCGCTGACCGAGTCTCCGGGGCTGATCAAAACCTCCAGGGCGCTCGTTGCCGGTAAGCAGTCCACGCCAGTTGCAAATCACGAAAGGCCGTAAGCGGAAATTCTCGGAGCAGCGGATAGGCAACGTAGATCGCCACTCCTGCCGCGTATCCGATCAGTAACAAGTCGCTCCACGACACGTGCGCCTGGAATACGAACGGCGTCCACAGAACGCTGAACTCGGGCACATACCAGCAGAACGATTCGAGCGAGTAGTGGTTCGCACTGCATGGATCCTGCGCGAACCGGCCGAAAGCCGCACCGTCGATACCGACCCAGACAGAGAGCGCGAGAGCCACGACCACCATGGTCTGAATCAGCAGTGTTTGAGGTGGACGGCGGATCTGAGCCGCGAGCAGAAGGGATGCCGGCAGTGAGGCGAAGATCAGAAATCGCGGGCCCCACGTGAAGCCTCCGTACCACGCCCACCATGTGCCGTACACCAGCACAATGCCGGCCAGGTAAACAAACCACAGAACGATGACGTCCCTGACGGATCGCAGCGCCTCCAGGCCGCGCCCGAAGGCCAGGACCAATCCCGGCGCGAAGAACAGCAGTCCTTTGCCGAAAGCCAGCAGGAGGGACAGGACGCCAAAAACCGTTGGATAGCTGAAGCCGGGCAGTCCCGAATAGGGGAGAAGGGTCTGGAATCCGTGGTCGCCGCCATAGCCGGTCGCGAACGGCGACCTACGCCGCACCGTGTTTTCGAGCATCCACAAGGCCGCCGCCACCAGCAGCGGCGCCAATGCCCGCAATCGCTTCTCGCGCCACGCCCACCAACCGATCGCGAGAGCCAGGCCGACGATGGTCGCGGGCATGTTGGCGACCCCAAGACCGACCAGCACCGTCGCCGTCTTCCAGCGTCCCACCGCACACGCCGCCAGGCCTGTGCCGACCACCATCGCGCTGAAGGTCTCGGCGCCGAAACCGGTCAGGGAATTGGGGAGCATGGCGGTCGTTCCGAGCAGCAACAGGAAAGCGCCGAGCACGTCGTTGGCGATGCGTCCGCGCAATAGCCGATAGAGGAGACCGATGCTGGTTGCGTAGACGATGACGTTGTATCGAGCAACCCACCATTCGGGCGAGCCGACGACGTGACCGAGGAGCATCAGCGGGATCGAGAAGAGCGATCCGATGAGGGGATATTTCGTGTCCGGGATGCCATGGCCCGCGAGCAACCCTTGGAGCGCGTCCAAGCGCAGCCGGCCGTCGCCCTCGATGTTGTGCGGCAGCACGAAAAAGAGCAGCAGGAGGCCAAGCGCCAGCAACGCCCAAACAACCCGGTTAGGAGGTGGCGCCTCTGCCGGCTTCAGGCGAATAGGCCCGCCGGCAGCTTTCTTACTTGAGGTTACCGACGGCGGTTCTACCGAGCTGCTCGACGACGCTCGGATTGGCGGCCGGCGAGACGGCGATCATGATGACCACGTTCGACTTGACCACGAAGATCACGTATCCCATAGCCGCGCCCGACAGCGTGTATTCGAGTGCTTTGTCTCCGATACCGGTGACTACCTTGGCGTCCGCTATTGCGTAGCTACTGTTCAGGGCAGCGACCGCCTGCTCGGGCTGCATCGCCTGTGCGCTGCTGACGTCCGATAGGGCCTGTGCAAACACCAGAACGGTCGACTTGCCGTCCGACGTGCCATAGAAGCATGCCCCACCGGCACCCCCCACGCTCGTCATGGTGGCTCCGGTCGCGCTCGAGGCGTCGGCTGCCATGACAAGGGAGCACGCGTCGGCTTTCTCGAACAGCTTCGCTTTCGGAGTTGGTGTCGGCGATGGGGTTGGAGACGTAGCCGAGGACGTGCTGGACGATCCACATGCGACGAGAGCGATCAAAGCGGTGGTCACGACGGCAACGCGTGCAAGGCTCACGCCCGGAGTCTCGCAAGGGGATGGCGCGGTGTCAAGCGGATCAACTGGCCTGCCCTCCGCCGATAGAATTACGCGCCGTGCCGAGGTAGCTCAGCTTGGTAGAGCACTTGACTGAAAATCAAGGTGTCGCCGGTTCAAATCCGGCCCTCGGCACCAGCCCTGTGAATTTCGCGCGAGCGGCGCAGGACGCGAAACGGGGCATCCAGGATGACGAACAGGGCAAAACCTACCAGCGCCGCCGCTCCTATGTACCACGGCCATGGGCCCATCACGTCCAGTGGGGTGGCGCTGGTGGGTTTGGCGCGAAGGTACATGTAGTTGGCGCCCGTCGCGGCGTCGATCAGGCCGACCGCGGCCGCATAGGCCAGCGTCAAACCGGCGAGCCACAGGAATGCGTTGCGGCGCGGCCACTGCCCGAGTCCAACGACCAGGAGGAGCGCCGCGGCCACCACGCCGCCATGCGCCACGTAGTACTGAACGAAGGGAAAGCTCGGAAAGTGATGGGGCAGATCGGGGGTGATGATCGCCTGGATGGTTCCCGCCAGACCCCAGAAATACGTCACCTCGACGAGCAGCTGCCGCCTCAGCCACAGCGCCAGCGCCGACACGATGATCGCGGCGTCGCAGAGCTGCAGCGGGAGCGCGTAGGCGAGCTCAGCTCGGTCGGCGTGGGTGGCGATCAGAAATATCCACCACCCGACCTCAGCGCCGACCAATACCACGGCGAGCGCGCGCGCGGCGGAGATCGTCCATCGCCCTGGCCGCAGCCGCGCGCCTGCTACGAGCGCCGCGGTCGCTACTGCAATGACGGCCACCGCGCCCACGTGTTCGGGCGTGAACAGTCCAGCCATCGCGGCGAAGGTACGCGAATCGCCGAAATAGGTACGCTTCGGAACCAGTTGGCACGAATAGGAAGATGAAGGTAGAGATCTGGTCTGACGTCGTTTGACCATGGTGCTACATCGGTAAGCGACGGTTTGAAACCGCCCTCGAGCGGTTCGATCACCGTTCCGATGTCGCTGTGGAGTTCCGCAGCTTCGAGCTCAACCCTAATGCAGATCCGCAGGAGCAGGGCAACCTGGAGGAGGCGCTGGCTCGGAAGTACCGCCTGAGCATCGAGCAAGCACGTGCGATGAACCACAGGGTGGTTGACGCGGCGGCCGGCGAAGGCCTCATGTATCGCCTCGACATCGCCAAGCGTGGCAACACCTTCGACGCCCACCGCCTGATCCATCTTGCCGCGGTCGAAGGCATGCAGGTCGCGATGAAAGAACGGCTCATGGCCGGCTATTTCCTGGAAGGACGCGCCATTGGAGACCGAGACACGCTTGTCGAGCTCGCTGCAGAGGTTGGCATCGATCCCGATCGGGCGCGAGCGGCGCTCGAAGCCGGCGAGTTCGCGGACGATGTGCGCGCGGATGAACGCGAGGCCACCGAGCTCGGGATCAACGGAGTGCCGTTCTTCGTGATCAACAGGCGCTATGGAGTTTCGGGTGCGCAGCCGCCGGAGATCCTTCTCCAAGCGCTCAGCGCCGGCTGGGAAGACGCCCAGGCATCCTAGCGCGAAATGAGCCCCCGCCCGAAGCCGTTCCGCTTTGGGGTTCAGGAGCATTCGGCTCCCAGCGCGAAGGCGTGGAGAGACACCGCTCGCCTCGTCGAATCGCTCGGATACAAGGCGCTGTATTTGCCCGACCATTTCGGCCACCAGCTCGGCCCGATCGCGTCCCTGGCGGCCGCGGCCGATGCCACGACCACGCTGCGGGTGGGTTCGCTCGTCTTCGATAACGATTACCGCCATCCGGTCGTGCTCGCCAAAGAGGTGGCGACACTGGACCTCCTCTCGAACGGCCGGTTCGACCTTGGCCTGGGGGCAGGCTGGATGGCGTCCGACTACGAGAGGTCGGGGATCCCGCTTGATTCGCCGGGTGTGCGCATCGAACGGATGGAGGAAGGGCTCGCGATCATCAAAGGCTTGCTCGCCGGCGGAGAGTTCTCGTTCTCAGGCAAGCACTATCGCATCGCTTCCCTAGAGGGCCACCCCTCACCCGTGCAAAAGCCCCATCCACCGATCCTGCTGGGAGGCGGTGGCCGGCGAATGCTGAGGGTGGCGGCGCGCGAGGCGGACATCGTGAACATCAACTTCGACCTGCGCGAGGGACGCGTGAACCCCGCCCTCGTCCGCACCGGGCTTGCTGACGCCACCGACGAGAAGCTGGCGTGGATACGGGAGGCGGCGGGCGAGCGCATCGATCAGATCGAGCTGAGCGTCACGATCTTCTTCGCCAGCATCACGGAGGATCGAGACTCGGTTGCGGCCGTCCTGGGCAGCCGTCTCGGCTCCGACCCTGCAGACCTGCTCGAAACGCCGCACTTTCTCATCGGAACCCTCGATGAGATCGTCGACTCCCTGCGCGAGCGGCGCGAGCGATACGACATCTCCTATGTGATCCTCCCGGGCGAGGTCACTGAGACGTTGGCGCCAGTGGTGGAGCGCCTTTCCGGGACCTAGCGAGCGTCGTGTACATTGGCTGAAGGTGGCGACCACTGAGCAGGTGGCGGTCAAGGGCCCGGTGGTGGGGCGGGCGGCCGAGGTGCTCACTCCTGAGGCCCTCGACTTCGTCGGTCGCCTGCAGCGCGAGTTCGGCGCCCGGCGCGAACAGCTGCTGGCGGCGCGTGACGAGCGTCAGGCGCGTATCGATGCAGGGGAGATGCCGGACTTTCTGAGCGCGACTCGATCAGTACGCGATTCGGAGTGGCGTGTTGCACCGGCACCGAAGGACCTGCAGGACCGCCGAGTCGAGATCACGGGACCAACCGATCGCAAGATGCTGATCAACGCCCTGAACTCAGGAGCGCGAGTCTTCATGGCCGACTTCGAGGACGCCAACTCGCCAACGTGGTCGAACCTCGTCGAGGGACAGGTCAACCTGATCGACGCCATCGAGCGAACGCTCACGTTCACGAGCCCCGAAGGAAAGGAATATCGGCTTAACGATAAGGTCGCGACGCTGCTCGTTCGCCCGCGTGGGTGGCATCTCGACGAGCGCCACGTCGTCATCGCTGGCAGGCCGGTTTCAGGCAGCCTGTTCGATTTCGGTCTCTACTTCTTCCACAACGCCAAGCGCCTGCTGGGAAAGGGGAGCGGCCCGTACTTCTACCTGCCCAAGCTGGAGAGCCACCTCGAGGCACGGCTCTGGAACGATGTTTTCAACTTCGCGCAGGATGCACTCGGCGTTCCACGGGGCACGGTCCGCGCCACTGTTTTGATCGAGACGATTCTCGCCGCGTTCGAGATGGACGAGATCCTCTACGAGCTGCGCGACCACTCTAGTGGGCTGAACGCAGGGCGGTGGGACTACATCTTCAGCATCATCAAGAAGTTCCGGAACCGGCCGGAGTTCGTGCTGCCCGACCGCGCGCAAGTGACTATGACCGTGCCGTTCATGCGCGCGTACACGCTGCTGCTGGTGAAGACGTGCCACAGGCGTGGCGCGCATGCGATGGGAGGGATGGCGGCGTTCATCCCGTCGCGGCGCGACCCGGAGGTCAACCGCGTCGCGCTGGCCAAGGTCAAGGAGGACAAGGACCGCGAGGCCGGCGACGGGTTCGACGGCACGTGGGTCGCACATCCGGACCTGGTGCCGACCGCGACCGAGGCGTTCGATCGAGTGCTGGGGGATCGCCCGAATCAGCTGGACAAGCAGCGGCTCGATGTTGAGGTTTCTGCGCAGCGGCTCATCGACGTCCACGTGCCCGGTGGCACCATCACGGAAGGCGGGCTCAGGCTCGACGTGAGCGTCGGTATCCAGTACATCGAGTCGTGGATGCGAGGTGTCGGCGCGGCGGCCATCAACAATTTGATGGAGGACGTCGCTACAGCTGAGATTTCACGGTCGCAGGTGTGGCAATGGTGCCGCCATGCGGCGAGTCTCGTCGAGGGGGCGACGGTTTCTCCGGACCTGGTGCGGGAGATCGCCGACGACGAGATGGCGAGCCTACGCAAGCGGCATGGGGAGGAGCTCTGGGAAAGGGGGCGGTTCAAGGAGGCCCGCGAGGTGTTCGAGGAGGTCGCCCTGGCCGAAAGCTTCCCAGCGTTTCTGACCCTCGCCGCCCAGCGCTACATCGACTAAAGGTCGGGTCTTAACAGGCTGGGTTGGCCGACCTTTTCGCCTCGCCTAGGCTTCGGCCCAGGATCGGCAGGCGGGGGGAGGGGCCTGAAACAAGTAGGGAGGGCCCGCAAGAGGTATGCCCTGCCAGCGGCCGCGGCGCCCGACGCGCCGCCAATGGCTACCAGCTCAGGGGATTGGCCTTGGCGTCGCCGGCGGCTTGCCCGGCAGCCTGCGCCACTGCCTCGGCCCGACCCCGTTGTTGGGGTTGCCCGGGACGAACGCCACCGCCGAGGGCTTGACCATGCAGTTGTCCTTGCGGACCACGCTGCGCTCGCCGCCTTCCTGATGCTCGATCACAACCGTCCGTTCTAGCACGGCGCGCACGCGCACCTGCTTGCCGTCGACCATGGCATTGAAGCCGCCGCTGACCTCGTGGTTGGGGGGAGGAACGATGCTGGCGAGCGAAACGAGATCGACGACTTTGCTCATGTGCAGGCTTCCCTCGGGCTAGGCGGCGGCTTGTATCGCCGCGGAAAAATGAAAAGTGCCGAACGCAGCATCGGCACCAGCGAAGCTTACCAGAACGTCACGCGCCGTCCGCCGGCCTGGCCTGGGGCCAGGCTGACGGGCAGCTACGCGGCCGGGTTGTGCTCCTGAAGGCGCAGTTGGCGTGCGGCCTCCCGGCCCCGTCGCGCCGCTTCCTTGCTAGCCAGGTGGCGGACGCGGAGGTGGGCTGGGTCGACCAGCAATCGCCCTCGGTTGACCAGCACCTTGGGCTCGCCCGGGGCCGGTTCGATGACCGCTGTGCGCTCCAGGACGGCCGTCACCCAGACGCGCCGGCCATCGACTTCGGCTTCGAAATCGGGAAGGATCTCGTCGTCCTCGTCCATTGAGACGCTGTCGAGCCGTACCAGCTCAGCGCGGTTCGACTGCTCCTCGGTTGCGGGTTTTCGGAACGAATCCATGTTCATATGCCAAATACCCGATCACGAGCACCACCAAACCCAATCCGAGCCACGGGAGTAGATACGCGGGGAAGATACCCAGCAGGTCCCGAACCCGCGGTCCGAGGCGCCGCCCCAGCTCGAGAAAGATGGCCGCCCAGATGGACGCTGAAACCAATACGCACGGTATGAAAACCCGATAAGGGACGTTCAATATTCCCGATAAAGCCGAGATCACGATCCGCATTCCCGGAATATGACGGCCGATGATGATCGTCCACGGCCCCCACCGTTGAAATGCCTTCTCGGCGCGATTGAGCTTGGCTTCGGTCAATCCGATGTAGCCGCCGTAACGTCGGATGAATGGCCGCCCGTAGCGCCGGGTGATCGTGAGGTTGCAGGCGCTTCCCAGCACCGCCCCCGAGATCACAGCCAGATAGGCCAGCGGATACGGGATGGCGCCGGTCGTCGTGAGGTAACCGCCGTAGGCGATTGCCGCGTCACCGGGCGCCGGCAGTGGCACCCCCAACTCTTCCAGAAAGATGACGATGAACAGTCCGCCCGACTGGTGATGGAGGATGAAGATCCGAATCGCATGGGTGAACGGCCTCAGCCAGGATGGTTCTTGCAGCCACCCGGGGAGGGAACTGGCGAGGTGGGCGGCCGCTAACAGCATCTGGTCATGGGCCAACTCCTTGGGCCCTGCGGCGGATTATATGTGTGGT
>Ga0209237_1000147_pt1 | contig 34963 bp, 33 predicted proteins | sample GraSoi013_1_40cm_2_FD_185820 | JGI IMG/M metagenome (GOLD analysis project Ga0209237, IMG submission 185820) | Grasslands soil microbial communities from the Angelo Coastal Reserve, California, USA - Sample 10_02_2013_1_40cm (SPAdes) (version 2) | ecosystem: Environmental > Terrestrial > Soil >...
GATTTCGATTTTACCTCTCCATAGACGATCGGGTTGCCGTTTTTCTCAGGTAGAATCTGGGTCTTGATTCCAGCGGCGTCCATGTTTTTCTTGACGATTCTTGCGCAGTCCGTGATGCCTTTTCCTTGGGCGGATACGCTTGGTTGTCGGAGGAGGGTGCGGAAGTCTCGGAGGAACGGCTCTCGGTTCTTCTGGATGTAATCGAAGGCCTGTCTCAGGCTCTGCTCTTTCACGACACTTTTGACAGCAAGAGCGTCCTAATAGCATCTTCCAGAATACTTGTTCCGAGCCAGTTTTCCAACATGGAGTAGATTGTCAAGCGGGAGGAGGCCCCACACTTCTGCGAAACGAAGGCTTGGCTTTCAAGATAGTGACGGATTCGCCCAGAATCAGCCCTGATCTCGAATCTGGGAGGGCTCGAAAATCTCGCCCTCGAATCGTTCGCGATTCGCTGATATAACCGCGATTTTTCCCTCCCACGCGAAGCCCAGACCAGGGCTTGAATCGCCAGACTCGCCCAGAATCGGTGCTAGACAGGAAATGTTCCAGGAAAAAAGGGGGTATGTGTCAACGCGCCCACGACGCAAGAGGTGAGCTCTGACTGGCAGCGAAAGTAACCTGAATCGCCGTGCATAAGCGCCCAATGCGGCCCTGGACGAACATTAGGTCATGCGCTGGACCGTGGCAGCAGAGTTAGCCAAGGCTCTAAGGCAACATGACTGAGCGTGTTTCTGGCTCGCGTCTATGCGTTATGAGGAAGAGAAGAGCACCAACCACGACCAAGACAAGGATTGCTGAGAATGCTAGATGGTTGATCGAGACGCTTGTGAAGCCTCCCAGGACCAGAAGAACCAGCGAGAGACCAAGCGCACCGATCGATAGCCTTGCCTGCCCTACTAGCTGGCCTCTTACCCACTTCTCCGACCGTTCGATGACAGCTCGCGCCCCCTCATCAGTTCTCCCATCTAGCTCGCTCGATTCCCTGTCGAAAGACAAGACTACTCTCGAAGCTTCCATGAAGAATATGACCGAGACAAACTGCACCAATAAGACCGCGGTATCTGGAGCCGGAGCCCGGGCAAGATCACTCCCAACCTTTCCGGCCAAAAGGACCAAAAGAAGCGCCACTGAAGCCAGAGTCACTGACATCTGTTTCTTTGTCAGCATTCCATACAATCCTACCGACATGATGACCAGTACTAAGAGAATCCCAAGTCCGAGCAACACCTGGGATGGAATCGCGAGAACAATCCAAGGCCCCAACACTAGATAGTGGAATCGCACGACCAGCATCCCTGCTCTAGAGATTAGTCCTAGACTCGTATGACCAACCTCTGTCGCCTCACCCCGGCGAGAATCGTTGAGAGAGGAACTCCCGCAGACCACTGCGCAACCGTGCAGATCTTCTCCAACGCCAGCAAAGTATTGGAGCGTTCAAGCATCAACATTCGATAAGCAATCTCCTCAATCTCAGACTCGAAGATCGCAGGCGCCTTCGGCGACGGCGAGAGAACCAGAATACTATACCCAGCCCCGGCAAGCTCGCGCACACCACCAAGAATTGTCGCGTCCAGTAGTGGAGATATGATTACAATCTGCGCCTTAGCGGGCAACATCAACCGCGTGAGCAGCGTAATCACATAACTGGTCGAAAGCGAAGCTCTTCCAGGCTTCGCCCCGGCAAGAAGAAAGAGAATATTTCGCTCATGCCTCTTACCGAAAGCAGGCGGGACAACCCCCCGCTTCTCTCCCTGCAGTATCACCCCAACCCTGTTCCCCTGCCTCAGCAGGAAGCTGGCCATTGAAGCGGCCGCTCTCACGCCCCGCTCGAACAACTCCGCCTCGGCAGTCTCGTAATAACTGACATCCGTATCGAGAACGATCATCACATCAGTGACCCTCTCCGCCTCCATCTCGTTCACAATCAAACGCCCATGCCGGGCTGAACTCTTCCAGTTGATCCGCTTCGGATCATCGCCCGACACATAGTCACGCAAGCTATAGAACATCGTTCCGGGCCCCAACGTTCTCGCAGGAATCGTTCCCGGCCATGGACCCAGATGACGAGGACGCAACTCTGCGCCCCTAATCCGTTCCGGCTTCGGCATTATCGAAAGAATTTCAGGCTCAACTATGTTCTCAGCAAGATAGAACCCCAGCGGATCCTGGACCCTCGCGACCAGCGGCCCGACCCAATAGTGGCCACGTATAGGGCTGTGGAACGTGAGAGCTAGCTCAACATGGTCACGTGGTCCGAGCTGAGTCAAAACGCGACTCGCTCCCGACTCCACCTTGATCTCACTCGGAAGATGCTCGTCGACTTCGACGTTTCCCAAAGGATCGCTGTTCCTGTTGGAGACCCTGATATTCACAGATATGTCCTCGTCCCCGAAGCTGTCACTGGGAACAATTTGGTGGCTGATCGCCAGCTGCACTTTTTCGGGGAGGCCCCAGATGTTAGAGAGAAAGAAGAGAGAAGCGATCGGAAGAACCATCGATGCTAACTGCCAGTCTTGGAAGAGCAGCCCGAGGATCAGATCGAGGGCTGCAAGCACAAAGTAGAGACTTGCCTTTCTAGTGAACAAGGTGCCGCGTGGATCACTTTGCCTTGGGCACGGGAACCGCTTTCAGAATCTCGTCTACAACGAGCCGCGGATCGACTCCTCTGACCCAGGACTCTGCCTTCATGATCATGCGATGGACCAGCGCTGTCGCGGCCACTTCCTTCACGTCATCAGGTATGACATAGTCTCGGCCGTGAAACACGGCTCTCGCTCTCGCGAGCTTGAAGATCGCAAGCGAGCCTCGCGGACTAGCACCTATCTCGACCTGTCGTTGTGTCCTCGTCGCCTGGACGATGTCCGTCACATATCCGAGAACATCATCATCAACGTGGATTCCCTCAACGGTCTTTTGGAGGGCAAGAATCGTCTCGGTGTTCGCTGCAGGCTCAAGTTGAACCTCCTCTCTTCCTCGCTGCATTCGTCTCTTCAATATCTCGACCTCCTCTGCCCTGTTCGGATATCCCAGCTGGAGCCTGACCAGGAAACGGTCGAGCTGGGCCTCTGGCAGCGGATAGACTCCCTCGTACTCGATCGGGTTCTGTGTCGCGATAACGATGAAGGGGTCTGCTAGAAGATGGGTTTTCCCGTCCAGAGTGGTCTGGCGTTCCTGCATTGCCTCCAAGAGAGCAGCCTGAGTCTTGGGAGGGGCTCTGTTTATCTCGTCGGCGAGCAGTATGTTGGTGAAGACCGGTCCTTTTCTGAGATCGAATTCGCTGTTCTTGATATTGTACACGTAGGTCCCCGTGATATCCGAGGGCAGGAGATCGGGGGTGAACTGTATTCTTGAAAAATCACAGCCCATGCTCATGGCGAAGCTTCGTGCCAGCAGGGTCTTCGCGAGACCAGGATAGTCCTCGAAGAGTATGTGGGAGTTTGCCAGGATCGCAAGCATAACCTTCTCGAGAACAAGTTCCTTTCCGACGATTACTTTCTTAACTTGGTTTACAACTTGCTGGCACGTCTCACCAGCTTCCTCTACCTTCAAGCTTTCCAGCCTTCTATTCTGTCGATGATTTCTCGCAGCATTTGGAGGCGCTGCTCCGCCGTGGGCGGCGGAGCGTAATATAGTAAAGCGTAGGTTCTCGGGTCTCTGAGAAGCCGGGGACCGAGCTTATCATCTAAGAGAGCCCGTTTTACCTCTTCCTTTTCCATTCCTGTCTCCAAGCTCACCTTCTCGACCAAAAGGTCACGCAGGCGGCCGCGGAGGATGTTCTCGAAATAGGCAGGGCTTGCCTTAGCCGCGACCCCTACTTGTCTCGTCAGAGACTGTACGTCTCTTGCACGCAGCACTCTTGGGCCTTCTTGGGATTGGGTCTCTGAGGGGAATGTAGCTCGATCCGCAAGGTCGACAGCAAGGATCATGGCAAACAAGACCAGAGGCAGGGCCAAGAGAGTCACGGTAGACGTTAGCGCCTCAGGTACGACAATTCGAAGGATTAGGAGAAGGAAAAGGTAAACTGCCGAGGCGTAAGCCAAGAGTCGTAGGGTTCTACGTTTCAATTTTCATAACGTTCAGTCGGAGGTCCATCTGTCTGCTGATATCCAATAAGCACCGCTGGGCACGCCCAGCATCATCCTCCGTAATAGGATGAAGACTGTACCTTGCTTCCTCGAAGAGATCGGTGAGTTCCCTGATCGCCGGACCGTCCACCCTTAAGAGAATGCGTATAGCCGCCTCCAGTTCGCGTGCCGTCTGATCTGAGGTTACAGTGGCGCCTACTCCTTTGGCTCGTTCGACCATGCTTTGGTAGCTGTTGATTATCCTCATACGTGGGTCGAGCTCTGTTTGAGTTTTCAGAATGTGAATCGCGCCTTCGACAGCTTCGATCCCCTCAGGGAGGGGCAAAGGCATCTTGCCAATCAACTCTGACCTAGTTTCATCCCAGGAAACCAGGATGCTGCGGACCACGATTACGGAGCAGACGAATACCAGGCCAATTACCGCGTAGGAGAACCAGTTTGCCTGTACGAGGCTGCTCACCTGGGCTATAGATGCTAGAAAGGGAAACGACGCGGCCAGATCGGGACCTGACGTGGAGTTCGTTATCTGGGACGTAATGTTCGTCGAGTTTTGACTGGCTCTGCAGAAGATTCCTCCACATCGAAAGAGCAGGGCCTCTATCGCGAGGACCCAAAGGGCCAACGAGATAATTATCGGAAGGGTTTTGAATTTTTTTCTGCTCTGGCTTCTCTTTCGCGCCATACCGAAGCCAATGGCGTCGGACATGTTGCGCCAGTTGTAGGCTAGGAAGATTATCAGAGCTATGATGAGCCCGAGCCCGATGAGGGGGGCAAGAGAGAGGAAGTAGAGCAGCCAGTAGGAGTTCAACAGTAGTGATCCTCCAGGCTGGTTCCTTGGAAGAGAACCAAGGGCAAAGGCTAGGAGTATAAGCGCAACGAGGAAGGGAAGAAGACGGTTTCCTTTCAGGGTCCCCGCTCCGGGCAGGTTATGAATGCGGCGACTGGCGATAAATACTTGTCCAATGGCCGGTTTCGTGAGGACCACTCGGTCGCTGGACACGACCAACGCCTCTTCGACGGAGATTCTGGGTTTTCCTGCTGCTTCTGAACTGTGACGGTTGAGTTCGTGATCTCTCTCGAGATCCTCTTAGATTCTGTGAAGCAGACAAACGGCTTGGGAGTACGAAGTGAGGAAGAAGATGTCGGGTGACTAGTCTTTGACGGCTTCGAGAATACTAGCAACGTTCCAGAGTTTGACGCGCGTGTAGGGTGGCATGTTCGGGTCCTGGGAGATCTCGTCGAGTGTTGAAATAGCGTTTGATGCACGGACGCCTATTGTGTGTCCTTGCGCTTGGAGCGCGTCCATGGCGCCTTTGGCGGCTCTGCGGATATTTCGCGGGGTCGTATTGTCGTTAGAGACTTCGTTTAGGACGACTAGGGCCTGTTTTATCCGTGATTCGTATTCTTCTTTCCGTTTTGCTTTTTGCAGGCGCTTTCACCAAGCTGTTTGATGGGCGTCTCAGCTCTGTACGCATCCTAGCCCAGAACGTGAGGACGGACTGGGTTCTGATTAAAAGATTTCCATCTCCCATCCATACTTTCATTCTCGAACCGGTTAGTTTCACAGTAGTCCGGGGGAACCACTCTTGCGTAGTGAGAGTGTTGACACATACCCCTTTTTTCTAGAACGTTTGCTGTCTGGCATGAATAATGGGCGAGTCCGCCTGATCAGGGTAGGGTCTGGGCTTGGATCCTTCGAGCATTATCGCCGGTTTTCAGCGTGAAATATCCACTGTCTCAAATGTGACTGTTCAGATTCGACATCAGGGCGGATAATAGGCGATTTGCCAGGTGAGGCACTTGAGATTCTGCTTTGAGAACAATTCGATTGCTTCTCAGATCGTGTCTCGGCAGGCCAGGGATTGCGCAATTCGAAACTTGCCCTTGTTTTGCTTGCGAGAAGAGCGCCGATCCTAGCGGCGAGGTCTGAATAGTTTCGCAGGTGTCCACTGTTCTTAAGAGACCGAATGATGAACAGCGGTAAGAAACATGTCGAACTACGAGACAGGTAGAAGGCTAGAGTATAGAATCAGAGACATATTCCGAAGAGAAGGATACCTGGTGATAAGGGCGGCACAATCGAAACCCATCGACCTCGTCTGTATGAGAGATGGGAAATCGTTCTTGATAGAATGCAAGACAGACCGATCGTTCCTGGGAAAAGACAGGAAGAAAGAGCTTCTAGGATTAGCCGAACAAGCGGGCATGCCGATCATACTGGCTAAACGCAAAAGACGTCGAGTAGAGCTAACGAATCTTGCTGACGGAAAAATGTTCGATCCGAAGAATCTTACAGCTATTCTTTGAAGGATTCTCTGAGGCTTCGCAGCTTCTCCAACGTAGACAGCCAGCCGAAGACGAGGTTGCTGTACACCGACAGCTTCTCGGGATCCTTCTCAGCCTTCAAGGCCTCATTCGCCTCGCTGATCTTTCCAACGATCGTCATCTCAACCGACTCCAAAAGATAACCTGGAGACAGAGTAGCCTGAGGCGACATAGCCTTCTGATAGACTACAGGCTTGTTGCATTTCGCGCAGAAAACCTCGCCCTTCACTTTGAACAAGGGTGTTCCACAGACGGGACAGACGTCAGAGAGCATGGTGGCGCCTGACTTCAACAGGTCTGCCATACGCTTCACATCCTCAGACAAGTTCGACTAACAGTAATAGTGGCTGAGCGCTCTATAAATCGCACGGGACCAGGACGAGCAGATAAGACCTTCACGAGTGTCGCTCGTCGATCAATCAAAAGAGCATCCCCAAAAAGCCATTATAACCGACCAAACTAGGGTAATCCTGGTCAAGCGCGGGGCGGTCGTAGACGGTGACAAACGAGTTGAAGGAAAAGACGGCGGCCGTAATTGCCGCAGATGAGTTCGAAGATCTAGAGCTGTTCCATCCCATGTACCGGTTGCAAGAGGAAGGAATCAGGACAATAGTGATCGGGTTGACGAAGGACCCTATCAAGGGCAAGAAAGGATACTCGATCACACCTAATGCTTTGATTGATGACGTGAATGCAGAAGACTTCGACTTTCTAGTTATCCCCGGAGGGAAATCGCCGGAGAAACTACGACTCAACAACAGTATCCTCAGATTTGTGAAAGATTTTGACATTCAAGGTAAACCGATTGCTGCAATCTGCCACGCGGGCCAGATATTAGCGTCTGCAGGGATAGTGAAGAACAGGACACTGACGTGTGTTGCTGGAATAAGGGACGACATGATCAACGCCGGCGCGCGATATGTCGACAAAGCCGTAGTCACTGATGGAAACCTCGTTACCTCAAGAGTCCCCAGCGATCTCCCCGAATTCGCGAGAGTGATGATAGAAGTTTTCAGTAAGCCTCAACTCTTGCAAGCTCCACGACCAAGATAGAAATCTCCCGCGAAAGGATGATGGTAGCCTGTCTTGACGGGAGTCAGGTAGAGTTATTACTCCAAGGATAATTCCGCTCTGACGGAAATCTAGAGGATCAATCTTGCCAGAAAAAACGCTTACACTTAGAGTCGCCGACGCGTATCAGAGAGATGTCGGCCGGGGTATTGCTAGAGTAGACCCGAAAGTTGTAGATGAACTCGGGCTGACTTCAGGCGATGTCATACAGATTGTTGGTAAGAAGAAGACAACTGCTCTTTCCTGGCCTGGATACGAGTCGGACTCCGGCAAGGGAACGATTCGAATCGACGGTTATCTTAGGAACAACGCCGGCGTTTCAATAGACGACAAAGTCACGATTAGAAAGATAGAGGCAAAGATCGCGCAGCGCCTGACCCTCGCGCCAACGGAACCACTCCGGATCGTCGGAGGAGAAGAATATCTCAGCCAAGTCTTGGAAGGCCGAGTCTTAGCTCGAGGAGACTACGTCCCGATAAGCGTGATGGGTCGCAAGATCGACCTCGTTGTCACAAGCACTACCCCGACCGCAGAAGCGGTGATTGTCACCGACCAGACAGAGGTAACTGTAGGCGAGCAAGTCAAGGAAGCACCCAGAGCAATCCCGAGAATCGCGTACGAGGACATTGGAGGCCTTCGACCAGTAATCCAGAAAGTACGCGAGATGATCGAACTCCCCCTAAGACATCCAGAACTGTTCGAACGGCTGGGAGTCGAGGCCCCGAAAGGAGTCCTGCTTCACGGCCCACCAGGTTGCGTAGTTGGCGACTCGTTGATCGCCCTTGAAAATGGTGGACTGATTCGGTTGGAAGAACTCGCGAAAGGCGTGCTTCCCGGCATCTACGTTGCAGACCTTCCTATCTATCCACCAGGCAGTGCTAAGGCCCTTCACATCTATGATGTGCCTGAAACGATGGAGATAATCACCGAGACTGGAAAGAGACTCCGGACAACTCTGAATCATCCTCTCATGACTGAACATGGGTGGACCCCGGCAGACAAACTCAAGCCGGAGGATAGAGTGAAAACGATTAGGTGGATTCCCTCGCCTACACAATACGTAGTTGTCAGCGATACAATCAACATGGTGAGACTATGGACCAAACCGGTCATGCCCAAGTTTTGGGATGAGCAGTTGGGAGAACTTTTCGGCATATTCATCGCGGAAGGGACAGCTAGCAAGGATAGAGTCCTCTTCACTATCGAGTCTCACGAAGAGGAACTCGCAACTGCAATAAGAAAGGGGATGATGATTTTCGGTGTTGAAGGGTACATTGTTCCAAAGTCAGGCAAACAGTGCAATGTGCTGCGATTCGACAACAGAGGACTCGCTGAGTTATTCGGTAAATATTGGTCTCGTGTAGAGAAGAGAGTACCGACGCCGATACTGATGTCACCGAACACAGTTGTGGCAGCATTCCTTCGGGGTGCTTTCGAAGGAGATGGCTACGCAAGAAAAGCGAACAACTACCACGGTGTCTTCCTCAAAAGCAAACACCGGAAATTGCTGGAGGAAGTGCAGACCCTACTTCTAAGGTTCGGAATTACCTCAAGGATTCACGGAGGCACCTATATCACCAGAGGAGGAAAAGACTCTGCCTCTTACGCGCTGGCGATTCGTGGTAAAGATGTTGTAAACAAGTTCAAGGAACAAATAGGCTTCATCTCTACTCGGAAAAGAGCGCGACTGGAAGGTATAGTCAAAGGCTACAAGCGAAACCTCACCTATCTTAATGACGACTCCGAAAAAATCAAGACAATAAGGAAGCTCGAAGGCTGGCAAAGAGTATACGACTTCGAAGTCCCGAGTACACACTCTTTCTTCACGAACGGCATATTGAGCCACAACACCGGCAAAACATTGCTGGCCAAGGCGGTGGCGAGCGAGACGAACGCGAACTTCTACAGCATTGGCGGGCCGGAGATAATGAGCAAGTTCTACGGCGAGAGCGAGGAGAGGCTCCGAGAGATCTTCAAGGAAGCCCAAGAGAACGCGCCATCTATCATCTTCATCGACGAGATAGACTCGATAGCGCCGAAACGGGAAGAGGTCACCGGTGAGGTCGAGAAACGCGTTGTATCGCAGCTACTTTCAGTGATGGACGGCTTACAATCCCGAGGCAAGGTGGTAGTGATTGGGGCAACTAACCGGATCAACTCGATAGACCCTGCACTCCGACGCCCCGGAAGGTTCGACCGAGAGATCGAGATCGGCGTCCCGGACCGGGACGGGAGGCTGGAGATATTGCAGATTCACACCCGGGGAATGCCCCTGGAGGATGTGGACCTGAAAAAACTGGCTGATGTCACTCACGGGTTTGTCGGCGCAGACTTGGAAGCGCTCGCAAAGGAGGCAGCCATCCGGGCGCTTCGTAGGATTCTGCCTGAGATCAACTTGGAAGCAGAGAACATTCCGGCGGAGGTCCTCAACAAGATCATAGTTCGGATGAGCGACTTCCAAGAAGCACTGAAGGAAGTCGAACCCTCGGCCATGAGGGAAGTCCTCGTGGAGGTGCCGGATATCAGATGGGATGACATTGGAGGGCTGGAAGGAGTCAAAGAGGAGCTACGAGAAGCTATCGAGTGGCCGCTGAAGTACCCCGAACTCTTCGCCCAGATGAACGCTGTTCCCCCGAAGGGATTACTTTTGTACGGCCCACCGGGAACTGGAAAGACGCTCTTGGCGAAGGCGGCAGCGAACGAGAGCGAAGCGAACTTCATCAGCGTCAAGGGTCCGGAACTGCTCAACAAGTTTGTTGGGGAGTCAGAGAAAGCGGTTAGAGAGATCTTTCGCAAGGCCCGGCAAGCATCGCCTTGCATCATCTTCTTTGACGAGATCGACTCCGTGGCACCTGTCCGTGGCAGCAGCATGGGAGACTCTAATGTGACGGAAAGGGTGATCAGCCAGTTTCTGACCGAGATGGACGGGCTAGAAGAGTTGAGGAACGTCGTAATTATCGCGGCAACAAACCGGCCTGATATTGTGGACCCAGCTTTGCTACGCCCTGGCAGGTTTGACAGGATGCTTCTAGTTCCCCCGCCAGACCTAGAGGCGCGGAAGCAGATCTTCCGAATCCATACGAAGAAGACGCCGTTGGCTGAGGATGTGAAACTGGATGACCTTGCCAGGAAAACGGAAGGGTACACGGGCGCCGATATCGCGTCGATCTGCAATACTGCCGTGATGTTGTCAATCAAGGAACATATCGGGAAAGCGAAGGATCCGGAGGATGCGAAGAAGAGGGCTAAGGGGTTGAAAGTGGCTAAGCGTCATTTCGATGAGGCTATGCAGAAGGTTAAGCCGATTTCTAGCCAAGAGCTTAGGATGTACGAGCGCTTCTCCCAACAGTTTTCTGACGCGAAGGTCGGCCTTCAGAAGGCTCCGGCACCTCCACAGCTAGGCTGAGAAGAGGGCTTCTAGCGCCGGGCTGAAGCTCGGCCCGTCCAAAAAAGGCGGGAGGTTGGGCTTAGGTCCGTCGCCCAACCGAGGAGGGGAGGGAACGATGGGATTGGCCGAGGAATCCGGTTGTGTGGCTGAGGAGAGACGACGTCTCGGTTACGCTCGCGTGAGTGTTGGTCGTGGTCGTTTCTATGTGGGTCTTGATCCACTCGGGTATGACCACGGTTCGTATCAGCGCTTGGATGGTCACGTCTCTCGTCTTTGCTTCGAGCTGCAGCTTCCGGTAGTTCTCGTTCCCCATTGAGAAGATAAACTTGGCCATGACAGATACATTGTGGTATAGTTCGGTATAAGCCCACAATTTTGAACAGGAAAAATGTGAAGCTAGACCCTGTGAGAACACGCGTTCAGGCAGTTTGAACGGAGAAACAAAGTTGCTTTGCGGCCAGAAACCCTCCTTTTTTGTGTGACTCTTCTGCACCCCTCGGAGCTTTGGCTCCATGATTTTCAGGGAGCGGTGCAAGGTCTAAGCGAAAACTTTGCCTCAAAAACATGGAGCAAAGCCAAGTTGGAGATGCAAGATAACGGGACCTAAACGAATTGTTTCTAGGCTATTATCCAGGGTTTGAAAGAGAAATTGGCCTCTCGGCCCGGTTGTCACTTTCACAGGGGTCCGCGGGAACCACTCATCCGATGCGAGGGTGAGTCGCTAAGACCCCCCTTTTTCTAGAAGACTTCCTGTCTGGCACTGATAATGGGCGAGTCTGGCTGATCGAAGCGTGGTCTGGGCCTGGATCGGTCTGGAATTATCCACGCTTTCAGCGTGGAAAATGGAGGTCTAGAAATCGCGGGCTTGGAATCGGAATCAGGGCTTGAAATGGGCGAGTCCATGGCGCTTTCCGTTCTGTTTCAAAAGGGCTCAATCGCCGAAAAATCGGCGAACCTAGCCGAGCTAAGTCGTCTAAGAGAAAGCGGGCGCGTGCGACTCTGATTCCGGAAATGTCGTTGTTCTGGGCCGACCTCGTTGGTCAGTGGAATAGGCTAGATGAAGAAGACGAAGGTCACGAAGCATATCATCATGAGCAGTATGGCATGCTTGAGCCCGTCTTTGAGGTAGCCTGTCGCCATCTTACCACCGACTAGTCCCGCGAACATGGCTTCGATCATTGCCATGTACAGGAATACCGCTGTGATCTTGTCCAAGGGAAGACTAACGAAATTGAACCCTACTCCCCCAATGCCGCCCCCGCCACCGCCGAAGTTCGTGTTGGCCAGTTGTTTGAAGAAGCTTGAGATGAGTAGGTAGACGGTGACGAGGAAGACTGCGAAGCTGATGTACATGACTCCGATGAAGGGTCTCAGAGTGGCACGCCTCTTTCTTTCCAAGTACTGGATTTCTTGCACGTGCTTGGCGACGGACTCCATGCTCTCCTGGATATCTCCTCCAGACTTGTTGGCCTCCGCGATAAGCATCGAACTTCGCCGCGAGAGCGTTGTGCCGGTCGCGTCGGCAAAGTATTGGAGCGCCCTTTCCAGCGGGACCCTGAAGCTAATCTTCGCAATTAGTTTCTTGAGTTCCTTCGTCAAGGGACCGTAGTCACGTTCCGAGGAAATTTCGATAGACCTAGTCAGGGTCATCCCACTTCTACCTGCGTCAGCAATGTCTCGGATGAGGTGTGGAATGTTGTTGTCGATAGAGTCTCGTCGCTTGGACTCTGCAAGATAGACTAAGGCCGGAGGTATGAGCGCGACGATTCCTCCTAGTAGAAGGAATCGATCGATGCTGAACTTGCCAACCAAGCCGGCGATCGAAACGTTTGGCGTAGGCCCGTAGAGAGCGATCTCAATAAGCCCCCAAAAGAATATTCCAGCGAAGATTATTCCGGCGAAGACCCAGACCAGCTTGCGGGTGATCTTGCTGAAAATCCCCCCTATTCCACCCCCGCCACCAGAATCGTCTTTGATTTTTTTCACTTTCTTGGCGGAAACCGCGGTGTCTGAGCCCTGTGGGGCCGGTGCCGGTGCTGGCTCGTTTGGTTGTGACATTTTTTGTTCTCCTAACCTTTCGGCTGCATGGTATCCAGGATGAAGAGGAACATTACACCGCATATTGGTATGAGGATGAAGGCGAGGAGGTACATGAAAGAGAACACATCCACGCCTCCCAGGTTTCCTCCGATAGAGGCCATGATCGAGAGCATGACGACTAGCATTAGCGGGAAGGCGATAAGCATGAGCACGTATGTCTCAGCGATGATTCCCAAGGTGTCGAGGAATCCTTGGACCGAGAGAGCGCGTTTCTGGAACAAGTGGTCTGTTATGCCTTGGAAGAACTTCTTCATGTCCCCACCGGTCCTGATGACTCCTGCAAAACCTCGCAGGAGGTCTTGGTAGTTTGCTGAGGGGGAGCGCTCTACCTCCGCATTCATCGCATTGATGACATCGTAACCAAGAAGGTCGATTCTTCCGATCACATTCGCAATCTCGTCAGAGAGCATGAACTTGGGATCTTTCTCAGAGGTAGACCTTAGTATCCGCTCGGGTGTGACTCCCGCGGATGCGAGCACTGTCATGTAGCTTGCAGTGAATGGCAGGAAATTGTCTAGCCGTTGTCTTCGGGACCCGACTTTCATGGATGGGAGTATGTAGAAGAATCCGAGAATTGCAAGGCCTGTCATTACCGCGAGTCCGATAGATAGTAGAACGCTCAATAGGACGGATGTTATCGAGAATGTGAGACCGAAGGCGGCTCCGAGACCCAGGTTGAGGATGAGGAACCATACGAAGAAGGATAACCCTCCTCCTACCAAGGCGAAGAAGACCATGCTGCTCACATAGGCTTTGTACCCAATCTTCATCCCAGCTAGGGAGAGAACCTGTTTGAGACCGCTAAAGATCGGTAGTAGTCTGCCTATTTTTTTGCCAAGTAGACCGTAGGTGAAGTAGGAGAACCCTTGCTTCTCTTCTGGGGGAAGCGCAATTCCTCCCTTCTTGCCCTTTTCACCCTGTTCCATGAAGCGACGCATTCTAGTTCGGTAGTCTCCCATGTGAAGCACGGCTTTCTCGTAGACGAAACTGCTGTAGAGTGCACCTATGGGTGATAGGAGGATGATTTCGATAATTACCCACGGTGGGGTAGTTGCGATTAATGGGAAGAATATGCTGGAGACGATTGAGATTGGAATTGATAATGGGATGCTGATCAACCACTTGTGCTTCTTCAGCATCGGGATGTTGAAGTTGTACAGTAGGGCGAAGAAGGATCCGGCTATCAGCAAATATGTGATTGGGACGAGCTGCTGAACGGCACCGGTGTTAGGTTCCGTGTACCATGTGCATCCGCAGATCGCGCCCATTCCTCTGAAGAGGAGTGTGATGAACGAGAGTGCAACGGTCGCTCCAACCCACGACTTACTCGTTTCGAAGAGACTCTTCTTTGCCTTGTAGAGGCCTAGAGAAACAAGGCCCAATAATCCGAGTCCTACCGAGAGAATGTCGTTGGAGTTTGTCAGAAGGATCGGACCTAGCGGTCCCAGGAACGGAACGATCGGGTCAATCAGGCTCATGCGGAAGTGCCTCCAGGGGACTGGACCATCTTTTCCCGTTTGACCCGGTCGAGAAGTTGCTGCGGATTGACGTAGTAAGTGCGAATGACTTCGACGACGTCTTTGAAGTCGCGGATGTTGTTCCGGACCATCCATTCGAGGACGAGGCGTCTGTTGTTGAGTTCTTCCATCACTTCCTCGTGCTTGTAACCGTGGCGTTTCATGATGTTCTCGAGAACGTAGCTTCGTCCGTAGAATACGTAAGTGTCCGTTTTTGGATTCCACTTGAAGACGTCGTTAGTCAGCACGTCTTTCGTGGTGGGATCCAATCCTACGACCTCGGCAATGTTGACCATGCGTCGAACGCTTTTGTCGCCGACCTGAACTCTGGTCTGGACGCCAATGACGTCGATGGTTGGTATGAGGGGCCGGGGTATGTTCATGGGTTCGCTTTCGAGACGATGGATTGCTGCCTCTGCAGAATCGGCGTGTAGCGTTGCGAGACCTCCGTGACCTGTAGCAATTGCCTGCATCAGAGTGTATGCTTCGTTGCCTCTGACTTCTCCGACGATTATGTACTCTGGACGCTGCCTCATAGCGTTCTTGAGCAGGTCGAAGAGTGTGATCTCCGAGACTTCGCCTGTTACTCCGAATCCTGTTCTGACGACGGATGATAGCCAGTTCTCGTGGGGGAGTTGGATTTCGGAGGTATCCTCGATTGAGACTATCTTGGCGTTGGGCTTGATGAACATGGCGAGGGTGTTTATGCATGTTGTCTTTCCTGAGGCTGTGCCGCCCACGACTATTACTGAGGCTTGTTTCTCAATGATGTACCAGTACCATGCCGCCATCTCGGCGGACATGGTGTTGTAGATTATCAGGTCTGAACAGGTGAGAGGTCTCTCTCTGAATTTTCGTATTGTGAAAGTCGACCCGCGTCTAGTGACCTCCTTCTCATAGGTCATCTGAACTCTGCTCCCGTCCGGCAGTGTAGCGTCCAGCACGGGTTGCGCGATTGATATGGCTCGGCCGGTCATGTAACTGAGTTTGAGAATGAACTTGTCAAGCTCTTCCGAAGTGTTGAAGATAACGTTGGTGGGTATCGATTCATGTTTTCGATGCCATATGTAGAGAGGTATTCCCATGCCGTTGCAGGAAATATCCTCGATCCAGGGATCCCGCATCAACGGGTCTATCTTGTCGAAGTGTACGAAGTCCCGGATAATGTAGTACATCAAACGATCCAATGAGTCAGGCGTGATCTTGATCTTGTAGTTCTTGATGATCTTCTCGACAAGTTTCCTAATGTAGGCCGCAGCGTTCTCATTGCCGCCTAGCCTCTTAACATCAACGTCCAGTTCTTCGACGAGGAGCTCGCCTATCTCCTTGAGCTTCTTCTTCTCATCATCACTGAGCTGTACCTCCACTATCTGATACTTGATCGCGCCATCTTCTTTGACGATTCGCACCTTTGCGTAAGGCGCGTTTACATCGTATTGCTCCAGAACCGGTGTGTCTGATGCCTTCTTCATCAGATCTATCGTCATCTTTTCGTATTCCATCAGCATGCCGACAATGTTGTCTATCTTGTCGGTCTTTTCCGGCTTCGCAGTTTTTGACATGATTATCAGATCACTCTACCGAACGTTTCGGCCATAACTCCTCTGTCTGTGATCGAGAAGGGCAAGAGCATCGGGCGCAGCTGCGCTCTCCTCATCTTGTAAAACCGAAGTTTGCCCTCTAAGTGCTCAGACTCGAGCTCGAATTCGACGACAACATCGGACATGTGGGACAAAGTTGCAACGACGTGTGGATCGTGGATATCTGACAAGATGGGCATGAAGACGAGACCGTTTCGTTGGTGAATCTGACTGCCTAGAATCTCTAAGAGCTCACGAACGGAGGCCGCATCATGATTGACCAGCAGGTCCGAGAGCGAATCTATCATTACTATGTCTCCTTCATCCAGTTGTGACAGTATCTCCCTCCGGAGCGTCACAAAGAGGTCGGAGCCAAGGCTTCTCGAACCGGGACTCATCGCCCCTGGCCCGAGCAAACCCGCGCCCATTGATCCTGGCCCGTGACCCCCTTGTTGGAGGGACTGCACTCTTGGACTGTACGCGTCAATAAAGGTCCACTGTCTCCCTTGTTCCATTTCGGTGGTATCCCATTCGTAGACCATCATCTCTTCCCTGATGTATGCAGGGTCTCTGACAATTGTGAAATAGAAAATCCGATGTCCCTCTGTGCATAGAAGATATGCGATTTGCTGGCAGAAGAGACGGACAGGACCTTCCTGGTTACTGATCAGGAGAACAGTGCTGCCCGCTGGAATTCCGCCGCCTAGTTTCTCGTCCAGGCCACCCATGCCTACCCGGATTCGGCGGACTCGTTCCTGGGGTCTAGCTCTAATCAACCTGTTTCGCCTTGAAGATCGCGCGTCTCAAACGCTTGGTGACCTCAGGTTCTGATTTGATCTCGATCCCGTTTTCGTTGATGATGAAGGGATGTTGATATTGTGAGTGCGAGGTACCGCGCATTTTGGGAATCTCGATTTTTCGAGAGCGCACCTTCATAGAGAAAGAATCCTCCTCGAGCGAGTTCCCCTGGAGAGCGTTCTGTTCAAGTGTTGTTTCGCCGCTGACACTCTCTTCGAGGTTGTGGTGAAGCCTGATCATTCCGTCGACAACATATTCCTCGACAGACTTCCGTCCTTGACTGGTTGTCTCAGCCTGTCCGCTGACGAGCAGGGTGGTGCAGCCGAAGGATTTGAGAATCATAGTAAGTCTCTGTATGAGGCTTCTAAGATCCACCTGGGTAAGTTCCAGACTCATTGCGTCAAGTGAGTCAATGACTACTCTGCGAGCGTTTACGGTTTGTATGGCGTTTTGGATCTCGTATAGTAACGATTCCAAGGTGAAAGGTCGAGGAACGACATACCGTTCGCCGCTGCTGAGTCCGAGCCTGCTGGAGATCGCGTCCAAGACGACGATGTTGCCATTGTCCTCGTATGTCTGGATATTCCAGCCGAAGCTGTTGTACATGTTCTCTCGGAGTTGCTGAGGGGTCTCTTCTAGCACAACATAGACCCCGTTTTCGTTGTACTTTGATATCCCGTTGTAGAGAAACTGTGTTGAGAAGATCGTCTTGCCTGCACCTGCAGGCCCACCTAAGAGATAGACTCTGTCACGGATGAGCCCGCCCCCGACAATCTGGTCGAAACCAGGTATTCCTGACGGTATTCTCTGGAGTTGTTGGAGTTGAGGGCGTGCTGGTTGTTGCTCTTGTGGTGGGGGAGTTGGAGCGTATCCTGAGTTGTCGTATCCCTGGTTCTCATAAGAACCTGACTCGTATCCAGTGTAGCCTTGTGAGGGGTCGTATTGCGAGGGGTCCTGGTATGAGTAAGGGTCGTTGTTTGCTGGCTGTCCTTGATCATCATAGCTCATTAGCCATCCCAGGTCTCACTCAACATGTGCCCGGATAGCCACTTGTACTCTTGAAGTCCATGAATGGGATAGTCTCTCCTTGAGGCTGGCCCCTGTAGGTGTAGTAGAATCCGATGAACGTCAGCCAATTGTCTTGGTTGCCCAAGTTGACACCACCTGTCCCGCCTTGACCGTTTCCCCCGAAATAGACCTCAGTTGTAGGCGCTGCTCCGTTCGCAGGGGCTGGGGGAAGGAAGTATGGGTTACCCAGGCTGTAACCCGTGATGCTAGCCGGATTGATACTGGTCGGCGACACTATCCAAGTTCGGACGAATTGTCCGAAACCGTTGGCGCTGTAGGGTTGCATCTGCATCATGGTGCTACCTTGCAAAGTCACCCCGCTGTCGGTTGCTGTGTTCGCGACCTTGACCCAGATCACCATAGTGGTGCTTGACGGCACGCAGAAGGCTGATTGGGACTGAGTCTGGGAGCCTTGGGTGAAGTTGAAGGATTTGAAGTCGAAATAGATTGACAGTGGTCCGATGTTGGTGACGAATTGTCCGCCGGGGTTGTTGGTATTGGCAACCACCGGCCATGGGTAGAAGAAGCTGAACAAGCGACCCCTTGTGGAGCTGAGAATGACTTTGTATCCGCTTCCGTCGTTCAAGGTAACTCCATTGACGTGGATGAGTTGGTTGATCACTCCAGCGGCTACATTTGCGTTTGTAAAGTAACAGAGGCCATTGCCTGCGCAGTTTTGGGTGCCTGATCCCGTGTCAACTATGCATGGGCCCTGGCTGTTGGGATCGCTGTTGGTGCACTTGGTTCCTCCAGTTGGGGAAATGTTGGATATGTAGATTCTTGCGATGCTTACGGTTGTCCCGCCTAGATTGTTGACTGGTATGTTGAAGCTAGTGCTGGTGAAGTTTTGGGCTCCAGGAGCTGCTGGGACTAGGTTTTCAGAAATGGCGAGTTGATCGTTCTGGTTCATCGAGCGAAGTGTCGTATTGTAGTTGTCGTATTGGATGAAGCCCCACAACATCAGGTTAAATCCCATAAGTATGAGAATGACGAAGAATAGCCCCCCGAATACGGTGCTCATACCCTTCTTTGCACGAATGAATCTTCTGTAGATCCCCATGTGTCTATGACACCCAAGTTGTCGCTACGACGGTCCCCCTCGATGTCGCGACGGTTACCTTCTGGACGTCTCCATGTGCCGGAGCTGAACCTGTAATAGTATTCACCATCGAGAAGCCATAGACTTGCGTGACATTGATGACCCTAGAGACACCGGTCTGTGACCCGTTAAGATATAGACTGACGACTGTGAATGGTATTGTTCCTACGTTCCTCACGTAGATGTTGATGAGACTTGATCCAAAGTAGACGTTCTCTACCGATACCCTTTCCTGGTTCGCTATGCTGCGACTGGAGAACCAGTACCCAGCGCCTCCCTGGTAAGCTCCGAAGCTGGAAATTGCCCAGACGAAGAGGAGGGAACTTAGACTAACGACTATGACAAGCATTGTCAAGTTGGCCATGATCGTACTGATACCCCGCCTTGACCTGCGGTTTTTTTCAATACGATTCTTCGCCCATTTTGCTAGATTCATTCTTTCTTCTCTCCAGCGCTTCCTATCCCTACGTGTTCGACTGAGACTTGGAAGTTCAAGCCTGACATCTCAAAGGGTTCTAGCGATAAAGCCCCACTGTTTCTTTCGCCCCTGCACATTGGTACCAGGCTAGACAATTCAAGTCCGAAAGAGCGGCAATCCTTGCTGGACAGATATTTTTGTCCAACCTCTGACCTCGACGAGTGCAGTTGTCTGATCGAGGATCTGTCGATTTGTCTTTTGTTTGCGATCGAGATTAGAGGAAGATCTGGTAGAATCTCAGATTCCCGTCGACCGAGCCAATTGTCAAGGACAACACTTCCCATATTTCTCAAACATCTGTTATCAAATGTTGTAGGTTTGTGATGCCTAAGTGCGCAGCCTTCACCGGAATGATCTCCTAAGTAATACGTTCCCGTAAAGTGAGTAGGTATTCTGCACCATTGGGTATGGCGTCTCCAGGGATGACAGCGTCCCCTCTGCACAAGTAGCAACGCTCAAAGAAACGACGACACAGCCATACGGTCAACATTGGCTGTCATTCTCACGGAATCGTCTTTTCCGGCAGCTTACGGTTGCTTTTCGCTCTCGACATGGCCCACTTAGTCGTGGCCATTTTCCAAGCTTTCCGTAGCTTCTAGTTTTACCGATAGCGATCGGTTTTCAAAAAACGGGGAAGTTCAAACCAGGCATCAAGACCCACCAAGCGTAGGCTCACCTTGTCACCGAGAAAGTGAACTGGTTGTTTCGCGTGGTAATCATCAGTACAGTGTACGAGTAGCCAGATGTGAATGTGTAGGCTGAGCCTGACAAGGTGCAGCCGGAACAACTACCTCCAGAACCGGCGACTCCTATCTTGAATGTGATCGCAATGTTTGCGTTGGGGGCTATCGTTGGTCCCGCTCCGGTGGCATAACTGTATTGATACGAGTTGCCGCTTGCGTCCTTCACATAGTACGTTTGTAGAGTCGCGTTCGCCGTTCCTAGGTTATTGATGTACGCTGTCATACTCGTGCTGTTTGAGAACGCGCCAGAATTCGCGACATAGTTCAAACTCTCCTGGCCTGTTGTGGGATGAACTAGTAGGGTGCCGAGTAGTCCTGTTGACCAGGCGTAGACCATGACTGATGCGACGACGACGATGACGACCATGAGTAGAGCTGCAAGAATCGTGTCGATGCCTTTCTTATCATGGAGATATTTGCGAATTGCTTTCATTTCTTGGCTCACCTGTTTACCGGGTCACCGAGAACGAGAATTGGGTGTTCCGTGACGTCACCATGGTAATAGTGTAAGAGTAGCCCGAGGTGAATGTGAAAGCGTTTCCGGTCAGAGAGCAGGAACTTCCGCAGTTCGTGTTGATGGAGACTACGATTCCCTTCACTTGGTTGGGAGCGATCACATATGGATTGGCTGGGTTCCACGATATCCGGGAATACTGGTTTCCGCTCGAGTCTTTGACAAAGTAGCTGGTGAGAGTAACGTTTACTGTGCCGAGCTCTCTAATATTCATTGTAACGTTCTGCCCATTTGAGCCGAAAGTGCAGGGGGTGCATGCCTCTAGGGCCAAATTCTCTTGGCCTGTTGTGGGGTGTACTAGTAGGGTGCCGAGTAGTCCTGTAGACCAGGCGTAGACCATGACGGCCGCAACGACGACGATAACGACCATGAGTAGAGATGCGAGTATGGTGTTGATGCCTTTCTTGTTCCCTGTTATTTTTTCCAATTTTTTCACTCCTTGTAGTTTCCCTGTGGGCTCGTCCCAACCGGTTTCCCAGATTGAACCGAAGCCGGGGCTACGCGAGAAGGCGCGCTTGATTGGCTCGCTGGTACCGTTGTTGCGCGGTGGAGGTTTCTAGGGGCGTTGTTCATGCGTGATCTCTTCCTGCTATGCTTAGCCTGGTGTCTGTGTGGTCTACCCAGAAGACCCAGGACTTTGTCGTCTTCTGACCGCTGATTACGCCCTCCACTACGAGTTCGAGGAGCAGTGCCTTGGTGCTTTCCCAGTTTTTGAGCCCTGACTTGATCCGGACGTTTTCGACGTCCATTGGTATTGGTGCGCCTGAGAGCACGTGCAGTATTCGGTCGCGTAAGGTATCCTTCGATCTGTTCAATCGACTCATTTGCTCTCTTGGCTCTGGGGTTGTGGTGTGGATATCGCCCACAAGCCACTGACTACACCCAAGGCCGCATCCAACATAGGCATCATGTAACTTCGAAAATTGTCGAATAGTTACATGGAGACTCGCGTGTATCAATCCGGAGAGAGAGCAGGATATCCCCGGCAGTTATCCGGGAAAAACCGCGTGGATAGCAGTTGTTGTAGATTGTGACTAGCGAGCTTTGGCTCTCACGACTTCCTTCGGAGGTTGTGATGGCCAGAGTTGGTCGAACATTTTCTCGTGCGCTTTCACCAGCAACGGGTCATTTGTCCACGTAGCGACATCCTGTCCTGTTGCTACGTTTGTATCGTCAGGGATGTCTTCTGTGAAGATAATCTCTGCCGAGTCGGCGGTGAGGAATTTTACCATCGGGCCTGCCGAGTTTCTGACTTCTATGACTTCTCCAAGTTCTCTTGCTACACTCTGATTAGTCTGGTTTATCGGCGCTGCGACTCTGACCTTGGCTCCTCTTTCAGCTGCTTTCTCCAGAACTTCCGAGTGAGCTTTGTAGATTCGCACCAGCCCGTTCGCGGTGGTTGTGAAGAACACGTTGACCTTGGCTTCACCGATCATGTCTTGGACGCGCTTGTAGACCTTGTCTCGGCCCCTAACGCTCCAGAGATCGTATCTCTCGTATGGTTTCTCGGTGTAGACGTATCTTGAGGATTCGAACGCCATGGCCAGGTTTTCGACTACCTGGACACATTCCGTTGTTTCCTTGTTCAGTTTCTCGACTAGCGGTATTAGTACGTCGTTTGGCGAGACGGCCATGTATCTTTCTGGTTTGCCTGGAACGATCCGCAAGAGACCCTTGCTCTCTAGTCCACGGATGGCACCGTATGTTTTCGGCCTCGGAACCTTGCCGAGGAAGCTGATCTCACTCGCGTTTCTAGGCCCCATTTTTGTCAGTACGACGTAGATCCGGGCCTCGTACTCTGTCAGTCCTAGTTTCATCAGGGACTGCACGCTGAATTCGTCTGCGGCCAACACTTTCACTCCTAGGCTTCTGTCGTTGTCGTTTACGACGGGATTTAAAATAGACGATGTCATCATGAAACCCCCACGGCTCTGAAAAAGAGCCACATCAATAAATCACCAATCACAACGGTCACGACTAGGCTCGCGGTCATGAATACTATATGAGGAAGACCGGGGGTAACCCAAACACCATCCGAGAATAGCCCCTGATCCTTGAAACCCTGGAGTCCGGCCACGAGCTTTTCTCGCTCCTCATCTACAGAAGAAACAAGGTGTAATTGTCGGACGGGCCGAGAATCAACAACCGCCACCTGTTCGGCAGGATACAGATGAGTGCTGGATTGCAGCACATTGAAACTTGTCTTGTATGAGGTTAGAAGAACTAGAGCCTTTCTCAAAATCGATTCTTTCTCGAACCCTTGAAAGAGACCTTTGCCCGCTGAAGACCTCGACAGGACGTTCTTTCCCAGTAGAATGAACATCATACTGATAGAGAGCAGGAACGAGTTGACAAGGATCGCGATTGGAAACGGATAGAAGACCAGCGGAGCTTGCCAAAGCGGAGATAGAAAAGCAGGAGCAACTGGAAGAGCAAGAGCAATACACATCAAGGCCTTGCTGTCGGCTCCGCCCATCGCTCCGAACTGGAAGAGAAGGAACGCGACTACAATAGTTGCTGCCGCGGAGACGAGGAGAATCACGGCCGTATCTGGGGCAAAAAGGATTCGCCCTGTGAATAAGACGGCTGCCACGGGAGCGTAGATTATCCAGAATCTATTGGAGACTTCTCGAGTCTTCAGATCGCTGAGTGACGCCACTATGAGCACTCCCAAGCTGATAATGAGAGCTGCCAGATCAATGTTTGACGGCGTCGCAGTACTCATCGACTTTCAGTTTTACCGCGGTACACTGAAACCGGGCATATTAGTTCTGAAACCAACACTAGTAACGCCCGGTACTACTCAACATTAGTGTCGCACGATTCGGCCGAAAGCTTAAAACTGAACAGCTCGAACCACCGTTTCGGCTGTTTCAAAATGCCGATGGCTTTCGTTTTGATAAACGCCGAGATTGGTTCCGAAGACCAAGTCGTTAAGGAACTAAAGTCGGTTCCACAGGTCAAAGAGGCCTACATGGTCTACGGAGTATATGACATTGTCGCAAAGGTCTCCGCTGACACCATGGACAAGCTGAAAGAGATCATCACCTGGAAAGTACGCCATCTCAACAAGGTAAAATCCACTCTCACCATGATAGTCATCGAGAACTAGTAGCTCTCGAAACCATCTCTTAGATCCCCCTTGAAGTGATTAAGCGCAGTGCAAACTGAGTTTCACATTGGAATCGACGACACCGATTCAAGACTCGGAGGATGCACCACATACACCGCCGCGCTTCTTTTCCAAGAACTAGTATCCAAAAGATTCAAACCCATCGACTTTCCCTGGCTGGTCAGGCTCAACCCTAACATTCCCTGGAAGACAAGGGGAAACGGAGCCCTCTCACTACACTTCACTCTCGAAGAAGAACAAATCCAAGAGGTGAAGCAAATTGCCGTCGCAGTTGTCGAACGGACCACAGACCTTAGCCAGCGATCAACGGACCCAGCCGTGGTGTTTCTCAAAGGCCCGGTAACAACTCTGCTTAGTGAGTTTTCCGCCAGAGCGCTGCACGATATTCTCTCCGTTAGAGAAGCGCGACACATAGCGAGTGCAGTAGGCGCGGAAACCCGCTTGCTCAAAGGGTCTCGGGGACTCGTCGGAGCATTAGCAAGTGTTGGAGCCGAATTTGGCCACGATCACACTTTTGAGATCTTAGCGTACCGAACGGATGAAAATCGTGGGAGTGTAAGGAGGGTGAACCAAGATTCCGTTCGACAGATGGACGCGATGTATCAGGGATCGACTTTCAACAATATTGACCCTGAAACAGGGCGAGTGCTCATTTGCCCCCACGGTCCGGACCCTGTGCTATTTGGAATCCGGGGCGAGGACCCTGCCAGCCTCGTTAACGCGTGCGCACTAGTTGGCGTTGAAGAACAGGTTGAAAGCATCATGGTCTTCAAGACCAACCAGGGCACAGACGCCCATCTCAATTGTCGTAGGACCATTCGGGTCCTCCGACCCTATCAGTCTACTGTGATTGCCGGGACGATAAGTGATGCCCCTCGGATTGTTCGAGGAGGCCATACAATTTTCGAAACAAGCGACGAGACAGGATCGATTGACTGCGCAGCCTATAGTACGACAGGAACTATTCGCGAAACCGCTAGCCATCTCATCCCTGGAGACCTAGTCATTGTTTCAGGTGGAATTCGCCTTCGGCGGATCGGAGAATTGACTCTGAATGTTGAAAAGCTGGAAGTAACTGGACTGGCTAACGCAATTCGGTGGGAAAACCCTCTTTGTTCAGACTGCGGAGCACGCTGCGAATCCATGGGTAGGGGCCAAGGCTTCCGGTGTAGAAAATGCAACCTCCACTTCGAGAAAGCGTCTAAGAGCCCAAAGTCGGAACCCCGGGGGATCATGCGTGGAATCTATCTCCCACCGCCTAGAGCACATCGTCACTTGACGAAGCCCGCCTCAAGGTACGGGTTCCGTACACCAAAACCTTCCAATGCTAGTAGTGCTGTAATTGACCCAACATTAGGGTCGTTGGTTTCTGTTCCCGTTGTTTCGTAATCCAAGAGCATCCATAGGATTTTCGCCCTCTCAAGTCTGCCTTGGGGAACTCAAAGTCGGTTTGCCAGACTGTTGCGACCTAGTTCTGGTGAACTTTGCTGAACGGGATTACCAACAGGGAGGACAGATTCTATTTTCTAGGCGTGACTGCATTGGCAGTCCAAGCCCTACGGAAAAGTAGAGGTATCCGTCCACGAAGTTCTGGTGTGATGAGACGAAGATGAAGTAGATGTAGTTCCACGGGAGTGGGAACGATGACGCGGGCGGAGTCCAGCCCATCGTAATCTGGGCCATGTCTCCAACCGGAATTATGATCGGAAGCTGCGTGCAGGTCAAGGACTGTGTACCTCCACACTGGACCTGGTTTCCAGAAGCAAGCCGCCACGAAAGACTGCCGGCCAACGGGATGTTGGTCATGTAGGCCGAGACAAACTTCACTGGTATCGATCCTGTGTTCAAGACGTCCACCTCAACGTTACCAATGCAGACGCCTTGGGTCCCGCCCGAGATCACGTTGTATCCGGTACCGCACCAACCGTTGGTGCCGTATTTTGCAATGCCGTTCACGGTATTCGAGGCAATCACGACAACACCGTTTTGGTCAAGATCAAGACTCCCCACCGTATTTCCAATTATCGAACCCTGATCAGCGCTTTCAACTTCCAATCTACCGGAAACATGGTTCCCTACGAAAAAAGTCTGATGACCAACCTCGTTCTCCACCTGTCCAGTTACGGTCGAGTTGGTCATGGTAAACGAGCCCCGACCACCACCGTACATTGCCGAACAGCAACCGTCATGAGAATAGGACAGATTGCCAGAAGTGTTGAATGAGCTCCCTAGAATGTTGGTGGCTTGCACGTTGTACAAGCCCGTCCATCCAGAGACGATAGCGTTCCTCAGCGTGATGCTCTGTGAGTAGTTGCCGATCAGATCCCCGTTAATGGTGGCGCTTACCACTGTCAAGTTGGCACCAGTCATCACAAACACGTTATGAACTGATGCGGTAATCACGCAGACGCCGTTGATCGGGACAATGACGTCCCCGGAGTACGGTGACGTTATGGACCCGTTGCATGTCACGAATGGACTTGAGGGGGAACATCCTATGGGCGACGCCGTGCACGGATCCACGTCCTCAGGTATCGATTGGACAAATGTTGCGAATTGGCCTCGTACCGTGTTGAACTTTTCTGAGTACGCGGCACCGGCATTATCATGGCCGGTCTGGGATGTAAAGGTAGGTACCACCCAGACATAGACGATGGTGGACATGATTATTACGATAACAACCATCAATACCTCTGCGACGATCGGGGCCATTCCCTTGCGTGAGCGACGGAATGATGAGAGCATGGCCACTCATTAGGCGTTACGTCACGTCGGAGCAAAAGGAGCATGTTACAAGTGCTAGGGTCCCTTCAGGACAGCCCTAGTTTCCTGCCTTTGCTTCTCTCACGAGGCTCTTGAGAAGAGCGAGAAGAAACCCTCGCCTGAAGAGCAATGACCATTTCCACAAGCTCCACGGTAATTTTGCTGTGGGTCCGGTTGACGAGGCAATAGGGTTGGGCGACGTTTCAGGCATGCAGGATTTCTCCCATTTTCAATCAGAACAATAACGTGACGACCTGGCCATTGTGCTCTCACCGAACACGCTTTCCGTAATTTAGAAGTCTATGGCGCGAAGACAGTGAGAACCCGAAATTCAAACCAGCAAGATCGCAAAGATGCCTTCGTTCGAGGGACATGGAAAAGAAGAAAAGCACCTCCTCTTGAAGCACCGGGCGTAGCGGGGTGGGGTAGCCAGGTTTAACCCGCAGGGCTCATAACCCTGAGATTGATCGATGAGAGTTCGATCCTCAAGCGGTGGTTCGAAGGGCTCTTGTGGGACCCGAATGTCCACCCCCCGCTACCAAAAAATTGACTTGGCCTATTCAGGTCCGCTGATGCTGTCCACTTGGAGAACCGGCGTGACCTTCACCATTCCACTATTGCCAGCTACCACGATATGAGGACGTACTGCCACTACCTTCGTGGTCCCTTGGGGATCGACTCTTGCACCCGAACCCATGGGAATCTTGAGAGCATTGCTGGGAACACTAACTTGCACTAGACTGGCTGAAAGGACACCGTTGACGCTCACGGAGGCAACAGCCTTAGAGACATGAAGAACAATCATAGTCACGTTCTGTGCAGGGATCTTTTCTGTTCCAATCAGCGCCGAGACGGCCGTAGACTGAAGAAGATTGATTGTCATCGGCGGAGAGAGAGTATCTGTGGTCCACCCACTGTCATTGCCTTCGTTGTCGTGAAAGGAAATTGAATCTATCGTGACATTAACGCTAACGGGGACAATCTGATGGGCCGGAGGGTTGAGACTTAAACCCTGAACGGGAGCAAGATTAGATCCACTCTGATTGCTTTGTATATCTGAGGGAATACTGCTGAAATAGACAGCAATGGTCCCATCTTTGGCCAGGATTGGGACAATTCGCGGTGCCACTCTGAACACGGCGATTGTGGATCCGGCTATTAAGAGTCCTAGAAGGCCGTAGTAGACCATCTTGCGTGTTGCCAGATCCATCAGTCTATTCCTCCTACGTTAGGGTCACTCTGACAATTAACTCAACGATTTTGAACACCTGTTCTAGATTTTGACAAGTCTAGGGTCTCTGCTTCCAGGTCTTGATGGCTTCGAACCAGAATATCGCAGAGCCCAGCGCTCCGAACAGGAGGCCGAAGAACGCGAAGAAGTCGATAGTCACGAGGTTTAGCGCGTAATAGACGGTTAGGACAGTGAAAAGAACGGCATAGAGGGAGAACCTGGGCACGAAAAACTGCCCAGGGAGCTTCATGAACTGCTTGAGAACGTCAACTTTCACCTCCTTGATCAGCTTGTACCCGCCAGGATCGCGGGAGACAAGGCCGAGGTCTCGAAGCTTGTCGAGATGGTACAAAGCGAGGGTTGGACTTGAGAAGTTCAAGGCTCTCTGAGCCTCCCGGACTCCTACCGTCTGGTTGGAAGCGTTCATCACAAACCAGTACACCCTCAACGTATTGCCTTTGAGCTCGCTCGCTATCCTGTCAGCGCTGATCTCCGTCGAGCCCGTAGACATGGACTACCGACCTAGATTTTGGTTAGGGATTGAGCGAGGTAGTTAAGGGTAGAGCGAACCTGAGAGAATCCTTTTTCGACGGAAAGCTTGATGCGTGCCTTTTTCGCCAGGGTCCCCATGTTGACCTACATTTCTTTCTGGCGAAGCCTCAGAGCCCGTTGAACATCGGTCGGCTTTCTATGGCATTTCGAAGCTGAAGGTCAACGCGTTAGGGGACATCTCTTCAAAGCGGACGGCGCCAGGAATCATGCTCTCAATCATCGATGCCACATACTCCTTCGTGAAAATGGAGAAGTTGAGGTTGACATCATGGTGGACAGTATAGAAGTGAGTCTTCCCATCATAATGATGCTTACAAGCGTCAAAGTGGCTAGTCCAAACGTCCATGTATTCGAGGACGGTTCCAGGGCTAATCTGGTGGAACAGAAATAGAATTTCTTCTCGCCCGGTGGTCTCGCCAAGTCTCTTGGCGATTTCGACGATCTTATCCTTCGGCATCGACTGGAATACCTCTCTGAGAAGGTCTTTGTTGACTGGGAGAAGCTTGAGCTTGCCTGCGTATTGTCCCCAGCCTGCGTACCGGGCGAATATCTGGGTGACAAGGGTATTGAGAGCGACACCCGTCTTCCGGGCCTCAGCTTCAAGAATCAGCCGGAGATCGCTAGGGACCCTAAACGACACCGTTTCAGTCTTGGCCCTAGGTCTGGAAGACCGAGTCCCGCTCACAGAATCCGCTCCAGGCAAAGTGGGTACAAATCAGCCGGACAGTAGGCTATTTCTCACTCTCCGCGAATAAAGCTTTTCTCTCAGAAAAAAAGTAAAATCATTCTTTGGGCTATTATCTATACCCTTTGATATATCGACCATCTCTAGTCTTGTTCTATCTGATTATAGCCACCAGAGAAGCCACCGAGAATGGAAAGGTAACCAACATCAGCCCACCCAATTCGAGCCCGGCATCTCTCGCATTCGCTCTCGCAGCAAGACGAAACATTCACATCCACATCTTCGGCCTCTCTAAGGCAACACAGGAGGGCACAACTGGCCCCATTGATTTTCTCCACTGCAATCTGTAGCGCATAGCTCGCGGCGCAAGGAGTAACAAACTGCGATGTGGCACGACGGGAAGCTTGTTTCCTTTCCATCGCGATTTTCCCACCTTCGCACTATCGAGAGCCGAGAGAATCGAGTCTGATCCTGCCGTGGAAAACAAGCGAGAAGGTAAGCGGGAGTTTCCTTGAAGTACTCGTCCCTGCATGATGAATAACAGGTTACGATTTCTCTAAACCTGGCTCAACCAGCATTCCAGATCATGATAGCTACGAAAATCCGAGTGGTTGCTCTGCCTGCCGCCCCAATCCTAGTTCTCGACGTGGTAGTTCTTCTTACTCTAGGCGGGTTCCTGGTCCCACTCTTCGACACGGCAGCATTATTGGCGATTGTTTTCTTCCTCCTACTCAGGTTGTTCTTCTTCTTCCTCTTGCCTCTACTCCCTTTATGGTATGCTCTTCACGTGTACTTCGCGGCCAAGAACAAAGCTGGACTCACGTTCTCTACAGGGGTTGGCGCAGTGTCGGCGTTTCTCGCGATATCGTTGGGGTGGAATTGGCCGTGGGCAGTACTGCTCATCCTTCTACCCCCGGTTCTCATATGGGTGCCATGGGCAGCGAAGGTTCTGTTGCAGACGCAGCCACCCGAATCCCCCTAGATACTTCTGAGACTTGCGCTTAGTTTCCCATAGAGTGAGCCAGATGGATTCTACGGTCTTCGATCACATAGTCCTTTCCGAAAGAGGCGCGTAGTCCTCCATGGTGACACATCGACGTTGTCTATACGAGAAATTTCCTTCAAGAAAACTCGGATCTGAAACCTGGAATGTGTTGCAGTCAAGGAAGACTGGTAATAAAGAGAGACAAAAAAGGAGGGGGAGGCGCGTGGTGCGCGCCTATTCTAGCTTGTCTGTATGGTGAAGATGTATGTTGTTGGGCTTCCTGAGACTGCGCCAGTGACGCCGTTCAGGTCTGTGAAGTTCGCGTTAATAGTCGCTTGTACATTTTGTCCAGAGATGCCGCTGTACGTGCAGGTCAGGCTGAACATTGCGTCCGCTCCTCCTGCAAGTGAACCCGACAGTGTAAGTGGGTTGCCGGTAGCACAACTGATTGTATTGGCCGTTCCTGAGACTGCGAGTGAGCCACTAAGTGTCACGGAGGTGCCGGTGGCGCCATAGTTGTGTATGGTGAATGAGTATACGACCGTGCCGCTGCCCAGAGTGGGATCATTGCCGGTTGGCGTGTTGGTGAAACCGAATGCGGTTATCTTCGGAATGCTCACGACTTGAAGTGTTTCGCCAGTGGCACCACACGTGCTAGAGACCATGTTACCGTTGGCAGCACCTGCTGGATTGTAGGTTGCAATCCAGAAGTAGAAGCCTGTGGCCGATGGAGTGAAGGAACCAGAAGTGGCAGACTGCGGAGACACACCCGGACCAATAGTAACACCAGGGAACGATCCAGCTTGTGTAGTGCAGGTTGGGTTATTAGTTGCGACAGGACCGTAGACCTTGAAGTCCACCGTACCCGAGACCGTGGCGGTGCCAGGAGTTAAGGTGACGGTTGCAGTGTCAGTCGCGGAACCACCGAAAGTTATGATTGGGGGTGAAACGGTTGTCGATATCAATGCTTGTATGACGACGAGTGTCTCGACAGGATCACCGCACACCGTAGAGACAATGTTACCGTTGACAACGCTTGCTGGGTTGTAGGTTGCAATCCAGCCGTAGTAGCCCGGAAGTGTCGGGGTGAACGGGTCGGAAAGGACGCTTTGAGGCTGCGTAGCGGGACCGATCGTCTTGGTAAACGATGTAACAAGGCTGCTGGGAGTGCATGACGACGATGTTGGAGCCGAGTTGAAGGGACCGTAGACGTTGAAGACCACATTACCACTGACTATACCCGCGGCGTTAGTTAGGGTCACCGTTGCATTGTCAGTCGAGGAGCCACCGAGAGCTATGGGCGTAGGTGAAGCAGTTGTCGATATCCCTGCGGTAGGACACGTAGCGAGTATACCTTCAGCATAGTCCTTCAGAGTCGCCGTGGTCGAGGGAGAGGTCCTTGTGTCAAAGAGGAACTTGTTGAAGCATCCTGAAGAGGATGGGAGCAGATTTGTAATGTCAAGGCCTACTTCGAAGAACTCGGCTGTGGCGAGTTGATTTGGACTTGATGTCTTGTCTTGCGTGGCCCAGGGAGTTGTGATGGGAGATTGAGACGCGATGTTGACTCTGGCACAAACGTCGGCCAAGGAAGAAGCCAATTGGCAGTCCGCGTTGCCTGGAGTTGTAATGAGGCACAGGTTAGGTCCAGCAGGAGTAGCGCAGGGCCCAGCACCAGTCCATTCGATCACGCTGAGTGTAGTAACTGATCCACCGGTGGAAAACTCTCCCACAACCAGGAGGTCGCCTACTGTATGTGCACCGGTGAAACTCGTGGTAGCACCAGATGTTACACAGCTGACAGATGGATCGGCGAGCAGCCAGTATCCAAGGTCACCAGCTCCGTTATTTGCGAAACGTTCGAAACCGCCGTAGATCAGTAGGTGGCCATTCCTAGGACCCGCCAATGGGTCCCTGATGGCGAAACTGTACGCGTGTAGGATATCGTCTTTGGGCGTAAGATTGTTGGTTCCCGTACACTGCCATCCGTTGTTCGCAATGTCCAATGTGTCCTTGCTGCCGGTAGTGAACGTCGTGGTTTCAGACACACTGTGGGGTCCATCGTTGGTCCACCCGGAGTCCACTCCGCCGGTTGGCAAAGCGAGCTTAGAGCCCGTGGAGGAAAAGAGGGCGCTCCAATCTGTTGGAAAGGTGCCGCTCGAATCCTTGACGATGTTCCCGTCCAGCTCGAAGACGCCCGCGCTCCCTACGTCGGTGATCGCGAACGCCCTGGTAAAGAGTGGTACCGCGATTGCCAGCGTCATCAACCCTATTACTATGATAGCTTGTATGTACCGTTTTGAAACTAGCCATTTTGTTCTTGTTGAAATATCTCCAATTGTTGACAAATATTTTCAGTGAAAAACGCGTCGGAGAATGATATAAGAGCGCGCATACGGTTGCATGAGATTTCTATGTTTGCACGACAAAGCAAAGAACTGCAGTCTACACGAATCTATCCGTGTCAGCATAGCGATAGACTCGGAAGTCTGGTACGCCTCGGCCCCTTAGAGCTTCGGGGTGGTGTTCAGAAAAAAAGGGGGGTTTTAGGTTGCTGTGGCTCAGTGCATCACTGGTCCTAGCTACTGGAGCAGCTTACGCTGGTGGATGGCACCGCACCGTTGGATGTCGCTGGGCTGAAGCTGCAGGAAACAGTGAGTACAACATTACCCGGTGGTTGCTCCACGGTTATGACGGCACTAGTGAACGACATGTCAGTGATAATCTCAGTCCACGACGAGTTGGGACAGTCCGGCGCGCCTGGAATCGGAGTCGTTGGCGAGTTTGTTGTAACGCTGAACGGGGTGTTCCCATTCTTGACTTCGCTACCGGGTATTGACACGCTGCCAGTCACGGTAACGGGTGCTGGGTTTTGTCCTGGGGCCTGAAACGTGTTGCCACCAGGGTTGCCGCATGTGCCCGTAGGGTTCGCGACGGCCGACAGGTTGACCAATACATCTCCGAACCCGAGACCCGCAAGTTCTCCGGACCCGGTCAGGGTCAGACCATTGTCAGTGAACGCCGGCTTCGAATGGTCGCCTTTGAGGTGCACACTTGAGGCAAATACTGGAGTAGTGAAGAGTGTTGCAAGAGCAAATAGAACGGCGATAGCCAATATCTTACGCATGTCTTTCTCTCCTTTGACTTTGGGTATTTTTCTCATCGCGCCCCTCCTCGGCGCTCGTGACAATGCGTGGAAAACAAGTCCATGCATTTGCCAATACAAAGAACAAAGTGAACGTGGATAAGACGCGTGCAAACGACTGCAGGAAAAACAGGGACAGTGCAGGAAAATGTATGGCAAAGTCTAGTTTGATCCCAGAGACCTTTCCGAGAAACAATCAATCAGACACAAGCTGACCACTCGATCGATTTCGCCGCTTATGATCCGACTCAATTTTCTCGGCTCAGGCGCGGCGGGGAGCTTAAAGCACCGCGCCTCCTGCGAGAGGTTGACTGAGGTTGAAGGCTGTTCGGTTCCACGAGTTCGGCGGGCCTGAAAAGCTGAGCTTTGAAGAAGCCCCCGACCCGAAGATCAATCCAACAGAAGTTCTGGTAAGGGTAAGAGCATGTGCGCTGAACCATCTTGATATTTGGGCCAGGGGAGGGACCAGGAGCGAGAGAATTCCCCTACCACACATATCAGGCTCTGACATTTCAGGGGAAATCGCTGAAGTTGGTAGGCTCGTAAGCGGACAGTCCAAAGGGGAGAAAGTTTTGATCGCGCCTGGAGTAAGCTGTGGAATCTGCGATTATTGCAGCACTGGCTGGGACAGTCTATGCGAATCGTACAAGATCATCGGTTACCAGACCCAAGGTGGATATGCTGAGTATGTTGCTGTTCCTGGAGCGAATGTTCTTCCTTTTCCTGACAAGCTCAGTTTCGAACAAGCCGCCGCTGTCCCACTTGTCTTCTTGACAGCTTGGCACATGCTCGTAACCCGGGCACACTTGGTACCGGGAGAGACGGTTCTGGTGTGGGCTGCCGGAAGCGGCGTTGGAAGTGCCGCCATCCAAGTTGCCAAACTGCTAGGCGCGAAAGTCATCGCCACTGTCGGAAGCGACGCGAAGAGAGAGAAGGCTCAGAAGCTCGGAGCAGATTTCGTTCTCAACCATCATGCTCAGGACATACCTAGCGAAGTCAAACGGGTAACAAATGGACGAAAGGTCAACGTTGTCTTCGACCACATTGGAGAGGCGACATGGGAGAAGAGCATGAAGTCAATGGCCCCTGCAGGGCGATTAGTCAACTGCGGCGTCACCAGCGGCGGAAAAACTGAGATCGACATCCGATACATCTTCGTCAAACAGTTCTCCCTCATGGGGTCGTTTATGGGGGGACGAGGAGAACTCCTCAAAGTCCTCGGTTTCTTCGAAGATGGGAAACTCAAGCCTGTGCTTGACTCAATCTTTCCACTAATGGAAGCAGCAAAGGCTCAGGAGAAGATGGAGAAGAGTCTGCACTTTGGAAAGATAATCCTCCAGGTCTGAGAAATTTCTCCATAATTTGCGACTGATTCGGTGCAGCCTACTCTGGTACCGAGGTTGTAACGAGCTTTCCATCGACGATTTTGACGAATAGGTAGCGGTTGTCTCTGAGAATGACGGTCACCTCATTCTCTCCCTCTTCAATCTCCAAGATTTCCTGTCCTCTGATTCCGTCATATTTTGCCAAAGTGAGATTCGCCTACTTCATCGTCTCCGATGATCTAGCCACATAAAGATGACGGCTGTTATCTTGCGGTGAAATCGAAAAAAACTCAGCCGATCTGAATCTTCAGAGAAGGCGACTTGCCTGACGCTTCTCCCCGCTCAGTGAAGACGTGCTTGCCCCACTTGGCACTCACGCTG
>Ga0209237_1000152_pt1 | contig 34571 bp, 26 predicted proteins | sample GraSoi013_1_40cm_2_FD_185820 | JGI IMG/M metagenome (GOLD analysis project Ga0209237, IMG submission 185820) | Grasslands soil microbial communities from the Angelo Coastal Reserve, California, USA - Sample 10_02_2013_1_40cm (SPAdes) (version 2) | ecosystem: Environmental > Terrestrial > Soil >...
CCTGCGCCAGCACCCGTCGCAGCGCTTCGGAGGATCCGACAATCTCCTCGAACATCGAGGAGCGATCGATCTCTTCGCGCAATGCCAGATTCTCGTTTCGGACTCTCTCTTCGGCCTGCTTGCGGTCGTCGATGTCGGTCCCCGTCGCATACCAGCGAACGATATGTCCCTGTTCGTCACGCAGCGGCCTGTAGTGGACGAGAAACCAACGACACCGACCGTCTTTCCGGCGTGTCCGAAGCTCGAGCTGAAACGAGGCTCCGCGTTCAAGCCCTTTCTGGCGCTCGTGCCGCGCCGTCTCCACATCATCCGGAAAGAGCGCACGAAAGCCTCCGGTCTGGACCTCTTCCAGGCTCAGGCCGGTGTATTCGAGCAAAACTTCATTCGCGTAGAGCGGACGACCATCCGGTGCTAAGACGACGATCGCTTGCGGTATGGCGTCGACAATCTGACGAAGTTCTCGCTCGTCTCGTCGAAGTTGATCTTCTGCGCGCTTGTGATCCTCGATGTCGGTATTCGTTCCATACCATCTGACGACCCTGCCCTGTGGGTCGCGTACCGGCACCGCACGAAACAGAAACCACCGATGCTTCCCATCAAAGCGTCGGAGGCGAGCCTCCTCCTCCCCGGGCTCCTCCGAAGCGAGGACGCGTAGCCACGTGTCCATCAACGTGCCCAAATCATCGCGATGGATTGCGGCTTGCCACCCCCATCCGAGCGACTCCTCCATCGAGAGGCCGGTGTAGTCGAGCCATCGTTGGTTGAGAAATTCGGTCGTGCCGTCTGGCCGACACGACCATGCCAGCGCGGGAATCTTGTCGATCATCGCCCGAAAATCGTTCACCGCATCCGTCATCCCATCAGCCCGAAGGCACTGCGTCGTGCTCCCAGCTTCCGCATCTCTTTTGATGGCGTCGACCGCCGACGCGAAGGGTGTCGGCGGAGTTTTCAGCAAGAACACGCAAGCTTGGCCGCCGGCTGCACGAGTTGTCATGCTGGGGGCTCCTCTGGCTGTCGGTGACCGGTCGTGAGGCGGAGCGTACGAGAGCCGGCCTGACGAGTCTTTGGCGCGGGCTGATTCATTCTGAAAAGTCCTGCGCACCCGTGTAGAATCCGCTCGCCATGGCTGGGGCCGCGGATCGGTCACAAACCATTGAATTTGGCCGCTTTACGGTGATCAGCCATCGCCGAGAGCTGCTCGCCGACGGCCGGCCGATCGAACTCGGCGGACGCGCGTTCGATACCCTCATGGTCCTCATCGACGCCCGGGGCACCGTCCTCGGCAAGGACGAACTGATGAACCGGGTATGGCCCGACCGGGTTGTCGAGGAGAACAACCTCCAGGCGCAGATCTCCGCACTGCGCAAGGTGTTCGGCGCCGATCGCGATCTCATTCGAACCGTGGCCGGCCGCGGGTACCAGTTCACCGGCGAGATCCGCAAGGGGGTGACGTCCGGCGCCGCCGGGCCGGCGCGCCTCACGAATCTTCCCACGCCTCAGTCCGAGCTGATCGGGCGGGAGGCTCCGCTCCGCGACGTCACGAACCTGGTCGTCGCACACCGCCTCGTGACCCTGACCGGCGCGGGTGGCGTCGGTAAGACACGATTGGCGCTCGAGGCGACGCGGCAACTGTTGCCACGGTTCCTCGATGGCGCCTGGCTCGCGGAGCTCGGGCCGCTCGCCGATGCCGACCTCGTCCCGGTCGCCGTCGCTGCCGCCCTCGGCCTGTCGCTCGGGTCCGGTCCGGTGACCACCGACCGCGTCGCGGCGGCCCTGAGGGCCAAACATCTGCTCCTCGTCATCGACAATTGCGAGCACGTGATCGAGGTGGCCGCCGCGATGGCCGAGGCCGTGTTGAGGGCGAGCCCACTGACGCGGGTGCTCGCCACGAGCCGCGAGTCGCTGCGCGCCACCGAGGAGTACGTCTATCGTGTGCCGTCCCTCGACGTGCCCGTCGACGACAACGTCGACGTGGAGGATGTGTCGCGCCATGGAGCCGTCAGGCTCTTCAACGTGCGGGCGCACGCGGCGGAACCGGGGTACGACGCCCATCCGCGCCACGCGGTCGTCGCGGCGCGCATCTGCCGGCGGCTCGACGGCATTCCGCTCGCGATCGAGCTGGCGGCGGCGCGTGTCCCCGCGTTCGGCGTCGACGGCATTGCCAGCCGCCTCGGCGATCGGTTCCACCTCCTCACCGAAGGCAGCCGGACGGGGTTGACGCGCCATCAAACCCTCCGCGCGACGCTCGACTGGAGCTACGAGCTGCTCTCCGACGTCGAGCGCATCGTGCTGCGTCGCCTGGGGAAGTTCGCCGGGGCGTTCCGGCTCGAGTCGGCGCAGGCCGTGGCCGCTGGTTCGGATGTCGCGGTGCCGGCCATTCCGGAGATCGTGGCGAATCTGGTGGCGAAGTCGCTCGTCGCCGCCGACCTCGGCGAGGCCGTCGTCCACTACCGGCTCCTCGAGACGACACGGGTCTATGCGCGTGAAGCGCTCCTCGAGAGTGGCGAGCACAACGAGGTCGCCAGGCGCCACGGCGAGCATCATCGAGATCTGCTGGATCGCGCGGCGACCGACTCGGAGACCTTGCCCCCCGACGCGTGGCCGTCCGCCTACGGTCGCGCGCTCGATGATGTCCGCGCCGCGCTCGACTGGGCGTTTTCGCCCGAGGGCGACCTGGCGCTCGGCATCGCGCTGACGGTCGCCGCCGTGCCGTTGTGGGGTCGCTTCTCACTCCTCGAGGAGTGGCGCGAGCGCGTCGAACGGGCACTGGCACGCCTGGCGAGCAGCGCCGATCGGGATCCAGCGGGCGAGATGCAGCTTTCCGCCGCGCTGGCGCAGGCGCTGTTGTTGACGAAGGGCCCCGTGCCCGAAGCGCACGCGGCGTGGTCGACCGCGTTCGACATTGCGGAGACCCTTCGGGACACCGACTACCAGTTGAGGTCGCTGTGGGGGCTGTTCGTGTATCGCTTCACGATCGGCGAGTCTCGAGCGGCGCAGGCGACCGCCGAGCAATTCCGCCGTCTGGCCGAGGATGCGAGGGACCCCGTCTACAAGCGTGTCGGCGATCGCATCATGGGGAATATTCTGCACATTCTCGGGGAACAAACGCGTGCGCGGCGACATCACGAGAGGCTCTCCGACCGCTACGTGACCCGGCCGCATCGCTCTCACAGCGTCCGCTTCATCTGGGACGAGCGTGTCCTGGCCCAGGCATTCTACGCACGCATCCTCTGCCTGCAGGGCCTACCGGATCGCGCACTGGAGATCGTCGAGCAGTGCGTCACCGATGCGCAGGCTGCCGATCATCCAACGTCGCTGTTCTACGCGCTCATCGAGGCCGCGTGTCCGGTCGCCTTGCTTGCCGGGAACCTGCCGGCGGCTGATCGCTTCCTCGGGCTGCTCGGCGATCTTGCCCGCACGCATGCGCAAGACCTCTGGCACGTCTGGCACCGCTGCTTCACCGGCGCGCTGTTCCTCGAGCGCGGGGAAGTCGTCACGGCGTCGCGGACGCTCCGCGGGGTCCTCGATGCAGTGCCCGAGATCGTGTTCCACTTTCATCGGACGGTGTTCCTCGGCGATCTCGGCGAGGCGCTGGGGCGCTCCGGTGAGGTCGCGGAAGGCCTGGCGCTGATCGACCAGGCCCTCGAGCGGGCCCGACGTCGCGAGGAATGGTGGTACGCCCCGGAGCTGCTGCGCAAGAGAGGCGAGGTCTCGCTCCTGGCCGACGCCGCGGTGTCCGTCACCGCGGAGGAACACTTCAGGGAGGCCCTCGCCATGGCGCGCGGACAGGACGCGCTCGCCTGGGAACTGCGGATCGCCACGAGCCTCGCGGGGCTGTGGCATCGGCAGCGTCGAAGTCGCGAGGCGCGGACACTCCTGGCGCCGGTCTACCGCCGATTCACCGAAGGGTTCGGGACTGCCGATCTGACGACGGCGAGGGCGTTGCTTCATACGCTGCGCTCGTCGCGGCTGATGTCCTCGCCGCGGACTGATTCGTCCTGACGACCCCTGACAGGCCGGATACAATTGGGGGCCATGGATGCGGCGCATCCTCCCGCCCCTCTGGAGTTCGGTCGATTCAAGGTTGTCCGTCATCGGCGTGAGCTGCTCGTCGACGGCCGGGCCGTCGAGCTGGGCGGGCGAGCCTTCGACACGCTGATCGCGCTGATCGACGCGCGCGGCTCCATTGTCGACAAGGACCGGCTGATGCGGCGCGTGTGGCCGGATCGCGTCGTCGAGGAAAACAACCTCCAGGCCCAGATCTCCGCGCTGCGCAAGGTCTTCGGCGCCGATCGTGATCTCATCAGAACCGTCGCGGGACGCGGGTATCAGTTCACGGGCGACATCCGCGACGCTGAGACGGCCGTCACCCCGCCGGCCGGTCTGACGAACCTCCCCTCACACCTTCCCGATTTGATCGGGCGGGACGCCTCGCTCGATACCGTGGTGGATCTGATCACGGCGCACCGCCTCGTGACCTTGACCGGCGCCGGTGGTGTGGGCAAGACGCGATTGGCGTTGGAGGCTGCGCGGCAGCTGCTGCCGCGGTTTCCCGACGGCGTGTGGCTGGTCGAGCTCGGGCCGCTCGCCGATCCGGCCCTCGTCCCGGTCACCGTCGCGACCGCCGTCGGTCTCCCGCTCGGCACCGGTCCGGCCACCGCCGATCGCGTCGCGGGAGCGTTGCGTGAGAAGCACCTCCTGCTGGTCCTCGACAACTGTGAGCACGTGATCGCCGCGGCCGCCTCCATGGCGGCGGCGCTCGTCAGCGCGGGGGCGCTGGCCCGGGTGCTCGCCACGACGCTGGAGCCGCTGCGCGCCCCCGAGGAACACATCTATCGTGTGCCGTCGCTCGACGTCCCCGCCGAAGACAACCTCGACGCGGACGACGTGTCGCGGTACGGAGCGATCCGACTCTTCGATGCGCGAGCGCGCGCGGCGGAACCGGGGTACGTGGCCGATCGCAGACGCGCAGCCACGGTGGCCGCCATTTGCCGACGGCTCGACGGGATCCCGCTCGCGATCGAGCTGGCCGCGGCGCGCGTTCCGGCGTTCGGCGTCGACGGCATTGCCGCCCGCCTGGGCGATCGCTTCCACCTGCTCACCGGCGGCCGCCGCACGGCGCTGCCGCGCCAGCAGACTCTGCGTGCGACCCTCGACTGGAGCTACGAGCTCCTGTCCGAACCTGAACGGATCACTCTGCGCCGGCTCGCCGTCTTCGCCGGAGGCTTCTCCCTGGAGGCGGCCACCGCCGTCGTGTCGAGTCCGGACCTGCCCGCGTCCGAGGTGTCAGACTGCGTCGCGGGCCTGGTCTCCCGGTCGCTCGTGTCGGCCCATGCCGGCGAGCTCTCCATGCAGTACCGCCTGCTCGAGACGACGCGCGCCTACGCCCGCGAGAAGCTCAGTGAGAGTGGCGAGTTGGCAACCCTCGCCAGGCGCCATGCGGAGTACTTCGGGGCTCTGTTCGAACAAGGCAACACAGAGCTGGGGACGCGGCCCGTGACCGAATGGATGGCCGCCTATGGCAAGCAGATCGACGACGTGCGTGCGGCCCTGGACTGGGCGTTTTCCTCGAGTAGGGATGTCGCTGCCGGCGTGGCGTTGACGATCGCAGTCGTGCCGCTGTGGACGCACCTCTCGCTCATGGAGGAGTGCCGACGGCGCGTGGCGCAAGCGCTCGGCAGCCTCGGGCCCGCCGCGAGCCGAGACCGGCGGCGCGAAATGCAACTCCTGGCCGCGCTGGGCGCGGCGCTCATGTACACGAAAGGCGCCGTTCCGGAAACGCGGTCCGCCTTTGCCGGCACGCTCGAGATCGCTGACAGGCTGGATGACACCGACTATCGCCTGCGGGCGCTCTGGGGCCTGTGGGTCGATCGCATGAATAGCGGCGATGTCCGGCAGGCGATGACGCTTGCGGAGACCTTCTCTCGCGCCGCCGCGAAGTCCACCGATCCGCTCGCCGCCCCGGTCGGTGATAGGATGACGGGCTTCGCGCTGCATTTCCTTGGCGACCAGACACAGGCGAGGCGCCACATCGAGCGTATGCTCGATGGCCCACGCCCCTCCGTTCACGAGCTCCACATCGTCCGCTTCCAGTTCGATCCATGGGTGACGGCCCGTTCGAGGCTCGCGACGATCCTCTGGCTCCAGGGCCACCCGGATCAAGCGGTATCGACCGCCCAGCGAGGTGTCGAAGAAGCGGTCGCCTTGAATCATGCCGTCACGCTGTGCAACGCCTTCGCTCAAGGCGCCTGTTCGGTTGCGTTCCTGGCCGGCGATCTTGCGGCCGCGGAGCGCTTCGTGACGGTGCTGCTCGAGTATTCCGAACGGCATGGCTTGGCCTTCTGGCATGCGGACGGTCGCTGCTTCAAGGGTGTCCTGTTGCTCAGGCGTGGCGACACGGGTCGGGGATTGGACATGCTGCGCGCGACGCTCGGTGAGCTCTCCAAGACCCCGTTCCATACCCGTTACGATCCATTTCTCGGCGAAGTGGCGGACGCGTTGAGCCGCGTGGGCCTCGTCGCAGAGGGGCTTGCCGCAATCGACCAGGCGCTCGACCGTACCAAGCAGAGCGGAGGGCTCTGGTACGTCGCCGAGTTGCTCCGCATCAAGGGCGAGATCGTCTTGCGGGCGGGTGCTCCGAACGCTGCTGCCGCGGCCGAGGAACTCTTCCGGCAGTCCATCGACTGGGCGCAACGCCAGGACGCGCTCTCCTGGGAGCTGCGGGCCTCCACGAGCCTCGCCCGGCTCTGGCACGGACGGCGGCGCGGGAGCCAGGCGCGAAAGCTGCTCTCGGCCGTCTACCGCCGGTTCACCGAGGGGTTTGGAACTGCCGATCTCGTCAGCGCGAAAGCCCTGCTCGACAGGCTCCGTCCCTAGCGAAGCGCCCGCAGCTCTTTTCAGAACGATTCAGGCCGCGGCAAGGACTCCTCAGCCCCGACTGCGTACCGTGCCCCTCACGACGCGCCAGCGCGTCGACGAGGAGGGCGGAGATGACGAGTCACCGGGCGGGAAGCGACGGCGTCGAGCGGAATATCCAGAAGTTTCTCGGGGCCCTCGCGGCGGGCGGCGGCAAGCCGATGGAGCAGATGACTCCGGCGGAGGCCCGCGCGGTGTTGGTCGGCGCGCAGTCCAGCGTCACTCTCGATCTGCCGAAAGCCGACGTCACGGAACGAACGATCACGACCGATGGCCAGACGGTCAAGTTGGTGATCGTGCGCCCCACCGGCGTGACCGGCGCGCTCCCCGCGTTCATGTTTTTCCACGGCGGTGGCTGGGTGCTCGGCGACTTCCCGACCCACGAGCGCCTCGTCCGCGACCTCGTCGCCGGCTCTGGCGCGACCGCGGTGTTCGTCGACTACGACCGCTCTCCCGAAGCGCACTATCCGGTCGCCATCAACCAGGCCTATGCCGCCACGAAGTGGGTGGCGGCACACGGCAACGAGATCGGCGTCGACGGCCGGCGCCTCGCCGCGGTCGGTAACAGCGTCGGCGGCAACATGGCCGCCGTCGTCAGCCTGATGGCCAAGGACCGGGGAACGCCGAACATCCTCTTCCAGATCCTGTTCTGGCCAGTCACGAACGCGAAGTTCGACACTGCGTCGTACGGGCAGTTCGCGGAGGGGCATTTCCTTACCCGGAACATGATGCGGTGGTTCTGGGACTGCTACACCACCGATCCGCGCGAACGACAGGACGTCTACGCGTCGCCGTTACAGGCGTCGAACGAGCGGGTCAAGGGCCTGCCACCCGCGCTCATCCAGACCGCGGAGATGGACGTCCTGCGCGACGAGGGCGAGGCCTACGCGCGCAAGCTCGACGGCGCCGGGGTCGATGTGACCGCAACGCGATACAACGGCCTCATTCACGACTACGGGCTGCTCAACGCCATCAGCCAGGTTCCCGGCGTCCGCTCGGCGCTGTTGCAGGCCTCGCAAGAGCTGAAGAGACGCCTGCAGTGAGCGGCGTCACGGAGCGCTTCGCGGAGGTCAACGGCGTTCGCCTGCACTACCGCATCGCCGGCACGGGCAGCCCCGTCGTCCTGCTGCACGGTTATACGCAGACCGGGCACATGTGGCATCCGATCCTGCCTTCGCTGGCCGAGCGTCACACGGTGATCGTTCCCGACCTGCGCGGCGCCGGTGGATCGGCCAAGCCAGACGCCGGCTATGACAAGAAGACTCTCGCCGCCGACATCCAGGCCTTGACCGCGTCGTTGGGATTCGATCGCGTTCGTATCGTCGGCCACGACATCGGCTTGATGGTCGCGTATGCCTATGCCGCGCAGTTCCCGCGGGCCACCGAGCGCGTGGTGCTGATGGACGCCTTCCTGCCCGGCATCGGCAACTGGAAGGACGTCTGGCTGTTGCGCGATTTGTGGCACTTCCACTTTTATGGCGAGGTGCCCCTGGCGCTGGTTCAGGGGCGTGAGCGGATCTACTTCGAGCACTTCTGGAACGACTTCGCCGCTGACCCCGAGCATTCGGTGCCCGAGGCCGACCGGAAGATCTATGCGGCCGCGTACGCGCAGCCCGGCGGCATGCGGGCCGGCTTCGAATACTTCCGCGCCTTCGAACGCGACGCCCAGGACTTCGCCCAGATGGCGACCGCGCGTCTGCCCATGCCGCTGCTGGTTCTCACCGGCGAGAAGGCCAGCGGGGATTTCCTCATCGAGCAGGCCAGACACATCGCATCGGACGTCCGAGGTGAAGTGGTCAAGGGCTCCGGACATTGGCTGATAGAAGAAGCGCCGGCGGCCGTCATTCCCGCCATCACCCGCTTCGTCAACTGAGCCAGAACAAGGGGGCGTCCTCATGACCCGGCCGCCGTGGGGCACCCGGAACACACGCGCAGGCGAAGGATTAGGAGGCTGACCGTGATCTGGGGAATGACGCCGTCGACGTTCACGCTCGTTCTACCTCAACGTTTTCGTCGGGGTCGTCCAGGCGTTCCTGAAGGTGCCCGCGCTGCACGCGGTAGCCCCCCAGCAGACCGAGCCGCCGTTTGTGGCGACGCAGGTCGCCGTGCTGGCGCTGTTCATCGTCCCCACAGTCTTCGCAGCGAAACGGTTCCGCAGTGAATCCATCCCACACGCCTGATGTCAGCGACGAAACCTCCCGCCGCGTAATCCTTCCATGACCGCGCCGACGCATTTTTCGTTCGATCAGACCGAATTCGCCGGCACACGTGCCCTTGTCACTGGTGGCACCAAGGGCATGGGCGAGGCTATCGTGCGGCGCCTCGCTGCTGGCGGCGCGACGGTGGCGACCACGGCACGGTCACCGCTGCCGGGAGGGCAGGCAGTGGGTTTGTTTGTCCAAGCCGATATCAGCACACGCGAGGGCGTGGATAAGGTGACCCGGGAAGTATTGGACCGCCTCGGTGGTGTGGACATCCTGGTTAACAATGTCGGCGGTTCTTCCGCACCGAGCGGCGGCGTGCTGGCTCTGAGCGACGCGGATTGGCAGGACACCATCAATGCCAACCTCTTCGCCGCCGTCCGCCTCGACCGCGGACTGTTGCCAGGAATGCTGAGGCAGGGATCTGGCGTCATCATCCATATCTCGTCCATCCAGCGGCGCTTGCCATTGTTCGAGGCGACGCTCGCCTATGCGGCCGCCAAGGCGGCGTTGACGACCTACAGCAAGGGGCTGTCGAAGGAAGTTGGGCCGAAGGGCGTCCGCGTGAATACGGTTGCGCCGGGCTACATCGAAACGACGGCTGCACATCGCCTCGTCGTCCGGCTCGCCGAAAAGGCCGGGACCGATGAGGACACTGCCCGCCAGGGGCTGATGGACTCGCTCGGAGGAATTCCCATCGGCAGGCCGGGCCGGCCCGAAGAGGTGGCGGAACTGGTCGCCTTCCTGGTTTCGGACCGGGCAGCCTCGATTCACGGGAGCGAATACGTGATCGATGGCGGCACCGTGCCAGCGGTCTGATGATCTCCTGGCTTCGCAGCGGTCATCGAACAGGCATATTGAAGGTCTCCAATCGAGGCAGGTGCCGCCCGTCAGATCGCGGTACGGCCGCCATCGACGGCGACGATCGCGCCGGTGACGTAGCTGGCGCGGGGTGAGGCCAGGAACGCGACGACCTCGGCAATTTCTGAGGGTTCGGCGGCGCGGTTGAGTGGCGTGGTGGCGCCGAGCTTATCGAACAGGTCGCGTGCCTGAGGTCGCGTGTACACCGGGCCGGGGGCGACGGCGTTGACCCTGACGCCGCGTGGGCTGAACTCAGCGGTCCATGCTTGTGTCAGCGAAACCAAGGCGGCCTTGGTGGCCCCGTAGGCCGCGCCGCCGGGCAAGCCGAGCCGGCCGGCCATGCTGCTGATGTTAATGATGCTGCCCTTGCCCCTGGCCGCCATCCCTGGCGCGAACGCGGCGACGAGGTAGAACGGTGCGCGAACGTTGTCGGCAAACATGCCATCGAAGGTGGCGACGTCGAGGTCTGCGGTTGGCCCCCACGCCGAGTGCCCGGCGTTGTTGACCAAGACGTCGATGTCTCCGACCTGCTCGGCAAGCCGCCGAATCTCGCCAGGGTCGCTAAGGTTGGCCGGGAGGAAACGTGCCTTGCCGCCGGACCGTTCAATCTCCTTGACGGTTTGCGCTCCGCGCTCGGCGTCGCGTCCGTGCACGATCACCTCGAAACCGTCGGCGGCCAGCTTCAAGGCGACCGCACGGCCGATACCGGACGTCGCGCCGGTCACGAGCGCTTTCGAGGGATGGATGTCGGTCATATCTTTGCTCCTCCAGGTTGAGTAGACCCGTCAGCCTAGGGAAGGCCGTGGTAGACGTCCCGCCGCCTCGGGCGAACCCGCCGACCGGGTCTCGCCGCGCCGGGTCATCGACCGACCACGCACCATGCGTGATAAGTCACCCCGTTTGATGCGAGCTGTCGAATAGCAGATTCCAGTAGCGCCTTCAGCCGGGAGAGTTAAGGCGGCGCGTCGACAAGTTCGCCCTCACGTCGAACAACGTCACCGATGCCGTTCTCGGCGACACCATTCGTTATTGGGATTCCTTTCCCGCGCCGAATGGGTGGAGGAGATTGCTCATTGCGGCCTCGCCCTCAGGCCGCCGAGCCCTGCGACCACTGCCCCCGAGTCCGAATGCGGCTTTGGCGAAGAACCGGTTAAGATCGCCGGCGGAGGAATCATGCCAATGGCCCATCCGATCATCGCATTGATAGGCGTGCCGTACGACGGTGCGGCCACCCTCGGCTGGCCGGGTGCGCGCTACGCGCCGGCGGAGGTTCGCAGGCACCTGACGTGGATGCTGAACCGCGTCCAGGGCGGACAGATCTACTGGGTCGACGAGGACCGCATTGTCCCGTTCGACCTCGGGCAACTGCACGATGCGGGCGACGCGGCCGTTGTCCCTCACGACCTGGTGGCGACGCTCGCCGCGGCCCGGGCCAAGACCGCAGAGGAGACGCGCAACGGACGCATCCCCGCCGTGGTTGGCGGTGATGACTCGATCCTGTTTCCCGCCGTGGCAGGCTTTCACGATGCGGTGGCTGGCACGGTCGCGATCGTGCATTTCGACGCGCATCTCGACCTGATGGATGAGTCACCCGCTCAAGGGCGTTATAGCCATTCGAGCGGGATGCGGCGCGCGCTCGAGTTGCCGCGCGTCGACCAACGACGCTGCGTGCAGGTCGGTACGCGGAGCTTCAACTTTCCGTCTTCGAAGCGCTTCATCGACGAGATCGGACTTGCCGAGCTGCCGGCGCGCACGGTGCGCCGCTGCGGAACGGAGTGGACATTCGCCCGGATCGGAGAAGTTACCAGCGGCGCGGATCACATCTTCCTCAGCGTCGACATGGATGTGCTCGATCCTGCACACGCGCCTGGCGTCGGGTGGCACGAGCCCGGCGGTCTGACGAGTGGTGAGCTGCTCGATCTGCTCGTTGCGCTCGCGCCGCGCGTGGGCGGCTTTGCGTTGAACGAAGTCAATCCGCTGACCGATGCGGGACCGAAAACGACGATTCTCGCCGCGAACCTCGTTTTCCAGTTCGCGGTCGCCGCCGCGGGAAGAAATGAGGGATGACGACTGTCGGTTCTCACCCGGGCTGAACAATGATCTGAGACGGCTCCTCGCGCGGCCGGGCCTGGAACCGCAGACCCAGCCAGCCGAGTCCGTTCCCCGCCTCCGGGCAGCGGGGAGGTCGCCATTCCCCCGAACAGGGGTCGTCGCGCCTGTGCCGCAGGTTGATCGGCATCGAGGGTGACGCGTAAGATAGGCGGCGAGCTCAAGCTCCATGCGCGCCCTCCTCGCACTCCTCCTCATGGTGGTCGCCCTCGGCGTCGCGTCCGCGCAGGAGCGGACGGACGCGCCGGCGTCGATCCCCCTTCCCGAGGTCGCCAGCCGCGCGGAGCGCGTGATGGCGGACCTCCGCCAGCTGGACGCGCTGCTGGTGAGGCCGCCCGAGGTCGAGGCGATCGAGCGCGAGCTGCCCCCGGTCGTCGTGCGCCTCCGGGAGCGCAGCGAGGAGACGACGCTGGGGCTCGCGGCGGCGCCGTCGCTGACCGTCCTCGACGTGCTGGTCGACGGCTGGGAGGGCGCGCGCCAGGCCCTGCTCGAATGGGTCGACGTGCTCACCCGGCGCGCAACGCGACTCGAGGAGGAGCGCCAGCGTGTCGACGGGGTCGTCGACCGGTGGCGGCGTGCGCGGGACGACGCGCGCGAAGGGAAGGCGCCGGCGGCGGTCACGGAGCGGGTGGATTCGGTGCTCGCCGCCCTCGACGGCGCGCGCTGGCGGCTGGAAGCCGAGCGCGATGCGATCCTCGCCCTCCAGGGCCGGGTGGCGGCGCTGCTCGCCCAGGCCGAGGACGCCCTCGCCGCGCTCGAGCGCTGGCGCCGCACCGCGGTCGGCGACCTCCTCGTCCGCGACAGCCCGCCGATCTGGAGCCCCGAGCTGCGCGCGCGAGCCTTGGCCCGGGTGCCGGTACGGGTCCGTGACGTCGTGGGCGCCGACGCGGCCGAGCTCGCGGACTTCCTCGCGTCCCGCCCCTGGCGCCTCGCCGTGCAGCTCGCGGGCCTCGTCGCGCTGGGCCTGGCGCTGCGACGGGGGCAGGCACGGGCGCGGCGCTGGATGGCGCAGGAGGAGAGCGTCGTGTCGGTCGCGGCCGTCTTCGATCACCCGTTCGCGTCGGCGCTGCTCCTCGCGGCGCTCGCCTCGTGGTGGATGTACCCCGGCCACCCCAGGCTCATGGGCGTGGTGGTTCCCCTCCTGGTGGTGCCGCCGGTGCTCGTGATCTCCCGCCACATCGTCCCGGCGCCCGTACGACCGGCGCTCTACGCCCTCGGCAGCTTCTATGTGGCCGACCGCCTCCGCGACTTCGCCGCGGTGGTACCCCTCCTTGAGCGCACCCTGTTCTTGCTCGAGGTCGCGGCGGGCGTGATCGTCGCCGGCTGGCTGCTGGCGTCGGGGCGGCTCGCGCGCGCGCCCGGCCAGGACGCCCCGCGCGCGTCGACGCTGCGCTCGACGACGATCTTCGCGCTCGTCGTGCTCGCGGTCGCGCTCACCGCCGGAACGCTCGGTTACGTCCGGCTCGCCCAGGTCGGTGCCTCGGCGCTCTTCCGCGTCGGTTATCGCACGCTCGTGATCTACGCCGGCGTCCGCGTCACGCTGGGCCTCGTCGCCTACGTGCTCCGCGTCCGCCCGCTACGCCTGCTCTACGCGGTGCAGCGCCACCGGCCGCTGATCGAGGGACGCGTGCGGGGCGTCTTGACCGTCATCGGGACCGCCGCGTGGCTCGCCGGAGCACTCGATGCCGTGGAGCTGCTCGACCCGGCCCTCGTGCTGGGGCGCGCGAGCCTCCAGGCCGACCTGGCGCCGGGGCCGCTGGTGGTGACGCTGGGGAACCTGCTGCTGTTCGGCGCGACGGTGTGGGCGGCGTTCCTCTCGTCGTCTTTCCTTCGGTTCATTCTCGGCGAGGACGTGTATCCCAGGCTGCCGCTCGCCCGCGGCCTGCCGTATGCGGCCTCGGCCATCCTCCACTATGCGACGCTCTTCGTCGGCTTCCTCTTCGGCGTGACGATCCTCGGCGTAGACCTCACCCGCGTCACGATCCTGGCAGGCGCGTTGGGCGTCGGCGTCGGCTTCGGCCTGCAGGGCATCGTCAACAACTTCGTCTCGGGGCTGATCCTCTTGACCGAGCGGCCGCTCAAGATCGGCGATTCCATCCAGTTCGGCGACCTCGCCGGACAGGTGACGCGCATCGGCATGCGCTCGAGCACGGTGCGCACGTGGGAGGGAGCCGAGGTCATCGTGCCGAACGCGACGCTGGTCGGCGAGCGGGTGATCAACTGGACGCTCTCCGATCGGATGCGCCGCATCGATCTGCCCGTCGGCGTCGCCTACGCCACGCCCCCCGAGCAGGTGCTCGAGCTGCTCACGCGGGTGGCGCGGGCCCACGCCGGCGTGGTGGCCGAGCCAGCGCCGCAGGCGCTCTTCCTCGGCTTCGGCGACAGCGCGCTCAAGTTCGAGCTGCGCGCGTGGACGGCGCACTTCGAGGACTGGCTGCGGATCCGGAGCGAGCTGGGCGTCGCGGTCTACGCGGCGCTGAGCGAGGCGAAGATCGAGATCCCGTTCCCGCAGCAGGACGTCCGCATCAGGCGCGACGATCCGGGCGGGCGCTGAGCGGGCACCGGCTCACCAGCGGACCGACCGCGACGCGCGTGTGTCCCGACGATCCAGGTCGGGAGCAGCCTCAGTCTCCGTCGCCGCGTGGGCTCTTTGAGAGCTCCGTGACCCATGGATATCGCTCCGCCTCGGCCCGCGTATAGCCCAGGTTGAAGACGGTGGAGCTGCGTGGGATATCCTTCGCCTCTTCGTAGAGCGTCCGGAATACGCGGTCCCAGATGGAGCTGGTGATGCCGTAGTTGCCGGTTTCGTTATGGAAGTGGTGGGCGAGGTGAAGCCGTTTAATTCGCTGCAGAAAGGGCGATTTCGGCATGTAGTGCAGGTGCTGAACACAGTGGCAGAACTCATAGAAACAGATAATCAATGAGCCTGCGGCGAACGCGGCCGCGGCGCCCGCTCGGCCACCCACAGTCCAGCCGATGGGAAGGGCGACCAGCGCGAGGGTCGGCACCGTCGTGTAGAGCGCGCCGAACAACACGCGAAGGTCATGGGGATCTCGATGGTGGTCGAAGTGAATGCGCTTCCAGAGTGAAGCGGTGAGGGGAACCTTGTAGAGGAACCGACCGTGCAGGACATACCGGTGCAGCCCGTATTCCGCGAGGGGGTAGAGGAGTCCAATCAGCGTCGTCGCGACGACCGGTGGCCACACGGCTTCTGCCCAATGAATGGCGAGACCCCCGCCGATGGCCGCCATCAGCCAGTACGCGAGCACCGTCGGATGGGTAAAGAACGCCTTCAGAAAATCCGTCAGCGACATCCTCGAGAGATCTTGCGTTCGGCCGCTCCAAACCTTTCTGCCGACACTCAAGGCGTGTTCTCCGAACGCTGCGCTGAAGCTGCAATTTCCCCAGCGTGTTGCCGGACCCAGTGACACGGTTCGTCGAGGTTGAGTTACGGCGCCGCCACCCCTGCCCGCTCGCGAGGGCGTAGTTGGTCCCACGCGTCCAAGGGCTCCTTCTTCCACGTCCCGTCGGATTCGGTGCGCCGCCTCATGCTCAACAGCACCTCCGGCAAGTCGTTCTTGATGAGAAAATCTTCCAGGAACCTGGGGACAACCGTGCCGCTGTCCACGGTAGTCGTGTACCGGAGAACGGTCTTGCCTTGCCTGTATGGGAGGAACTCCCAGGCACCGAACGTATCCGCAATGTCGTGGCTCCTCGATTTATCCAATACCCAACTCACCGTCCGCTGCGCGGGTTTGAAAATCAGATCAAGCGTGTAGCGGATCACGCCGAGCGGAACGCGAACCGTCTGGGTGACTTTCATGGTGTTTTTCGTCTTTTCCAGGACCTGTACCTTCTCGAGCCGCGGCATAAATTCGTTGAACTGATGATAGTTCAGCATCACCGCCCACACGGCGTCCGGCGGCTTGTTGATGAGGCAGTAGGCGATGGCTCGGGCGGCGCGCTTGTCATCCCCCCCGGTGGCGTAGGTGTGGGTCTTGACCACCACTTCGCCCTTTTCCATCCTCGCGAACTCGCCCACCGTGAGTCCGGTGGTCGCAGCCTCACCCGCCCATACAGAGGCCGCCCGAAGCAGGAACACCGATGTGGCAAGCACGAGGGGGTTCAGCTTGGACCTGCGTGGCATGCGACGGAGCCTCCAGTTTGGCGCGTCGTCCTTGCGACGGACTCCTCTATGCTACCCCGTGGTACCTCGAATTTTATACAATCATTTCCGTCCGGCACGCACGGGTTCGCCTGGGCGGCGCCCTCAGAGAGGGCGCTCGTAGAGCCGGTAAGTCTTGTAGCGATATCCGCGCCAGAACTCGATCCCGCGAATCATCGGCAAGTTATCTTCGACGATCCAGGACGCCTCGACGCTCGTGACGCCACGTCGCAGCATCGCCCGGAGGCTCTCCTCGAACATGACGGCATCGATGCCCCGCAGCCGCCACTCCTGCTTGATCCCGAACGTGAGCAGCCGGAGCGTGCGAATTCGTCGAGCGGCGAGAAGGAACTTCAGCCAGCCCAGGGGAAACAGGCGCCCTCGCGTGGGGGCGATGGCTTGGTTGAAGTCGCGCAAGGCCACGAGGAAGCCGATCGGCTCGCACGAGCCGTCCGGGTGGCGGATTTCCGCCAATGAGCTGAAGTCCCTGTCGAGGAGCGGCTTCAATCGTCTCGCGATGAACGCCATGTCCTCGCGCGTCATGGGCACGAAGCCCCAGTTCCCCTGCCACGCCGCGTTGTACACCTCGCGGACGTTCGGCAGATCCGCCTCGAGGCTGCCCCGTGTGATCGGCCGAACGCGCAGGTCGGTCAGCCTCCGTCGAGTTCGGCGCGCGAGACGCTGCAAGCGCTCGAGCGGTCCCGCGGAAGGCTCGATCCGGTAGGCGAAGAGGTCCTTGGCCTTCCGAAAGCCTGCCTTCTCGAGGAGTTGGCAGTAGTAGGCCGGGTTATACGTCATCATGAAGACCGGGGGGGCATCGAATCCTTCGACCAAGAGTCCCGCTTCGGCATTGAGTGACGGGTTGGCGGGCCCACGCAGAATGTTCAGGCCGCGTTCGCGCGCCCAGCCGGCGGCGGCGTCGACGAGGCGATCGGCCACCGCTCGATCGTTTTCCGATTCGAAGTACCCAAAGAAGCCTGTCCGCTCGCCGTGAAAGTCGTTGTGGTGGCGGTCCAGGATGGCGGCGATCCTGCCGACGTCCACTCCGTCACGGCGCGCGATGAAGAGCTCCATCTCAGCGTGCCAGAAGAAGGGGTTCTCCGGGGACAAGATCTTCACAAGATCGGCCCGGACCGGAGCGACCCAATGAGGGTCGTCCGCGTAGATCTTCTCGGCAACGTCGAAGAACCGGTGCAGCTCCCGCTTCGTCCTCCCGATCCGCTCGATCCTGACGTTGTTCACGATCCCATCCTCGCCGGGATGACGAGCACACCCGTCAGACGCCGACGCCGTGGACCAGGCCAACCTCACGCCCGATACGTTCGATCGCGTCGAGGGCGCGGGAGAGCTGGTCACGGGTGTGCGTGGCCATGAGCGAGGTGCGGATCAGCGCCCGTCCCCGGGGTGTTGCCGGCGGGAGGACGCAGTTCACGAAGACGCCTTCCTCGTGAAGGCGTTGGGCCATCATGATCGCGACGAGGTCGTCGCCGACGACGATCGGCACGACCGGCGTCTGCGATTGTCCCGTGTCGAGTCCGATGGATTTCAGTGCGTCCACGAAGAAGCGCGTGTTCTCCCAAAGCGATGCGCGGCGCTCTGGCTCGCTCTCCATGATGGCGAGCGCGGCGAGCGCGGCGCCTGCGGCGCCCGGAGAGGGGGCGGCGGAGAAGATCAGTGTCCGCGCATGGTGCTTGACGTAATCGATCACCGGCGCGTCTGCGGCGATGAATCCGCCGATCGAGGCCATCGCCTTCGAGAAGGTGCCCATCATGAGGTCCACCTCGGCCTCGAGCCCGAAGTGCTCGGCTGTCCCCCGGCCCGTGCGGCCCAGGACCCCGATGCCGTGAGCGTCGTCAACCATCACGCCCGCGGCGAATTCTCTCGCCGCGGACACGATCTCGGGCAGCGGAGTAATGTCTCCCTCCATCGAGAACACACCGTCCACGACGACGAGGCGCCCACCGACCCCGTCATCGTTCTTCAGTTGGCGCTTGAGGTCCGCGGGGTCGCTATGCTTGAATTTGCATACGTGGCCGAAGGAGAGGCGCGCCCCGTCGATGATGCAGGCGTGGTCGAGCTTGTCGAGATAGACCGTATCCCCCTTGCCGACGAGGCACGAGAGCGTCCCGAGATTGACCTGGTACCCAGTGGTGAATGTCACGGCGGCCGGCTGGCGCACGAACTCCGCCAGGCGTTCTTCCAGTCTCACGTGCAGGTCGAGAGTGCCGTTCAAGAGTCGGCTACCCGCGCAGCTCGATCCATACTTCCGGACTGCGGCGACGGCGGCCTCCTTCACCCGCGGGTCGTTGGCTAAGCCCAGGTAATTGTTGGATCCGAGCATGATCATCCGGAGGCCTTCGATCGTCACCTCCGGATCCGACCCCGAGTCGAGCGCGCGGAAGAAGGGATAGAGCCTGACTTGGCGGGCACGCTCGGCGTCCCGGTATCGGTAGCACTTGTCGAAAACCGGGGACGGGCTCACTGCCTCTGTTTTCATCGTTGGAGCGGCTCGGCTCATCGCACCCCTCGTATGCGTGACCTAGGGCCGGGGCGATTATAGATTTTCTGGCTTGACTAGATGAAACTTTATGAACGCAGCCATCCCTCGCGCGCATACCAGGCCCACGTGGCTTGGAGACCAACGTCCAGAGCCGTCGGTGCCGGCAGGCGCAGGTCCTGACGCAGGGGCGCAGAATCGCACAGCCAGTCACCCGCGAGAATTTCGCGCGCCTTGTCGGCGTTGAACGGGCGCGGCTGGCGCGTCACGATTTCGGACACGCTCGCGGCCAGGGCGGCAGCCCTGACGAAGCCATCGGGAATCGTCACGAGCCGCGCGGGGCGGGGCGGCAGTCGCGCGACGGTGCCGGCGAAGTCTCGAATCGTCACAGGGTCAGGATCGCAGAGGAAGCCCGTCCTCCCGGCGAGATCAGAACGACCGGCGGCACGGGCAATCGCGAGCGCCGCCTGCTCGGCGTGGATGACCTGGATTCGGGAACGCCCAGCCGGCACCGGCACCCAGCCTCTCGCCGCCGCCCGGAAGAGGGGGAGAAGGCCGCGATCGCCAGGTCCATAGACAACCGCCGGGCGCAGAACGATCCACGGCCCTGTCCACTCGCGCTCGACCGCCTCCTCTGCTTCTCGTTTGGAGACGCCATAGGATGACATCGGCCGGGCGACGTCCCCCTCGCGCACCGGGTTCCCCTCGCGTGCGGGTCCGGCCGCGGCCTGACTCGACACGAGGACGAACACTGCCTCGGGCGCCGACTGCCGTGCGGCGCGGAGCAGGAATTCGGTCGAGCGAACGTTCGCCTGCCGGTAGTCGTCAAGCGTCCGCGCCTGCACGAGGCCCGCAACATGAACGATCGCGTCGCAGCCGGCCACGGCATTCGCGATGTCCGCGCGCCTCGCAAGATCGCTCGGCACGATCTCGACGGCGAGATCGCGCATTTCGAGCCGAGGCGCGTTCCCGCCGTGCCGAACGAGCGCCTTCACGTGCCACCCCTCGCTGGACAGCGCACGGGCAACATGGCCCCCCACGAAGCCGGTTGCTCCCGTGACAAACGCGTGCTGGCCTCTCACGGCACGAATCGCACTGAACGCTCCCTGCCGCCGGGTCATCATTCACGCTGTGGACCGTCAAGGCAACGAGTGACGTACACGCCCGAGTCTGAATGGCGGCGCCTCGGGCCTCGTTAGCGGTACGCGCCGTCGCTGAGCTGCGCCGTGGGGCTGTTTAACCTATAAAAGCGCCTCACGGAAAGTAGAAGGAGACTCCGACCACACCCGTGTGGGACTCGAAGCCGCGGTTGGGGCTGGAGGTGTTGCCGTTCGAGACATGCTGGATGCGATAGCCGACGTAGGGCGCGATGCGATCGGTCAGGAAGTACGAGGCGCCCACGCCGCCGAAGATCAGGAACGTGAACGCCGAGTCGATTTCACGCACGCGAAGGGTGGTGCCGCCGGCAGCGCCGGCGAGTTCCACGTACGGAACGAACCGACCTAGCGAGAGGAAGTGGTACCGGCCCACCGCCGCCAGCCCGGCGAAGTACGCCCGCACCGGATCGATGTACCCCTGGGCGAACGGCTCGAGCCCAATCTCGAGCGCGCCGTAGACCAGCCCGCGACCAGTCGGGCCGAACGGCAGGACCGAGACCCGCACGCCCCCGTTCAAGACCTCGAGCCCGGTCTCATCCGGGTGACTGGCGACGTCGTGCTGGCCGCCGCCACCGCCCTCCACCGAGAGCACGTAGGCGCCCCTGCGGAAGGTCTCGCTCGAGTCGTAGCCGAGGGCGCTTTCGGGGCTCGCCGCAACCATGGCGAGGAGCGCAATGACGACGGCTCCTCGCCGTGTCACGGCGGAGACACCGTCGCGCGTGTTCCCGTCAAGCCGGGATCTGCGATATGGAGCCACGTCTCCCCTTCACTCACGTGGGGTGCCACGCGAGGCGCTCGATGCGCGCCACGATCCGCCGGAACGGGGGCCGTGTCAAGTAGCGCCGCTCGAGGGCGCCTGCAGGGCGCCCGTGCACGGCGACGACTATCACCCTACGGAGAAATACCGTCCGCGGCGCCTCGGCGTGCTCATCCCGCAACCGTGCGTCTCGACACGCGCGATCTGACCGCCGCCACCGGCCCTGCCCCGGCCCTGGTCTGCCGGATCGCGGCGGCGATCTCGTCGAGGTCCTGCGGCGTGAGCATGATGGAGGCCGCGTCGACCCAGCCGTCCACGTGCATCGGCGTGCGCGCGCCCACGATCGCGCCGGTCACGCCCGGCCAGGCGAGCGCCCAGGCGATGGCAACGGACGACACGGAGGCGCCGTGCCGTTGTGCAATCGGGCGGAGGGCATCGCGTAACCGGAGATTCCGTCCGAGGCGCGGCGGCTGAAATTCGGGCGCGCGGCGACGCCAGTCGTCGTCGGCGAGGGACGACACGCGCTCTGCCGTGAAGCTGTCGGTGAGCAGCCCCGACTGCATCGGGCTGTAGACGATGACACCGGCGTCGTGACTCGCGCACCACGGGATCTCTTGTTTCGCCGTGGCGCGATTGATCACCGAGAACGGCGGCTGCAGCGAATCCACGTGGCGGATCGCCTCGCACCGGTCGAGCAGCGCCACGTCGAAGTTCGAGACGCCGGCCGCGCGCACTTTGCCTTCCTCCACGAGCTTCGCCATCGCGGCCCACGAGTCCTCGACGGCCGTTCCGGTCTCGTCGGGCCAGTGGAACTGATAGAGATCGATGCGCTCGACGCCGAGCCGCCGCAGCGACGCCTCGCACTCGCGCCGAATCGAATCGGGCTTCAGCACTTGCCGCGGAGGCGTCATGGGGTCGTGCTCGTCCCAGACCAGGCCGCACTTCGTGAAGATCAACGGGCGCTTCGAAGGCGGCAGCTCGCGGAGCAGCCGTCCCACGACGTCCTCCGAGTGCCCGAGCCCGTACACCGCGGCCGTGTCGATCCAGTTGATGCCCAGCTCGAGCGCGTGCCGCATCGTGGCCAGCGACGCCGCGTCGTCCTGCGGTCCCCAGCCGAAGGACCAGCCGCCGCCGCCGACGGCCCATGAGCCGAATCCGAGCCGGGTGATGTGCAATCCGCTCCGACCGAGCGGACGAGTTGCCAGTGCCATGACTACGCTCCCTTCATGCCGCGGGCCGCTGCAGCGCCATTTCAATGCTCGCTGCGGTGGCCGAGCGCCCAGACGTAGGCCGCCACCGCTGAGACCGCGGAGGGGGAAAGCTGTCCCATTGGCATCAGTTGCTACTGCTGTTGCTCTCGCACTGCAGCTCGAACACATCGGACCTCGCTCTGTCGCGATGGCAGTTGGATGCAGCCGGCGCGTGGGGGGTGGCTTCGAAACGATCGTGCCGCGGCGTGTCTCCGCGTGACGCGGCGGCGATTCCGTTGCCAGCCGGGCCGTTGACCCCGTGCGGCACGGTCATGCCGACAGCCTCCCCTTGGCCGCTCAGAACACTCGCGAACAGCGCTGCGGTCGCGATCCACATCATCGATCTCTGCATTGCTCTCCGACTCCTCTCGCCGTTGGTGATGGTGCGCTTCGACCATGCGAACGGTCACGCGTATTCGCCCTCTCATTGTTGAGATGCCCGCGTGGAGTGTCGAGGTTGCGCGCGCCGTCTTTTCGGCAAGAATGCGACGGCCAATGAGGGACGCGTATCGGCCTTGCCGATTCGTGCGGAAATCTGCGCGGCCGGTGCGCCGCGCGTCGGGAACGCCTCGAAAAGGTCGAGAGCAGGCCGCACAAGACGTGAGGAGGCGCCCGATGATGTTCTGTCCGTTCTGCCACTGGACGAAGGTGGAGCCCGGGAACAACTGCCCGAAATGCAACACCTACATGCCCAAGTCACCCTCGATCGGGCACGACACGCGCGAGCCCCATGTGCGCCGGCCATCCTCGGCGCGGACCGAGCGGGGATCGCGAGCGCGCGTCACGATCGCGACGTAGACGACTGGATGCGGACGATCAAGGCCGGGCGTGATCTACGGGATGACGCTCGGAACGCTCGCCCAGTATTCGGCCACTCCCGGCACCCAGGTCGCCGGCGGCACGAAGCACTGACACGGCGTGCCGCGCGTCGTGCCGGGAGTCACGGCGCAGACGCCACGCTGTGTGACACACACGTTCGAGGGTGCCGCCGAGAAGGGCGACGGCGGTGACGAGGGGCCTGGGGGCGAAGCCACCTGACTGATCGTGCCCCTCGGCGAGTCAGCCCCGCTTCCGCCGGGAAACCCGATGGCGAGCACGAAGAGGATCGAGCCCATCACCGCCGTCTTCCAGGCGCGATGGTGACCTCGACGAGCGCTCACTGCGGCCTCGCGTCGCGCGCGACCAGCGGCGTGTCCACGAGGTGCTCGGCGACGAACCAGACCTGTCCCTCGTTCATCCGGATCACCTCGCTGACCACCAGGTCGTTGGTGCCGTCATCCCCCGCCTCCGCCGCCTGCCGCGCCATCGCTCGGGCCTCCTTCAGGACGACCTCGTGCGCATGCAGCAGCCGCGAAATCTGCACCGGCACTTCGTCGCGGCCGCGCGGCGGGCGCGGAATCAGCGTCATCTCCGCCACGTCGTGGGCCATGGCGATGCTCACGCCGCCCAGTGACTGGATCCGCTCCGCGATGGCGTCCACGAGCTCGCTCTGCTCATTGAAGTGCTTGTCGAAGAGAAGATGGAGCTGGTAGAACGTCGGCCCGCTGACCTGCCAGTGGTGTTTCTTGTACAGGTCCCGCAGCGTCATGGTGTCGGCCAGGAGCTGGTTGAGATTGCCGGCGCTGGCGGCGCAGACCGAGGCGTCGAGTGCGATGGGTAATCTGGCCACCGTCCCGTAGTGCTGGAGCTCCTTGGTCTCGTGAACGGTCACTGGCCGGGCACGCTCGGTCAAGACCGCGCCTTCGTCTTTCTTGCTCATGATCCCTTCTTCCTTCCTCTTGGACGTTGGGTTCAACGGCACGGAGGTTCCGCCGAGATGCGTGAGGCAGGCTTGCACGGTCTCGCGCGAGTCACGCAGCACGAGCGATCGGCCTCGCCTGCTGGCCTCGCCAGCCGCGGAGCCGGAACGACAGACCCAGCAGGAGTGCGCCGAAGCCGATCGCGTACGCGCCGATCAACCACGCGAGCGAAAGCGCGCCGGCCCCGGGTGCCAGCATCGTCAGGGCGCCGAAGACGATCGACAGGATGCCGTTCAGCACGAGCCACGCCTCGCCCGTGATCCCGCGACGGAGCCGGATGGCGGCGACGATTTTCAGGGCGCCGGTCACGATCGCCCACGCGGCGATCATGTAGAGGAGCGCGAGCTCCGTCAGGCCGGGGAGCACGAACGTGACGATCCCCGCGGCGACGCTGACGAGTCCCTCGAAGAGCAGCGCCCACCACGGCTCGTCGTCGCCGCGGCCCCGGACGGCAGCGACGATGTTGAGGGCGCCCTCGACGAGCGCATAGCCGCCAAAGAGCAGGGTCAGCACGGCGAGCGTGACGCTCGGCAGGACGAACGCCAGGACGCCGAAGATGATCGCGGCGACACCGCGAAGGGCCAGGGCCCACCAGTTCTTTGCAAGCGAGTCGATGTTCATGTCAACGTCTCCCCGCCGCTCCGTCGTCACAGCGCTCGTAGAAACGCCACGAGATCCCGCTTTTCGTCCGGCGTGAGCTGCGTGCCGAGGGTCAGGTTGAAGAATTCCACGGTGTCATCAAGGGTCAAGAGGCGGCCATCGTGCAGATAGGGCGGCGTGTCCTTGACGCCACGGAGCGGGAAGGTCTTGATGGGTCCGTCGGCGGTGGCCATCATGCCATTGATCATCTGGGGCCGATAGAACCGCTCCGCGCGTAGGTTGTGCATGAGGTTGTCCGTGTAGTAGGGCGGCGTGTGGCATGTCGCGCACTGGCCCTTGCCGAAGAAGACGGCCTGCCCGCGCAGCTCCTCGGGCGTCGCGCGCTTTGGGTCGAGCTTCCCGAAGACATCGAGCTTGGGGGCCGGCGGGAAGTCGAGGATCTCCTGGAACTCCGCCATGTCGTGGATCTGGCTGCCCCGCTCGAGGATGTTCACACCCTTCTTGGTGGCGATCACGGGGTCGCCGTCGAAATAGGCCGCGCGTTGCTCGAATTCGGTGAAGTCCTCGACGGTCTTGAGCGCCCGCTGCGAGCCGAAGAGCCGCTGGACGTTCACGCCGCGCAGGGTCGGCGTCTCGATTCGGTGGCGAAACTGCTGCGGACGAATGTCCCCCACCAAGTGCGTCGCCCCATTGGTGCTGCCGTTCTGATGACAGTCGAAACAGGAAACGCCGAGGCTCGGATGCTCGCTGCGCCGGTCGGCGGTGAGGTTGAATTGCTGTTGGGGAAACGGCGTCAGGAGCAGCCGGAGACCTTCGAGCTGCTTGGGGTTGAGGATGCCGTTGAAGAGCTCGTAGTAGTTGTCGGTCGTGACGAGGTGGCCGCGGGAGACGTCGCCGAGATCGGGACGCGTGGTGAGAAAGATCGGCGCCGGGAATTCGGGCAGGAACGCGTCGGGCAGATCGAAGTCGAGGTCGAAGCGTGTGAGATCCCGGCCAGTCTGCTTCTTGACTTCGTTGATCTGGAACACGGGGAACACCATCCCGCCCTCGGGATGATTCGGATGAGGCAGCGGCAGGAACCCCGCCGGGAAGGCGCCCTTCTCCCGGACCTCGTCCGGCATCATCTTCGCGAGCGCGTCCCACGTCACCCCGGCCGGCAGTTTCACCCGGACGCCGCCCTGAATCGCCTTGCCGCGGCTCATGCTGGCACCCGCGACCGGACGATCGCTCAGGTCGTAACGGGAGGCGAGGAGGTCCCGCTGACGCTTCTCGACCTCCGCTTTCGCGGCGCGCATCCGCGTGAAGACCGTCCGGAAATCTTCCTCGTTCACAGAGATGTAGCTGGATACCGGCGGCTCGGCCGCCGCTGCCCCACGCCCTTGCATGGCGCGAGCACCGGCCACCATTCCCACGATCACCAGCCCCAACGCCAGCGCCGCCGCCTTCCGATGTCGATGCGTCACGCACACCTCCCTTGCCGAGTCAACGCTCGTACTCCTCCAGATGCTGAATGCGCGCGGAGCGTCGGGGCGGCGCGCGCGATTTCAGCAAGAATCCGCAAGCCGGCGGAACGTGGCCACGGCTCCTGGACGGCCTTGCCGATTCTTGCTGAAACGTTTCGCATACGCGTTCTTGCGGTGGCAGTCGGGGCTCCAAAGCACACACGCATATGTGGATCGTCCGACTCGCGCTGCGACGGCCGTACACGTTCGTCGTCATGGCCCTCTTGATCGCCGTCCTGGGCGTGGCGGCCATCGTGACCATGACCGTCGACATCTTCCCTTCCATCAACATCCCGGTCGTCACCGTCATCTGGAACTACTCAGGCCTGTCCCCGACAGAGATGCAGAATCGAATCGTCACTGTGACCGAGCGGGCGTTCACCACGACGGTCAACGGGATCGAGCACATCGAATCGGTGTCACTCCGGGGCGTCGCCATCACCCGGCTTTACTTCCATCCCAATGTGCCGATCGAGGCGGCGATCGCCCAGGTGAACGCCCAGGCGCAGCAGATCGTGCGCGTGCTCCCGCCTGGCATCTTCCCGCCGCTCATCATCCAGTACAACGCCGCCAGCGTCCCCGTTCTCCTGGCGAGCTTGAGCAGCGATCAACTGCCCGAGGAGCAGCTCAACGACCTGGGCAACAACTTCATCCGCACCCAGCTCGTCACCATTCAGGGGGCATCCGTCCCGGTGCCCTACGGCGGCAAGCTGCGCGTGGTGAACGTCGACATCGACCCCGACGGGCTCTATGCGCGGGGGCTGTCACCGCAGGACGTCACCAATGCGATCCTGGCTCAGAACGTCATCCTGCCGGCCGGCACCGCGAAGATCGGGACCCGGGAGTACGACATCGCGACCAACAGCAGCCCGGAGTTCCTGAATGAGCTGAACGACATCCCCATCCGCTACGCGAATGGGGCCATGGTGTACGTACGGGATGTTGCGTTCGTCCATGACGGGTTCAGTCCCCAGACGAATCTTGTCCGGCGCGACGGGCGCCACTCCGCGCTGCTGCCGATTCTGAGCAACGGCAGCGCCTCGACTCTGACGGTCGTGGACCAGGCGCGCAAGCTGATGCCGAAGATTCTGGCCGGCCTGCCCTCGAGCCTCAAGGTCGACTTCCTGTTCGACCAGAGCGTCTTCGTCAGGGCGGCCATCACCGGCGTGCTTCACGAAGGGGCGATCGCAGGCGTATTGACGGCGCTGATGATCCTGCTGTTCCTGAGATCCTGGCGGAGCACCTTGATCGTGGCCACGTCGATCCCGCTGTCGATCCTGACCTCCGTCATCGTGCTCAAGGTCCTGAACCAGTCGCTCAACGTCATGACGCTGGGCGGGATGGCGCTGGCGGTGGGCATCCTCGTGGACGACGCCACCGTCGAGATCGAGAACAATCACCGGCACATGGACCTCGGCAAGCCCCTGCGGCAGGCCATCCTCGACGGAGCGGCCGAGGTGGCGACGCCCGCGTTCGTCGCGACCCTGTCGATCTGCATCGTCTTCGTGCCGATCATGTTCCTGGGCGGCGTCGGCGGGGCGCTGTTCGCGCCGCTGGCGATGTCCGTCGTCTTCGCCATGCTGGCCAGCTACTTTCTCTCGCGGACGCTCGTCCCGACCATGGTGCTGTACCTGCTGGCTCCCGAGGCGCGGGCCGGGCACGCTCGCGACGCGGGCCACGATGCGCCCATACGGAGATCACTGTTCGGGCGGATCGGGGACTCGTTCGAGGCCGGCTTCGTCAAACTGAATCGCGCTTACGAGGGCGCGCTCGACTGGGCGCTCGAGCACAAGTGGGCTGTGATCATCGTGTTCCTCGCCTTCGCGTTCTCCTCGCTGGCCCTGTACCCGTTCGTCGGCCGGGACTTCTTCCCGACCGTCGATGCCGGGCAGCTGCGGCTCCACGTGAGGGCGCCGGCGGGGACGCGGATCGAAGAGACCGAGCAGTACTTCCAGCGCGTCGAGGACTATATCCGCCAGGTCATCCCCGCCAACGAGATCAGCGTGATCGTCGACAACATCGGCGTGCCGAACCCGATCAACCTGGCGCTCAGCGACAGTGTCACGGTCGGCACGGCCGATGGCGAAATTCTGGTAGCGCTCAAACAGCCGCACCGTCCGACCGCCAAATACCTGAAATCGCTCCGCGAGCAGCTGCCGCACCGGTTTCCGGATCTCGAGGTCTTCGCCCAACCCGCCGACATCGTGAACCAGATCCTCAACTTCGGCCTACCCGCGCCGATCGACATCCAGGTCACGGGCCCGCTGGCCGAATCGGAAAAGAATCTCCAGGTCGCCAGGCAAATCGCGGCGGAACTCCGAGGCGTCCCCGGTGCGGTGGACGCGCACGTGCAGCAGATCCTGGACGCGCCGCGAATCATGGTCGACAGTGACCGGGCGCTCGCCCAGCAGGTCGGCCTTACCCAGCGGGACGTCGCCGGCAGCCTGCTGATCTCACTGACCGGGAGCGGGGCGACCACGACGAATTTCTGGCTCAACAACCAGAACGGCGTGAGCTACCAGGTGGTGGTCCAGACGCCCCAGCACCGGATCGCATCGCTCGACGAGCTTCATCGCACCCCCGTCGCGATCGCGGGCCAGTCGTCGCCTCAGCTGCTGACCAACCTGGCCGACTTTCGCCGCACGACCACGCCACTGTCGCTCAACCACTACAACGTACAGCCGGTGTTCGATGTGTACGCCGGCGTGCAGGGCACCGACCTCGGCTCCGTGTCGAGCCGCGTCGACCAGATCGTCGCGGGGTACAGGGCGCGCATCGGGAAGGCCAGCTCCATCGTCGTCCGCGGGCAGGTCCACAGCATGAACCAGGCGTTCTTGCAGATGGGACTGGGGATCTGCTTCGCCGTCCTGCTCGTCTATTTCCTGATGGTCGTCAATTTCCAGTCGTGGATGGACCCACTCATCATCCTGATGGCGCTCCCCGGCGCGCTCGCGGGAATCCTCTGGGCGCTGTTCGTCACCGGGACGACCATCAGCGTCCCCGCGCTGATGGGCTGCATCATGGCGATCGGGGTGGCGACGTCGAACAGCATCCTGATGATCACGTTTGCCAACGAGCAGCGCTATCCAGAACTCGGCGGGCACGACGCGCGGGCCGCGGCGCTGGTGGCGGGCCGCACGCGGCTTCGCCCGGTCATCATGACGGCACTGGCGATGCTCCTCGGCATGCTCCCCATGAGCCTCGGCCTCGGTGAAGGGGGCGAGCAGAACGCTCCGCTGGGCCGGGCCGTGGTCGGTGGGCTGATGATCGCCACGTTCTACACGCTGTTCTTCGTCCCGGTGACCTACAGTCTGCTGCGCCGGAAACCGCCGAAGGACTTCGGCAACGAGGGCGACAAATGAGCGTCGACAGCGGCCATCGTTCGGCGCCCCGAGCGCGAACGCGAACAGTGATCGTCATTGGGGTCGGCGCCCTGATTCTGTTCCTTGTTCTGCTATTGGTCGGTGTACTTCCACGGGTGCGAAATCAGCGCGAGCTGGCGACGGCCGCCCAGACGGTGCAGACCGCTGCGCCGGACGTCTACGTCATCCGGCCGGAGCCGGCGTCCGGAGCGGATGTGTCGCTGGCCGCCACGACCCAGGCCATTCAAGACGCGATCATCTACGCCCGCACCAGCGGGTACCTCAGCAAGCGGTACGTGGACATCGGGGACAACGTGAAAGCGGGCCAGCTCCTGGCGGAGATCGCCTCGCCCGAGATCGACCAGCAACTGAGGCAGGGCGAAGCCGACCTCCGGCAGTCCGAGAGGACCCTGGATCTGCAGAAGGCCAATCTCGATCTCGCGAGGGCCACGATGGGGCGTTACGAGGCGGCCGACGCGGAAGGCGCGGTCGCCAAGCAGGCGGTCGATCAAAGCGTCTCTGCGTACCGCACCGCCCAGGCCGCTGTGGCCGCAGCCGAGGCGAATGTCCAGTCGAACCGAGCCAACGTCCAGCGGCTCCGGGAGCTGACATCGTGGCAGCGCGTCCTCGCCCCGTTCAGCGGCGCGGTGATCCAGCGGAACGTGGATGTGGGCGCGTTGATCACGGCCGGCAGCCCCGTCAACAACACCGCCGTGGCGCCTTCCAGCGTCACGGGCGGCGCGAACGGGCTCTTCGAGGTTGCTCGGATCGACTCCCTTCGCGTGTTCGTCAACGTCCCCCAGGCCTACGCGCCCAACGTGAAGGTCGGTCTGCCGGTCCAGATCGCGGTCCGAGGACAGCTCGGGCAACCGGTCATGGGCAAGGTGACCCGCACCGCCAGCGCGATCGATCCAGGCACGCGGACACTGCTGACGCAGGTCGACATCCCCAACCCGTCGCACCGGCTGCTCCCGGGAATGTTCGTCTACGTCACGTTCAAGATCGCGCCGTCGGGCACGCACTGGCGGGTACCCGCCACCGCGGTCATCTTCGACGCGCAAGGCACCCGGGTCGCGATCGTGGGGGCAGAGAACACGCTGCGTTTTCAGGAGGTGGTGCTCGGTCGCGACTTCGGGACCTCGATCGACGTCCAGGCTGGACTGCAGGGCCACGAGACGATCGTGAAGCAGCCGACGGTGTCCCTCCAGGAGGGCCAGCGTGTCACGCCGATCGAATCCAAGAGCTCGTCCGGGGGCTAACCCGCGGATGCGATCCCGCCGGGGTCTCGACAGGTCCCGCGCCGTTCTTGCCGCGCTGTGGGCGGTATGTATCATGGCCGGAGGCTGCATGGTGGGGCCGAACTACGCGCGGCCGGCGGTCGACCAGCCGGCTCACTTCAAATCACAAGCGGACAGCGAGGCGGCTCCTGACATCGCGAGAGAGTGGTGGCAGCTCTATGGCGACCCCGAGCTCGATCGGCTCATCGCCACCGCGACGGCATCGAACCAGACCCTTCGCCAGGCGGTGGCGCGCGTCGACGAGGCCCGCGCGCTCGCCCGCGTCGCAGCCAGCTTTCTCTTCCCGACCATCTCCACCAACCCGAGCTTCGCACACCTCCGCACCTCCGGAAACCGCGACAGCACGATCACGGGCAGGCGGGTGCAACAGGGCGTCACGGTCAACGACTGGCTGATCCCGTTCGATCTGACCTACGAGCTCGACGTCTGGGGCCGCGTGCGCCGTTCGTTCGAATCGGCCCGGGCCCAGGCCGCGGCGACCGCCGATGACGCCGGCCTGGTCCGGCTGACGGTCGAGACCGATGTGGCCCAGTTCTACTACAGCCTTCGCTCGCTGGACGCCCAGCTCCAGATTCTGTCGGACAACGTCGCGGCCTATCGTGAGCAGGTCCGCCTCCTCTCCGTCCAGCTCAAGACCGGGCTCATCAGCGCGATCGTCGTGAATCAAGCCCAGGCGCAACTGCAGGCCACGTTGGCCCAGCAACGGGATGTGGAGCGTGCCCGCGCCAACCTGGAACACGCGCTGGCGATTCTGTGCGGGCAACCCGCACCCTCGTTCGCGGTCGCCAAGAATCCACTGCACGAGAGCGCGCCGCCCGCGGTGCCGCCGGGATTGCCCGCCCAGCTCCTGGCGCGCCGGCCGGACGTCGCCGCGGCCGAGCAGACGGTCGTCGCCCTGAACGCCCAGATCGGCGTGGCCACCGCGGAGTTCTATCCGCGCTTCACGCTGACGAGCTCGGCGGGGTTCGAGAGCGCCAACCTCTCCACGCTTTTCAACTGGCAGAGCCGCGTCGCGTCCATCTCCCCCAGCATCTCGATTCCGATCTTTGAGGGCGGCCGACTCCGGGCCAATCTCGAGGCGACCAGGGCCCGCTACCAGCAGGCCGTGGCCGCGTACGTGAATCAGGTTCTGATCGCCTATGGCGACGTCGAAGACGCCCTGACCGACCTGCACGCCCTCTCCGATGAGGTCGCGACTCTGCGCGAGGCGGTCAGCGCATCTCAGAGCTACCTTCGCCTCGCCCAGGTGCAGTACCGACAAGGCCTGGCCGACTACCTCATCGTCACCGACGCCGAGCGGACGCTCCTGGCCAACCAGCTCTCGCTGGCGCAAGCCGTGAATCTCCAGATGGGCGCCAGCATTCGTCTGATCAAAGCCCTCGGCGGCGGATGGGACCCGGCCGAGGATGCCTCGCCGCGCTGAGCGTTTGGTGCGTAGTGCCGGCGATCGTATCCTCCGTTTTCCTGATCTGGGGCGTGACGCCATGCTGCTCATGCTCACGTGGGCCGCAGGAATCGTCGACGCGATCAGCTATCTGGGGCTTGGCCGCGTGTTCACGGCGATGATGACCGGGAACACGGTGTTGCTGGCCTTAGCGGTCAGCGAGGGTGAGAGCATGGCAGTCATGCGGTCTGTTCTCGCCCTGGCGGGATTCAGCGCTGGTGCCGCGGCGGGAGCGCTCATTGTCATGGACAGTGACGAGCGAGGCGAGTGGCCGTCAGCCGTCACTCACGCGCTGGCTTTCGAAGGACTGCTTCTCGGCGTCTTCGCAGTCGTCTGGTACAGCACGCGGATGGCGCGAACCACCGGTATCACGAATATTCTGATCGTGCTCTCCGGTCTGGCGATGGGCATCCAGGCGGCAGCGGTCCGCCATGTCCGCGTCCCCGGGGTGGCGACCACCTACATCACAGGCACGTTGACGAGTTTGATGGCCGACCTCGTCGGCTGGCTCCGCTCAATGAGCGCGTCGTCATCGCGAGCGACGCCAGCCGATCAGGGGAGGCATCAACCGTCCCCTGGGGTAAATTGGGAGGAGCGCGTCGGGCTTCTCTCAGCCGTCTTCCTCGTCTACGGTCTGGGAGCCCTCGTCGGCGGCATCCTTCTGTCGCGATCGTCGACGCTGGTCGCCTTGCTGCCACTGGTTGCTGTCGCACTTGTCGTGGTGAATGGTTCCGTGCGATATCGTCATTCCAAGCCCACAGGGGGGTGACGGTCGACGCCTCCCGCCGGGGTGGCTGTCGACGAACGTGGCGAAGATAGTCAGCGCGCGAATCATCGTCATCACGGCCCGATCAAGGCCGGGGCGGCTGCGGCTGGTGCGGCTTCGGGCCGAAGGCTCTCGCCGTGTCGCGCTGGGGTCGGTTCGTCCGGGAAAGCGCGCGCTGGCGCGCCAGCTCCTTGATCCCCTGGTCCTTGTAGGGAGCACTCGTGAGCGACGCGAGAAACGCCACGACGTCGTCGATGTCGTCCTCGGTCAGCGCGAGGGGTTGGATGTCCTCGTCCAGATAGGGATCCTGTAAACCGTCGCCCTTGTTGTAGTGGTCCATCACGTCCCACAGCGTCTCCTGCGAGCCGTCGTGGAAGTAGGGCCCCGTCACCAGCACATTTCTGAGACTCGGCGTCTTGAAGGCCGCAATATCGCGCGCGCTCCTGGTGATGAGAAAGCGGCCGAGCGCCGACATGTCCGTTTGGATGGCGGCCCGGTCGATCTGCGACGTCTCGCCCGCCTTGATCGCCTGCTCGGCCTGGCGGGCCAGCGCCACGACGTTGTGCCGGATGATGCCGATGCCGATGTTGTGGAAGTCGTTGTCGGTGAAGGAGGTGGCATCCCGCTTTTGCTCGCTCAACGCATGGCACTTGTTGCAGCGGGCGCGGGTGTTGAAGAGCTCCCAGCCGCGCTTGGCGGCGTCGTCGATGGCCGTGGAGTCGCCCGCGATGAAGCGATCGAACGGGGAGTCGAACGACAGCTGCGTGCGTTCGTAGGAGGCGATGGCGCGCAGCAGATCGCGGGCGTTGGGCGGACCGCCGAAGACCTTTCGGAAGGCGTCCTGGTATTCCGGGATGGCGGCGATCCGGGCCACGGCGGCGTCGAGGCTCGGCTGGCCCATCTCGACGGGGTTGACGATCGGCAGCGCCGCCTGCTCCTCGAGCGTCTTTACCCGCCCGTCCCAGAACTGCGTCTTGTTGTAGAGGGCGTTCAGAATGGTCGGGGCGTTGCGCTGGCCGAGACGGCCGTTGATCCCGACGGAGGTGGGCCTCCCGTCGGTGAACGCGCGCGCGGGATCGTGGCAGGTGCTGCACGCCACGGTTCCGTCGGCCGACAGGCGACCGTCGAAGAACAACCTCTGGCCGAGGGCGATCTTCTCGGGCGTCTGCGCATTGTCAGGCGGTATCGCGGCGCGTGTCGCGGCCGCCGGCACGCCGACCTGATGCATGGACTTCGGTTGAGCCAAGGGCCCGGCCTTCGGGATCGGCAGGACTTGCGGTATGGCCGCACGCTGCCACCCAGTCGTGAGCGTCGCGGCAGCCAGGACGCTCACGAGCACGACGCGCACCGACATGGCGCTAGTTCCGTGTCCCAAAAGCGCTGTGACCTTTCGCGATTCTGGCGACCCGCATCTAGCGCGCCAAGGGGTGCAAGACGTCGATCGCCCAGCCCACGCCCAGGCGCTCCCAGAGCCAACCCGGCGTGGCAGTCCGCGCGTTCAGGACAACCCCCTCAGCATCGTGCTGTGCTTAGAGGATCTTGACGGGATCGCCGAGCACCTCCAGAGGAGGCGGCACCTCGGGCAGAGGCCGCCCGTCCGGGCGGCGGAACCGAAGCTCGCCGTCAGGCTGTCGATCGAGCTGGTAGCCCCCTCGTGGACGGCCCGGTGATGCCGGCGACAGAGCAAGGCGAGATTCGAGAGTGTGGTGAGGCCGCCCTGTGCCCAGTGACGGATGGAATGCCCCTGACCGAAGCGCAGCCACGCAGCGACGGGTGCAGACAGCCGCGTCAGCGTCTCGCGACTCATCTGCTGCCGGGCGAGGAAGATGCGCCGACGTTCCTCGGCGGTGAGCTGACCCATACGGCACCTCCTGCGGGTAACCCGTTC
>Ga0209237_1000154_pt1 | contig 34490 bp, 33 predicted proteins | sample GraSoi013_1_40cm_2_FD_185820 | JGI IMG/M metagenome (GOLD analysis project Ga0209237, IMG submission 185820) | Grasslands soil microbial communities from the Angelo Coastal Reserve, California, USA - Sample 10_02_2013_1_40cm (SPAdes) (version 2) | ecosystem: Environmental > Terrestrial > Soil >...
GTCTGTGCAAGTCTTCTTATCTCTATTACACCTTTTTCTGTTCCGATTGATTCCAGATCATCATCTGTAAGGTTCTTGTAGGCGTTTTCTCTTCTCTCATAATAAATGCCCATTTTTCCAAATAGTTCCTCAAGGTGGATCTGAATTAGATCATTAGCCCGCAAATTCCAGGGCATAATTGGATTCTGCCTGTTGTTATTTATGGTGACCCGCTTTAGAAACTCCTCGTCAGTCGACCTGATAATTCTGGTCATCACCCTAGTGCTGCTAAGCTTCTGCTGTAAATTCTCCCTACTATCTTTTTCCTTGCCATTCCTTCTTTTACTTTCTTCAACGAATTGTTTCAAAATCCGTATGGTTTGAACTCCATTTAATATTCGTGGTTCGATGACCCGAATACTGTGGTTGTCATCTAGCGAGGAGTCTAGCGATTGCGCTGTCATTGCAATTCCATTGTGGTAAAGCGCAAAATTCTCTGGGATCTCTTCGCCTTCAACAATCTTTTTGAGCGACTGTTTTATTTGATAATTTGTCATGTTGCCGTCGTCAAGTCCAGAGCGGATGTTCTTTTCAAAGAATCTCTCGCCCATTTCATCGTACATCTGATGGAGATTCCAAAGCGGCAGGAAAACTACGGTCAGTTCATTTTCGCCCCCGGATATCTTTTGCGAATCAGTAAAACCAAGGGTGTATTCTGCAGTTTGTCGCGACGAGGTCATTCGACCAAGATTGATTTCATTAGAGATGTACTGAAAAACTAGCTCGAGCGATTGATCCTCGTATATCATGCCAGTGTCGGCTGTGGCCATCATGGCTCTGACGCGATCCCTGAAAAAGCTGTCGATCAGATTTTTCTTGTCTTCTACATTTTCTCTCAAAAAACTAAGAACCTTACTTTGTTCAGCGTTTAGAGGATCGCCGTTGAAGACGAAATTAATGAAGACGCGTTCTATCATGAAGCGTGTGTCAGTAAGATAGCTTCTAATGGAGGCAATTAGCTGGCTATCATCAGTTAATTTCGAAGTACTGAAGAAAACTTTGTACATGCCATCATTTCCTATTTTGTCGACAGCGTCCTTGAATGTCATATGGTCATCGGACCAGCGGAAAACAAACAAGTAGAGAGCCTTGCCGTTTGGATCATAGTAAAAGCCATCAAATCCATAATTCTTGCCTTCAAAGTTTACAAATGCTGTAGCCTCATCGATGGGAACATTGAATTTTTTGGAGATATAAACGACTCCAAAGTAACTTTCTCGTGATCCGCCACGCTTTGGGGATAGTTCGTCATGTGCCTTACTAATTTCTTCCAAAGTTACGAATTTGGAAGACGGCGGAGTCAAGTAAGATGACGTTGTCTTTTGTTTCATATTTTCCATTCACACTCTTGATTTTCGTTAAAGCTAACCAGCCTTGTAAAGGCTCAATTATTAATCTGTTACGGTGTTAAGTACGATAAAAAATGTTTTTGTTGACGCGTTGTTATTGTTGCAACAACAGAAGAGCGAAGGGCTTACCTGAACTTAGAAGCTACAAAGGCTGTTCCAAAAGAAGCAACACTCCCGATTATCAATACAAAACCGACCATTCCCCAGTTCACGTTTGGCAGCTGAATCATGGGAAGCCCGGTGCTGACAAGATACATTCCATAAGCTGCTAGAAGTATCCCAACTACCATCAGACTTAGAACTTTCAGCATATCTACTTCAGGCAATTCTAACAAGAAATGGAATAATACATATCAAGTTAAGAACAATTGATACCAGACACTAGATCTCTTTGTCTTCGTTGTCCTCATGCCCTCTCAATTTGTCCGAGTCTGTCTCTCATATGATCAAGATGCGTAGAATAGCAGGCTTTTTCAAGGAAACGCTCGGGGGGTCTACATCTCAAGAAGAGTATATTGAGAACTAGTACTACCCCCTTCTTTTAACCTTCTTTTTACAACAGATATTGCTGCTGGCGACGAATCACATCCAATCCATCGTCTGCGAAGCTTGGACGCAACTTGAAGTGTTGTTCCAGAGCCACAGAAAAAGTCAGCCACCAAGTCACCTGGCTTTGAGAACTGGCCTATTATCCGCTCTAAGAGCTGAGCATGCTTCTCAGTACCATAGCCAGTAGAATAATTGTATGCCTCAATGTCAAGCCAGACATTATCGATTATCCTGTGCGTCTTGGGCGGGATCCAGTACTCGGCATATTTTACGCCCGGGCGCTTGCGTACAAACTCTAGCTTCTTGCCAGTCGCTTGCCAGTATTCTTCGAGCGTGATTTCAGAGAACTTTTCTTCATACAGCCGGTAATTATCGATTGCGTTGATCGCGCGCTCCTTCGCCCACTTCCACTGCCCTCTGGTAGGCTTGAATCCAAAGATTTCATAGCGCATTGTAGGCCTGTCGACGTTGCTCCAGAATCCCATCCACTTTGACTCTGAATGGTTTTCTGTGATTGGCAGGGCAAATTTGGTGTTTGCCGACTTTGAATACCACAGCAAAGTGTCGTAGGCAGCGTGCATCCTATCTATTGAGTTAAACTGATACTGGAGGTTCTTTCTGCGTCCGCGCTTCACAACTATCTCGTTCCTAAAATTTTCAGATCCGAAAATTTGGTCGCTCATAACCTTGACGTAATGAGCGGCGTGCCAGTCAAGATGGATAAAAATAGACCCATCTGGCGAGATCAGCTTTCGGATCTCACTGAGGCGCTGATGCATCATCTCGAGATATTTGTTGATCTTCCACACATCTTCAAATGCTGGGTTGTTGTCATTTTCTACGCGGTGGAAGTAGTGCTCGCCGCTCAGGAAAGGGGGATCGATGTAGACGAGATTTATCTTGTTTTCAAAGCCGTGCCTGAGGAGATAATTCATGCAAGCAAGGTTGTCAGAATGAAAAAGTGTGCTCTTCATTAGCAGATTGGTCGATAACTGTTTAGAAAGTTTGTTGCTGCGAATTCCCGGGTGTGACATTCTAGGCATAGGTCCTGATCTGTTTTCCTTGATACTGACAGTTGAACTGTCCCTATTATTATCTAGATCGGCCTTGATGTTGAACCTGCTGACCATAGTGAGTGTATTGAGAAGAAACGGAGGACTCTATGAATTGGCAGGGTACTCTTGACAAGTCGCGGAGAATTTCCCGATAGTTGAGACCACCCGTGAAATGAACAAGTCTTTAGACGAAAGAAGGAGATTTTGTGCTGCTGACGAACAGTAACAGTCAATTACATACAACTGTGTATCTAACTGATCGGTAGCTGGTACTCATAATGATGGCGACCACTCCGCCAATGCGCGAGAACCGCGACACATCCAAGTCAACCAGCAATAGCTCTAGAAAGAAGAGAATACTGGTAGTGGATGACGAGAGAGACATTACTGATAGTATAAGATCGGCGCTGAAGGCTCAGTACTGGGTTGATGTAGGTGGAAGTTCCTCGCAAGCTCTTAGCTCTTATAGACCGGGATTTTATGACCTGATACTCTTGGATTACAGGATGCCCACCATTGATGGCTTTGCATTTTATCAGCAAATCAAAAGAATTGATCCGAAGGTAAAGGTTTGCTTCATTACGGCATACGAGGAGTTGCACTCAAAGATACTGAACTTGCAATGGCAAAACAAAGTAAACTCTATCTTTCAAGAAGATGCCGCATTGCCGGTACTAAAGAAGCCGTTTGACACGGCAACCCTCTTGGCAATGATTTCACGCTTGCTTGGAGAATAAAGCACACAATATTCTTTCAGTTATACTGAATTAGCCGTATTGCCATGTGACGAATGTCGGGGCTTTCTTTGTCTTTTGTTCAATCTAGGGTTGTTATTTTCGGTTGTTGAAAAACGGTTGGTAAAAACATTAGGGATCTGCAAGATCTGCGGTTGTCTACAGGTCGAGAGATTTTTCAGACCACTATGCATTACCTCTGTTCATCAGATTGGATCGAAGAGTTCTCTGCACTATTCATTCTTGCGCCTAGAATCGATACAATCAGCCCCATTGTCGTAACCAATATGCCCAATACGGTAAACATATTCAGATTGAATGAGCTTGTGGAAGTAACTAGCACTAGAAAAAGGCCAAAAAGGAACATGCCGACTCCCAAATAGATTAGCATTCAAAATAAGGAGAAGTAAGCCAGCTGATTAAGCTATGCCCATTTATTCGCTAGAGATGTTTCGCGCAATTCCTTCCAACCTTTAGCTTGCAATCCAGCAGCATGTGTCTGTGTTTTCAATCTAATGCTATGTGTGTCTTTACACAACGTTGTACCATATCCTCCTACCTTCTGCCAGTGTTGTCATTATTGTTTTCCACTAAAGTAGCAACTCGTATGATAGTTTAAGAATTTTTGACACTGTAGAATTATCGTTCAGTTATACCTGCGCGCTATAGCGCAAAATCCGTAATTCAGATGACATGGTTTGACAGTGTAATTTAGATGTCACAATCAATATAAGATAAATCGTATCCAAGGCACTTGCCCATGAGACGTTCGTACAACTACGTGATACTAACAGTGGCCATCGCATTAGCTTTGTCTGGATATGTCGTTGTTTCTGGAATCGGAATTGGGAATTTGCCGAATGGGACCCGCGGTACCTCCCTGCCTATCGCAGGTGGCATACTAGATACAGCTAGTTCGCTTGGAGGAAAGCAAAGTGGAAATGATAACAACAGTGATTCACTTGACATTAGTCCAAACAGCAATAATATTGCTGCCGATGGCAATAATGATGCGGATCGGAGCAAGAGCAACCTCTCTCCCTCTGTGAACTTTCTGGGCAACTCGGGAGTTACAACGAGTGAAGATATTCAAGTTGACAACAGTGGTTCTAATTCCAATACACATTATGGAACTTCTAGCTCTGATAGAGGCTGTACCGACACTGCGCACGAATGCTTTGGATTTGCAGTGCCAGAAAGCCCGGTCGGAATGATTGCTTTGATGGTTTCATCACTGGCGGTACTTGGCGGATTTGCCTATTTCAGACAAGCAAAGAGCAAAACAGGTCTCTGACCGCCAATTCAATGTGACTAACAAACATCCCGATGCTTGAAATATGAAGTAAGAATAAGAATGTGCGTGACTGTTAGCACCCACCGTATTTTACTTGTTATTCTTGGGTTCCTATTTCTCTTTGTGACGCAAGCAGGACATCATGCGTACGGTCACTTTTTCGGAGCTATCCGAAATGTCGACAAGTACCAGGTGGTATTTTTGAGCTATCCGTCAGATCCTATTGCCGGCAGTAATTCTACGCTGCTAAACTTTAGCATTCTTGAGAGTAATAATAACATCTACAATACGTATGTGGCAGTGACGATTACAGAAAAACGGTCAGGAAGCATAGTTGATCAATTACCTTACAAATTCTACGAATTTAGTGATATTACGATTCCGTATACATTTCCAACGCCCGGGGACTATCTAGTGACGCTCCAAACAAGGATAACGGGCGACGAGAAGTACCAAGTAGAGCCTCTTGTTGCGAACTTTGACGTTTCGGTCATCGATCCAAACCAGTTGATAACGCCTGACGAATTGACGGTATTCCTTCTCGCAACTACTGGGTCAGCCATTGCAAGCATTGTAGTATATCTCCATTCCAGACAAAAGCGCGCAGCTGGAAGAATCTGATCGCACTTGGCGTTCAAAGCGGCTGACCGGATATTCTAATGAAAATTACTTCCTAAAGTCTTCGATGATCTATTCTTAGCTATATTACTTCCGCAAATATTAAGTTCGTCTTATAAGTCGTGCAGACAATGAATAAGGAAGGTTACGTAATGTACGGTGGGATAGCTGTTTCGATGATCTTGTTGGCATCGATTCTTACGGCGCCGATGAGTATAACGAACAGCTTGACCGGGTTATACCTGTTCATGGTGTAGCCGCTGCCCTATACCTGTAACTGTCGCTTGCGACGGCAAGCGACATTCAGGCACATTCATCTTCTAAATTTAAGGAATGCTCTATTATTGTCAACAAATGGTCGAAAATGTCCAATCAATTTTATTGATTTGCGAAGTCTAATTCATATCGACATGCATCGCACCTCGTTCTCGCAGCGAGAATAATGCGTTGTGCTTTCATTGAAGTAATACGAGGCTCAATTTTTAGGGTAATCCATACTAAACTTTGGGCAGACGCGTGTCCTCCGCGATACGAAACTCAATTTATGGAATCTGGATAACATATTCGAAATGTCCTTGCCCTTTTTAGAAAGGACAATACAAGATTATTCATGGAAATGCCAAGTCGTGCTGTTGCGATACTCTTTTTAGTCATAGGAATATTTTCGCTCGTCGCCTTGACACTTTATTATGGAGTTGTTATGCAGCGAGTATATGCTACAGGAGGCTCCGGCAATGTATCCAATGTGCCAAACATGTTTAGCTCAAGAAACATCGAATGTGCTCTCCACTCTAATTACTGTGACATCCTACGCGACGGGTCCTAGACGCTTGTTCAATCCGTAACAGGTCCGCTTGGACGCCCTAAGAATCTAATTGTACAATGCCGGTTAAACATTAAACATTAGGATTTGTCAAGATTTTGAAGAGAGGCAGATTCTCGCGTATTGCGATGGAACAGTCCACGGAATGTTGAAGGATGACACGGCTAAGAGAGAATGGAACTATTTTGTAGGACAAGAGGAATGAAAAGTCCACAAGGCAAGTTGGACGATACCGATTGGAGGACAACTGCAAAAAAAGTCAGGTAAACACTTTACAAGAATCTGTAGCTACAAAAGGTAGCTGACAGTTGTCACTATTATTACTCGCAAATACTGAAAAAGTTTGTTGGTCGGTGATGCCAAGGAAACAATGTTCGAACTCTCGTTCTTGCGCATTCGGGATTTGGTATCGGCTTTTTATTGTCCTGTATGCAGGGTAGGCTTTGGTGACAGGGTCACGCTGGCCATCCACTATAGAAAAAGGCATTAAACAAATCGGTCTGCCACCAAGGCGGTTCGGAGCTCAGGGAAGGAGCGCCAAGAGCACGCGGGTAAGAAGTGAATTAGTGTTTAAAACAACGTCTTTGGGACGACCTCGATGGCTGGTTGGCCTGTTACCTAACAACTGACAAGATGTTCCATATTCGCTTTTATCATCAAATGGGCTGCAATTTTAGGTAATGTCGATACCGTGCCGGACGACCACAGGGTTGGCAATAGCAGTAGTTTTCCTACTCGTCTTTTCTCCTATATTGGCAGCGGCAAATGGCAATGTGTTTACTCCTACTGACAAGACCTCACCTACTAATCCATGTCCCCCGGCTGTTGTCCCTAATGACGTATACGACAAATTCCGAAAGCTACTTTCTGACTTGTTGGGTAGTAAAGCAGGAGTGGTATCTGACATTGACTCACAGGTCAAGGGAAAGGTGCCGGATGACAAAGAAAAACCGGTTAGTATCGAAATAGAGGTTGTTACAAAGGATCAATTCAAGACCCAGTATGCAAATGATGTAGATAAATTATACCCGGACAAAACCGCCGACCAGCTAAAGAATGACGCGGAAAATTTCTTTAACGCTAATGCAGCTTACACATACATTACGGACAATCTCGATGCTAACGGCGTACAAAAAATCAAAATCAAGGTGTTCTGCAAGGATTCTCTACGCACGGCGACGATAGACAAATCTCCTTTGCTCGAATCATTAATCCACGAGCTGGTTCACGCTAAACTGTATACGATGCTAGTTTTGGGTTTGACGGATGCCGATCTTCCGTTCCTGGACCATGCTGACAAATTCTTTGGTGAGATAAAGCGTCTCTTTGATCTGCTAAAGAAGAACCTAGAACTGTCATTCTCGCTCCCATTTGAAAATAGCAATTTCTTTTTAGTCGAGCTAGGCGAAGATCATCCGTCCGATGGTGTCGTTTCACTCGATCATCAAGTCACAGCCATCTTCGAAACGCAGAGCGTGCTTGGTAATGAAATTACCTTTAAGTGGATAAACCCGTCGAAAGAGATTGTAAGGACGGAGATAAAACCTCTGGAATTGATGGCTCAGGATACCTTCGTTCCTAACTCTCCGGGTCACTGGACCGTTGTAGCCGAATCTCTCCACATGCGGGCAGTTGTGGCCTCATTTGATGTTCCCTTCTCCGTGATACCAGAATCACCAATAGGAATTATTGTATTGATGGCTTCATCGCTTGCGGCTCTGGGCGGATTCATGGCACTGAGGAGGAGCAAGGGTACCACCGACTGGTAGACATTTAGAAAAGCTCTAGTTCGTCAAACTAGTTAGAACTGCGCTCCGTGCTGGCGAGTAGGACTTTTCTAATTCATTTCTATTTGTTGGCCTTACCGGCGGAGTTATTGATCGCTTCGTTTGTGGCATTTGATACTATTTGGGAAGCAGTATTTGTAGTGTTCTTTACGACGGGATTTTGTTCGACCTTTTCAACACCTTTCATGACACCCGAAAAGAATGTAGTAATTCCTAGACCAATTACCGCCAAGACTACCACCGCAATTATGATCCATGTTATGAGACCCATTGACCGGATATGATTAGAAATGATCCTTTAAATCAAGGCTGATAGTGATCACTATATCAATTCTATGTTATTTCATTCTCGTTCAAGGCTTGTCTCCAACATGATACGCGATTATGGAAGGATTGCAGGAGTCTTAATATAACTATTCCAATGCAAAGCGCTTGCTTGAAAAAGCCGTCACCATTCTTAATCGCCTTTCTTGTTTCACTGGTCTTTATCCCTCTTGCAGGGTATTCACTGCTTTATTCACTCCTTGTAACAGAAATAGTTCCGACTGATCAGCTTGACCTTAAAATTCCATCGGTGGGGGATAGGGTTTCCGTTTATGGTGTTTGGGTTCAGGATACCGAATTAATGGAAATCGGGATTGGCGGGTGGCACGAAATCCATCCGGTACGATATATCGGGACTAGCGGTGAATCCTACGGTCAAATGCCGTACACTGCAGAGCTGATGAATAGCGTCTGGGGTCCTAGCAGGTTGATTGTGCTGGACAAAGAGAATCCGTACAGAATCGTAAACGGCACAGTCGCTGAAGTTTTTGCAATGGGAGACGGAGACTACCATGTTCATCTAAATGTGGACAAGGAATATGTGCAGCTGTTGAGACCGAACGTTTTTGCGACTTCTCTGCCTCTGTACCAGATTTTGAAATCGTTATCTTTCACTCCAATTGCAACGATAGTTGGTTACGTAGTAGTAAGCGTATTGAGGCCTGAGAAGACCTACGTTGGAAGGCTGTTTCGCAAACGAAAGTAAGACGATCATAACATAATGGCTGACTATGGAGCTCCCGCGAGGATCTTTGTTTGATTACTTCAGATTTGGTTTATATCGAACCGAGTTCTAATGTCCCCGTCAACAATAAAAGATTCAAGTGCAATGTTTGCGGCTTGGAGCTTCCCAACGAAAAGCGATTGGAGAATCATAAGAAAGTACATGCTCGGAAAAAGAAATCTCAAGTATACGAATATGGCGATCCTTATCTTGATTACTTGGGGAAGCAGGGCATCCAAGCAGGATTTAGATAACACGGTTTTGCTCTCCGGGGCAACATAATCACTGCTTTTGTTATAGCGGCTGCCACTTCGGAGAATACTTTTCCAATACATCGGTGTTTGTTGTTACATGTTCTCCAGAATGACTTTCGAGATATCGTGGCGGCACTAAAAAGTGTCAAACCTGCCGACGGGGAGCGCGGAACGGAGCTTCAGATGAAGGTAGTATTTTCCTATCTTGTGAACTTGAGCTGTCCGCGTCTAATCGAATGCACTATACTCTGGTACTTCGTGAATCTGTACCCATGCTTTTTCAAAGACGAAATGAGAATTTCGTATTCGTTTACTGTCCTCACAAACTTTCGATTACAGTTAAAATGGAAGATTCCGCCCCTTGCACTTACTACAATGCTCTTAGATCTTCCTTGAATTGACTTGCCACACAGATTGCATGTTTCTTTATGCTTCACGGGACATTGGGTTCGAACCCATCTGGCATAAACAATATTGTGTAGTATCTTTTGACACCCAAGTCCGTTGAGAAAGGCAATTTGAGAGGGCTACTCCTCCGGAATAACCCTTGTCGCTGCCATACTTTTGGACCAGGCAATCATAGAAGAGGGCAGCTACACCTCCATCATACAAGTTTTCCCAGCTATAGGAATTGACATTTTATCCACTTTCATAAATCATTGACGAATCGTGCTGGGTAGGCGCGAAGGCAATAATCGCCGGGTAATTTGCAATCTTCCCGGCTATCTGCTTGACAGGTTAGGAGAAGATAGAAGAGAGCATATCAAATGCCGTCATGACAAACTGCTGAAGCTCTCCCACATTTATCATGATGGTGTTGTAACTTTCTTGAACTTGTTTATTCAATCCATCTAATGTCGGCACAGACTGGATAATACTTTGGAACAATATTCCATGAGAAGAAGCAAAAGCAAGAACAATTACTGCAATAGCGATGGCGCTGGCGATGCCAAAGGCAACGAGGAGCCCATGTAAACTGGTATCTTTGATCCGATAGTCAATATCGTCGGTTGTTGCTTTGCGACTGGTCATAGGTGCTCATGATTGAATATCATTGGAAGCATTATAGCATTATGCGATATTTATCTAGAAGAAACATCCACCTGTAGTTATCTTGCTACACCGTAGTGAGGTAATGACGGCCGATATTGTTACTGATGCCTTTGGACCAAGCATGAAGCCCGCTCTACGTTGTAGACTTTTTTCTTGCCGATTGGCCTTGAATAATCATGTGTAAGTTTACTTATTCGAGTTCTACTATTGCCTCTTTTTTGAGTGTGTCTTTTTCTTTGTTCGTTTCTGTCGCTTGATTTTACGATGCTTTCTAACTTTCGTAACGCCAAGATCTCGAGAGTTCGATGTTGCGTGCACTCTCATATGATCGTTTAGGCTGCTCTCAAACAAGAACGCGATGCCACAAATGCTACATCTCACGACCGGCAGTTGGCGCATTACCGTCTTATTCAATATAATAGCGCATAAGTTTCGGTATGTAGTCAGGCTTGACGTACAGATTCATCTATTTTCCTAAATTGGAAATAGAAATCAACCGACTCGTACTCGCTTCAAAGCCATGTGTCCTAAATGTTGTGATTGCTATGCAATTTGAGGGTGGCGGAGAATTAATTCATTCGAGGGATAACATAGCTGTCCTTTATTCGAGAATGTCCAGCGCCCTCCTGACGTACGCGTTTGTGACCAGTGATGGCAATTCAAGCCTGACTGCCCTAGGTAGAGATTCATTTAGCTCCCGAAGCCTTCTCAATCGTTTTTTAACATCTGGCTCTCCTCTAATATCGGAAATGCTCTGCAATCTCACTAGGGGTGAACTGAGGTTCCAGCAATCTCCGATTAATCGTCCTACTTTGTAAGCTGTATTCTAGCTACTTTTGTTGAACCCGAGCTGCAAATCCTAGCTGCCTTATGACGACCGCAGTAAGCCTATCGCCGACTCCCTCTCCCCACAAAGTGCTAGCTACATTTTAACAAGCTGTGGTTGTGATTGAGTTAGATTTCTAATCGTCGCAATCAATTCATCAACATAATACGGTTTTCCAATAATTTTCATGTTTTCCGGTTTTTGTTCGGGATCAATAATACCTGCATAAGCAGTTATCATCAACATTTTTTGCGATTGGGCCATAGCAGCAATTTCTTTGGCTACTTCCATGCCATTCTTTCTTGGGATTTTATAGTCCAGAATAACAAGGTCAAAACCGCCGCGACGGTAAGCATCTAACATGCTTGACCGTCTCTGGCAGTCACTACATCAAATCCTAAATCTTCCAAGACCGTTCCATAAGATCGCAGCATTTCCGGCTCGTCTTCAGCCACAAGTACCTTCAATTCTAAACTCCCGATCCTCTGAGCGTTAGCTCTTATCTAACTAGCTCTTTTGAACAACGATTTATAAAAACAATCCGTAGGGAATGGGACTTGTTGCTAGTTCTAGCTTGTTTTAGCTTGCGGCATCGTCATTTTAGCTTGAAATAGAGATTCTGAACTAGGTCGCTGATTTTCCATAGTACTTTTTAAGTAAATGACTACAAATTATCTACCATGAACAAAACTTTGACTTTGATAGGCGTCTTTGGAGTGACAACACTTGTGCTAGGCATTCTGTTCACCGTTTCAACCGTAGGGGCTGTTACTGCTGCAAGAATATCAGTAAGCCAAGGATTGACTCTAGCCGATGTTGTTGCCGCAATTCGCGATCAGGATACCAGGGAAGAGAAAGGATTGAAAAATATACTTGTTTTTAGCAAATCAGGGGGCTCGCTTGAAATCGGCAATTTTCAACCCAACCTAAGAGTAGATCTTCCAGTTAATGTTAACCATGACAAGAAAGAGGTCAGTTTTCAGTACTTTGTAGAGACCAAGGATGACCTCACCGGGTCTCTCATCTTTCATTGCACTGATGTCAGGCTGCATGTCTATGTAGACAAGAATGAAGTATTTGTGACCGACTGGCTTGGATATCAAGACCGCGATCCTGCTCTGAGCCTTCAGACAGAAAAGATAACGATAAGCAAGATATCACCAGGCGACCATTCTATAGGCTTGATCCCTGAGGGCAGGCTCGGTGGATGCAATACACAGGGCTATTTACTCTCATGGGGAGGAACTGCTGCTATTTTCAAATAATGAGTATCCAAGCAATAACTAACGTTTTTTTTCGTAGGCAACAACAGATCTCCCCACAACGGACTTTTTCTATTGCAAGCTGCCGATCATTGCTTCCAGCACTTTTGTTAAGAAAATCCCTCTCAAAATTGACTAATTTGACAAAGCTACCACCCAAAAAATAAAACTCAAAGATTCAACAGAATATACTGGGATAACTCTTACAATCTTCTTTATAGAACTTGTTACTTATTACGGTACAGTGGTTACAGTTCCCGGCCTTCACAAGACATAATGGTATCGTCAAAAGGGGACTAGATGGGAAGAGATCTGCAACAAGAAGACCATATAATAATCTGGGGCCTAACGGGGTTCATAGTCATTGTTGTAGGATTCTATATATCACAACCGCATGTGCAGCCCACATCAATACAGCCTGTCGGGCAAAAGGTTAAGGGTGATCAGGGCAATAATGATAATACTCCTGCTCAACCTCCGGGGAATAATCTTGTTCGGCTTCCTCCGGTTCCTGAACGTCCTCAAGAGCCCGCACCGGAGCCGCCCGCTTTGCCAGAAATCCCCAAGAGCGAACCACCGGCACTTACATTAACCAGCTTTCCGCATAGTGGAAGTTCCCCCTCATCAGGAGGGGCGGGAGTGGTCACCGAGTTTACTTATTCGCTCAATCTCTTTGAAGGAACGCAAGAATCAGATGGTTCCATAGACCTTGGCCAGGAAGTCCGTGCTGTAGCGTTTACAGACGATTCCAGCGTTGTCAAAGTCATTTTCAGATGGAAAGATCCGTCTGCAGTTAGTGCTCAGACAACCGAGACACCTCCAGCTCCGGCCCAGGACACCTTTAAGCCAGGCCAACCTGGACCGTGGGAAGTCGTCGCTGATTTTGGCAATGGCAAAGAAGTGCACAAGCCTCTTGATGTGAAGTTCCTAATGATTCCGGAATCTGGGCTGGGCGCAATCGTGTTGATAGGGTCATCTCTTGCAGCCCTGGGGGCATATGTCTCTTTCATGAAATTGCGCCAAAAGAGATCGGAACAAGGAGTATTGGGCGATCTTTCTTTTTGATCGTGTGGAATGCATTATGTTCATATGAACTTGTATGATGCAGGTTGCTGAAAACGATTCTCAGGCGTAAGGAGGGCCGCTTTTCCGGATTGACGGAGATTAAAGTGACCATACTCCGGATAGGTTCCATCATGGGCCTTAGCATATTCATCGGGTCGTCAACTAATTTGACATCTATTTCCGAATGCCATACGAAACCCATGGTCAGGTGACTGTTCAGCTGCAGTTCGATTCTTAAATCTGCATTGTTTTCAGCTGGCACTGTTGCATTTTTATCAAAGGATAGCTTATTGAGAGCATGCTCCTATCAAGCTGGCTGGCAGTTATTGCGATTTTCTCTATGATTGTCCTTGCGGCTGGGACGTTTTCACAGCAAACTCGAAATATGCAAACAGCACACGCAGTGGAGCAATATACCCCATGCAATTGTGTCATATTCCGATTCGATGATATCACTGATGCTTCTTTGCCGAAGGCAAAGATCACTATGATGAATGATTTCATTGATAGAGGAATTCCGCTATCGTTGGGGGTGGTAGCCGCTCACCTAGGAAACTACCCGTCGACAGGAGTCTATAACAAGACGATTGAAGGCGTGAATAGCGGTCTTTTTGACGTTACAATACACGGAAACAGCCACGACGACTATTCGATGATGAACTTGACGGCGCAAAGAAGCGAACTGTCTGCGGCAGAGCAGCATATTGAGTCGCTATTTGGAGCCAAGAGTCGGATATTTATGCCACCATACAATCGATACGACCAAGACACACTGACTGTACTCGCGGAGCAGGGAATGTCGGTTATGGCTACAACGGTGACCATCGACAATAACGTGACAAATAAGTACTTTCTTACTGATGGAAACGCGACCAAAGATGAGTTCTACACGCACAATTCAAAGCTCAGGATAAGCGACGTAAATGGGAAGTTAATTTATCACATAGGCCACAACCTTGCCAGTTTTACTGCGATGCACGACGCAAACAAGTTCGGACAGGCCGCAGAAAACGAAATCGAAAAGAGAGTGCAACAGAGTATAGCGGATCGCGCGTATGGCGTAGTGGTTCTTCATCCTTACGACTTTGTGAATGTCGTTAACGGAACAAATCAGGATTCAATAAATGCGACACGATACCAAGAGTTGACAGACGTTATTAATTGGGTTGTAGCCCGATATCCGACGACTTCATATTCTAAATTAATGGGAACTACATGGTACTTGAATCAGCTGCCAGCCAAACCATTGGTCAATCAGACACTGAAATTGGTGATTGCAAATGAGGTTTTTGATATTCGATATAATACAACAAACGCTAGCACCAAGACACAAAATATCACCGTAGATACGTCATCAAAATCACTGTCAGTTATGATATATTCGCCAGAAAGTGCCGGTAGGCTAACAATTGAACTGCCCAGAAAGGTAATTGACTCGAGAACTGACCCACAGAAAACCCCAGATTGCTGGATCATTGCATCAAACGGCAGCAGAATATACAACTACTGCGATAAAGATAAGGAATTTCTAGTAACCGTGAACAGCGATGAAACCCCGTTCTATTCTACTACGGTGGTCAACATCGGTACAGACATTGACAGTAGAACACTAAGCATAGAATACCCTAAAGGCATCAGCATTGTTCAGATATCGGGAACATACGTTGTGCCAGAATTTGGATCGCTAGCAGCGTTCACAATGATTGTAACATTTGCTTCGGCAATCATTATCGCTCGAATGACTGGTAAAAGATTGGCAAAGTAACCAAAGGCTCAAAATAGCTGCTATCTCAATAGGAACAGAACATGGTAAGCGGAAGTGCATCGATTCTGCTAATACTAGGACTGATAGTCGGTGTGGGTCTTGCACTTCTGGTTCCCTTCGTATTGATATCAACTCGAGAGCTCGTCATCAGGATTGACAATCTAAAGGACAGTTATAGACCTGGAGAAAACATTAGCTTTACCATTAACGCAGAAGGACTACTAGAAAAACAGTGCAACTATCATGCTTTTCCTGAAGTGGAGATCTCCTAGTGTCTATTCTCGACGCGCTACTTGAAAAGAAACCTTCGATTAGGACATCATCTTCGACTGCCCTTGTACTATTGTTGATCTCATTGAGCATTAGCCAAAATCTTTACTACGAAAATGTCTATGGTGACTCTTCTCCATCTTATCCCATATCAATCAAGGATTTTACTTTGAAGTACGAATATGGTCCGACTTTTGGAAAAATTGTTGCTGGCAAACCTTTGGTCGTTTCTACAATCCTTCAGAACGATTTCAACATACAAGCCAACGCGACTTACTTCATAGAGGTATTAGACAAGAAAGGTTTGGTAGAAAGCCTTCAAAGTAAAGTTGTCGACATTTCAAACCGAGCTCCTTTTGAAATACTTGTATCCTGGACCCCCAACGTACTAGGCAGCCATACGATAACTGGATTCATATGGCTAATGAACAATAACAATACTGCTATCGCGTTAGCTCCCAAAACGTCCATCGATGTAGATGTTCAACAAGAGTCAACGGTCAAAACATACACCTTATGCGCAGATCGATGCGATTACTCGGATTTTCAGAAGGCCATAGATCGTTTGCACAAACTTGAAAACAGGATATTGGTTGAAGATGGAAACTATGAACTATTCAGACCGATCAGAGTATGGTCACATACCAATTTGGAGTTTTCCGCCAACGCGAAAATTACATACCTAGGACCGGAAAACACCACAGTATTTTATGGCAATCAGGTTTCGGATATTGAAATCGTAAACGCACAGATTACAGCTATAGCCAGGTCTGGCATGAAAGCTTTTTCATTTACCTCAAGCACCGGAATTAACATCTCAGGGGGCCAGGTCACCTTAATTAAAGGCGAAGAGTCTGCTGGTTTGTATTGTAGAGATTGTAAGAACGTCGCGATAGTGGGATTGAGAATATCAAACGCTAGCAGACTGGTAGATATTGGGACAATCTCGCAGACTAACGATAACAAATCATCGGCGATCTGGATTTTGAACGGCAATTATGAATCTTCGTCGATAGAAGGAATTAAGGTAAATTATTCCAACGATGTGCACATAATAGGTAACCGTGTCTCAAACACAAGCGATAATGCAATCGACATAGGCCACAATTCGCACTCTATCGTGATGAATAACAGGGTAGAAAATGGAGGTGTCCCTCATGGCTCTGGCATTCATACAGATTCTTCTATTCGTGCCGATATCTTTGGAAATGTTCTCAAAGTAACAGGAGGACAAGGAATTACTGTTTACAGAGCATCTGAAATCAACATCATCAATAATACTATAACAAACGCAGGATCAGTTGGAGTCGCAATTATCTCAGCCGATGAACCATCGTCGAACATAAACGTCAGGTATAATTATATAATAGATTCATTCGATTCATGGATATACGTATCCGCAAACCAGAAAAACATAGAACTATCTGATAATATCTTCCATTAATTCCAAGCATGTGCGGAGACATGGACGTTGCGAGATCAACTAACTTCTTGTCAAAATCTTGACATTCCATGCTGGATGAATTTCATTCCATCCAGGGGGAAATGGCAATCCGAGGTAAGCGTGATCAGTTACCCACGCTCCATATACTTCAATTCTATCGCCGTTTTTTGGAATCTGGACTGAATTTGAACCTTGGTCACTGGGGATTATTTCGATTACCAGCATTCCATGCCAGCGGTTATTGTTTTCTTGGTTGAGCAACCTCTTGTATGGTCCTTCCACATCCAAGTTAAACTGGTAATCTCCATCGTCTTCTTTAGTACCCTTCATGTCATGGACGATTCCAATAGCCCTTTCACAAGTCGATAGCACGCTAAATCTCGACTCCCTACCTGCGCCCTCAAGAACGCTACCCTGTCTGCAATGTTCCATATCACCATTTGTCTGCAAAACTGTTTGAGGTCCTAGATATCTGGCATATTCAAATATTCCGCCGCCGATGAAAAAGGCCGCAACAACGATCACAATCGTTATCACAGTTCTCCTTTGCAATACTTTTCTCAGCTTCGTATGTGAATTTAAGGTTACTATTGATAGACAATCGTAATTCTATCGACTCTAATCAACCATAGCTATCCTTCAAAGCGTCACGATAGTCGAAGAACATCCCTCGGATCGTTTCCGAGTTCTTCGCGAAGTACAGGCGCGACGCGCGTACCCAACAATTCGATAGCTCGCATGAGCTTCACGTGAGGTAATGAGGCTGCGTTCATCTGAAAAGTGATGCGGGAGATGCCACCGAGTGCTTTGCTATGTCGAACGATCTTTTCAACCACCTCATCCGGATCGCCGATGATCAGTGCGCCTTTCGGACTCCGCTGAGCGTCAAAGTCCGCACGCGTCACCGCATGCCATCCGCGCTCCTTCCCAACTTCGGTGAAGGCACGTGCGTAGCCTGGATAAAAGTCATCGGCGGCCTTTTGCGTCGTCTCGGCAACATAGCCCAGCGAATGTATTCCTACCTTCAATTGATCGGGCGAATATCCAGCTCGCCTCCCAGCCTCCCTGTAGAGATCGATAAGTGGCCGGAAGCGGTGCGTTTCGCCGCCTATGATTGCGACCATTAAGGGGAGTCCAAGCGCTCCCGCACGGACGAATGATTCCGGGGTTCCACCAACGCCCAGCCATATTGGCAAAGGTTTCTGCAAGGGCCTTGGGTAGACTCCCTGTCCAGTAAGAGGTGGCCGATATTCGCCGGACCAATGGACGTGCTCATTGTCACGAATCTTTAACAGTAGATCGAGCTTCTCTGCGAAAAGCGAATCGTAGTTCTCCAGTCGCAGGCCGAACAGGGGAAACGCTTCTATGAATGAGCCACGGCCCACAACCATCTCCGCCCGACCCTGCGACAGAAGATCGAGTGTTGCGAATTCTTGAAACACCCGTACTGGGTCTGCGGCACTTAGCACCGTTACGGCACTGGTGAGACGTATACGCTGCGTTCGCGCAGCTGCGGCTCCTAGGATGACAGCAGGGGCCGAATCGAGGAACTCCCGGCGGTGGTGTTCGCCGACTCCAAATACGTCCAACCCGACCTGATCGGCGCGATCGATTTGTTCGACCAGATTCCGCAACCGCTCGGATTGGCTGGTTGCGAGGCCGACGTCGTCGAACGCCGCTGCGAAGCTATCAATTCCGACTTGCATGGAATCACATCCTTACTTTGACTTTATTTTCGTCGACCATTGTTTCATAGGTTGGCTGGTCGTATGTCTTTACCTTGGACATGATTTCAGCACTGCGTGCAAACACCTTTTGCAAACTCTCGGGTATCGGCTCAGGGAACTTTGATGGATCAGCAGCCATTGGTTCTCCTACCTTCTTCCCGGTTGTAACATCAAACCTAGCGCCATGCATCGCGCAAGTTACAACTTTTCCATTCAGAGTACCCATCGAAAGCGGAGCGTTCATGTGACTGCACCTATCGCAAAGCGCATACACTTTACCATCTAAATTCGCAAGTAGTATTTCCTCTTCTTGTACCTCGACATGTTTCATCTTTCCCGAAGGTACATCTTTTACGTCTGAAGCATCTATGAATGGATGCTGTTTGGTCTGATTGCTCATAGGATAGTTATTCAACTTTGAAGTATTAATACATGGTAGCATTATCTGACTTAGTTAGTAATATTTACCTGACCAACCAGTTAGAAATTGGGGGTCATCGCTATAAGATACTATAGTAGATTGATCAATTTTCTACGGGTAAATTCCATAAAACACTATCATTTTTGGGGTGTTCCTTAGATATAAGTCAAAGCTTGTGCACATCATACAGTGGGAGTTAAGCTCACCCGAGCAACCCAAACCCCCTTCTGTATCGATGTGTGTGAAGTACATCGGATGAAGGGCAATTACGCCGTTCTACCTATTACCGACACATCTAAATCATCCTACAAATATTTTGTGGTGCTTTAGACCCCCTCTCCATTAGGTAATGAAGGCTAGGCTTTTCTATAACGACGCTAGAAACTATTCATGCGAAACGTACGTCTATAAACACCTGTTGCTTTATCAACGTAAGGAATAATAGTGAAAAAAGACGGAGCACCCTCGAACAAGAATCCAGAGAACAAGATCGTAGTCAGCAAGGATGGGCCATATCTGGTCACGGGAGACATATCCCTTTCCGTTCAAGTCATCACGCCCAACAAAGAAGGTTTTTCTTGGGATTGGGTCGAGGGCAAAAAATTTGCTACAGGTCCGGATTATGCATTGTGCAGATGCGGACGTTCAAAGAATAAACCATTTTGCGATGGCACTCATGAGAAGATTAGATTCGATGGACGAGAGACAGCAACTCGGACACCGTATGCTAGACAGGCAGAGGAATTTGTTGGACCGACGCTTGTTTTGAGTGACGCTGAAAATCTTTGCGCGTTTGCACGTTTTTGCGATCCAGCAGGTAAAATTTGGAGTCTAATCGAACAAACCGGCAATCCCAAAGCCCGCGAGTTGGTCATCCGGGAGGCAAATCATTGCCCTGCAGGCAGGCTTGTGGTGCATGATAAGAAGACTGGGAAAGAAATTGAACACACGGTTCCGACCTCGATTGGAATTATTGAAGATCCCGCGCTTGGCTGTAGCGGTCCACTCTGGGTCCGTGGAGGGATTAGGATCGAATCGCATGATGGAAAACCCTACGAAGTGAGAAACCGAGTCACGCTTTGTCGTTGCGGAGCTTCAGCCAACATGCCGTTTTGCAATGGCAGCCATGCGAGCATCAAGTTCAAAGATAGTTTGTAATAAAGCTCAGCCAAAAAAATAGCAGAATTGAATCTACTAACGGCATATGATTGCCATGCGTCGGCTGTACTTTTCCAAAGAACCTCCTCTTCATCGCTGCTCATGATATACCTTCCTATCGCCAAACCGCATTGTAAAACCTTTTTAGGCCGAGTATTGATTCCAGTAGCCAGTGCCTCGCATTAAGACTTCGCTAAAGGAGAACGATGTCAAAGAAGGTAAACTAGTCAAGGTCGGAATAGATAAGAAATCAATTGTTTTGACCAGAGTAACTGGTAAACTGTATGCGATGGATTCGGTATGTTCACATAAAGGAGGACCTCTTGAGCAAGGAAAGTTGGAGGGATACAATCTGATCTGTCCTTGGCATGGGGGGCATTTTGACATTCGAAATGCCAAGGCATCACCTTCAACACACTGGGTTACTGACTTGCATTCGTATCCTGTTAGCGTTGACAGTGCAGATGGCAAAATCTCAGTTGATACTGGCTAATCATTTTAGTATTCGGCAGGTTGAAACCTCGCTCAATGAAGATAATTTCGAATCCCAGCCTTGCCTGAGCCATTTACTTTCAAGAGCTGGTCTGCTCTTTACTTCATGATTTGTCTTATCGAATTAATGAATTCCGCATCTGACAAATTCCGTTTACTTTCGACCAATGCTTCAACATCTTTGCCAGCCAGATATCTCAATTCAGGATTTTGGGAAGTAGCTGCTTGGAGCACGATGTTTGCCGCTAGATCAGGATCGGAGAGGCAGACAAGTCAGTTTGGCCTTACTTGGACAGGTGTAGTTAACCTACTAAGTAGGCAATTGCTACTGAACTTAAATAGGGCGATCGCCATATTATACCGTGACAATCAAAGAATTACGATCAAATGCAGTCGCCCTAGTTACTGATCCGGATACAGGCGAAATAATCCGCAAAGATACTGGCGAGGTCATTTCCGATAGCGCATTATCACAAGATAAAGAGTGGCGCTCATTTACATCTGAAGAGGACGGAGCTAGAGCGCGTACAGGAGCTCCTACATCTCTAGCCTTTCATGATATGGGGCTATCCACGATGATAGGTAGAGGGAGCACCGATGCATCCGGTGTTCGAATTGACCCCTCGGTTCAGATAAGGATGGGAAGACTGAGGAAGTGGAACACCAGAAGTTCTAGCCATTCCCCAACAGCAAGAAACTTGCAACGAGCTTTTACCATTCTCTCTAAATTAAAAGATAGGTTGGGCCTGCCGGATTATGTAACTGAAAAGGCAGCATATGTTTATCGTAAGGCTCAGGAAAGGGGCCTTGTTAGGGGAGACACCATAAGCTCGGTGCTAGCTGCGTCGATATACGTGGCGGTCCGGGAGTCAGGAGTTTTAAGAACGCTTGAAGATATATCTGAAAGCAGCAACGTAAAATCCAAGGAGGCATTCAGATCTTATCGGCGAATTGTATCCGAGTTTGAATTCAAAGTTCCAATGATAGACCCCGCAAAGTACATAATCAGAGTGGCAAATAACCTAAACTTTGATGAAAAGGCGAAGCGCAAAGCACTTGATATTTTGGAACGGGCTCGGAAGAAGCATCTTCTGGCAGGCAAAGACCCGACAGGCATGGCTGCCTCTATACTTTATATCGTAAACCTTGAAGGCCAAAATGTGCCAAAGACGCAGGCTGAAATAGCAAAAGCGGCAGGTGTTACAGAAGTGACCGTAAGGAACAGGTCAAAGGAACTTAGGAAAGCCCTTGGCATCCGGCGTGTGACATCTGGTCGAACGACTTAAAGCGATAACCGTAAAAACAACATAGTGCCATTTTTCGCGCTAGAGAACTCTATTTGGAATTTTCAAATGCGTATACTTGCTCAGGCTTTCTAGCCCTTCCGTCTTTGAATATATCTTTTGCACAATACCTCATGGAGAAAGCGGACATTTGATCAAGGATTGGCTCGAGTGCCCTGCCCTTTTCAGTAATACTGTATTCAACTCTAACGGGAGTGTCTGGGTAAACCTTTCGTTCTATCAGTCCATCCTTTTCCATTTCCTTCAGTCTGGAGGAAAGTATTTTCGCATTGATCTCTTCGATTTCCAGAAATTGATTGAACCTTTTGTGATCGCGATGAATCATATTTCGTATTATCAACATAGTGAATTTCTTGCCTACGAGCTTGAAAGTGTGGTTGATCGGGCACTCCATCATGTTGCCCTTCATCCATTCAATCTTTTCTTGTTTCAACAAGTTACCTGGTCCTCACTTACTAACGATATCATCACTTACCAACTTATATACTTACCTTTCGTTATCTAGTAGTAATTGGTGATTATGTGAATGAAAGACCAAAATGAGTCATTAAGTGTAGAAAACAACCAAATGACAGTTACTGTCAGCCGCCGTGCCTGGATCACTCTGGGAATACTTAGCAGCACTCTTTTGACGGTCTTTTTTTCAGAGACGATGCTTCTGCCGGCCATCCCGGAGATTATACAGGAATTTAAAATAACTTACGGGACAGCTGCCTGGATATTCAGCGCATACTTGATTGTAGCTGCTGTAATGACGCCTGTCGCAGGCAGATTGTCCGATTTGTACGGGAAAAAGAAAGTGCTTCTCACGCTATTGGCAATATACATAACTGGACTCGCTGCCGGAGGATTCGCCGACAGCATATCATTTCTGCTTGCAACAAGAATAATTCAAGGTGTAGGTTTAGCGGCAGTGCCGGCAGCCTTTAGTCTTCTCAGAGATACATTTCCTCCAGCCAAGCTTGCCATTGCCATAGGGGTGTTTGGCTCCGCATATTCTGCCGGCTCGGTTGTCGGCCTACTGGCCGGAGCCAGCATCATCCAGAACTTTGGATGGCATGGTACATTCTTGGCTATAGTTCCGTTTGCGGCCTTGGTGACCCTAATGATCGCCAGATTCGTAAAAGAAAACGGGCAGCTGATTCAGTCCAACTTTGCCAAGGATCCAAATAAAACATCGGACAAAACGAGAGCCTCATTTTCCATAGACATCAGGGGTGTACTTGCTCTTTCTGTCACAGTAACCTCATTTCTGATTGCGCTCACGCTCATACAAATAGGCATCACATCCGCAAATTTGCCGCAAATCGCATCTGCATTCGTAGCTTCAGCAATTTCGCTATCTGTATTTGTTATCATTGAGCGAAGGATCGTTCCACCATTTCTTGATTTGAGGTTGTTGAGGCACAAGATCTTGCTACCATCGTACCTCATGCTGATAGCCACCGGGATTACCATGTTCATGATATATCCAACCATAGTACAACTCGTAAGGAGCCCCATACCGCTAGGATTCGGAGGAGATGCTATAGCTGCTGCCAACGTCCAACTACCTTTCATGGTAATGTTCTTGATATTTGCGAGTGTGACCCCATTCATCATAAATAAGATTGGAAGCATAAAACCGGCCATCATTGGTGGAACAATCAGCTTGATCGGCGCGATCGGATTGCTGATCTTTCATTCGACTGAATTCCCAGTATCTGCGAATCTCGCCCTAATTGCCAGCGGCCTATCTCTCACAATGACCGCGACATGGAACATGGTGGTATCATCATCGCCAAAAGAATTCACGGGCATATCGGTAGGAGTGGGGGCTCTGTTGTTGTTTATAGGAATGGCGATAGGGCCGGCACTAGCAGGTGTGTATATGGAGAATCATGAGGCAGTGAAAGGAGTTGAAGGTTCATATCCGTCACCGGGATCTTACAATCTGGTGTTTATTACGGCCGGATTGTTATCGGCGGTCGCCCTGGGATTCGCATCCATGCTAATCAGGGGAAAAGCACAAAAGTCAATTGAGGTTAATTGAGAATAAGAAACTACAACAAATGAACTTTTTCATGGAATTCTTTCGAGTCCTCAGCTCAGGCCTTGCCAAAGTCCCTTCATATCTTTCGATCCATTATCAATTCATCTGTAAACAAATAATCATTCTCTGTTAGCTTCATTAGGAATGAATGTAGATCCCTGTAACTTAAGAAATAGCTCGAATCCAATTTTGGAGTTAGTCTTGAATCAGAGTGGACGCCAATTGAAATACCAGCTTTTCTGAATGCCGGATTGTCGTTTTCAGAATCACCAAGATAGAGCACGCCTGAAGATTCTACGCCAGCATCAGCTAGCTCCGAAACAACAATGTCAAATGCCTGGCCCTTATTGCACTCTGTGCAGTATATGTCGAGGAATGGATGTGTACTGTATTCCTGAACGTAGACGTCAGCTGGCACAGGTGCTTTCCGTAAAGTTGTAGTCGTTCTGGCAATGTAGTGCCTCATCGCTTCGCCCAGGTATGACCAATCACTAAGGTGACGCCAGTCCACTGTTAGACCAGCGAGCGTGCCGTTGGTAGTATGTTTGTATTCAATGGTTACATTCGAAAAGTCTTTGTGGGAAGTTATTTCCTTCGCAATATCTTGCAATGCTTTAGAATTCTCCTGAATTATTGTCCTATCAATCTTTAAAAGGGATTTTTTAATGGTGCGCGGCGATTCAGGGTTTGTCATTATGATGGTTTCAATGCCCATCATACAAGAAAGCACTTGTGCAAAAGTTGTCTTCTTTCTGAGGAATTCAAAGTCCTTGCTAGAAATTACGCAGATAGGAATTTTAGTAGAAGCCTTCATCAGCACAGCTTCAAGGTCGTTTGGAATGGCATTTGTCTTTGGATCCTTCACTTTGGCCGTAGGGACAAGAGTTCCATCAAAGTCCGACATTATTGCTAGTACTCTTTGCCTCATCATCTCAGTTTCATCTCATTCCAAAGCTCTTAATGGTAAAATAATATTAATTTCTTGTACATAAACCTAATTGAACTGTTTTGAGATTGATCAATTATTGTACGAGAATCTAAAATCAAGTGCAAGCAGCTTCATGAATCTTAGAGTTGTGGCCTACTCAAAGCTAGCATCGTGGGTGAGAGGGAGTCTCACCATAATAATCCATTATTCCCACCAAGGACTCGCCCCCGTAAAGTGACAGTAACCTCTGAATCTGGGCGATTGAGGAAATGAGTGATGACAATTAAGCCGCAATCTGACTATATTCAAATTTGTTTTCTTTTTGCTTCCGGCGCTCTGAACCGCAGGCGCGACAACAACCCATAACGTATTCAAATTCTTTACCACAATTCTTGCACATTTCGATTGTCATTGTTGCGGCCAAATATTGCATTCATGGTATAAACGCATATTGGAAAGAAAAAATGAATCTTTAACCTCGATAGCTTTCTTTTTTTGTTTCTGCAATAGTCGAAGAACAACCGTCCATAAAAGTTTTAAGCTATAATTTGAAAAAGTATTCGGAATGCTCGAACTATGTGACAAATGCGAAATCAACCAAGCTGAAATATTTCAGAGCGAGGGCAGCTTCTGTCTCCGCTGCTGGCAGGAGAACACGCTGCCAAAGGTCTAGCTATTTTCTAGAGCGCTTGAGTCTTAGTTGCAGCAACCGACTTTTGACACTACTCTTATGAAATCCAGATTAATCACTATAGCGCATCATTCTGTCATCACTCGTTTGCACCGCCTGCCACTATAATAGAGATATTTGATTTAGAATTAGAACAGGTCTAGCTCTGAATGCCCGACATGCATATAGCGCTAGGTTCATTACAATCAAGGCATACCGGTTTATTCCGCATATTTCATTATCGGATTGCCGCCGAAAGATTCTGGAAAACTAGTTCTGCATTCTTGCCTATAGCCTGAATATTTACAGTACAGCCACTATTATCATTCTTTGGAACAATCGTTACAGAAATTGAATTTTTCTTCCTTGTAAAGTAATAGATAATTGCAGCTGGCCACAATAATATGATAAAGACGATCATCCAGACCCAGCTAAAATCTCGTCCTCCTTCTGCAACAATAGTCTGGTTGACTTGGGTGTTTCTTATAGCCAATTCACTAGTTCCTATTATCCTATGCGCAGTATTGTAGATCTCGCTGGCACTCACTGACGAATCCTTGTTCAAAGACCCCATCTCTGACTATCCTACCTAGTAACTATGAGCATAAAGATTTTTCTATATCTATCCTTCAGGTTAGTCTAATGGACTTATTTAACAAAGCCGTTCCTGACTGGCAGTAAATTGCTCACAAAAATTTACAAGTTCGATCCGTTCAAGAGCACTTCTATTTGATTGATCATCACTGGCAGGCTTATTGGTTTCCTTATCGTGCCTACAATACATCGCTTCTCAATCAGATCTCGAACGGTGTCTGGATCCAGATCATATGCACTGATCATAATCGTTTTGACTCCATTGAGTTCACTTATTTTGCGAGCAACAATATCTCCCAGCATGTCGCCCAGCTTGTAGTCAAGTAAAAGAACGTCAATTTTATTTCCTTTGTGCTTTTGTTCAATGTACTTGTTTATGCAATCCTTTCCTGAATCGACTAACAAGACATTATATGATTTCTCCAGTGCCATCTTGTACATATTCAGCAAATCTAGCTGGTCATCGCAAATCATGATGGTTTTTCTTGTAAGCAATTGCTGTTCGATCCCTTGGGTGTCATCGCTTTTAAGACATCTCTGACATAAAAACTGCCTGCTACAGTTGTCTAGTAGAGTTATCCAGTCTAACTTAATTATCTGGAAAAAAAGTATCATTGATACTTGTGGTCTCTCGCGCCCGATTTTCTGGCTGGAGAAGGAACATTGTCGTTCTAGTCACGATAGCGGCCGTCGCGGCCGCTCTCTCTACCATATCATATCAATACAGCACGAATAATGCAAACGGGATCCTGAAAATAGCTTCACAAGACGTAAGATCAAACGCGGAGATTCAGGCGCATGATGTGGCCAACAACCTGGTCAACAAGGTTGACGCAGCCGGGAACAATTTGCAGATCCTTGCCAGAAGTCCTGCGGTACTGGGAAATGATGTGAAGGGTGCAATTCCCCTGTTCAGCGCGGCGCAACAAGCTACGAGTGATTTTACTTCAAGCTATTTCTGGGTAGGGAAGGACGGCAAATTACTGTGGGCCGATGGGTTCACGAACACGACGTTGGAACAAAACTACAACGGGGAGGACAGAAGCTACAGGAAATACTATTCCGAGCCCAGGGACACATTGAAACCATATTATAGCTCACTTGTAGAATCAGTGGACGGCATACCTCGTCTGTACGTTGCCTATCCTATCTTGGGTAACAATGATGCACGCACTGCTTCCGAGGACAACAGCGTCACGACAAATGGAGACTTTAGGGGCGTGATAGTGACTTCCATCGACCTAGATGACCTAGGAAAATTCCTGCAGGGTCAGCTTTCTTCCAAATTTGAGAGTCAGGCAGGCATATTAGATCGGAACGGCTTGATCCTCTATTCTAACGATGCCACATATATCGGCAAGGACGTCTTTGGTCCAGAATTCCAAGCTACTTTGCCGATTCCGATGAAGGATTCTTTCAATGACATTATGAGGGAGTCGTTAAAGGGCGAGCCGGGTTTGGGCGATATAACATACCAGGGCAAGACAAGTACCATTGCGTACGAGCCAGTGTCTCTGCGAGGGAATGACTTTGCTATCTTGTATATCGTATCTCCTCACAATCTGCCAACTAACGTCAGCACGCTAATAGATCAGCAAAGGATCTTTACTACTGTCACGGTCGTGGCAATCAGTGCAATAGCTATAGCTATCGCATTCTTTGTTCTAAAGTGGAACAAACGGCTTTCGGATTTGGTGGAGAAAAGGACTGCCCAGCTTATGGCTGCCAACGTAACCCTTGCTGAAGCAAATGAACAGCTAGAAGCTCATGAAAAGATGCAGCGAGAGTTTATCAACATAGCAGCGCATGAACTCCGAACCCCCACGCAGGCAATACTTGGGTACGCCGAACTATTCTCGATGAGTCCGGAGCACAAAGAAGAGGCAATCAAAGCAATGACTAGAAACGCGCATAGGTTAGAGAGGTTGACCAATGACATCTTGGACGTTGCAAGGATTGAAGGTAATCTGCTCCGACTGGGGCAAGAAAAGTTCAGCATTGAAGAGGTGATATCGTCTGCGGTAGAGGATTCGAAAAGGCTGGTTGCAAATCGAAATGTTAAATTCGTTCATGAAAAAGGTGTTTCAGGGCTCATCGTGGACGCCGACAAGGGAAGAGTAACCCAAGTAATCACTAATCTCATAAATAATGCCGTGAAATTCACGAACAATGGAACAATATCTGTTAGAGCGGACCAAAACGGTGATGAAGTGTTGATTTCTGTCCGGGATACAGGAACGGGAATTGATCCAGAGATAATGCCACGATTATTCTCGAAATTCGCCAGTAGATCGCAGAGTGGCACGGGACTCGGCCTCTTTATCTCAAAGAGCATAGTAGAAGCGCATGGAGGCAGAATCTGGGGTTATAACAACAAGAACGGGCAAGGAGCTACGTTTTCATTTAGCCTGCCTCTGGTAGAAATTCAAGAAAAGAAATCTTCAATCGCCTGAAAATCACGCTCCTAATCTTCAGATCCAAATCCTTCAATAATACTTGAGAAAACCATGAAGTTCGCCGGAGAAATGATTCTAATCTTCTCGGCCACTTTGCTTGTTCCTAGACCTAGAGTTCAGATCAGTTGTAATGGTGAATCGACCGCAGGGCAGTCTTTCTTCCTGCAAGTTTGGAGAGCTTCTCTTCTGCTACTAATGTGGCTTCAAGAGTCATCAGCAATGAGCTTCAATTCAGCTTTCTTTCGCACTGTAAGACTCTTCAAGGGCTAAACTCTAATTTGTCTTCAGCATGTTTATACCTTATGCCAATTCCTTGTATTACGGCAAGGTCATCGGCCGATGCCATCTAGTATTTGGCCGACTGTAAGAGGTGTTGTACTTGTGTATCCGTACAATACGATCCCGTCCACTTTATCGCGTATTTGTTGTACAACTTTTTCGATTTCATCCAAAGCCATAGATGTACCCTGGCCTTCGTTCACGGAAACATAAATCTTAACTGAAGGATTCGCCAGCTTGATTGGCAAAGCATGAGTGCTGACATTGTCTATTATTGTCTGGCTAGCCCCAGAATTAGCTTGCATCTGCATATTCCAACTAGTAATTCTACTCCAGTCTAAACCATGAAATTCTGACGGGATGGTTGAGTTACTGTCATCATAAAGCTTCTTTTGCGGAGCGATCGAAAACTTTAAGCCCTGGTCGATGGCTTGTTGAGACGCAATGTTAGCATAATGTGCAGATTTGGGAGTCTGCAAACCAATGTACTCTCCCGACGGGGTACTTAGGCTATTATCGGGAGATTGGCCATTCTTGATTTCATTGTCATAGACTATGATCCAGTTTGGTGTGTGGTTTTTAGCCTCCTGAATTGTATCATTGATACTATCTTCACCCCTTAGTGTTACTGTGTAGAAGAGGTCTTGTCTATCCATTGGCGTATAATACGCCTCAAGAAATGTTTCGGTAAACGATGTCCCAAAATCAGGAGCTGCTAAGTTATGATCGTGGAAGGTAGACGTCAAATTCCCTATATCGTTACTATCCGGAATGAAGAATCCTATTGTAAGTGGTGATTTGCCATACATCACTTCATATGGCGAGCTTGATTCTCTCCAAAGCGCGCCAGGATAGGAAATTCCAGCAGTGAGACCATTCGTAGAATCAAATGTTGTACCGAATGGATTTATTGGTGCTTGCCAGCTACTTCCAACCTTTTTAGTTTCATAGATTTTGCCATTTGATATCGAGTAAATGTGCACACCATTTGGAGTTATGGGTATTACTTATGACGAAGTAGATAGGGCTGAGAATCCGCCGCCTTTCTTGTACGACCAGATTCGAGATTATCCGTTTTGGTTGATATGGGTTTACTCTATCGCACCGTTAATTCCATTCACAAGTGCTGTGCAATCCCTGCTCACTAACTTTCAAGGAGTATTGTACGCCTTTTTCGCACTGAATTTCATTTACTATTATCTTGCGTCTTGTGTTATTGGATTTATTTGGAGAATTATTTCTAAATCTGCTTAACTTTGGAAGGGGTCTGTGGTCTGAAACAAGAATCCATTGGCCCTATCTTCGATAATGTCCAGCGCCCTTCTTACATAGGCGTTTGTAATCAAGGATGGCATTTCCAGCTTCATGCCTTTTGGCAAGGAACCATTGAGATCCAGAAGCATCCCCAACCGTTTTTCGAGATTCCGTTCTCCTCTAATAGAAGAAATCTGGGCGAGTACCTCTTGTGGGGAATTCAATGCCACGCAATAAGCTCGAGTTGCTTAAAAGCATGTACGGATCTTGTTATGCGCTAATTCTGGAATATCTAGTATGCAACAAATTCATATAGGCTAGACTTTTCGCCCAAATCTCGTATATGCACCGAGGCGGCGTACCTCGTGACTACTCCCGCCTCTGACGGATGTGCCCTTAATGCCATTGATGGTACTCCCATACATTAGAGGATTAGCCTTCCTTTCTTATTTGTGCGTTTCCAGTGGAACGGTTTTGTTAACTAAGTGCCCTCTTAAGAAAGTCACTGCTCTATTGAAAAAGTGGCCCTCAAAATTGATTTAACTTGAGATGTCAGATCCCATTGTCTATAGCGTAAAATTACACACAGAACACTAAATGAGAACAAGAATCAACTAAGGCATTTGAAGAGGATACTAGCGGTAGATGATTCCCCAGTTATCTTGTCTCTCATAAAGGATATTTTGGCTGCACGTGATTACATTGTAGAAACGGCAAATGACGGCCAAGATGCCTTGGAAAAGTATGCCGAGTTCAAGCCGGATGTTGTCACTCTTGACTTAACGATGCCACTAATGGATGGTTACCAAATCTTGAGACGATTGAAAGCGATTGACAAGCACTGCACGGTCATTATGATCTCGGCCTCTGAACATACATCCGCATTACAGGATTGTCTTGAGATAGGAGCCGCAGGATTTCTATCAAAACCGTTCAAGCCCACGGAACTTGTTGACATTATTGAGAAGTCCTCAACAGGAGCAGGCAATCCAGACAAGAACATAGTTTCCCTATTTTCTCTTGTAGCTGATAAAATTCAAAACATCATGGCTGGCATGTATCCTTCTTCAGACACGTCGGTTACCTTGGAAGATGTTAGGGTACGTCACAATATTATCGATGACTCTCAGAGAAGGATGCTGGATGATTACGACGCGGGAGCGGATATTGATTCACCCACTCGATTATCCCCAAAAATGATGCTACCTTCAGATGACCAAGTATCATTCCTCACAGAGATTCATGGACAGGCTATGGGAATGATTATTGCCTTGCTTGGAAAATCAGATCTTTACTTACTTTTTGGTCATAAAGGCGGCAGTCGTGAATCCGTTAATGACAAAGCCAAAGAGTTCTTCAACATTCTTAACACAAAGGTCCTGTCTCAACTTTCTAATGCCACTCATCTGAAAATCGATACAAAGCCGACAATGTATATGGAAAAACCCAGCCACAAGGATCAATTCTGGAATTCTACGTCAAACCTTTGGGACCAAATAGTCAAGGCTTCTTATAAGTTGAATTTTGAAGGGCATACGATCCCGCTTGACATTCAGTTGTGGTATGACGGAGGACGAATATTTTCATGACATTCGATCGTTCAACTTCTGAGAAGCCGCCCCTCGGAGAGATGATACTTTGAATATTCGAACAACCCTAGTGGTTGTTTTCCTATTAATTTCTCTTTCGCCAGTTATTATCCTAGGGGTCATAAACTACGGTAATGCTGAACGCCAGATCACTAGCGAAACGGTCAGTAAGCTAAATTCTCTGGCAAATATCGAGGAGGATGCGACGAAAGTTGTCTTGCAAAATAGCCTTGAAAGGCTTGAATCATTCACCACAAGGCTTCAACTCAAAATAGAGCTGGATAAATTTAATACAAGTCAAGATACTAAATCGCAAGAATTCATTAATAATCTTATATTACAAGTAAAGTCGCAGATTCCAAGCATCAAGGACATATCTGTACTTAATACAGAAGGAACAGTTGTCGCTTCAACTGTCAAAGATGAAATAGGCACTGATCATGCCAATGACGAATTCTTCCTAAGAGGAACCAAATCAAATGATGTTTCAATCTTCTTTAAAGACACAAATAGTGTGGCAAGTTTGTATCTTGTCGGACCTCTTGTTCTGAATGGCAAGATTGTAGGAGTAGCGGCCATAACATCAGATCTCTCAAGCGTTTATTCAATAACAAGTGCATTTTCCAAGTCTAGTGCCACGGGAGAATCTTACCTTCTTTTGAGGGATCAAAATGGTGATGCACTGGTTCTAACGCCGCTGAGATTTGAGCCTGACAGTGTACTGAATACCAGAATCCCTAAGGAGGAACTGAACAGACCAGCAACTCAGGCGCTACTCGGAAATGAAATCACGATGACAGATGCAATAGACTACAGAGGCAGAACAGTGCTGGCTGTTACGAGATACATCGAAGGAGCGGACCTTGGACTTGTTGTGAAAATAGACAGGGAAGAAGCTACAGGTCCTCTCGAGAACCTGAAATACCTTACAATTGTTAGCACGGCATTAGGCGGAGTGGCAATCATTAGCACGTCACTGTACCTTGGCAAGTCCCTCTCACTCCCTGTTAGGCAGCTTAGAGATAAAGTCAAAGAAATATCAAAGGGTAATTTCGATGTAGTTGGCGCTCCGATAGTTAGCAAATGGGATGATGAGGTGGGAGAATTAGCCATTCATTTTGATGAAATGCGTAAGAACATGAAATCGATGAAGGAAAATTTGCAGCATCTAGTACAAGAGAAGACAAAGGAACTCCAGGCTGCCAATACTAGACTTGAGAGCACGAACATGAGTCTCCAATCACTGAATAAAGTATTAGAAGAGCAAAAAGAGCAATTGCACGAAGCTGATGCTATCAAAGAGGAATTCTCTGCTATGGTAACCCATGAGTTGAGGACTCCTCTCGTTCCTGTAATTGGCTATACAGAACTACTTCTTGATGGGACGCTTGGTTCGCTGACTGAAAAACAGAGGGAAACAGTTAAAGTAATCAACACCAGCGCTTCTTCACTGCTGCAGTTGATCTCTGACTTATTAGATGCAAGGAAGCTCGAACTTGGAAAAATGAAATTAGAAAAGCGCGAAGCATCTGCTAAAGAGCTTGTTGAACACTGCGTAAACGCCTTCAAACCTCTTGCGCAAGCAAAGGGAATACATTTGACAACGAAAGTGGAGCAAGAACAATTTAATGATAGGCTGATGATAATTTCTGATGCAAAAAGAATGAGGCAGGTCTTAGATAATCTCGTAAACAACGCGATAAAGTTTTCCCCTGCCAATGTGGGTAAAATCGAAGTCTCGGTGAAAAAAGAAGACATCAGAGGAGGCATGCTCTTTGCTGTCAAGGATAATGGAACTGGGATACCCAAAAACAAACAACATAATATCTTCCAAAAGTTCTATCAAGCAGATACGTCCACGACTAGAAATGCAGGGGGCACGGGACTAGGATTGGCAATTTCCAAAGGGATCATCGAGGCTCACGATGGGAGAATATGGTTTGAAAGTGAACCCGGAGTGGGATCAACATTTTTCTTTTCGATACCGGCAAGTTTAAACTCTAGCGTTGCCATTACAGGGTGAAGAATGCGTTCTCTGGATAGTGTTGCTGGGTGGAACACATCTTAGTTGTGGACGATAATCAGAATATACTCAATCTTGTCGAACTTATTCTGCAATCTTCAGGCTATGACTGCACTAAAGCAAATAGCGCAAGAAAGGCTATGGAGCTGTTATATGATAAAAACAGTAATTATGATTTGATCTTGATGGATCTGGCAATGCCAGAGATGTCAGGCATTGATGTTTTAAAGAAGCTGAAGCAGGATGGATTGTTAAATAAACTGCGCGTCGTATTCTTTACTGCATCTTCATTGACGGATGAGGAGAAGGAAGACCTTCGAAAGATTGG
>Ga0209237_1000156_pt1 | contig 34436 bp, 31 predicted proteins | sample GraSoi013_1_40cm_2_FD_185820 | JGI IMG/M metagenome (GOLD analysis project Ga0209237, IMG submission 185820) | Grasslands soil microbial communities from the Angelo Coastal Reserve, California, USA - Sample 10_02_2013_1_40cm (SPAdes) (version 2) | ecosystem: Environmental > Terrestrial > Soil >...
CCAAGTTCACGGTCTTCTTGTCCATGACGCCTCGGCGTTCCAGGGTGGCGCCCAGCACGCTGTCGACCTGACAGCCGAGGAAACCGATGGCCATCGGGATCAGCAGGTACCACGACGCTTCCGGCATGGTCGGGATGACCGTGAGGTTCCACACTCGAGAAAGATACGAAAGGACGAACCAGCCCGCGACGGACGTGTAGGCCGCCGCTCCGAACGCACACAGCTGGCCAAGCCGCGAGACGCCGCCGTCGGTGCCGGGTGGCACGGGTTCACCCGTCGTAATGAGGACCGTCTTCCGGGAGAGCACTCCAATCTCGCTCGCGAGGGTGTCCGCGCCAGCGACGGACAGGGCGGAGAGGAAGATGACGCCGCTGATGATCTTCGGGAAACCCGCGGGCATCGTGAGGGAGATCGCCGCGACCGCCATGGGGGCGAATCCGTTCGCGAGCACGTTCGTCGACTTCCGTTCGCCTCGGACCCCCTCCTGGACGCCCAACGCCTCCTTCAAGGCGAACCGGTAGCGGGTCGCGAGGAAGCTCGAGAGAAGGAAGAACAGCAGGAGGAACAGCCACGTCACGTCGCCGAAGATCCCGATGACCATGCCGACGACGAACGCCGCCAGGCTGCCGTCCCACGTCAGCACGTCGCGCCAGTACGCGAGCGCGCTCAGGGCCCCCGTCAGGACCGTGCTGACGAGGACCGAGGACACGAAATCCAAGGGCATTGGCCGGGGAAATCGAGGTCCGGTTATAGCTTTTCCGACGCGGTTCTCGGACCGTGCCTACCAGGAGTCGAGGGAGCGTTGTTTCTGCTCCGCCCGAGCGCTTCCGAACTTCCCGAGCGCCGCGTTGATTCGATCCGGCGAGAAGTCGTGTTCGTCGCAGAGCATGTGGCGCACCCCGTCGGCATCCGGATCGCGGAATCTCAGTTCGACGTTCGGAAGGACGTTCGGCTTCAGGAAGATCTCGCGGACCTCGTCCTTCGATTCAATATCGACGTGGAGTTCCTCGAGGGCCGGCTCGAGGGACCCGTGTTTCTTGATGAGCGCAAGGGCCTTCTTCGGCCCAATCCCCTTGACGCCTTCGTTGAAGTCCGTGCCGATCAACAGGCCCATGTCGACGAGCTGCTCGCGCGTGATGCCGAGGTTCGTCAACGTGGCCTCCAGCGAGATTTCTTCCGGTTGGACGTCGACGTAGACCTCTTTTCGTGGCAGCTTCCGGCGGCCAGTGATCGCGAGGTTCTTCACGAGCCGCGGCGAACCGAACAGTAGAGAGTCAAAGTCTTGGGAGGCGGCGGCGTACGCCACACCTGTTTGGGCCATCGCGCTCGCTTGCGCCTCCCCTTCCGCGGGCGCTTGGATCCAGGGAATGCCGAGCAGGTCCACGAGCCGCTTCGACTGGTCGACCATCTCGCCGGTGAGCCGCGACGTTTGCATCGCCTTCGTGCGCGCCGTGGCGAGATCTCCGATCTCGATGGCCTCCCGCCATTCCCGCTCCGCGCGGCGTTTGATTTCTCCGCGGGCCACAATTGTACGCGCCTTGAGCCGCGGCGGTTCTCCGTCGAAGACGAACGCGGGCTTGATTCCGGCGGCAACGAAATTCGAAGTGCGATAGATGATCCCGGACAGATGCGACGTCACGCGGCCCTCGTGGTCCATCAGGGGCGTCCCGTCCGGCTGGCGGATGATGGCGAGGAATTGATACAACGTGTTGAACGCGTCGATCGCGAGGACTTTGCCCGAGAAAAACTCCAGCGTCCGAGGTTCGGACGTGACGATGTCCGCGAGGTTGATGCCCATCCGGTCGGCAGAGGGCGGGCGATTCTAAAGCGTTTGCTTGGAGGGAACCTACGTCACGGGAGGCACCCTCTTCACGGAATGCCGGACGCCGGAGTTCCCGGGTCCATTTGGCGGCCCAGGACCGAGCCGAGGGCTCCAGGCAAAGGGGAAGGACTTCCCTTCGCGAGTGGCGTTTCACTGCGTTTGACACATATCGTTTTCTTTTGAACACAACCGAACCGTCGACTTATCATGGGATTGGTTCGCTCGCCCGCCGCATGTCGCGGATGGGAAGAACCTCGGCGACGGCACTCTTCGTCCTGGCGATTGCGACCTTGGCGGCGCTCCCTCATGTGTCGGCCTCGGTCACCGTGCGTGACGTAGGGACGCTCCCCGGCTACACGCTGAGCGAGGGATTTGGCATCAACGCGGCGGGGCAGATCGTGGGCACGAGCGGCGACGGCGAAGCCCAGTCCCGGCCCTTCTTGTGGGACGACGGGGTCATGACGAACCTCGGGACGCTTGGCGGCAGCCGCGGCACGGCGCATGGGATCAGCGACACGGGCCTCGTCGTCGGGGAGAGCGAGGATCCCTCCCACGTGATGCATGCGTTCCTCTGGGAGAACGGAGTCATGACGGACCTCGGCCCGGGCGTCGCGTTCGCGGTCAACGATCACGGACAAGCGGTGGGCTGCGGATTCCCGACCTCTGCCTCGCCACCCTGTCATGCGACGCTCTGGCAAGGCGGGCGGATGGAAGACCTCGGTACACTCGCCGGCCATTCCGGCTCCGCCTACGGCATCAACGACGCCGGCCAGGTCGTGGGCAGCAGTCTCGCGTCGGACGGCTTCATGCACGCGTTCCTCTGGCAGGCCGGGACGATGGCCGATCTCGGAGGCCTGCCTGGCTACCAGTTCAGCGTCGCCTGGGACATCAACGACGCCGGCCAGGTCGTCGGCAGCAGCACCGGCGCCGACGGCATCACGCACGCCGTACTCTGGCAGGACGGCGGTGTCCGGGACCTTGGGAACCTGGGCGGTAGGGCCACGACGGCGTTCGGCATCAACGATGCAGGGCAGGTCGTTGGGATCAGCATCTCCACCGAGGATCGGATTCACGGGTTCCTGTGGCAGGATGGCGTGATGACCGCGCTCCCGACCCCAGGTAGCGGCAGCGCGGCGGCCTTCGACATCAACGATGCCGGTCAAGCGGTCGGTGGCCGATACCTCTACACGCCCGCCGCGACGACCGCCGCAGCGTCGCCCGGAGTTCCGTTCTTCATCGCCGCCGTCGGGCTGGCCGGGGCGACCTTCGTCTTCTATCACGCGCGCCGGAAATTCCGACCGCGCAAGAGTCCGAACCGGAGGTGAAGGTCGAACCGAATCCGTTTCAGATCCGGCCGGGCGACGCCCAGGATGCGCCCCCGAGCGGGCCTGGACGACTTCCGTGTTCTCGTGCGAGTCTTCCTTAAGGTCGATGTGTCGGGACTACATCTCGGCGGCCCGGATCCCGAGGAGGAACGTCTCGTCTCCGAGGCCCGCCTCGATGACGTACGCGTTCGCGTCCGGCTCCGTCACGAACTGCAGGTCGAGGGCGTTCGAATCGCGCAAGATCATGTCCTTCCAGGGTTGCAGCATCGCGCGGAAGGGCTTTCCGGCGACGAGCTCGATTTCGACAATCCGGTCGTCGGCGAGACGCATGTCCTTCCGGGCCTCGCGGACCAGGTTCGCGATTTCCTTCGCGTACCCCTCCGCGATCAGTTCCTTCGACATGCGCGTATCGAGGTAGACCACGCCGCCCTCGAACGGTTCCTCGACGACGTAATCCGGGATCGATTCCACGAACGACACCATCGACGGATCGATCCGGACTTTCTGACCTTCGATTCCGACCGAGTACTCGCCGCGGTCGATGCCCGCCTTGATCTTCCACGCATCCTGCGAGCGCAGCAGGATCTCGATCTTCCGCGCCCAGAGCTTGTATGCCGCGCCGACCGAGTCCATGTGGACCTGGACATCGATCTTCATGCCGCGCCACATGTCGTTCGGCGCGACGAGGTCGAGCTCCTTCGCCCCGATCTGGCCGACGATGACCTTGCGGAAGGCGCTCACGGCATCGTAGCCGATCTGTTCCGCGGTCTTGACCGCAATGCGTGAGACCGGCCAGTATCGTTCGAGCCCCGCGCGATGCTTCGCCTGGAAAGCCGCCTCGAGCGTCAGCCGCAGGAATTCGACGTACGCGTTCACCTGCTCGTCCGAGATCTGGAGGGTGCCCGCCTCCTTCGACGCGATGATCGTCTGGCGGATCTGGCGGGAAATCTCCTCGGTGGGGCCCACGGTGGCATCCGAGATCTGTCGGAGGACGACCATGCCCTGTCCGTAGCCTTCGCGCTCGATCGTGGTCCGAGCCCACGCCAGGAAATCCGTCGGTCCTTCTCCCACAAGCAGTCCCCGCTCCATGAGCATCGGGATCTTGCTGACCGGGCTGTCTTCGAGCGGGCCGAGGGACACGCCTTCGACGTCCGTCGCGAAGAGGATCTTCCGCACGGCGTCGCGGATGCCGGGTAGCTCCGCGGGGTCGCCGCTCCACTCCTCGAGCCGCGGTCCGTACGCGTCGTGGATGTCTTTGAGGACCTGCATGACGTAGAGCGGCAGGATCGCGGGTTCCTTCCCGCGCAACGTGACGGCGAGGAAGGCCTGGGGACCGCGGGCGGCGAGGACGGTCGTGCCGCCGAACGAGGCCGTCTGGATGCTCTTCCCACCGTTCGGGAACGCCCGGTTCACGAACTCCTTGACCTTCGCCTCGAGAGCCGCCGCGCGCGACGCCTCCTCCGGGGGCACGTACGTCCTAGTCTCATGGCACACGAGGGCGCCCGTCGAATGGAACAGGAGGCCATCATCGATCAGATAACCGGTCTCCGGTTCGACGCGGACGACCGCCGTGTCAGTCGTCTGATGCTTGCCCTCGTCAAGAGGCCTCGTGTAGTGGACCTCGAAATCGAAGTCCATCGTCCCGGCTTCCTTCGGCTTGAGGCCGAACTCGAGGGAGACCTTCTGGTTCGGCTCGATCTTCTCGACCGTCCGGAGTCCGACGACCTCCACGGGTCCGGTGACGATGGGCGTGACGTGCTCGGCCGGCCAGTTCCCCTTGTTCGTGATGTTCATCTCGAAGCGGTTCCAGCGGTTCGCCTGTAACCCGGCGTTCGTCGTCTCGAGGAACAGTCGCGGATAACGGTCCTTCAGCAGTCCCTCGACCCTCGCCTTCGCGGTCACCTCGGCTCGCTCGATGAGGGACTCGGCCCCTTTCAGGTCCTCGAGGCGCATCGCCTCTTCCGCCTTCTGTAGGAGCGCCTCGACGTCGGAGAGGTCCGCGTGGACGGAGTTTGCGGCCGCCACCGTGTTCCGGATCCGTTCCATGTCGGCGCGCGCCCGGTCCAGGACGGTCCGCCGGCGCTGGCGGGAGAGGGATTCTTTCGCGCGCCGCAGGTACTCGTCCATCTGTCGCGGGTTCTTCTTCTGGATTGCGCCCTCGATCTTGGTGAGGTACGACTCCGCCTCCCGGACATCCAGGTTCTGGCTCTTCGCGATCGAGATATCGTTGATCAGGGACGCGAGCTCGACTTCGACCTTCTTCGCGGCGATCTCGCCCTTCTGCCGTTCGAGGGATTCGTGGAGGCCTTGCTGGATCTCCCGGACGCGCTCGTACTTGCCTTCGCCGTACGCTTCTTCCGCCTCCCTCAGGAGGAGCTCCGCTTGGCTGGTGTCCGCGCCGATCGACTTCATCTCGCTGACCGTGTCGCGGGCCGCCGTCAGGATCTCGCCCATCCGGTCCCTCAGCTGGGTCTTGACCAGATCGGCTTGGGTCTTCGCTTGCTCGATGAACTGCCATGCGAGCTGGATGTCCGTCTCCAGGGTGGACTGCGCCTTCGCGAGGAGTTCGTTCGCCTCGGTCGCCTGGGCCGTGCCGAGCGCGTCGATCGCCATGGCCGTCAAGGTCACGGGGCTCTCCCGGAACGCACCCAGGTTGGCGTTCGGGTCCTTCGCGACGAGGACGAGCTTCTTGATCATCTCGTCGATGCCTTCGAGCTGGTGCAGGAGGCCCGTCCACTTCTCGAGGACGTTCCCGTATCGGTCCTCGACCTCTTTCAGGACCTGGAGCATGTACAGCGGGAGCAACTTCGGCTCCTGGCCGACGACGACCGTGGCGAGGAACGTGTGGGGCGAGCGCTCGATCAGGATCTTGGAGTCCCCGAAGTCGAGGCGTTTCATGCCGACGCGCGTGCGCGTCTTGAACGAGTCTTTCACGAAGTCTTGGACGACCGTGAGCATGCCGGAGAAGATGTCCTCGTCGATCTCCTCGCGGAACTTGCGGCTATAGTGCGAGATGAGCCGTCCGTCGGAATGGATCAGGAAGACGTCCTCGACCAGGTAGGTCGACTCCGGTTCGACCTTGATCTCCTTCGTGTCGCGGACTTCGTACCGGTTCTCGTCGAAGAGCCGCTTGTAGGTGATCCCGACCGCCACGGGGACCGAGCCCGTGCCTTTCGGCCGGACGCCGATCCGGACCGGGACGACCTCGCCCACGCCGATCTCCGCAATCGGAGCGACGCCCTTCGCCTCGAGGTCGCCTGAGAACTCGATCTGCACGTTGCGCGCCGGCAACTTCCCGCGGTTCTCGATCTCGACGACGTACTGGTTCCACTCCCCGGCCTGCAGCCCGGCCGAGGGAAGGCGCAGCGCCAGGTTCGGGTACTTGTTCTTGATGAAATTCTGGATCTGGATGCCGACCGAGACCTCGGCCTGTTTGATCAGGATGTCCGCCATCGCGATGTCGCCCGCGCGGAGCGCCGCTTCCGCCTGCTCGAGTGAGCCCGCCGCATCGCCCAGCTCTGCCCCGAGGCGTTTCGCGTTCGCCATCATCGTCGAGACGGCGTGGACCCGGGTCTCATACTTCTCGAGGAAGTGGGACTTGCGCGACTCCTCCAGGGATGCGCGGGCATCGGTGAGTCCGCGCTCGAAGCCGTCGACGTTGCCGTCCTCGATCGCCTTCTGGGCTCCCTCCAAGTGGGTCCGCGCGGCCTCCGCCGGGACTCCGAGGCGCTCCGACTGCGTGACGAGCTCCCGGAGGCTCTGGATCTCGTTCATCGACCTCTTGACGATTTGATGCCGTTTCGCATCCAAGAGTCGCTCCTGCAAGTCGCCCTTGAGCCGGTACACTTCCTCGAGATCGTCCGCAGCGGCCGCATCCTCGGCGTGCGCGCGGTATTCGTCGAGTTCCTCCTCCTGGAGGCCGAGGGACACGCCTTCCTCGATCATCGGCGAGAACGAGCCCACGATGGACCCCAGATGCGTCCTCCGAGCCAAGTCGACTTCTTCGGAGATCCGCTTCGCGTATCCGCCGACCTCGTGCAGTTCTCCGGCGTCGATCATCGCCTCCGCCCGCGCGAGGATTTCCGAGGCCATCCGGACGTCCGCGCCGAATTTTGCGTGGGCCTCGACCCTCGCCCGGAGCTCCGTCAAGCTGTCCCGTGCGACCCGCGTTTCCTTGTTGCGCCGGGTCTCGTCGAGGATGTCTTCGATGACCTTCTTGTACTCGATCGCTTCCACGAAGCGTCCGTCGTTGATCGCCTCGCGCGCGTTCAGCAACACGACCTCCGCACGGCCCGGATCGAGGCCGGTGGAGCGCACGTCGGCGACCTCGCGTTCGACGTACGACACGAGGTCCTTCGCGGCCGCCTCCAGTCCGTCGTTCAAGCGGGCGGCCATCTCCTTCGTTTCCGTGAGCTCCCGGGAGATGTCCTCGAAGCGTCCCTCTTCGAAGGCGGCCTCCGCCCGGTCGAGCGCCGATTCCGCGCCGACGATCGAGATGTCCGCGCGCGCGAGATCCGAAATCGTCTTGCGGATCGTCGCGAGCTCGGCCCGCGCGGCCTCCTGCGCTCTCCGACGGGCCTCCGCCTCTCGACCTTTCAGGTCCCGGAGCCCTTCCGCGACCTCCTTCTCGGCGGCCCGCGCATGCTCGAGCGCATCTGCGTACTCCCCTCGCTCGAACGCACCTTCCGCCGTGTCGAGGAGGGCGACGGCTTTCTCGACCTCGAGCCCGGCGTCCCGCCCTTCGTGAATCTTGCGTTCCGCGCGGCCGATTAAGTTTCTCGAGGCGGCGACGAGCTCGTCCATCAGTTCCTTCGCGGGCGCGTCGAGGTCGGTTAGGATCGCATCGACGTCGTCGAAGTTCTGCTCCTCGAGGGCGCGCTCTGCTGCTTTCAGACTCTCCTCGGCGCCCGTGATGTCGATGTCCGCCTTTCGCAAGTCCATGATGAGCTTCTTGACCGTGATGAATTTCGTCGCGGCGCTCCGCGCCTTCTCCAAGCCGCGCCGCTGTGCCTCCTGATGTCGGGTCTGCCGTCTCTCCGAGAGAAGCCGATCGATCTCGCCCGTCGCCTGAACGACCTCGGCCGGTTGACTGGCTTGAACCGCGGCTTGTGCTCGCTCGAGGAGGCCCGCGAACTCCGGCGCCTCGACGCCTTCGCGGTTGGCCTGATCGACCGCCTTCCGAGCTCGCTCAAGGGCGACCTTCGCCTGGCTGTTCAACGTGACCTTGACACCTTTCACGATCCCCTCCGCCGACGCGACGAATCGTTCCGCCTCATCGAGGGACCCTCGGTGAATCGCTTGCTCTGCCGCCGCGAGCGTCTCGAGTGCATGCGCCAGATCGACGTTGTGCGCGAGGAGGTCTTGGACCTCGGCCCGCACGGACTCCATCCGGCGGTGGATTTCCTCCGTCCGTTCGAGCTTCGACCGCGTCGCGTCGGCATCGAATTTTCGTTTCGAGTCCGCGGCGGCATGCGCGAATTCTTCGACCTCGGAAATGCAGGCTTTGCCGGCGTAGATCGTGTCGCCGTAGCGGGCCTCGGAGTACGACGTCTCGGCGTCTCGCAACATCTGGGCCGCTGCGTCGACTTGGATGCCATCCGCCTTCGCCCGGGCGACCTCGCCCCGGGCCTGCCCGAGCACCTCGGCGGCGGAGCTACGCATGAGCTCTCGCGTCGCGAAGATGTCGTGTTCGACGTTATCGAGGAGAGCGTCCGCATGGAAGAACCGGCGTTCCTGGATGCCGATGGCGGCGTCCGCGAGCTTCCCCTCCAGCCCGACCGTGTCGTTCTGTCCACCTTGTCGGAGCGCGACGATGTCGTCGCGCGCCTGGAGCACGCGCATGTTTAGCTTCGACTCCGTCTCGGCGTCGGCATCGGCCATGCGCTTGTCGATTAGGGCCTGCATGTCGAGCTTCTTGCCGAGGGAGACCGCGTCGTCGACGTCTTTCAGGAGCTGCCGAGCGAGCGCGGGATCGAGGCCCCGGGACGCGTTGAGCAAGATGATTTGCAGGGATTGCTCCATGATTGCGCGGAAATGGGAGTCCCGCGCGCTTTCGGCGGCGTGACGGGCCCGGCCGACGAGGCGCCTCGCCGCTTGGAGGTCTTTCGCCTCGACCGCTTTCGTGAGATCGACGAGGATCTGCTCGAAGTCCGCGGCGTCGGCCCCCAGATCCCTCAAATCTTCCGCGTCGACTTGGAGGCTCGCGAACGCGTCCCGGACCGTCTGGAGGAGGGACGCCTCCCGCACCGCGTCGTGGGCGTCCTTCGCCAGCGCCCGGACCTTGCCGTACTCTTTCGCCGCGAGCGCCTTGCCGGCGTCGTCGAGGATCGCCTCGGCGCGGCTCACGTCGACCCCCTTCCGGCGCTCCCGCGCGGCTTCGCGGGCGGACTCCCGCAGGCCCACGTCGGCGACCGCATACCGTCGCGCCTCCTGCAAGCTGCCGCGGGCCCTCTGGGCCAGGAGGGGGATGTCGGCGTACACGCCCCGTCGGAGCGCGTCCCGCGCCTGGGTCAGGGCCTTGCGGGCCTCGGCGATGTTCACGCCGTCCCGACGAGCGGCCTCGACGTCCGCCGCGGCGCGGTCCAAGATTGTCTCCGCGCGCGCGTACTTGCGCTGCGCGTCCGCCTTCTCGATCGCCTTCGAGGCGAGCGGTCGGATTCGATGGTACTCCCGCAGGGCGAGCGCGTTCCGGGCTTCGGCGAGGTGGTCCTCCGCGTCCTCGACGTTCCCGCCGCGCTCTTTCGCGTATTGCACGCGGGCTTGGGCTTTTTCGACGATTCCCTGGAGGACCCGCTCCCGTCGCTGGTCGAGCGTTCGGATGGAGATTCGCCGAAGCAGGCGTTCCGCCGCGACGAAGTCGCTCCGGCCCGCGAGGGCCCGGGCCTGCTCGATATTCCGCTGGAACGCCAACGTTTCAATGCCGGCCTTCTTCGCCCCTTCGAGGACCGCGTCCGCATAGGCGAGCGCATCCACGACCCGCGCCTTTCGCCTCGCGATCTCGAGGACCCTCCGAGAGGCACGTGCAAGATCCAAAGCCCGTCCGAGGTCGCCGGCGGCCTCGGTCTGCTCCGCCCGCTCGAGGAGGTTCCGCGCGAACGACGGGTCGGCCGGATCGCGGCTCGAGGCCGCGAGGTCCTTCCGCGCCGCCGCGATCGCCCGCTTCGTGATGTCGGAGGCCGCCCGGGCGGTCAGGCCGCGGTCGAACGGCTGCCCGCAGATGTCGCAGGCGGACCGACCGTCCGGTACGTCCGACTCGCATAGGGGGCAGCGGGCCATGTGGCTCCAACCGAGGGGTCGCCCTCCGCACCCGGAGGGAATGACACCGTTGGATGTCGGGTCAGCCAGTATAAATGAAGCGTCCTCGATATCTCACCTGATAACCGTATGGCTTGGAGCGGTTCCGCGCCCGTTCCCGAAAAGCTTCAGTAGCCGCGCGGTGTTCGGAACGACGTCGGGCGGTCCCGCGAAGGGCGCATTCGGAGGTATCTCGGTTTGGCGGCGCGGCGCGGTCGGTCGCTCGTCGGCATGGCGGTCGTCGATGGGGACGGGGTCGAGGTCGGCTACGTCTCCGGGGAAGAGGCGAACACCCTCGTCCTCGGGGAAGGCTCGGGAGGCCGGATGCGCCTCGGCCGTCGGTATGTGAGCGGGGTCGTGGACCGCGTGACCCTGCGCGGCCCCGTGGCGGAGATCTTCGCGGGCCTGAACGTGGTGGATTCGGACGGGGAGTTCGTGGGCATCGTGCGCGACACGAACGAGGCCGACGACGTCCTCGATTCGTTCATCGTCGAGGATGAGTCCGGGGAGATGGTGAACGTCCTCCTCGAGGACGTGCGGTCGATCGACGAGTGGGTCGAGCTGTCCGTCGCGGGCGACTCCCTCTACGAAAAGAGCTAGGCCTCGTCCTCCGACGTCGGCGTGAGCAGGATGCCGGTCCCGAGCCACACGAGCAACCCAATCGTGACCAGGATGCCTCCGTAGCTCGTGATGAGGTTGACCGCCAGGAGCGCCACGGGCAGCAGCGTTCCGAGCACGAATCCGAGACGGACCATCGCAAGCGCCTCGATGCCCTCTTGCTCCTAAAGGTTTGCGAGCCTCGGATCGGCTGCGGAGCGAATTGTGTACTAGACGCGCTTCGAACCCGCGCGCCCCTTCTCCGCTGCGCGGCGGATGGCGATCAGGTTCTCGCGGATCCGGTCCGGGAAGATACCGCTCCCGGAGACCAAGATGTCGGCGCCCGCCTCGGCGACGATCGGGGCCGTGTCGACCTTGATGCCGCCATCCACTTGGATCTCGGTCGCTAAGCCTTCCTTGTCGATGTACCGTCGCGCCTCGCGGATCTTCGGGACAACGTCCGCTCGGAAGGCTTGACCGGAGAATCCGGGGTGGACCGTCATGATGAGGACCATGTCTGCGTCCGCGAGGTAGGGGACCGCTTTCTCAAACGGCGTCGCGGGATTGAGGACGACCCCCGGACGGATCCCGGCATCGCGGATCGTCCGAATGGTCGCGCGGATATCATGGTCGCTCTCGACGTGAACCGTGAGATCGTCCACTCCGGCCTCGGCGAACGGCTTCACGAATTCTTGCGGATGCGTCACCATTAGGTGGGCGTCGAGCGGAACCTGGGTCAGCGGCCGAATCGACTTCACGATGGCCGGACCCATCGTCAGGTTGGGCACAAAATGGCCGTCCATCACGTCGATGTGGAGCATGTCCGCGCCGGCTTCGGCGGCTTCGCGCACCTGGTCTCCCAAGCGGTCGAACCTTGCGGACAAGATCGACGGAGCAATCTTGATGGCCATCGGGCTGCGCAATGAACGCGCGTGGAATAAGACTTCCCTCCCCCAAGGCGTTCGCCGCAGGGAAGGAACGCGTTACAGTGCGCGCCTAGGCTCGATGGAACGACGCGAGTTCGGCGACGATCTTCATTCCGCCAATGAAGGAGACCGCCTTCACGACGTTTCCGACATCGCCACTGAACCATGCTTCCGCCGCGAGACGAGGCTGCCCGCACTCATCGCCTCCGAGGCCCACGACCGGTCCTTCGCGATCGTCCGTCGCGAGGCGGTCGATCGTCGGGAGGGCCACGCGGACCGGGATCGACGAGAACGTCCCCGCGGGCGTCGTCACGTTCTCCAACTCACCCGAGTGGAGCATCAGCCGGATCGGCACCGTCACGTTGAAACTGTGCCAGAACCCGAAGGAATCGTTCGGTGCGTCGAAGCGCCACGCGATCATCGCATGGATCGTCGCGTTGCTCGACACGTTCCAGGTCTCGTTCTCCTCGATCGGGAAGGCCCAGATGTCAAGGGCGGGCTGGTACGTTGTCTGGACGGTCGCACTGTACGAGACATTGAACCAACCGCGGGCGGTCCAAAGCGCGCTCTTCAACTGGACGGTGCGGACCTCCTTCAGCTCCGCGAGATCGGAGGCGCGATACACGGCATACCCGTCGACCGTCGCGTTCTCCATCACCGGCCGAAACAGCAGTAGCGTCGAGGAATTCGTCTCGTTCCCATCTCGGACCGGGTCGAAAACGCTCCCGAGGTGGAACGAGCCATGGACGGTCACATTGTACTCCGAGCCGCTGGCGGACGCGACCGTGCGGGTCAACGTTCCCGTGAGGGACGGGCTTCCCCACGTCGGCCCGGCGATGAAGACGTCGGGCGGGGTCGAGTTGACGTTGTACGTCCACGAATCTCCGACGTGCCACGTCGGAACGCCGACCGACGAGGCCTGCGGCGTGTTCGTGCCCGATGGCGCGCCTAGCTTCGCGAGGTTCGCGGGGCCGAACGCAACTGCAGCAACCGCGATGCCCGCCAAGGCGATCGTAATCGCAACCAAGCCGAGGGGTCTGATTCGCATCCCGTTCCTCCTGATGCGGAGCCGGCGAAGAACGCGTGAAGTATATGGGCGTTGTTAGACAGATGTAGAACCCGCGTCCGTCATTGAAACATGTTCAGGAATGATAATGTCCGCGACGGACCGGGGATCTCCGAAAGGACGCCTGCACGGACGGATTGGCTCGCACCTCTCGGTCTTCTATGGTTACAGCCATATTATAGTCGCGGTTCAAATAGAGCTCACGTCGATTGACGAGGGTTCGAGCAAGAGTTCATCACATCCACGGGCCTTTCGCCTGGGATGGCGTCGGCCGCACCGCGAGCCATCCGCCGGTCTGGCGGGATGAATCGATGGACCCTGGAACCGCTATTCAGCGTGGTTTACATCTTGCTTCTCGCCACCGGAGTCCTTGCCGTAACGCTCGCGGCGGCCGGGTTGGACGTTGCGCTCGTGGTGGTTACGATGATCTTGTTATGGGCTGCGGTCGTGATGGTGTGGTCCCACCGAAGCGCCGCGAAAGACTCGCGTTGAGCCGGCGACAAAGCCCTTAAGAACCGCCCGTCATGTCCCGGCCGACTCCGGGCGGGAGTGGGGGCGGGCAGGTCATGGTCGATGTCTCCGAAGAGCTCATCGCGAGCCTGAAGCAGAAGGCCGTCACCCTGCGGAAGCATATCATCCGGATGACGCACAATGCACAGAGCGGCCATCCGGGCGGCTCCATGTCCGCGGCCGACATCGTCACGGCGCTCTACTTCCACGTGCTCCGCGTCGATCCGAAGAATCCGACCTGGCCGGACCGCGACCGATTCGTCCTCAGCAAAGGCCACGCGTGTCCGGTCTGGTACGCGGCCCTGGCGGAACGCGGCTTCTTCCCGGTCGAGGAGCTGCTGACGTTCCGAAAACTGAACAGCCGCCTCCAAGGCCATCCGGAGCTCGGGACCACTCCCGGCGTCGAGAACGCCGCGGGCGCGGAAGGCCAGGGCTTGTCGTTCTCGGTCGGGCTCGCGCTCGCGGCGCGGATGGATCACAAGCCGTGGCGGGTCTACTGCATCCTGGGGGACGGCGAGCAAGACGTCGGCCAGACGTGGGAGGCCGCGATGGCCTCCTCGAAGTACGGCCTCGACAACCTGACCGCATTCATCGACCGGAACGGAATCCAGCAGGAGGGGCGCACGGAGGACATCATGCCGCTCGAGCCGCTCGCGGAGAAGTGGGAGGCGTTCAACTGGCACGTCCTGACAATCGACGGGCACGACTTCCGCCAGATCCTCGCGGCAATCGAAGAGGCCCACCGGACAAAAGGCCGACCGACCGCCGTGATCTCCCGGACCGTGAAAGGCAAAGGCGTCTCCTTCATGGAGAACAAGATCAAGTATCACGGTGCCGCAACGAGCGACGACGAGCTGAAGCTCGCCCTCGCGGAGCTCGAAGCCCAGGAGGCGGCGATTTGACCGCGGGCCCATGGAAGATGGAGAGCCAGCGGTCGTACTTCGGCAAGGCGCTGATCGAGCTCGGGCGCCGGAACCCGAATGTGGTCGTCGTCGGCACGGATACCACGGAGTCCATCAAGACAATCGACTTCGGCAAGTCGTTCCCGGACCGTTTCTTCCAGCTCGGGATCGCGGAGCCGAACATGATCAGCGTCGCGGCGGGCCTGGCCGCGGCGGGGAAGATCGCGTTCGCGGCCACGTACAGCGTGTTCGGGAGCGCGCACACGTACAACGTGATCCGCCAGAACGTCGCGTACACGAACCTGAACGTGAAGATCTTCTGCTCCCACGCCGGACTGACCGTCGGACCGGACGGGGCGACGCATCAGATGAACGAAGATATTGCGCTCATGCGCGGCATCCCGCGAATGACGGTCCTGGTCCCCGCGGACGGCCCCGAGACGGCGAAGTGCGTCGATGCGGCCGCCGCGATGAAGGGACCCGTCTACTGCCGGTTCTCCCGGACGAATGTGCCGACGATCACCTCGCCGGAGGACGACTTCGCGATCGGCCGGGCGCGCGTCATGCGGGACGGATCCGACGTCACGCTGATCGGTTGCGGACTCATGGTGGCCCGCTGTCTCGAGGCCGCAGACTCACTCAAGCGCGCCGGGATCAAGGCCCGCGTGATCAACCTCTCGACCGTCAAGCCCCTCGACACCGCGACGATCGATCGCGCGGCCCGCGAGACGGGCGGGATTGTGACGGCGGAGGAGCACACGGTCGTCCATGGGATCGGCGCGGCGGTCGCCTCCGCGATCGCGGCGAATCATCCCGCGCCGATCGCCATGGTCGGGGTCCAAGATGTGTTCGGAGAGAGTGGAGAGGCGGAAGAGCTTCTGCGGAAGTACGGTCTGACCGCGGAGATGATCGTCGATGGCGCCCACGACGTGATGAAGCGCCGCGACCGGAAGTGATGAGTCCGGGGGATTTCGACTTCCCCGTCCCGATTAGGCGGCCCCCTTGACAGGACCCTTTTCGTTGTACCGTTGGACCGTCACAAATCCCGCGACGTTCTCGTGGGCCATGTCCCAACCCGGGGCGTCGTCGCGGAGCCACCACCGACGTATGTTCGTCACGGTCGATTTCTTCATGTTAATCCCGCCGGGCAAGAGGATGTAACCTTCGAACGGGGCGCCAGTCACGGGATTCCGAATGTGCTCGCTATCGACCGCTCCGACCCCGTCGACCGCGAACGAGCTGTCGACGCCCTTGTACTTGAAGTTGATTTTCGCAGTTTTCGCCGGGAACGATTTCGTTAACGTCGACGGGAAGATCGCGAAGACGCCTCCGCCCTCCTTGCCTCCTGTGATTTTCTCGACCGCCTCACGCTGGTCCGGCTTCGCCTTCGCGTCGACATAGACCCGGCCGGTCCCGCCTCCCATGTGGATCGCTTTCGGCCACCAGAGGCCCCACGCGAACGTCACGCCGTCGAGTTTCGTTGAGCCGAACGTCCCTTTTCGGATGTGCCACGAGATGAGCGCTTCGCAGTTTCCCGTCGTAGGAAGCGCGTCGAAATTGCACGGGCATCCCCACGCGCAGTTGCAGCTCTGAATGTACTCCGCCTCAAAGTTCCATTTCGTCGGCATCGACTGAACCCACCTCGCCCAGGTTTCGTATCGGCTCTCGGCTACTTAAACGGAGCACCGAAGGCCCTCCGGTCGCACTGGTTCCGCACGTTCATATCGTAACGTCCCCTACCGATTGCGGCATGGTCGAAACGGTCCCGGCCGAGCCCGCTTGGCTGCTGCGGCATCTCACCGTCCCCGTTGCCGCGGCGGTCGCCCTTGCCGTCGGGGCCACCTGGTACGCCACGTGGACCTCCGCGGACGTCCTGATGGCGCTCACGCCGCCCTCCCTGTTGCGGTCGACGGACTTCGTCCTCTTCTTCGCGCTCCTCGTCGTCATGATGGTCGCGATGATGTTGCCCTCGGCCCTGCCGATGATCCTCGCGTTCCGCGGGATGACGCGCCTCGAAGCGGGTCGACCGACGAGGCCCGTCGACGACGCCGCGACGGCGCTCTTCATCGCGCCCTATTTCCTCGTCTGGGGCGCGTTTGGGGTGGCCGCGCTCTTGGCGTTGATGGCGTCCGGCCTCCTGGGCGCAATCACGGGCCCGTTCGTGTTCGCCTCCGCGGTGACCCTTGTAGCCGCGGGCGTCTGGCAAGTCACACGGACGAAAGAAGTCTGCTTGACGCACTGCACGTCGCCGATGTCCTTCGTCATGCACCACTGGCGGTCCGGCCGGATCGGCGCGATCCGCATGGGCTTCCGACACTCCCTATACTGCATCGGGTGCTGCTGGCTCTTCATGCTCGTCCTCTTCGTCTCGGGATCGATGAGCCTCCTCTGGATGGGCGGCCTCTCGGTCGTGATCTTCGCAGAAAAGCTGGGCGTTCGGACGACCCTGTTCTCCCGAGTGATTGGCGTCCTCCTCGTGGCCCTCGGGGCTCTTGCCGGCACTGGCGCCTTCACCGCGATGGGAGTGAGGTAGCGAGGGCCGTCCTCTCCGCGGGGTTGGTTTTGACAGGTCGCCTCACGCCGCGGATTCGGGCATTTCTCGGATCTGGCGGACGGGCGAGAAGAGAACCCAGAGGAACGCAAACGCGCCCGCGACGACTCCAATGAATATTGATGGACGGAGACCGATCGCCTCGCCGAGGAAGCCCCCGGTCAAGGCGCCGAGAGGCAAGGTGCCCCAGACGATTGTTCGCATCGTCGCGTTGAGTCGACCTTGCAGCCGGATGGGGACAATCGCCTGACGGAAGCTCACCTGGTTGATGTTGTATAGCAGATTTCCAAAGAAGCTTGTGCCGAGCATCGCGATCAATGCGGGGAGGGCGATATCGGGAGTGACGAAGGCGAGAGGTAGCGTAGGAATGCCGAAAAGGACCCCGCCCAGAATGATCGCAGGACCCACGCCGATCCGTTTCGCGATCCGGCCGGAGATTACCGCGCCAAGGATGCCGCCGATGGACGAGACGCCGAAGAGGACTCCGAGAGAAAGGGCGTTGAAACCCAGCTCCTTCAGGAAAAGGAAGAACAGAGCGGAAAACACAGCGCTTGAGAAGAAGTTGGACCACCCAGTGCACACGGCAATGTGACGCAGGCGCCGGTCCCCCAGGACGATCTGCAGTCCCTCTCGAATTTGAGATAAGACGGATTCTCGTTGGGACCGCTCCGGAGGCGCTTCCCGGTTTCGGATTACCACGAGGGAACCGGCCGAGACGAAGAACGACGCGGCATCGAAGAGCATCGCGAAGGGAGCGCGGAACACCTCGATCACGGCGCCCGCAACCGTAGGGCCTGCGGTGTTGGCCAGTGTATTGCTCGTTTCGAGCTTGCTGTTCGCGTCGACGAGTTGTTGGCGTCCGACGAGAGCCGGGAGGTAGGCCTGGTACGCGACATCAAAGAAAACGGTCAACACGCCGATGAAGAAGGAGAGAATGTACAGGTATAGCAGTTGGAGTAGGTTTGCAATGCCGAGAAGCGCGATCGTCGCAATCATCGCTCCCCGGCCAATGTCGGCGAAGATGAGGACCGATCGGCGCTGCCGCCGATCTACCCAGACCCCGACCAGAAGCCCGAACAGGAGAAACGGGACGGTCCCTGCCGCACCGAGGAGGCCCATCTCGGCGGGACTCGCTAAGAGGACATAGGCGGCCATGTAAGGCACTGCGAGGCCGGTGAACTGGTCGCCAATCCGCGAAACGGATTGGCCGCCCCATAAGAGAAGGAAATCGCGGTGCCGCCATAAGGACGGCGCGGAAGCCATAATGGGCACGCGGCAGGGTCCTTTCGGATAAGTACGTTCCCCCGTCCTATGCCGTCTCCCGAGATACATTCGGTCCCCTCAGGGAAAAGATTAAAGGAAGTGTGTAGATACATGATGTGTCTACACGCATGCTCGCCAAAGTTCGACGATGGGGAAATGGCCTTGCGCTGCGGGTCCACAAACGGGACCTCGAGTCCGTGGGAGTGGCTGAGGGAGACGTCGTTCAAGTCGAACTCATCCGATCCTCCAAGCGGGGTCAGTTAGACCTGAAGTCCCTTCCGACGTTCGAAGACGCGGACAAGCGGGCGAGCGAACGGCACGACCGGTATCTCTACGGGTGAGCGGGTGCAGATCGCGGACACCAGCTTCCTCTACGCCCTCTTCTCGAAATCCGATGCGTTCCACGGCAAGGCCCGCAAGGCCGCCGCTGCGGCCGATTCCATCCTCGTCCCCAGCGAGATCTATTCGGAAACGGTTTCGCTCATTCACTACCGCGTGGGATTCGCCGCGGCGAAGTCGGCAGGTACCTGGATGTGGGCCCAGAGACGAATGCAGGTCGCGCCGTCTTCTCGTTCCCTCTTGGAGGGCTGCTGGGGAATCTTTCGGGCCGCGCGGGGACGCCTCAGCTACCCGGACGCCGTGGTCCTCGCTTGGTGCCGGGAACGGCGTGCGACGCCCCTGGCCTTCGACCAGGCGATCCTTCGTCGCGTCAAGGGATCGTGACGTGACGGACCGTCAATCTTCTTAACCCGACATCGCTATCCGACCGGGCCGGAGACCATGGTCAAGATTTTCCTCGACACCGCGAACATCGACGAAATCCGTGAGGCGGCCTCGTGGGGGGTCCTGGACGGGGTGACGACCAATCCGACGCTCGTCGCGAAGACCGGCCGCAAGTGGTCCGAAGTCATCCAGGACATCCTCGCCCTCGTCGACGGCCCGATCTCCCTCGAAGTCACGACGACCCAGGCCGACGAGATGATCAAGCAGGGCCGCCAACTCGCGAAACTCCATCAGAACGTCGTCGTGAAGATTCAGATGACCACGGAGGGCCTGAAGGCGATCAAGGCGCTCTCCTCGGAAGGTGTGCGAATCAACACGACGTTGATCTTCTCTTCGAACCAGGCGATCCTGGCAGCGAAGGCCGGCGCGAAGTACGTGAGCCCGTTCATCGGCCGCCTCGACGATATGGGCCAGGAAGGCATGCAGGTGATCCGAGAGATCGTCCAGATTTTCGACCGCTACGACTGGGACTGCGAGGTGCTCGTGGCATCCGTTCGCCATCCCTTGCAGGTGATTGAAGCGGCGAAACTCGGGGCCGATATCGTCACGTTGCCCTTCGATGTCTTGAAGAAGATGACGCAACACGCCCTCACCGACGTCGGGCTGAAACGGTTCCTGGACGATTGGGCGAAGGTTCCGAAGTAGGAAACCGCGAAAACGGCCCGCGTGGACTCTTCGGAGTCTATTCGACCACGAGGTCCTCGATCGCGGGGCTCGCCGCGACCTTGCGTCCGAGTGGCGTGATCTGATACCGAAACGTCGCCGGCAGGGTGCTCGACTTCAGGAAGGTCTTCGGACCGGCGTCGTACTGCACGAGGAGGTCGAGGCGAACGAGGTTGTCGAGCTCTTCCATGACCTCGTCCGGCGTGACGTCCCGCATGTTCGCGAACAGTTCGCTCTTCGTGATTCCGTTTCCTTCGCGGCGGGCCGCGAAGACCAGGATTCTCTGACGGAGCAGTTTCCGCACTTTCCGATTCTTCTCCCCCGCCATCATCGCGTCCACGGCCTGGCCGATGATCCCGGCGAACGCTTCTTCGACGCCCTCTCCGGTGGCCGCGCTCGTCAGGGACGTCGGCGCGCCCGGGAAGTTGTCCTTGAGCCACGCGGATTCCGCGGGCCCGATCTTGGAGCCTTTCGCGCGGTCGACCTTGTTGAACACGATGCGGAAGGGGACCCCGCCCGCCACGGCTGCGACCGCGCGGATCCATTCCGCGAGGGTGTGCAACGTGTCCGGGCGCTCGATGTCGCACACGGCCAGGGCTCCTTGCGTGCCGTAGAACAGCGCATCCCGGAAATTCTCCCGGATCGCGTGCTCCCCCATCTGGTCGAAGATCGCGATGTTCGCGAGGATGACGTCGCCTTCCTCGTCCCCGGGCAGCTCGACGTCGACCCGGTGCAGGTGGACGCCCAGCGTCCCCTTGTACTCGGGGTTGTGGCGCGCCTCGACGTACCGCTGGATGAGGCTTGTCTTGCCGACGGCGCGTTCGCCGACGACGTTGATCTTCAGCTTCAGGCGGCGGATTCGCAAGGAGCCGGCGACTCAATCGCCGGCCTCAAAAGGCCTCCGAGACGATTATCACGCTCTCAACTCTGCAAACGGACCGTTAGGCTGCGACCGAACAGGAGGGAATCCTTCAAGTGCCCTCGGCGGCATCGGTTCCAGGACGATGGACTCCGGCGGCGCGAAGATCACGTTGGACCAGGAGAGCTTCAAGGCGCTCGCCTCGGACGTACGCGTGGGAATCCTGAAGCACCTCGACGTCCGGCGCGAGACGGTCACGGATCTCAGCAATCTGATGACCCTGAGCAAGCCGACGCTCCTCGAGCACCTCGAGAAACTGCAGTCGGCCGGCCTCGTGAAGCGCGTCGACGAGGGCCGGAAGTGGATCTACTACGACCTATCCGACAAAGGCCGCAAGATCCTGCACCCGGAACGCGTGGCGATCACGCTCGCCCTGGGCATCGCCGTGGCGCTCGCGGCGATCGGTGCGTTCCTCGTGCTGTCGGCCGAGGCCGCAATCATGCCGGGGTCGCCCCTCCTGAACGCGTCCGCGCCGAGCGCCGAACGGAGCGTTTTGAGCGGGCCGATTGGCTTCGCCGCGCTCGCGTTCGGTCTCGCAATCGCATCCGGCCTGGTCGCCCTCGCCCTGCGGTTCATCGGCCAGCGGCGCCGCGACCGGTTCTTCGAGCAACTGGGCGCAGCCTGACAGATCCTCGGCTCCCATCGGAGTCCGGGAAACCGTTATGAGCGCACGGCGCCTTCGCACAGTCGTGAGCCCGATGTGGCGGGGGAGGGCCGAGTGGGCGGTCCCCCTGCTCCTGTTCCTTGCGATCCTGCTCGTTGCGGCGCTCGCGTTCAACGTCGCAAACCTCGACACCGGGGGGGAGGCGATTCCGGGGGCCGGCGCCGCGGGAGGCACCGGGCCGAGCGCGTTGGGCGCCTTCGACCCGATTCTGGCAGACGTGATCCTCGTCGTCTTTGCGGGTTTCGTCGTCGCGACGCTAGTCTATGCGTTCCGCGGACGGAGGGTCCACTCGAAGGCGCTGATGAAACCATTCTCGTGGCTGCAGGTCTTCTCCTCGATCATGGGCCTCGTCTTCTTGATCGCCTTTCTGGTGGCCTGGCCCCGGGTGATTCAAGCGCTCCGCGCCGGCCAGACCAACTCGACGACGAGTGACGCGGGCGCGGTGAACGGCACCGCATGGCCGGCGGCCGCCGGGGCACCCGGCAGCTTGTTCCTCGGTTTGCTGGTCCTCGCGACGATCGTACTTTTGGTCGCCTTGCTCCGCCGCGGCGGGGGTCACACCGAGATGGAAACCGAGCCGCCGGGAGACGATCCTGCGGCGCGACACGCTGCGGCCGAGGCGGTGCAGGACGCGATCGAGGAGCTCGAGGTGGGCGGCGACGTGCGGTCCGTGATCCTCGCATGCTTCCGCCGGTTTTGCGCGCTCCTGGGCGCGCGCGGGATTACCGATCAAGGACCCCTCACCCCGAGGGAGCTCGAACGGCTCGCCGTCGAGCGGCTCCAGGTCTCCCGAGAAGCGTCGGGCACGCTGACGTCCCTGTTCGAGGAGGCCCGGTACAGTGAGCATCCGCTCGGGGATGCGGATCGCCACCGGGCGATCGAGAGCCTCGCGGGCATCCGGGCCGCGTTGGGGGCGTAGGATGTTCCAGCGCCCGAGCTCGGCCACCGCGGGCCTTCCACCCGGGATCGAGCCGCGGCGTCGCCTCCCGTACCTCGCGGTCGGCCTGCTCCTGGCGTTCGCGGCGCTGCTCGGGACGCTCCTGTACTATGCCCAGTTCAGCGGCGGAGTCCGGTGGCTGCTCGGCGTCGTCACCCTGGCGGTCCTCGCGGCGATCGTGTGGAGCCAGATTCAAAGGCGGACGGCCGAGCCTTCGCCGCTCGTCGGCCCGCCGTCGCCCGACGCGACCCGGGGAGGGGAGCTGGGTTCGTTCGCGGCGGCCGTGCGACGGGCAGACCGCGGCCTCCCGTACAGCCAGATGATCGTCGCATCCCGCGCGCAGGCCGCGTTCCTCGAGCGGGCCCGGCTCGCCCTCGGCCTCCCGTCCGCGACCCTCCGAGACATGCGTCGCGACCCGGGCGCGCTCCGGCGGATTTTCGGCGACGATGCGCTCGTGGACTTCCTCTTTCTGGAGGAGAACGACCCTGACGATCGGTTCGCCTGGGTCCGACGGGCCCGCGCTCGAGGGGGCTTCGTCCGCGAGTTCCGCGACATCCTCACGCGAATGGAGGCGTGGCGGTGAACATTGCGTCCGTCCGGGAGGTTGGCGGCGATCTCCTCGATGCGGTCGAGACGGTGATCGTCGGCAAGCGACCGGTCCTGGAACGAGTCCTTTGGGCGATCCTCGGCGACGGTCATCTCCTGATCGAGGACGTCCCCGGGCTGGCGAAGACGCTCATCGCGAAATCCTTCGCCGCGGGCCTCGGCCTCTCGTTCCGTCGCATTCAGTTCACGCCGGACCTGCTGCCGGCGGACATCACTGGGACGTACGTGTTCGACCGCAAGAGCGGCGACTTCGTCCTTCGACGAGGCCCGGTCTTCACGAACGTCCTCCTCGCGGACGAGATCAACCGGGCGCCGCCGAAGACCCAGAGCGCGCTCCTCGAGGCGATGCAGGAACGCCAGGCGACCTTGGAGGGCGAGACGTTCCACCTGGACCGGCCGTTCTTCGTGATCGCGACGCAGAATCCGATTGAGCATGAAGGCACGTATCCGCTCCCGGAAGCTCAAGTGGACCGGTTTCTCCTGAAGATTGACGTCGGCTATCCGACGCGGGAGCAGGAGATCGAGGTCATCGAGCGGCGCCGGAAACGTCGCGGGGACGACGCCTCGATCGAGCCGGTGACGACGCCCGAGGAGATTCGCAGCCTGCAAGCCGCGATCGAGGACGTCCACGTGGAACCCGCGATCGAAGGGTACATGGTCGACATCGTCGCTGCGACGCGGGCCCATACGCAGGTCGAGGTCGGCGCGAGCCCGCGTGGCTCCCTCGCACTCCTCAAGGTGTCGCGCGCTCGGGCCGCAATCGCGGGACGGGACTTCGTGACACCGGACGACGTGAAGGCGGTCGCGATGCCCGCGCTCGCCCATCGCATCATCCTGAAGCCGGATCCATGGATTCGAGGCGTCCGGACCTCGTCGGTCCTCGCCGACGTCCTGGGGCAGGTTCCCGTGCCCAAGGTGTCGTGACATGCGCACCCCGCTCTCGAGCGGCCTCGCGGCCGCGTCCCTCGTACTCCTCGTCGCGGGTCTGGCGCTTCGGAGTTGGCAGGTCGTCCTCCTCGCCTTGCCGCCCATCATTGTCCTCTCTCTCGGTTCGCTCTTTCCGCCGGCAAAGCCGCGTCTCAGCGCCGTCCGGACGCTCTCTCGCGAGCGAGCGGAGGCGGGGCGGGACGTCGAGGTGAAGCTCGTCGTCCGGAACGATGGACCGACCTTGGACCTGATCGAGATCGTGGACGTCCTGCCTCGTCAATTCGCGATCATCCGCGGGTCGAACCACGCGGTCGTGTCCCTGGAACGCGGCGACGCGATTCCCCTGTCGTACACCGTCCGGTCCCCCGTGAAAGGCGATTTCCGGATCGGACCGGTCCGGGTGCGGTCTCTCGATCCGCTCGCCCTCGGCGCCGAGGATGCGGTCCTCCCGATCGACGCCCGTCTCGTCGTCGCGCCCACGATGGAAGACCTCCGGCGAACGAAGCTCCAACCGCGCCGTACCCGACCGTGGTTCGGACAGGTCCCCTCGAGGCAGATCGGCGCGGGAACGGAATTCTGGGGCGTCCGCGAGTACGCCGCGGGCGACGAGGTGCGCCGAATCAACTGGAAAGCCTCGGCCCGACTCGACCGTCTCTTCACGAACGAGTACGAAGGGGAGCGGTCCGGGGACGTCGTGATTGTCGTCGACGCGCGCCGGGAATCGTTCGTCGGCACGGAGACGGACAACCCGATCGAGCACGGGGTCCGGGCGGCGCTCGGGATTGCGGAACACGTCCTCGCATCAAAAAACCGCGTCGGTCTCATCGTGCAGCGTGAAGTCATCGATTGGGTGCCGCCCGCGTTCGGACGGAAGCAGCTGTACCGGATCCTAGACCACCTGACCCAGGTACGGCCGGGAGGCGAATGGCCGTTTGCTTACATCGCGTGGGTCCTGTCTCGGTTCTTCCCGCGGGATTGCCTGATCGTCGTGGTCTCGCCCCTCGAAGACCGCACGGCGCTGAACGCGGTGATTGACTTGGAGGCGCGCGGGTACGACGTCGCGATCGTCTCGCCGTCGCCCCTCGCGATCGAATGGAGACTCGGGCAGCAGCGGCCGGAGGACAAGACCGCGTACCAAATCCTGCGGATCGAGCGGGACAACCTGATCTCGCAGCTTCGGCGCGTCGCGCAGGTGGTCGACTGGGATCCCGCGACCCCGTTGGCGCTCGCCTTGAGGAGGATCGGCACATGGCCTCGACCCGCCTGATTCCGGTCGCGTTACAGACCGCACCCGTCGTGATGCTGGCCCTCCTGGTCGGCTGGGCGATGCTCGATGTGTCCGCGATTGGAGACGGTCGGTGGAGCGCGGCGCTATTCACCGTCCTGTTGACGGGCGTAGCGGCCGTCATCCTATCCGCGGTCTTGCACGGGCGAAGGATTCGGGCGATCGGGCCCATCGCGGTCGGCGCCGCCTACGTGGGCGCACACGCGTTCGTGCTGGGGGTCCAACTCATGCCGGCCTTGGTCTTTCTCTCGGTTCTCATCTCTCAGGTCGAGCTCCGAATTTTGGCGGAGCGATTCTCCCCTCTCTACAAAGCGGCGCTTCGTCCGGACGAGAGAACTCGAATCCATGGCGCCCTCGGCCGTGCGATCCTTCGGCTGATGGTTGCCGCCGTTCTCTCTGTTGTCGTCCCGGTGCTCGCCGCAGACCTCGCGGTGGCGGGCATCGTACCCGCGACGACGATCCCGACCGCCATAGCCCTCGCCGGGGCCTTGGTGGCCGTGGTCGCGCTCCTCGCGCTGTTGCCTTCTCTGAGCCGGAGGCCCGCGTGAATCGGGCTCACAGCAGCGCTACCGGGATGGCGAGCGCAGGCTTCGGAAGAATTCCCTCACTTTGCTGATTCGAAGGACATTGCCAAGGATCGTGAGGAGTTCCCGATCGCGTTTCGCCAGCGCCCTCTCGTACATCTCTTGAACGAGTGGGATGACGCGACGTTGGTAGTCGAGGAGGTTACGCCACTGAAAGCCCGCGATTGCGAGCGAGACGGCAATCGTCCAGATCGCGGGGACGTCCTGGAGAAGCGGGTGGAGCCAGGTCGGGAGGTATGGCCGCAGGGCGATCAGCAGGATCCAAAAGGCCGGGATTACGGTCGCAATCGCGCACTTGATTCGATCCCACGTGTGGCGTTTCTTGATCGAGGTCAAGAGGAATTGGAGCGCCTCGATTTCGGCCTGCCGCTCGGTGGAACGACGGGTGTGTGCGTTCAACGCAGCTCCCTCAGCCTTTTCGGAAGCGCGACGCCTCAAAATTCTCATTCGGCCACCTCTCGAGTTGTTGCGTCAAGGAGGAATCGAACCTTTGGCCCGGACGGAATCGTTGCCAACGTCAGCCACATGACATAGCGCGGATAAAAGTAGGCAAAGGGCTCTCGAATAGCAAAGCCATCCACACGAGTTGGCCTTCCAAATGCTGGCATCGGAGGAGTCGGTTATTGGAAGCAAAGTAGCAAACGCTCCCGCATCCGATAGGAAAAGGATAATTAGGCTCCGAACTTTGCGACGGCCGCTGCCCCGGTGGTCTAGCGGTCTATGATCCCGGCCTGTCGAGCCGGGTGCTCGGGTTCGAATCCCGACCGGGGCGTTCTCATGGAGGTGTGACGACCCTCCCGCCCAATGGGCTCCGACCGCTCCGTTAGCCTCGATGGAAGTCTTTCCGTCGTGACGGCAGGCATCTTCCGATTCGTGCTCTGAAATCGGGATCGGCTGCGGCCCGGCACGCCGATGCCCGATGGCCGGCTCCCGAGGTGGCCTTTCCCCTCGGTTGGCCCGACCTATGGAATGGTGCAGGACATCCTACGCGACCTCCAAATACGCGGGAGTCGGTTCCGTGTTAAGCGATGGTAAGACGGTCCGCGGGCTGAGATGTCGTGGAGAGCATGGAGGGGGCAAGGGACGTGACGAGACATTCGCGTTTGAGTGCGTCAAGCATGATCGTGGCGATCATGGGCACGGCCCTGCTCATGGGCTTGGGAGGTCATGCTTCCGCAGATAGCCCTGGGTGGGGGGCCGCGGTGCCCCTTGAGACAGGCGTACCCGGAAACGCGACTTGGGCCCATATTGCCGCTGATTCCCAGGGGAACGCGATTGCGGTGTGGGTGCAAGACTACGGAAACCGCTCGGACATCTGGGCCAATCGGTTTGTGAATGGGCCGGGCTGGGGCTCGCCAATCGCGATCGAGACCGGCGATGACGCGGTTGATACTTCACCGATGGTGGCTGTCGATGCCCAGGGACAAGGTATCGTGGTCTGGGACCACTGTCCCCCGCCGCCCCCATGGCCCTGCACCGGCATCTACGCCACTCGCTTCGATCCCATCACGGGCTGGAGCCTCCCGACGACGCTTGCGACATGGTCCGTCGGGCAGGGCTCGCTATACGTTGAAGATCTCGCCATCGATGGAAGCGGCACCGCGATGGTGGTATGGGAAGACACTAATGGCGCTGTCTGGGCGACTCGCACAGCGCCCGGTCGTTCCTGGGAGGCCCCAACGCTCATTGGCCTTGGGGCACGCCCTGGTCTCGCGGTGAGTCCCAACGGGACGGCGATTGTCGTCTGGCAGGGAGCTGGGAGCTACCCGAGCTACCGCTACCCGACCATCTTGGCGAAGCGGTTCAGTCCCGGTCAGGGTTGGAGTTCGCCGATGCTGGTCGACCAGGTCAACGAAACGAACGCTGACTTTTGGCCCGGGCCCGTCGTCGCTGTGAATCCGGCCGGCGTCGCCTTTGCCATATGGAACCAGCAGAGCAGTTCGAACACCTCTAGATCGGACGCCTGGGCAGCCCGGTTCGTACCCGGCGCGGGCTGGGACAAAGCGACTCTGGTGGGGAAGGACAGTTACGAGAGACCCGAAGTCACCGTCGATGGTAGCGGCAACGCCATTGCGACGTGGAACAGAGTTGACTTCGACAGTGGCTACCATGACCTGATGGAAGACCTGTATGTGACCGGCCTGGGATGGAGAACGGCGACTCCGATTGCCTTGGGCGTCGGATTCGATTTTAACGCAGGATCTTTCGCCATGGTCAGCGATTCTTCGAGAACCGCCCTTGTCGTCATTTCCGACCACCACGGACGGATTAATGCAACCCGGTGGGTCCCTGGGCTTGGCTGGAGTGGACTGTCTCAGATCGGCTCCGGTACGGGCGAGTCCGGAATCGCCTACGGTCCGGCCATCGCGGCGAGCATGAAAGGGATTGCGTTCGCGGCGTGGACCTGGTATGATAACCCTAGCCATACGAGCAGCATTTGGGCGAGCCGATACGTCGCATCGGATGTTGCGCCCAGCCCGCTGGATCTGCTAGTTTCGAGTCCAGCGGCACCGCTGACGAACAACCCTAACGTCACGGTTTCGGGGACCACGCAGCCCGGAGCAGCGGTGATGGTCGATGGGACGCAGGTTTCCGTCGATCCTGCAGGGGCGTTCCGCTACACGACCACCCTGCCAGACCGTGCTCACACGTTCGTTGTGGTGGCGTATGACGCCTTGGGCCGTGTGAGCACGAAGACCATCACCGTCGTCGTTGACACTCGAGCCCCGGCGCTGACGCTCGTCAGTCCAGCCGACGATGTGACCACATTCGACGGCACGGTTGAGGTATCAGGAACGACCGAGCCCGGTGTGACGCTCATTGTCAACGGGTTCTCGGCAGCCGTTGCGCTCGACGGATCGTTCTCCATCCGCATTGGCTTGCCGGAAGGGCGGAACACGATTGTGGCGATGGCCACTGATGCGGCTGGAAACGTCGCTACCGCATCTGCGACGGTGACCTACGTCAACCCTTTCAGCCAAGATCTCGCTGCCCTGAGGCTCGTCGCGATTGCCGGCACGGTCGGTGTCGTTGCGTTGGCCTCCCTTTTCTCGGTCATGTACATCGCGCGCTGGGGCCGTGAACGGGGCGGTCGACACGGATCCCAAGATGGCTCACGGATGGAAGAGCCCGAAGGCGTGCCAAGTCAGGCGACCGATGACCAAAAGCAGGCGAACGGCGGATTCTTCCAGCGTGGACTCCCGGTGGAGAGGCGTTGGCCTGCGAAGGCGGCTTCGGTTCCGGTCCGTCTCACGGCCAAGGAGCGCATTCTTCTTCATGTCCTCCACTTCGCTCGCTACGCGGACGCACTAGAGGTGCCGCGAGAGCTGACGCAGGAGCGCATCGTTGAGGCGGCCGGCATCGACCGGCGTCACTTCGCCCAATACGTCCATCCTCTCGTTAGGGACGGTTTGGTCCGAGAAAGGATGGCGCGCGTCCGGGGAGCGGTCCAGAGACGCAGGGTGTACGTGGCCACGGAGGAGGGGAGAAACAGGGCCCTTGGAGTCCGCGATCGCATCCGCTCCGCAATGGTCCGTATCCGAGATGACTCCGGGATCCGGGAGGTCACTGTGGCGGAAGCCCTCCTCGAAGCGCGTGGGTCCATGTCCGTCCTGGACATTCTCCGCGAGTCAATTGAGACTGGGGTCGTGGACCTTACCCGTTAGCCGCCTTGGCCGGCTGACTCGATGGAGTCTCGCGCCGACCGAACGGATGCGGTTCCTAGTCGCGCAACAACCTGACAGTTCGAAGACGCCGCAGCGATTGGCCACGTCACGGGAAACCGACCATGGCTCAGCTAGACCGCTCCAGAGGATAATCCTCCGCCACCAACCAGACTGAGCTCCGTCACAAGAACGAATCCCGACCGGGGCGGCTTACCCGTTACTTCTTGGCCTTTTCTTTTCGTGCATCTTCTAGGATCTTCTTCTTTGCGAGTTCAGGGTTCTGGATGTACAAGATGATCGCGTTGGCGTGACCATGTCCCAGCCCGCATTCGGTCTTGAGCCACGCAAGTAGCTCGCCGTGTTTTGCAAGACCCTTCTCTTTCGCCAACGCTTGGAAGTATTCCGGATCCTTGCCTGTCTTGGCCTTGATGTTGTCGATGTACGCCTTATATGTCATCGTTTCGTCTCATGCATCGGCTGGGACCGTTTGAATCCTTAGCGTTCTTTCGATCGCGCGGTCTCCGCTTCCGCAAGCCGTCATGGGCGTGGTGGGCTTCCCCCTGGAGGCCGCCGTCAACCGCCGCAGATCAAAGCGGAGTCCCCAAACCAGGGCGAAGATAGAATACGGAGTCTGCTTGGACAGTAGGATTTATATGGGCTGTATCACAACTTGGTTAGCGGAGGTCAGGGGTTGAGCGACGGCCTTTCTCCCGAAAAAATCGCGGAGACGCTTGCCGAAATCGATGACTTTGTCCGATCCTCCGCCGCGAAAACCTGGACGGTGCCGACTGACCTCCTTGGATCGCGTCTGAACGGCGGGAGCCGGAAACGCTGTCCGATGTGCCGCGCCCATCTGATTCTCCGGGAGCCTCGCATCTACCGTCGTCTCCTGATCCCTGGCGGACCCATCGTGGACCTGAACGGGTCCGCGCGATCGAGACAAGCGCGACTGATCGGCATCGGCATCGAAATCTCATATGTCGACGCGCTTCGGAACTTGACGGAGGAGGACGTCGTATACTTCGATCGGATTGACTTCCTCCACCGGCTGTTCGGCTAGGTCCCTCACCGTCGTTCGGGTTCCATTCCTGAATTCAGGCCTTCGTGCGCCCGATTAACTCGATCCAGATGCCGTCCGGGTCGCTTGCGAACGCGAACTCGTACCGATCCTCGCGGAACGGCTCAACCTCCGGGCGTGCGCCTCTCGCGACGATTTCTTTGAACGCGCGACCGACGTCGGAGACCCGGAACGCCAGGTGGTCCAGCTCCTCCCCTTTGCGATATCGCGTGAAGAACTTGCTCGCCGCCGGATACCAGTTGAGCTCGAGCCTCTGCGGGGAGTCCGGACTCTTCAGCTCGACCCAAACCCCGCCGTGGTGCATCCGCCCGCGCCGGGTGACCTTCATCCCCATCACTTTCCGGTAGAATTCGATCGAGCGTTCGAGGCTTCGGACCCGAATCCCCGTGTAGAAATATTTCAAGACGATCCCCGGCCCCGCAGGGTCCCGAGCGGTCCTTAAGAGTGATGGGGCCTTCGCCGCTCGTGCGTGGCTAATCAATGACGCAGCGGCGCACGCTGGCGCGGCCGTGCCACGGTTCGGGGTTGATTGGAGCTCAGCTTCTCGAGAAGGCCCTGGAGCTCTGTGATCTGTGGTTGCGTCCATCCCTCGAACGCCTCCGACAGCATGTCGACCGCGGCACGCTGGACTTTCCGGAAGCGTTGCCTGGCCTTGGCGGTCAGCTCGACGTAGACGACGCGGCGGTCCTCCGCGCTCCGAGTCCGCGTAACCAACCCGGCCTTCTCTAGCTTGTCGAGGAGCCCGGTGATGTTGCCGGTCGTGACGCTCAGGGCCTCCGCGAGTTCCTTCGGAGTCGCCCGTCCTTTGTGAACCAGGACTCGCAGGAGGACCATTTGGCCGAAGGACATGCCCTCCTCCGCGAACGTCGCTCGCATGCAGCCTTGGAGCTGGCCCATGACGTGGCGCAGGGTCTGGAACGTCTCCTCGATCGCGGCTCGGCGGGAAGCGGATCTCACCGCAGTCGCGTAATCTCCCGCCTTGATAAGAACCTTCGGATTCGCTTAGTGACGAGTATCTTAACGCCAAACTATTTAGCCCGCAGATCCTTGGGGGCGGTACGATGCCCGAAGCCGTTTCAATTCGGCCCACCAGCGAGAAACCGGTCCGCGCGCCGCGATCCGTGAAGAACTCGGTGATCGATGTCCGTCACCTCGTCAAGGTCTACGGGGGCCGCGGCCAAGAGGAGATCAAGGCCGTCAACGACGTCAGCTTCTCCGTGGGCGAGGGCGAGTTCTTCGGTTTCCTCGGGCCCAACGGGGCCGGAAAGACGACGGTCATCCGGATCATCACGACGCTCCTCGCGAAGACGAGCGGCTCCGTCCACGTCGCAGGCCTCGATGTCGAGCGCGACGGGGCGGAGATCCGACGCATCATCGGCTACACGGGCCAATCGATCGGGGTCGACGGAGACCTCACGGGACGCGAGAACCTCTGGTTGATCGGGCGGCTCTATCACATGCGCAACTCGCTCGTCGAGGAGCGCGTCGAGGAGCTTCTCGAGGTCTTGCAGTTGAAGGACGCCGCGGACCGCCGCGCCTACACGTACTCGGGCGGAATGCGCCGGAGACTGGACCTGGGCGCAGGGCTCGTGCATCACCCTCGAGTCCTGTTCCTCGACGAGCCCACGACGGGCCTCGACCCGCAGACGCGGGCCGCGGTATGGGAGTATCTGCGCCGCCTTCACCGGGAGGAGAACATGACGATCTTCCTGACGACCCAATACATGGAAGAGGCGGACCAGCTCTGCCAGCGCATCGCGATCATCGACCTGGGCAAGATCGTCGCCGAGGGAAGTCCCGCGGAGTTGAAGGCCGCGATCGGCGCGGACATCATCACGGTCCGGATCACCCGCGACGAGGCGTTCGCACAAAGTCGGGACCGGGCTCTCGAGATCGCACGGACGATCCCCGGCGTGAGCCGCGCGACGATCTTCGACGAGGGCGTGAGTGCCTACACGGCGGATGGGGGCGCGACGCTCCTCGAGGTCCTGCGCCGACTCGACGCGGAGAAGGTCCCCGTCCATCAGGTCGCGCTCGCACACCCCACGCTCGACGAGGTCTTCCTGCAACACACGGGGCGGCAGATGCGCGTCGAGGAAGTGAAGCCGATGTCGCGGTCATTCGGCAGGCGGAGGCGATAGCATGGTCACAGACGTTGGACACGCACAGCGGATCATTATCGGGACACGAGATGCAGAATCGAGCGGCGGGGTATTCACGGAGATCGGGCTCGTCACGTGGCGTAGCCTGGTGAAGCTCACGAGGACGCCGGTCCTCCTGTTCTTCAGCTTGTTCATGCCCCTGATCTGGCTCGTCATGTTCAGCCAGGCGTTCGGCAGGCTATTCTCATTCGCCGCCCCAACGCTCCCCTACGACTACGTCGCCGTGCTCCTTCCAGGTATCACGGTCATGACCGCCATTCAGAGCGCGTCGCAATCGGGCTTCGCAATGGTGTCCGACCTCGAGTCCGGGTTCATGGATAAGTTCTTCGTCGCGCCGATCCGCCGGGGCAGTGTACTCGCGGGCAAGCTCCTCGCCGACGGCCTGCGGATGGCCGCCCAGGCCGGGATCATCCTGGGCATCGCGGCCCTCCTGACGCTCGTGGGTTGGCGGATTCCGTTCGCCACGGGCGTCGTGGGCGTCGTGCTGATCATGCTCCTCGCGTCGACCTTTGGCGTCGCCTTCTCGGGCCTCTCGAACACCGTCGCGCTGAGGACGAAGAACACGGAGGCTACCATGATGGTGAGCTTCTCTCTCACCTTCCCGCTACTGTTCCTGAGTACGGCGCTGCTCCCCAAGGGGTCCCTGCCCCCGTGGATCCAGACGTTCTCGACGGTGAACCCGGTGAGCTACATGGCCGATGCAGCCCGTGCGCTCATCCTGACCGGCTACGATTGGACGGCCCTGGGGAACGCGTTCCTCGCGATCCTCGCGTTCGGCGTCGTGCTCAACGGCCTGGCCATTATGGCGTTCCGAGCGCAAGGCAAGTGATACCCAGGAAAGGCTGGCCACGGCGCGCTGCGTGGCCGTCGAGGGCCCGCTATGCGGCCGCGATCAGGGGCGATATCGCGTCGGCGGCTTCCCCCGCGAACCGGCAGGCGTCTTCCCAGGTCTGTAGGCGACCTTCGTTCCGACCCTCGAAGTCGTGGACGAACCGAACCAGGTCACCTCGGATCGCCGACGTGTTCGCGCTGCGGAAGACGGCGCACACGCTGACGTGGGCCCCGCGGACCGCGACGAGCGCCTCCTCGTCGAAGAGCATGCTCGTCACGTCGTAGCCCTGGCTCTTCGGCATGCCGGTCTCGACAAAGTCGCGGACCGTCCAGATGATCGGCTCGAGCTGTTCCGGCGCGAACGGAGGGGCGTGGTCGGGGGCGACCATCGCAATCGGCTCGCCGGTCCGGTGGAACAGGTATACCGCCCGCATCTCTCGGTTCTGTGTCGGGGCGCGCACATGCATGCCGAACGGCAACGCAAGCATCGCGGCCGAGGCGGGAACGAGGAGAAGCGTGACGAGATCGAGCATCGGAACCTGGCCCTTTCTAGATGCACCAACGGAGGGAGGGGGTCAATACGATTTGGTCAAGCGGACTTGAGTAGGGCCGCCCAGGATGGCGGCAAACCTCAAAGCTCCGGATGAATTCCGGATCCCATGGCCTCCCGTCCCGTCCTGTACTCGATGGAAATCAGCCACTACTGTATCGCGGCCGACCGGATGCTCGCCTTCAAAGGCGTCGAGTTCGACACCCGGCCGGTCCCCTACCACGACAAGCAAGAGCTGATCAAGGCGACGGGCCAGGACTACGTGCCCACCCTAATCTGGGACGGCAAGACCGTTACCTGGCCCGACATCCCGGACTTCCTCGAAGGAGTCCGTCCGACCCCGACGTTCTATCCGTGGGGCCAGAAAGGCCTCGCGGCCGCCCTGGAGAACTGGGGCCACCAGGTCCTCGAGGAGCGCGTCTGGCGGTACGTCGTCACGAAAGTCCCGCCGGTCCTCAAGAGCGATCAGGAGCGTTGGGTGTTCGAGGAGATGCAGACGCGTGCCCGCGGGCCGTGGCACGTCCTCG
>Ga0209237_1000157_pt1 | contig 34420 bp, 26 predicted proteins | sample GraSoi013_1_40cm_2_FD_185820 | JGI IMG/M metagenome (GOLD analysis project Ga0209237, IMG submission 185820) | Grasslands soil microbial communities from the Angelo Coastal Reserve, California, USA - Sample 10_02_2013_1_40cm (SPAdes) (version 2) | ecosystem: Environmental > Terrestrial > Soil >...
CCGGTGCACCTGGAAACGTAGATGGAGTCGGCTCTGCCGCACGATTCTCCAAACCATCCGGCATTTGGGGAGATGGCACAAGCCTCTACGTGACCGACGCATCTGCCGGAACGATCCGCAAGATCGCGATGGACACGGGCCTCGTGACGACACTCGCGGGATCTCCCTCTCAAACGCCAGTTCAGTACGAGAACATCGATGGTATCGGTGCGGCAGCGCGATTCCAGTCGCCCAGGGGCATCTGGGGCGATGGGACATTTCTCTATGTCACGGATGACGGTATGCACAATGTCCGGCGCATAAGGATCGCCAATGGCGAAACAACTACAGTTGCGGGAACAGCAGGCAAGGCCGGTGCCGACGATGCGCGCGGCGTTGCCGCCAGATTCAGTCAGCCTACCGGAATTTGGGGTGACGGCATCGATCTCTACGTCGGCGACCTGTCTAATTACACAATTCGCCGGCTCACGGCGCCTCGTACCGGAAGTGAACCGGCACTCACGTCGATCACGCCGCCCAGGACTGCATCCGGCACAACGACAACTTTCACCATTACTGGAACGAATTTCGTTCCGGGTGAAACCAGCATCGTCGTGAATGGACCCGGCGCGCGAGTCGCCGGAGTCAACGTCGAGAGTTCGACCTCACTGAATGTCGTGGTGGACATCGCTGCCGGCGCTGGAATTGGCGCGCGAGTAGTTCGCGCTGTGCAGAGTACTGGAACCAGCAACCCCATTGCATTTGAGGTCGGCACCCCTCCGGACCTGACGAGGACATCATTCGCGATCCCCGGGCGCGGAGCCCTTTCAACAATGGCGGCCCAACAGCCAGGTCTTTCAATTACCGGTTACGCGCGAATCCGTCCGGAGTCTGGAAATCAGCCGCCGGCTGGACTTGCAATCTACGGTTACCGCAAGGATGGCGTGCTTATCAGCGAAGCTGCCGTGCCAGCGACCCCTCCGATACAAGCCGGGCGCATCAGTCTTGATTCAGCACGCGGGGCGCACACTGGTATTGCCGTCCTGAATTCCAATGACGTTCCGGTCATATTGTCCCACGCGGTCATGCGGCCCGATGGTTCACAGCTCGAGCGCATTGTGCGCATACTCGCCCCGGGACAACAAGTGGCGAATTATATTGAGTATCCTCATTGGCCTGGCGTTGACCCGTGGACGCATGGAGGAACCTTTAGCTTTACGGCATCATCACCGGTGGCAGTCATTGGGCTACGTGGGTTCGAGAATGAACGTTCGGAGGTCCTCTTGAGCACGCTGCCGGTAACGGATTTGGCTGCCCGTCGGGATCAACCCGTGGTTTTCCCACACGTCGCTGACGGCGGCGGATTGAGCAGCCGGATCATTCTGACCAATCCGACGGATCAGACGTTAACAGGCCGTCTCCAATTCATAAGTCAGTCGGGTCAGGCTTGGTCCGTCGTGCTGGATGGCCAGGCCGGTACCGCCTTCGATTATTCGATACCTGCGCAAGGCTCCAAGACCTTTGTAACGGCGAATGCTTCAGCAGACGTGCATATCGGATGGATTCGCGTTGTTCCCGCCACGGGAGCCGCTTACCCGGCGGGTGTCCTGATCTTTTCGTTTAGACCCGCGGGCGTGGTAATCACTGAAGCGGCGGTTGCCGCGACTGCACCTTCCTCGGCCTTCCGTTTGTACGTGGAAAAAGACAACATCATTCGGACCGGTTTCGCCATTGCAAATCCCGGCACCGCTGTTGCTCAGGTCACGTATGAATTGACTGACCTGAATGGAGCTCCTGTCGGTAACGCTCTAACTATAACTAGACCTATCGGGTCGAACAGTCAGGTATCGATGTTCATTGATCAACTCCCCGGCTTCGAAAACCTGCCTGTTCCGTTCCGAGGTGTTCTACGCATCTCCACAACAGGTGCAGGTATATCAGTTAGCGGACTCCGTGGGCGCTACAACGAGCGGGGTGAATTCCTCATGAGCACCGCCCAGCCTGTCGATGAAAATGCTCCCTCGACGTCATCCGATCTGTTTTTCCCGAATTTTTCTCAATCTGGAGGCTCCACTACACAGTTTGTGTTGTTTCCAAGGTCGAACCTGCCGACTTCCGGCCAACTGGAATTTTTCCTGCAAACCGGCCAGCGAATGAATCTGCCTTTGAATTGATCCATCGGCGGTTGTGAGCGTCAGGCGCCCGGCGCTCGCACGTGAAGGATCGGTGGCCAGGACCGCGAGCGCGACGAGGAGCCAAAGCAATCTGTATACGCCGGATTGCCGCATGTCATTTTAGATTACACCGGGGAAATCGGGGGACGCACCCCTGAATTCTTTGGGGGGTGCTTCCCCCGATTTACTTGCCCTTGACTGCCGAATTTATTTTTTCTTCTCCGGACGAATCTCACAATTCCTATCGAGTCGCGTCAAAAACACCATTTTCTCCCCGCCCCCAAGCTTTTTAGTGGAAACGGCCTAAGAAACGGCCGTTGAAGACAGTTATCGTTAGTGAAGGTCGACTGGAGGCCACTATGAAATCTGCGCGCTTCTTTAAATCCAATCATTTGCTTCAAGGCGTTGCCGCCGTGTCCATCGGCGGCCTCTTCATTGCTGCCGGATTCGTGCTTGGCGGCGAGGTGCGGCCTTTCGCTGCGCCGGCTCAAACTGCTGCCGAGGCCGGCGGCGTCGAGCGCTACCTCATCCACGTTTCTACCGATAAACCGATCTACCGGAGCGGCGAACGGCTTTACGTTCGAGGCGTTCTTCTGCGCGCGGATGGCCATACCCCGATTACGACTGCTTTGAGCGAAACAGTATTGTTTGAGATCAAAGGACCCAAAGGCGACACCGTCGCCTCGGGTGTCTCTTCGATTATCGACAGCGTCGCCGGGTTTTCCTGGGACATTCCACCAACTCAGGCCGGAGGCGAATACACGGTTCGCATCTCTCATCCCGGGGCCGATGGCCGGGCTGAGCGCAAGTTCGACATCCGTGCTTACCGCGCTCCGCGACTCAAGAGCCAGATTGTTTTTGTACGCGATGGTTATGGCCCCGGTGACATGGTCGCCGCCAATCTGCATGTCGAGCGGGCCGAAGGCGGTATTCCGGTGGGAGCCAAAGTGTCGGTCAGTGCGCGGGTCGACGGCGAAGAGACCTGGAAAGGTACGACCACGGTCGATAGCTCCGGCAATGCCGGCGCCAGTTTCAGGCTGCCCGCCGCCATAGCGCGCGGTGAAGGCGTCATCGCGATGATCATTGAAGACAGCGGTATTGTGGAGACCGCCACGAAGACGATCCCGATTCTTTTGCAGACGCTGGACCTGGCCATCTATCCGGAAGGCGGCGATTTGATTGCCGGTCTGCCGAACCGCGTCTACGTTGAAGGTCGAACACCGGCCCGGAAGCCTGCAGATATGGCCGGTGTCGTTGTCAACACGGCGGGCAGGGAAGTCGCGACGTTCCGCACCGAACATGAGGGCCGTGGCCGATTCTCCTTCGTTCCTGCTAAAGGCGAAGCATATTCTCTCCGCATCACCGAACCGGCCGGCATCAAGACGGTCTTTGCGCTTCCGGCGGTGAAAGCATCTGGCGTTGTCATTTCATCGGCGTCGAATGTCACGCCCAGGCTGAAGGACGTCGTGGTCCGTGTCGGGGCTACATCAGATGGTTCGTATCTCATCGCGTTAAGCCAGCGAGGAAAGGAATTCGCACTCAAACCGGTCACGCTGCGGGCGAATCAACTGACGGATTTCACACTCGCCGTTCCGAGGTCTCTGGATGGCGTGATCGTGGCGACGGTTTACGACGACCGAATGGCACCGATGGCCGAGCGATTGATCTTCCGTCAGCCGCAACACAAGCTCAAGGTGCAGATCGTGCCAGATCGGACCGACTATGTTCCCGGCGATAAAGTGACGTTACGCGTGAAGACCATCGATTATACCGGCAAGCCCGTGAGTGCGATGGTTGGCCTCACGGTCACCGACTCCAGCGTTCTGGAGATGATTGAAAAGCGCGAACAGGCTCCCGCTCTACCGGTCATGGTCCTGCTGGAAAGCGAGGTCCAGAATCTGGCGGATGCGCATGTTTACCTTGACGAAAGCAATCCCAAGGCGCCGCTTGCGACCGACCTGTTGTTGGGTACACAAGGCTGGCGCCGGTTCGCTACTGCAGGAACAGGATCTCTCAACGGGTCTGTCACGGATCCGAGCAATGCACGCATTCCGGGCGTCACCGTTCGAGCGACGAACACCGCAACCGGCGAGGTTCTCACGGCAGTCACCAACGAGAGCGGTGCGTATGCTTTCTCCAACGTCAAGGCAGGAACATACCGGATCAGCGCATCGTTGCCGGGGTTCCAGACAATGACGGCAGGATCGCAGGTGGCCCACGACCGTTCCGTGCGGCAGGACTTTCGGCTGGCGGTTGCTACAGTGAATGAGCTTATGTTCGCAGCTGCCGCGGCGGAAGGCAGGAGAGGCCAGCAACAGGGCCAACAAGGCCAACAAGGCCGATTTGTTCCTCCTCCGGCCGCGCCCGCGGTTGTTGCGGGGAACCGCGTACGAGATCTTCCACTCAACGGCAGGGATGTCTTCGACCGATTCGAAGTTCTACAGGCGCCAAAGGACGCGCAGAAGAATGTCCAGGTTCAACAATTGCCGGGGCAGGGCGGTGGAGTAGGCTTTGGAATCGGACAAGGCAGGGCGGTGGCCCGAGATGAGGCCTTCATGCGCGCTGACATCATGCGCGCTAATGTCGTGACGGTTCGCGAATACGCTCACACGCTTCGGCCAAACTGGACCGAGGGTTCGCGCGTCGACTTCGCTGAAACGGTGTACTGGAATGCGGGGGTCAAGACCGATAACGCTGGTCTTGCCACTGTCTCGTTCAACCTCAGCGATTCGGTCACTTCATTTCGAGTTCTGGCTGACGCGTTCGGCCGGGATGGCACGCTGGGATCGAATATCAGTGAGATCTCAGCGGTGCAGCCCTTCTCCATCGAACCCAAGGTTCCGCTTCAAGTCACGAGCGGCGATGTGATCCAACTTCCCATCGGCATGATCAACGGCATGAGCCGGGAACTGCGCGGTGCGGAAGTGACCGCCGGCGGCCCCGGCGGCATCAAGTTCACGCTCAGCGGCGACAATGCCGCTACACTCCGGGGCAAAGAGCGCACGCGCCGATTCGTGCAGGTTGACGTCGGTCACGAATTCACTGGTCTTGCCAAACTGACGTTCGATGCCAAAGCCGGCTCGTATCGCGACAGCGTCGGGCGAACGCTCGATGTCCAGCCTCTGGGCTTCCCGCACGAAAGCTCCACGGGCGGTATGCTGGAGCGCAACGGGTCCAAATCGTTCGAGTTCACGCTTCCGGCCGGCATTGTTCGCGGCAGCCTGTCCTCGAGCGTGTCGGTGTATCCCACTCCGCTTGCCAGTATGACGGACGCGCTTCAGTCGCTGCTTCGCGAGCCTTACGGCTGTTTCGAGCAGACCAGTTCCACCAGTTATCCGATGGTGATGGCTCAGCAATATTTCCTCACGCATACGGGCGTGGACCCCGCGACGATCGAGAAAGCTCGAAATCTGCTCGAAGTTTCTTACAAAAAACTCGTCGGGTTCGAATCCCGCAGCAAAGGCTACGAATGGTTCGGAGCCGATCCGGGGCACGAAGCCCTTACAGCGTACGGCCTGCTGCAGTTCACCGACATGTCGCACGTCCGTGCCGTTGACAAGGAAATGCTCGATCGAACCCGCGCCTGGCTGCTCTCGCGGCGGGACGGTAAGGGCGGGTTCAACATGAACGCGAAGGCCCTTGATAGCTTCGGCCGCGCTCCTGTGGACACGACCAACGCTTACATTGTCTGGGCCCTGATCGAATCCGGAGAGAAAGGTCTGGATAAGGAGATCGCGGCCGTGAAAGCGTCCGCCGTTTCCACAGAGGACAGCTACATCGTTGCTCTGGTAGCCAACATTCTTGCGGCCACGGGCGACCACCCGGGAGCCCGCCAGCTGATGGACAAGCTTGTCAAAAAACAGGAAACCGGCGGGGGTGTCACGGGCGCCGTTACCAGCATTACGCGCTCGGGCGGCGACGCTCTGGCGATCGAGACGACGGCGCTTGCCGTGCTTGCCTGGATGCGCGAACCCGCATATGCGGCTCAAGTCCAGAAGGGACTGCATTGGATTGTCGAATCGAACAAGAGCGGCCGCTTCGGCTCGACACAATCCACCGTTCTCGCGCTGCGCTCCATCGTTGCCTTTGACAACGCGAACGCCCGGCCCAAAGCTCCAGGCCGGATTATTCTCAGCGTCGACGGCAGGACCGTCGGCACTCCCCTCGCCTTCACGGCCGGCAACCAGGGAGCGCTCGTCATGCCGGATTTCACCAGTCATCTCGTGCCCGGCACGCACACGGTTGCGCTCCAGATGGAAGACGGCTCGAGTATGCCTTTCTCGATCAGCATCAAGTACAACAGTCTGCTTCCCGACTCTGCCAAGGAAGCGCAGGTCGGTCTTCAGGTCGTTCTTAAGGATTCAGAGGTTCAGGAGGGAAGTGTCACCGAAGCCGTCGTATCCGTCGCCAACAAGAGCGATCAGGCGATCCCCACTCCTGTGGCCATCGTGGGAATTCCGGGTGGTCTGGAAGTCCGGCACGATCAGCTCAAAGAACTGGTCAAGTCCGGCAAGATCGATGCCTACGAAGTCATCGGCCGGGAAGTCGTCCTCTACTGGCGGTACCTCAAGGCCAAAGACACCTTCGATGTTCCGCTGAGCCTCGTTGCCGCCATTCCAGGGTCCTACACCGGCCCCGCCAGCCGTGCGTATCTCTATTACACGGACGAATTCAAGAACTGGGCGCCGGGACTGAAAGTGAATATCACGAGCCGATGAAGCAGAAGCTTGTCGCGCTTGGTCACTGTGGCGGCGGTCCGCGAAGCGCAAGCGCGACAGCGCGCAGCCTCAAAAAATGACCCCCGGCGATGTCGCAAGTTGCTGGACCTTTTTCGCCGCGCGTGCGGTGGCTTCTCGACTCCCCGGTCGACATAAGGATGACCCGGAGGAGACTGAGCCGGGGCCTCCGATGGATGGATCACCGGGCGCGGAAATCGGAAAACCTAAGAGAAGTAACGGATAGTTCGACGCTCCATAGTCCATATTGGTCCACCAGAAGTTTCGGCAATCTTCTCAATCCAATTGCCGTTCGGATCATATTCGTACCGAAACTGAGTCTCGAAGCGCTGCGAGCGAGTGCTATTCGGCTTTGGTATCAGTTCTCCTTCTTCTTCAAAACTGTATTCCGCATGGGACGATTCAGAAACTCGAGAAATCACATCACCGAACTCGTTGTATGCGAACGTTTCGCGCTCAAAGTCGTTTGGAGCCATATATTCGGCTGTTTCGATTCTATGGTCATGTTCATCGTATCGATGGCGCCGGCAGATGGTGAACATCGTCCGGACGGCTTCCAGTTGTTTTGAGCTGCGCAACCATTTCGGCTGGAATTTTCTGCTGAGTGGAAATTTCTTCAACGCGATTGCCGCGCTCGTGCACGCCGCATAAAGCAGCTCCGGCTGAATTTCCACAATCTTTTTCTTTGTTCCGTTCGATTCGTACGAGTACACCTCGGCCAGTCGCTCTTTGCCTTCTTTATCAACGAAAATCATCTGAGAGATTCTTCCCTGAAAGTCGTATTCGTAACGTCTTGCAACATTGCCGAATGCAGTTTGCTCCGTTCGCACTCTCACCAGTCGATTGTCATCGCTGTATTCGTAGAAATTTGTCCACTCCGAGGATAGAGGCGTTGGGTCTTGTACCAGTGCCGCTGAAGAGAACCATCCGGGCGAAACTCGACAGTTGTGACATCGCTTCGCTCTTCTGTTTCGCAGGCGGCCGGGCCACATTCGCGCGAATACCAGGTCCGATGCATTTCGCTCGACTTCACTGATCCGCGTAATCGGAACCGGTCACGATCCGTCATAATTAGAAGTCTGCCAGACGTTGATATGGTCAAGGAAGTATTACGCGTATCGAACCATCGCAATGCTCTCCGGCCCGCAGGTCTGCTATCTTTTTTCTATGGGTCAAAATATCCCTTTCCTGGACCGGGTCAAGATGGCCTGGCGTGTTCTTCTGCACGGCGACTATGCGGGTGATCTTCTCGAGGGACGTAAAGAGCTACAGGACAAACGCGCGAGAGCCGCGATGCCGACTGAGCGGGTGCATGCGTCTGCGCTCATGCTCCTCGCCGCGCTGCAGCGGGAGGGGCGTTTCATTGATTTCGTACGGCAGGATGTCGCCGGCTTCCCGGATGAGGACATTGGCGCGGCAGCCCGCGTTGTGCACGCGGGCTGCAGGAGGATCATCGATCAGTTCTTTCGGTTCCAGCCGGCTTCGGACGGTTCCGAGGGAGCGCCGATGACCGTACCCGCAGGCTTCGACGCGCAACGGATCCGCCTTACCGGAAATGTCACGGGCAATCCTCCATTCCGCGGAACCTTGAAGCACCACGGCTGGATCATCACCGAAGTCAAAATGCCGGAGATATCCGACGCGCTGGATCCACGCGTCGCGGCGCCGGCGGAAGTCGAACTATCGTGACCGGCGTCATCGGTATTGATCTCGGCACAACGAACTGCGCTGTCGCGCAGACGGACATGGATTCAGCGTCATCTGTTCGCACCATCCCGATTCCGCAACTGACGTCGCCGGGCACGATCGAAGATCGAGGGCTGCTTCCCTCGTTTTTATATCTGCCACAGACAGGCGAGTTTCCTGATGGAACTCTGGCTATGCCATGGGACCCGGGCAATGCTGTCATCACCGGCGAGTTCGCGAGGGCTCACGGTGTGAAAGCTCCCATACGGCTTGTGGCGTCGGCGAAAAGCTGGTTGAGCTATTCGGGTGCAGACCGGTCTTCGCAAATCCTGCCGTGGGGTGCGCCCCCCGACGTGGAGAAGGTCTCGCCCGTCGAAGCATCGGCGCGGTACCTGAAACATATCGGCGGGGCTCTCGAGCGTGCGAATTGCGATTACAGCGAGGTGATACTGACTGTTCCGGCAAGCTTTGATGCAGCAGCGCGCGAGTTGACGATTGAGGCGGCCGAGGTCGCGGGTCTTAAAAACGTCACCCTGGTTGAAGAACCGCAGGCGGCGCTTTATGCGTGGTTGGAAAAGACCGGAGACCGTTTTCGCAAGCAGGTCGAATTGGGAGACGTCATTCTCGTCGTGGATGTCGGCGGTGGGACAACCGATCTTTCGCTCATCCGGGTCACTGAGGAAAACGGCGATCTTCAGCTCACGCGTATCGCCGTCGGCGATCACATTCTTCTGGGCGGCGACAATATGGACCTGGCGCTTGCGCATAATCTCGCGCGGGACCGCAAGCTGGACTCGTCACAATTCGCCTCGCTCACATACGCGTGCCGGCACGCCAAAGAATTGCTCTTTGCAGATCCCAAACTGAAGAAAGCGCCAATTTCCGTTGTAAGCCGCGGATCGACACTCGTCGGCGGGACTTTGAAGTTCGAGCTTACGCGCGAAGAACTCACAAGCATTCTCGTCGATGGCTTCATGCCGCGGGTAACGATCACGGAATTGCCGCAGGCCGTTCGGCGTACAGGGCTGACGCAGGTGGCATTGCCGTACGCGCAGGACCCGGCAATCACCCGGCATCTTGCCGGTTTCCTTACGCGCCAGGCGCGCTTGGCCGAGGGCCGATCTTTTGTCCATCCGACGGCGATTCTCTTCAACGGCGGCGTTTTCAGGGCGGACGTCCTGAAGGCGCGTGTGATCGAAGTCGTCAACGGGTGGCTCACATCCGACGGTGGATCCCCGCTCAAAGAACCGGAAGGCGCAGATCTCGAGCTGGCTGTGGCGCGCGGCGCTGCGTATTACGGTTGGGTACGGCACGGTCACGGTATCCGGATCCGGGGAGGAACGGCACGCGCGTACTATGTCGGCGTGGAGGCAGCGATGCCGGCTGTCCCGGGATTCGAGCCGCCGGTGCGCGCGGTCTGCGTTGCGCCTTTCGGCATGGAAGAAGGCACGCAGGCGGATGTTCCTCCTCAGGAGTTCGCGCTTGTCGTCGGCGAACCGACCGTGTTCCGGTTCTTCGCCTCATCCGTCCGGCGTGACGATCGCGTGGGTGATGTTGTCGAAGATGCCGTACGAAGCGATGAGCTGGAAGAGGTGGCCCCGATCGAGACTTCCTTACAAGGCGAACCCGTTCAGTTGGTGCCGGTCAACTTGCAGGCCGCGGTGACAGAAGTGGGAACCCTTGAAGTGCGCTGTCTGCAAAAGGGCGGAGCAGGCCGTTGGAAACTGGAGTTGAACGTACGAAAGGACCAGCGGACCGATGCCCCATGAGTACCTCGTCGGTATCGATCTGGGCACGTCCAATTGCGCTTTGGCGTATGTGGAACCTTCAAAAGGACCAGAGGCTCCCGTCGCCGATTTCTTTATTACACAAGTATTGCAACCTGGAAATGCGGCTCCCGCACCACTGCTTCCCTCGGCGATATATATAAAAGGAGAGCACGAACTTCCCTCCGAAGCGACGGCATTGCCCTGGGATCCCGCTCCGCGTGAGATCGTCGGGGAATTCGCCCGCGCACAGGGTGCACGCGTTCCGGGCCGCCTTGTGATGTCGGCGAAGAGCTGGCTATCGCACTCGGCGGTCGACCGGACCGCCGCTATCCTTCCCTGGGGAGCACCGCGGGATGTCGAAAGGATGTCGCCGGTGGATGCATCGGCGCGGCTGCTTCGTCACATACTTGAAGCATGGAACGCCGCGTGTCCCGAGACCCGCATGCAGGCGCAGGAAGTCGTCATCACGGTGCCGGCATCGTTCGATGAAATAGCCCGCGCACTGACCGTCAACGCGGCGCGGCAGGCGGGCTTCGATAAATTTACGCTGCTCGAGGAACCTCAGGCGGCGTTTTACGACTTCATTGCGAATCATCGCCACAATCTCGGAGCGGAACTCGAGGACGTGAAGCTCGTTCTTGTTGTCGATGTCGGTGGTGGAACCTCGGACTTCACACTGGTCCAGGTCGGCGATAATCAGGCACTGCGGCGTATCGCGGTTGGCGATCACCTGATGCTGGGCGGCGACAATATGGATGCAGCGATCGCGCGGCAGGCCGAGGAGCGGATGAAGGCTGCAGGCAAGCTCGGGCCGGCTCAGTGGGCCGAGCTCGTGCAACTTTGCAGGCTTGCCAAGGAATCGCTGCTCAGCGAACGTCCGCCGGAAAATTATCACTTGTCCGTCGTGAGCGAAGGCAGCCGGCTCATCGGCGGAACGCTCTCCGCCTATCTCAGTAAAAAAGAAGTCGAAGAGATCGTTCTGGACGGGTTCTTCCCGCATTCCAGCAGTGATGACCTCCCGCGGCGTGCCGCGCGCGTCGCATTGCAGGAAATCGGATTACCGTACGCTCAGGATCCGGCGATTACCCGGCACGTGGCCGCGTTTCTCAGGGCGCACGCTCAGGCGGGGCCTCCGGACGCCATTCTTCTGAATGGAGGGGTATTCAACTCCGTACGCATTGCGGAACGGCTCATCGAAACAGTTTCGTCATGGCATCGGCGCGACGGTCCGATCCGGGTCCTCGAGCATGCTTCGCTGGATCTGTCGGTTGCCCGTGGCGCCGCCTATTACGCACTGGTCCGCCGCGGGATGGGCCGCCGTATTGGTGGTGGCACCGCCCACGCGTTCTATGTCGGTCTTGAAAGCAAAGACGAACCGAAAGCCCTTTGCCTGATTCCCCGGGGTCAGGAAGAAGGCCAAGAGGTGGAGATCAGCGGCCGGAAGTTCAATTTGACGCTCGGGCGGCCGGTGCAGTTTCCTCTGTTCACGTCGACATCCGACCGTGTGGCCGTCTCGGGCGAAATTGTCGCGGTAGGCGAAGACCTTCATTCACTGCCTCCGATCCACACGGTTCTAAAGAGCAGTGAAAATAAAACGGGTCAGGTTCCGGTACATCTCCGCGCGCTTTTAACCGAAATCGGCACGCTGCAGCTCTGGTGCGTGTCGGAAACCGACAACGATCAATGGCGGCTGGAATTCGAATTGCGCGGCTCTGCGGCGTCAACCCGCGAAACCGTCGTCGAATCGATGCCGCCCCGGTTTTCGGAAGCCCGTACATCGATCGAACGGATTTTCGGCGGCCAGCCGACTCACGGAACGCCGGTCACCACCGAGGTCAAGCAGTTGTGGCGTGGGCTAGAACAGACGCTCGGTCCACGGGAGCAGTGGCGCGCGCCGCTGCTGCGCGAGCTTTGGGGCGCGTTGTTTGCCGGAGCACGAAGGCGCCGCCGTTCGCCGGATCACGAGCGCATCTGGTTTCAGCTCACGGGCTACACGCTGCGCCCCGGTTTCGGTTATCCCTTGGACGAGTGGCGTGCCGAACAAACGGCAAAAATTTTCGCTTCCGGCGTGAATGCACACAAAGAGAAACGGGTCTGGACGGAGTTCTGGATCATGTGGCGCCGGATCGCCGGCGGTCTGGATGATGCGTGCCAACATGAAATCTGGAATTACCTGCGGCCTCACCTGGAGCGGCGTTTGAACCCGTCTACTTCACGCAATATCACGAAGACAAAGGGAATTCAGCCTGAGAGTCTCGACGAAATGGTCCGCCTCGCGGTTTCACTCGAACATCTCGGTCCGGATGAGAAGTCTCAGCTCGGCGACTGGATTGCACCGTATGCTTCTACGCCAGGGCCGTGGGCGTGGGCGATCGGACGGCTCGGCGCACGCGTGCTGATGTACGGAAGCGCACATCGCACGGTCGATCCGGAAAAGGCGGCTTCCTGGCTCGAAGTGCTATTCGATGCACATCAGCGCAAAGTGGAGGGGGCTCTGTTCGGGATCGTTCAGGCGGCGCGACTCAGTGGAGACCGTTCACGCGATCTCGACGAGTCGATGCGCATTCGGGCTCTGGACATCCTGCGGGAGGCCGAAGCTCCAGAATCCTGGCGGCACCTGCTTACAAACATCGTCGCGATGGAGGATGCCGACAAAGCACGCGCATTCGGCGATACGCTGCCTCTCGGCTTGGCCGCATAATCGCGCTGCATACATTGAAGATGATCCTTCTCTTCATATTTCGCGCGACTCGCGTGCTACCCGTTCATTGGCTCGCTAGACTTTCCTGTTGCCTTGCCGGCCGCCTAATTAAACAGCGACTCTGCTTCTCCTGACCCACCAAGCGTAATTCGAATTCCTGACCTGTCGCCACTTTTCATCCTTGCGGATGGCCCCGCGCCATCGACGTCTGTTATGTAAACGCCAGGGTCGGCAGCACGTCGGCCGGGGCAGCACAGAATTTCCTCTGGAGTAAGAGTTTTTTCCCCAGAGAGGATCGTTTTCGTGTAGTATTAGATCAGCGATAATTAAGTCGCTAAATTTCAACTGTTCGGCAGCCTCCTGATCCTGACCGGTTATCTATTGTTTATTAATCCCTACCGCAAAAGTCCGGGAAGTTTCCTTACAAGTTAGGTGAATAAAATTGTCAAAAAAATTGTTTGTTGGAAACCTTTCTTTCCAAACGACCGAAAATGATGTTAGCGACGCCTTTGCGCACTGTGGCACCGTGGAAGCTGTGAGCATCATTACGGATCGCGAAACAGGCCGCTCGAAAGGCTTTGGTTTTGTCACGATGTCCGAAGAAGATGCGGATAAAGCGATCACGCAATTAAATGGGTCGCAGCTTGACGGCCGCGCCCTGACTGTCAACGAAGCGAAACCCATGGTGAAGAGAGACTTCGGCGGTGGTCGGAATAGTGGCGGCGGCCGCAACCGATACTAAGATTGAACAGACCTGATCCGGACAACGATTCGATATCGATACAAGAAGGGGTTTTTCAATGAAAAAAGCAAAAGTCGAGATCTCAAAGCCGGACTTCAAACTCTGGTGCGAATTATGTTGTCTTCGCATCGCTCCCTCGGAAGAACGAACAGTGGTTCTCGACAAGGCGTATCACCCGCGCTGCTACTCTAAGCTCTCCCCGAAATCGTGACGGTTTCTTGCATGTTCAAAACGCCTCGGCGGTGATTAGACCGCCGAGGCATTTTGGTTTCACAGTCCGAACTTCGGTAAAGTGGCCGCGGCACGCCTATCATTTACCAGGGAGAAATAACTTATTAGCTTCGTTTTGAAGCTGCTCAATCGTGATTTCTCCACGGGAATGGGATTGCAGGTGTGTGTAGAACTGATTGTACTTCTTCAATCCGGCTTCGCGGGCCGTGTCAGTTGGGATACTAGAACAGAATTTCTGAAAGTGCACACCTATCCGGTCGAGGGCGAGACTACTTCGGCAGTAGGGACATTTAATTCCTGTCAATGTGGGGCCTGACTGGCTTCTTTCGAGATGTTATGAACTTTCGCACTTCTTCGATTGAAGAAAACAACTTGTCGCTCTTACGGGAATTGCAGGGTTGACAACAGATGACGAAAATCGTTTTGGCGCCTTCTAGCACCTTCTTCTTGCTCTTCGGAAAGAAATGATCCTTTGTGGGCCGGGTTCTGTGGTGATCCCAAGTGATCACTTGTAAGCAATAAGCACAGGTATAGGAATCACCCAAGGTCAAGAATTGGCGGGCTCGCGCCACTATGCAGAACGCCGGACCGGCGTATCCTTCTTCTTTGCTTTGTTTGGCACCTGATCCGATTTGTCCGCATTGGTCGCAGTCCCGGCCGCCGGCGCGCCTTCCGGGTTTGATTTCTTTTTTAATTCTTCCTGCTTCTTACGGCGCTGCGCCTCTCGCTGTTTATCCCCGTAGGTCTGTGATCGCATGTAAAGAAGTCTAGCACGCGGCCGGACCGATACGTTTCAATTGGCTGTCCGCAAAGAATCCTACTGACGCGCTGTCAGGAGACCAAAACGGATAGCTTGCTCCGTCCGTTCCCGACAGCGGCTGTGCCGCGAGCGAATCTAGTGGCCGGACCCAGAGTTGAGATTTGCCTTCGTGCACGCGACGGGTGGTCCTCCTTGTGCCTTTTGTAGTTCGTTTCCGTCCCTAAGAAAATCGCATCCTGGAACGTTATCTCTAATGAGGGCGCAAATGACGTTTCTACTGCGGATGCTATGAACTTTTGCTAATTAGTCTGTTCCTATTGGCGTCCGAGGGCTTTGGCCAGACCCCGCCCGACTTGAATTCGAAGGCCCTGACGATTTTCGAGCAGAACTGCGGCAACCTGGGATGCCACGGTGGACCCGATCCCTACAGTTTCGATGTTCGGGATCCGGCAAGTCTGTTGACGGCCAAGGTGATCCAGTCGGGAAATGCGTCCGGCTCCGAACTCATCAGGCGACTGGAGGCCGGCATTATGCCTTTGGGCGGCTATAAGGGACAACGCGGCGTCAAACTTCCGGCCGAGGATATTCAGATACTGAGGCAGTGGATCGACGCCGGCGGTCCGGAATCGGCGCGGCTCCCGCGAAGCGTTCAACGTCAATTCATATCCGAGTCCCAGGTGTTCGCCGCCATTGTTCGAGACCTGGTATCCGCGCCTGAAGCCGATCGCCCCTACCTCCGTTATTACAGTCTGGCAAACGTTTGGAACAGCATGGACGTCGAAGAGTCCGAACTCGAGTTGTACCGAATGGCTCTAAGCAAGCTCGTTAATCATCTCTCATGGAAAAGGGAGATCACTCAACCCAGGCAATTGGGTTCCGAGAGCACGGTATTGCGGATCGACCTCAGAAACTATGGATGGACGGCTGAGACGTGGCGGGAGATTATCGCGTCTTTTCCGTACGGGCTTGAACCGTCCGGCCTCTCCAAAGAGATCAACCGTGTTCAGGCACTGTCGGGAGTGAGCCTGCCTTACATCCGCGTGGATTGGTTTATCGCAAACGCGAGCACGCCGCCTTTGTATCACACGATTCTTCAGTTACCCGGCACGCTGGACGAGTTGGAGACGTTGCTCGACGTCCACGCGACCTTCGATGTCGAACAGAATCTGGCCCGGAGATTCGGCCTCAGGAACTCAGGTGTTTCTCGCAACAACCGTGCCATGGAGCGGCATTCCACAGTTTATGGCGCCTATTGGAAAAGTTTCGACTTCGCCGGCAACAATCCCGGGCAAAACATTTTCAGGGATCCGCTGGATCTTCGGGCGGACGGTGGGGAAATCATTTTCAATTTGCCGAATGGTCTGCAGGCGTACTTCATCGCGGACAGGCAAGGGAAACGGATTGACGCCGCACCCGTGAATATCGTTCGGGACAGGACCAATCCGGACGACCCGGTCGTGCGCAATGGACGTTCATGCATGGGCTGTCACGTGAGGGGAATGAATGCCTTCCGCGATGAAATCAGTGCGACCCTGCGCGCTCGTCCCCAGGCGCTTTTCGATCTCGATCGGGCGGAAGTTCTCTATTCAGGCCAGCCGGAACTCGACCGGTTGCTGGAACTGGACAACACTCGCTTTTCGCGCGCGCTCGGCCGGACGGGCAGTGGAACGCCCAAAGGTACAGATGAGGAGCCAATCAGCCGGCTCGCGCGGAAATACGAGACCACTCTGACCGTTTCCCAAGCGGCAGCGGACCTGTTCATCGAAGACCCAAAGGAGCTGCAAAAACTCATCGAGAACAGTACCCCGCTTCAGATACAGGGATTCGATCAACTTCTTGGTCCAAAAGGTGGAATCAAGCGCGATGCGTGGGAGCAAGGATTTGGCCTGGTGGCCCGGGAACTCGGAATCGGCGAGTTTTTTTCTCCCGGCCCCTGGGGGAATGAACCACAAAAAGCACAATGAGGAATACAAAAAGCACAAAAAGGGGAATTTTTTATGCCTTTTGTGGCTCCGTTTTGTGCTTTTTGTGTACCTTCCTGATTTCGTCTAAGAAAATCGCGGCCCAGACGTTATCTCTTATGAAGGCGCAAGGTTAAAGTCAAAAGCTGAATGAACGATAGCGCAAAGTCTCAATGGATTGTCGATGCGTTGGATCGCCACGAAGCCTCGCTGGTCCGCTATGCGAACTGGATATTGGGTGACATCGAGAGCGCACGCGAAGTCGTTCAAGAGACATTTCTGCGTTTGTGCAAAGAGCAGCAGTCTCGGGTGGGCGCTTATCTCGCCCAGTGGCTTTTCACGGTTTGCCGCAATCTCGCCTTCGATACGCGGAAAAAGGAGACTCGGATGACACCTCTGGGTGATGCGGAAATCGGAGTGGATTCGCGGCTGGAGCAACGTGAAACCGCCGGCGAGATCTTCCGGATGCTGAATGGCCTGCCGAAAAATCAGCGCGAAGTGGTTTACCTCAAGTTTCAATGCGATCTCAGTTACAAAGAGATCAGCGAAATTACAAAGCTGTCCATGGGCAACGTGGGTTTTCTGATGCACACCGCGCTCAAGACGATCCGGAAGCAAATCCTTTCAGCGCCGAGGAGGACCCAATGAATTTCAACCCCGATGATCCAAAATGGACAGCCTATGTGCTGGGCGAAATGGAAGAGAGCGATCGCGCCGCCCTGGAGCTGGAATTGGAATCCTCCGCAGAGGCGAGGGAATTTGTCGAAGAACTTCGGTTCGCGGTTTCCATCATGAAGGAAGGGTTGGCCGCTGAAACAGTGTTGGGGCTGACGCCGGAGCAACAGACAATGGTCCGCGCTTCGGCCGGTAGCCGCAGCGAGTCGCGCAATCCCTTTAAGCAACGGTTATCGATGCCCGCCACGCCTACCGTGTGGGCCGCCGGCCTGGTGGCCGCAAGTCTGCTGGTTGCCGTGATCGTGGCGCCGTCCTTCCTGCGTTCAAGGCAGGCGTCTCAATCCGCCACTCTCAAAACGCAACCTGATATTACGGTCACAGCCCCGGTACTGGAGAATCCCCAGGAGAACGCGCGGCAACAGCCACACCCCAGTGGCGGCGCAGTCACCTCTGCCAGGGAAGCGTCAGCGCCCTTGCAAGCATTTGACTCCGCGGCCAAAGACGAAAAAGAAATCCGCTAATCGGGTTCCCTTCGATCGCCAGCAAACCCAAGCCGGTCAACAAGGGCAGCAACAGCAACCAGGCACCTTGGGCGCGCTGCGCTCCGCAGCTTCCTCCGCGCAACAAGGGCAACAAGGGCCACAAGGCGGCGCGGAACCTGATCGACGCCGGAACGAAGGCGTTCTGAGCGGAGTCTTCGGCGGCGTACTTAAGGCTCAAGAGGAGGCCGCTCCTCCTCCACCTCCCGCTGCTGCGGTGCCTCCTCCGCCGCCTCCGGCTGCAATGCCGAATGTGATGTTGGCAGACCGCGCAATTTCGAGCGGGGCGGCAGACCGCACAGACCGGATCGCTCCGTCCGTGCCACGCGACGCCTTCAATGGGTACGACCCCATCACGGACAATCCGTTCGTTGCAGTCAGCCAGCAGCCGTTGGCTACGTTTTCCAGCAATGTCGATACGGCGTCTTACGCGAACGTCCGGAGATTTCTGACTCGGAATCAGTGGCCTCCGAAAGATGCCGTGCGTATCGAAGAGTTGATCAACTACTTCAGCTACGAGTACCCGCAGGCTTCGGGCCCCAATCCCGTCACGCCCAACATGGAGGTTGCGGCGGCGCCCTGGAACCCGCAACACCGGCTGGTGCGCGTTGGGATCAAGGCGAAGGACGTCCCGATGGGTCAGAAGCCGAGCAATCTCGTCTTTCTGATCGACGTGTCGGGTTCCATGAGCACGCCGGAAAGGCTGCCGCTGCTGAAGAGCGGTCTCCGCATGCTCGTGGACAAGCTGACGGAAGGCGACAAGGTGAGCATCGTCACGTATGCGGGCGCGTCGGGCATCGCCCTTCAACCAACGAGCGGCGACAGGAAAAACGACATCCTTCGCGTGATCGAAGGTCTCCAGGCCCAGGGTGGCACTAACGGTGGAGCCGGTATCCAGACCGCCTATGAAATGGCCGTTTCGAACTTCATCAACGGCGGAGTGAATCGCGTCATCCTGGCGACGGACGGAGACTTCAACATCGGCATCACGAATCAGAACGATCTGGTGCGGCTCATTGAAGACAAAGCGAGGAGCGGGGTCCTCCTGACGGTGCTGGGTTTCGGTAACAACTTCAAGGATTCCCTCCTGGTGAAGCTTGCCGACAGGGGGCACGGCAATTACGCCTTTATCGATGGGCTGAACGAAGCCCGTAAGGTCCTGGTGGAACAGATGGGCTCGACCCTCATGACGGTTGCCAAGGACGTGAAGATCCAGATCGAATTCAACCCGGCGCAAGTGACCGCGTACCGGCTGATCGGCTATGAAAATCGCGTCCTCGGCGCCCAGGACTTCAACAATGACCAGAAGGATGCCGGAGACATGGGTGCGGGCCATACGGTCACGGCGCTATTCGAAGTGGTTCCTCGTGGCGTAGAGATCAATGTTGACGCCGTCAATCTGCTCCGCTACCAGCCGCAACCGCAACCGCAGCCGCTGGCGCGCGACGCACAGACTTCAAGGGAAATGCTGAACTTGAAAATTCGTTACAAAGATCCTGAAGCGAGCGAAAGCAGGCTGCTCTCGGTTCCGTTGGTCGATCGAGGCGGATCATTCGCCAACGCCAGCGCGGATTTCCGCTTTGCGGCAGCGGTTGCCGGATTCGGCATGATTCTGCGTGACTCGCCTTATAAAGGTTCGGCCAACCTCGATTGGGTCATCGCCACCGCAACCAGCAGCCGCGGCGCCGACAAAAACGGATACCGCCAGGAATTCATCGGTTTGGCCGAGCGCGCGTCGCAGATCCGGGGGAGATGAGAGAAGTTGCCTGCCAACCCCTTTGGCACTCCACCCGTTCTACCAGAGCTGTCCTATTTTTGGGACAGCTCTGGTCATAGACCGGCCCAAAGGCTCCCCCTTCACCCGATACTTTTCTCTTTGCTTAGTGTGCCGCGGTTCTCCCCGATAACCTGAACGTCCTTGCCGCGCAAGCCCGCGCGTCTATACGCCGATTTATCGGCTGACGCCGTCCGGCATGCCGTGGAGTAGCAACGACGTCTCCGATCGATGAGCGTAGTTCATCGAAAGGCGAACTGCTTTTTCCCCAATTGGCCGATTCGGGAGGCTGGACTACTCAGTTATTAAATGGCTATCGCGGCCGAGACAACACCTGCCACGAAAGCCACAGATTGAAGATGAAGAAAGTCGTCCCGATCAAAGCGTAGAACCCCACCGAAATCCAAAAATTGACGGGGTCGGTCGCGCGCTCGATCTTGCCGCCGCTTTTGAGCGGCATGTACCCCTTTCTCACGCAAAAGTAGGAGAGCGCCCACGGGATCACGATAAAGACAAGAAGGACTATCGCGACCCAAACCCCCGGCATTTTTTTAGTCTAAGTGTAGGACGGACTGCGCGACGGATTTAAAGCACGATTTTCGGGCGCGCCGAGGATTCAAGGCGATATCCCGTGTGGCGAAGACACACGATCCCGCTTGCTCGCACTATTCTCGCAAAGAAGCGGAGCCCCTTGAACGTTTTCACTGAATGTCGACACGTGGGGAATGAATTCTTGACAGGTTCCACGCGCGGACTTACGCTCAATTCAATTTTCATTCTTTGGAAACTAATGTGAGAGTGGTAACCATCGCGTTGGCTGGGTTGGCATTGAGTGTGGGTCTTTACGTGGACGCACGGGCGTCTGCACCGCAAGCCGCTCCGCAGGCGTCAAGCCAGCGCCAGATGATTGATCGCTACTGCGTGACCTGCCACAACCAGAAGCTCAAGACAGCCGGCTTGATGTTGGACAAAGCCGACGTCGCCAGTCCTGGTGCAGCCGGCGAGATCTGGGAGAAGGTCGTCCGTAAGCTTCGCACGAGCACCATGCCGCCTCCCAACATGCCGCAGCCCTCGACCGAAGATCGTCGAGCCCTCCTGTCGTGGTTGGAAACGTCGCTCGACCAGGCTGCCGCCGCGAAACCGAATCCGGGCCGCACGGACACGTTGCGACGTCTGAATCGTACCGAGTATCAAAACGCCATCAGAGACCTGCTTCTGCTCGACATCGACACCACATCGCTCTTGCCACCCGATGAAAGCGGTCACGGCTTCGATAACGTCACGGTAGGCGATCTGCCCCCGGCTCTGCTGGAACGATACATCTCGGCTGCGGAGAAGATCAGCCGGCTGGCGATCGGTAGCGTGCAGGCCTCAGTACAGAGCGACATCATTCGCGTCGCGGAAGACGTCACGCAGGAAGAGCATGTACCGGGACTGCCGATCGGCACGCGTGGTGGGGTTTCGGTTCGTTACAATTTTGCGCAGGACGGAGAGTACGACATCCAGGTTTACCTCGCGCGCGGCTATTCCGGAGACGTCGACGGCTTGAGGGACCCGCAACCGCACGAGATGAAGTTGCTGCTCAACCGGACGCCGATTGGGACGATTACGATCCAGAAACCCGCCAACGGCGACGATAAGCTTCTCGACAAGAACTTTAAGATTCGTGTACCGGTGAAGGCCGGTCCGCATGACGTGGCCGTCACCTTTGTCCGGAATTCCTCTTCATTGCTCGAAACGTCGCGGCAGCCACTCCCGGTGCACTTCAACGAAAGACGTCATCCCCGTATTACTCCGGCGATTTCCCAGTTTTCCATCACCGGACCATATGCGGCAGAGGGGGCCGGCGATACCCCAAGCCGGCGCCGGATATTCGTCTGCCGCCCGGCCCAGCCCCGTGAGGAAGAGGCGTGCGCGAAGAAGATTCTCTCCACGCTTATGCGGCGAGCGTACCGCCGGTCGATTTCCGGCGCGGATCTGGAACGGCCGATGGTCTTCTATAAAGAAGCAAGATCCGATGGTGATTTCGATGCAGGAATCGCACGGGCCTTGAGCCTGGTGCTTTTCAATCCCGGATTCTTATTTCGCGTGGAGGCAGATCCCGAAAGGATACAGCCCGGCACCAACTATCGCATCAGCGATCTCGAGCTGGCATCCCGGCTGTCATTTTTCCTCTGGAGCAGCATCTCCGATGACGAACTGCTCGACGCAGCCATTCGCGGTGAGCTGCACCGGCCGGACGTGCTCGAGAAACAGGCCCGCCGCATGCTCGCCGATCCGCGCTCGTACAATCTCGCGAGTAACTTCGCCGGACAATGGCTCCGGCTGCGCAATCTGGAGTCGGTCAGTCCGAATGTGCGCCAGTATCCTGACTTCGACGACAATCTTCGTCAGGCATTCCGCCAGGAGACGGAACTCTTTGTGGACAGCATTCGGCGCGAGGATCGCAGTGTGCTGGATCTGCTCAAGACGGACTATACCTTTCTCAACGAGCGCCTGGCGAAGCACTACGGGATTCCGAACGTCTACGGCAGCCGCTTCCGGCGCGTGACGCTCGGAGCGGACAGCAAACGTGGCGGATTGCTGCGGCAGGGCAGCATACTGTCGACCACGTCGTATGCGACGCGGACCTCGCCTGTGATTCGCGGAGTATGGATTCTGAGCAATATTTTCGGCGCCCCGCCGCCGCCTCCACTTCCGAATGTGCCGGCGCTCGACGGTACGGTGCCCGCCAACCTCCCGATCCGCGAGAGGCTGAGCCTCCATCGCAACAACGCGGTGTGCGCGAGCTGTCACCGGACGATAGACCCCGTAGGATTCGCGTTGGAGAACTTCGACGCAGTGGGCCGCTGGCGCGATGAGGAGGGAGACAGCGGAGCTATTGACGTGTCAGGAGGTATTCCCGGCGCAGGCGAACTTAAAGGAGTGGCCGGCCTCGAAGAGGCGCTGCTTCGCCGTCCGGAGTTGTTTGCTGGAACACTGACCGAAAAGCTGTTGACGTTCGCATTGGGACGAGGCGTCGAGTACTACGATGGGCCCGCGATTCGGAAGATTCTTCGCGAGGCGGAGCCGGATCGATACCGCTTCTCGTCGCTCATATTGGGAATCGTGAAAAGCGTACCCTTTCAAATGAGGAGATCGTCATGATGATTATCAGCAAGAAAGCACTACCGAGGCGCACATTCCTGAAAGGCCTCCAGGCCACTCTCGCGCTGCCGCTGCTCGACGCGATGATTCCCGCGGCAACCGCCCAGGCCAGGACCCCGGCCAGACCAGTGCGCCGTCTCGGCTTTGTGTACATTCCGATGGGATGCGACCACGCTCGCTGGACGCCGGCGGGTGAGGGCACGCTCGGCGATCTGTCGCCGATCCTTGCTCCGCTGGAACCCGTCAAAAAGCAGCTGACCGTCATCACCAACCTCAGGCTGGAAAAATCCTACCCGGGCACGCACGACACGGCCAACGCAGGATTCCTGAGCGCGGCCTTGGCCAAACACACCGAGAGTTCGGATTACTATCTGGGCACCACCGTCGACCAGGTTGCGGCGAAGCAGATCGGCCGCGACACGCAGCTGCCGTCGCTCGAACTGGCCATGGACCTGAACCCGGGCGCCGGCGTGTGCAACAACGGCTACGCGTGCGTCTATCAGAACTGTCTCTCCTGGTCTTCACCGACGACACCGCTTCCCGCGGAGGCGCATCCGCGCATCGTGTTCGAGCACCTCTTCGGCGAAGGCGGACCCGCCTCCGCCCGGCGCGCGGCGCTGCGCAGCCGGGGCAGCCTGCTCGATTCGTTCAACGACGATATCGCGCGGCTCAAGCGGAGAGTGGGAGTGACCGATCGCCTTCGCGTCGATCAGTACCTCGACAGCATTCGCGAGGTCGAGCGCCAGATCGAGCGCGCCGAGGCGAGGACGGCGGAAAATCCCGTAGCCGATCTGGAACGGCCGGTTGGTGTCCCGGCGGCGTTCGCCGACCACGCGAAGCTCCTGTTCGATCTGCAGGTCCTGGCGTTTCAGGCCGACATCACAAGGATCGTCACCTTCCAGTTGACGCGCGAGCTCAATAACCGTACGTATCCGGAAATCGGCGTCCCGGACCCGCACCATCCCACGAGTCATCATGGCAACGATCCGCAAAAGCTCCTCAAAATTTCCAAGATCAATACGTTCCACGTGTCGCTGTTTGCATATTTTCTCGAGAAACTGAAATCCACTCCCGACGGCGACGGCTCTCTGCTCGATAACACGGTGTACCTGTACGGAAGCGGGCTGGGCAACTCCAGTATTCACGACCATGAGAACCTTCCAATTCTGGTCGCGGGTGGCGCTGCGTCCGGAATGAGGGGTGGCCGTCACATCCGGTACAAGAATGGCACGCCGTTGGCAAATCTCCACCTCACGTTGCTCGATCGCGTGGGGGTGCATGTGGATTCATTCGGCGACAGCAATGGCAAGATCGAAGACCTGTTCGTTCCCGTGTCGATATAGGCGTGGGGTAGGCCCGATGCTAACTATAGGAGACGGCTCATGGATTGGAGACGAATCGCTGGACTTTCTCTCCTGATTTTCGGCCTGGCCGCAGCATCCGTTGCTGCTGAGAAACCTTCGCTCGCGGACGCGGCCGAACAGCGCGACAGGACGCTCATCCGCACTCTTCTGGATTCGGGTGCCGACGTCAACGCCGCGCAAGCCGATGGCACGACCGCTCTGCACTGGGCGGTCTACAACGACGATGCGGAGACGGCAGTACTGCTGGTGAAACGGGGCGCCAACGTCAACGCCGCGAATCGCTACGGCGTGCCTCCGCTTTCCCTGGCCTGTACAAACGGAAACGCGGACCTTGTGAAGCTGCTGCTCGACGCCGGCGCCGACGCGAACGCGTCGCTTCAAGGCGGGGAGACCGTCCTGATGACGGCGGCGCGCGCAGGAAATCTGGAAACAGTGAAAGCCCTGCTTGCCCGTGGCGCCAATCCCAATGCTCGGGAGCGGCGCGACCAGACGGCTCTCATGTGGGCTGCGGCCGAGGGGCACGCGGCGGTTGTGCGAGCCCTCATTGATGGCGGTGCCGATATCCGCGCAAAGCTCAAGTCGGGGTTCACGCCGTTGTTCTTCGCCGTGCGCGAAGGCCACATCGATGCGACGCGTACGCTACTCGCGGCCGGCGTGAATGTGAACGAGACGCTACAGCGTGAGGAGAATGCACCTGCTCTGGCAGTCGGCGGCCCGCCGGTCCGGAGGGGCACCAGTCCTTTAATGATGGCTGTAGAAAACGGCCACTTCGAGCTCGCCATCGCTCTGGTCGAAGCTGGAGCTGATCCGAACGACAAGCGGTCGGGATTCACTCCGTTGCATGCGGTCACGTGGGTGCGAAAGCCCGATGCCAGCGACGGGGGCAATCCGGCTCCGATAGGATCAGGACGCATGACGAGCCTTCAATTCGTTCGCGCGCTGGTCGAGCGGGGAGCCAACGTGAATGCTCGTCTGGACAAGGGCGCGCCGCGCGCGCCGAGCTCGGCGTCGCTGCTCGGCATGGAAGGGTCGACGCCGTTCCTGATGGCTGCAGACCGCGCGGACCTTCCTTTGATGCGTGTGCTCCGCGAGCTGGGCGCGGACCCCTTCCTGCCAAATGCCGACAAGACCACGCCCCTGATGGCCGCGGCCGGCTTCGGCACGGCGGACCCTCTGGAAGAGGCCGGCACGGAGCCCGAAGCGCTGGAAGCCACCGAGTTCCTGCTTGACCTTGGCGGCGACATCAACGCTGTCGACAATAATGGCGAGACCGCGATGCATGGCGCAGCGTACGGCAACTTTCCGACGGTCGTGGAATTGCTAGCGAAACGCGGCGCCGATATCAACGTCTGGAAACAGCCCGACAAACAAGGAAGGTCGCCACTATTCATTGCCGAGGGCTTCAAGGCAGGACGACAACAACCTTCCCGCCCGACAATCGAGGCGATCACTCGCCTCATGCTCGCCGCAGGTCTCTCGACAGACGGGCCACGGCCGCAGATAACGGATATTTACGCGAGGCCAACGGCCCCGTCACAAAAAGCCCCACAACCCTAAGGTTCAGGTGCGAGCCTGCTCCCCGCTCGACTTACATGCCGCCTGTGCGCGGGTTCAGCATCGCGTTCGGAAACATGTCACAGAAGTTGTGCAACGAAAGATACCGTAGCCAAGAAAAAGCAGGACAATTAAAATGGGCGCTGTTACGAATGAATGGGGGCAACGCATGAAGTGCCGTTTCATTGCCGCGAATTTGGTTGTGTCGTTTGCTTCAGTCCTGCTGTGCGCGATTCTGGTCGGCAGTCCGCAGCAGGCAGGGGCGGATCGGGCCGCGAGGATTCGGGAGGCGGGGTCGAAACCGACTCCCCGCGCAAGCGATGGGCATCCGGATCTCACCGGTTTTTGGGGAGAGCCTCAACGATTCGTTAGTGTCGAGCTCAGCGCAGACGGCAAGACGCGTATCGTTGTAGACAGAGACGCGCCCGAACTTGATGCGGGAGATCACGTTCGATTTAAGGCGCGAGCTGCGGATAGGACGCTGAAGCCTCCGTATAAACCGCAATTTGTCACAAAGCAAAGAGAGCAGATGTATACCGCCAGCCGCGTCGATCCTGGTATCCATTGCTATCCCCTTGGGGTTCCCCGCATTGGTGCTCCGACGGAAATTGTTCAAACGCCAACCACCATTTATCTGATGTATGGGGCCGAAAGCAGTAATGAAGATATGGCCCACACGTTCCGAGTTGTTCCGATCGGCGGTCAGCACAATAAGGATCGGGATGCGGTGCCCGACGGGGATTCCATCGCTTTCTGGGATGGCGATACCTTAGTCATCGACGTGGTCAACATCGACACGGAAACTTGGTTGGATGGAGACGGTACGTTCCACGATGAGAATTTGCATGTTATCGAGCGCCTCACGCGAAAGGGAAATACGCTGGAATACGATGTGACCATCGAAGACCCCACGTTGTTCACAGGATCTTGGAAACCAGTTCTCGTTAACCCAGGCGGGGGCGTGCTGGGCAGGCTTGGCAGCACGACACGCCTTCTCCGTCAACCTGGGGAACACGCTATACCGGACTATCCGTGCGTAGAGCGGGACCGGGAACATAAAGTCAACAACGACCGCTTTTAGTCTCTATGATTATGGCGAAGACAATGTCACGCAGGGAGCTTTTGAAAACCGGGCTGACTGCAGCGAGTGTGGCAGCAATCGGTGGGGGAGTGACACTGTGGCCTGCACTGGCTCAGCAGCAGGGTGAGTTGATCATTCGAAATGGGCTGATCGTGACCGACAGCGGCCGAATGGAAGCCGACATTCGCATTCGCGGTGAGAAGATCGCGGAGATCGGGCGCAACCTCGAATCGACTCCCGGCGCAAGAGAGATCGATGCACGCCGGATGTTTCTCATACCCGGCGGCGTCGATACTCACACTCATCTCCTCCCTCAGTTGCCGAACCCACCCCAACCGAATGCGAACACAGACGACTACACCAGCGGATCCGCCGCAGCGCTTGCCGGCGGCGCGACCACAATCTCGAACTTCATCCCGATCGAACTTCAGGAGGATGCCTCTGCGTATGCAGGACGTGTCATCGGACAGATCCAGAAAACCGGCATCGCCGACTTCTTCATACACGTGAATATGGGAAATGACCCTGCTCCCTTCACACGAGCCATGCTCGACAAGCTGGCAGACCGAGGATTTGTCAGCACGGGTGAAGATTTCCTGGCCAGAGCTTCGTTCGATGAGCATGCGCTCGGATGGTACAAGGCATTCAAAGCCTCGGGCCAAGCCGGTGTACTCAGCATGCTTCACTGCGAAGATTATTCAATCCTGGCCGAAGCCCAGGAGACTCTCATGGCCGAAGGACGGGGATCGATTCATAACTTCAGTCAAAGCGCTCCCATCATCGCGGAAGTGGTCGCTGTGCAGCGTGCCGTGGCAATCGCGGAGGCCACCGGTGCGCCGATCTATATTCTCCACACATCATCGGGCCGCGCATTGAGAGTCGCGGAAGACGCCATACGCCGCGGCTTGCCTGTATACGTCGAGACGCGGCCCATGTATCTGCACTTGACGCAGGACGTCTATCAGCGACCCGACGCGGGCTTGTATCTGGGAGGCCCGCCGTTGCGGGAGAAATGGGATCAGGACATGTTATGGGAGGGCATCGCGAAAGGAACGGTGCACACGATCGGAACCGATCACACCGGTTATTCGAAAGAGGCGAAGTTGAATCCAACGCAAACCATGGCCGATAAGCGAATGGGTCTGAGCAATCTCCAAGAGTACATGCCGATGCTTTACTCCGACGGCGTCGTGAAGGGACGCATCACGCTTGAACAGTTTGTCGCGGTGACTTCAACGAACGCAGCCAAGCTGTTTGGAATGTACCCCCGCAAAGGTACGATTCAGGTCGGATCCGACGCGGACATCGTGATCTGGGACCCATCGATGAAGAAGACGATTCGCGATCAGGACGCTCTTTCCAACGCGAAGTACTCCACCTACGCCGGGTGGGAAATCACCGGCTTCCCCAGAACAACGATCCGACGAGGCGAGATCGTTTACGATAACGGCAAAGTCATTGGGAAAGCGGGTACCGGAAAATTCATTCCTGGAGCTCGATTCCAGCGCCCTCAACTCCGGCAGTTATCGAACTAGCCGCCTAAACGTCACAGTCGTACAAGTTCCCGAGGACAATTGGACCGCCGCACGTCGTACCGTCATGAAATTCGGCGACGAATTGAAACATCCGGTACCGATGGAGTATACAGCTGTGTTGTTCCACACTTATCTTGGGAGCTACACATGAGCGCTAAGGATCCGCTGCTTAAGGCATTGAAAGGCGCCGAATCCCGTGAAATCGGCGGCGTCCGGCTTGAAGTCGTTCGCGCGGGTGATTGCCGGGTCAAAAGGATGATCTATCCGCCCGGATTCCAGTGGTCCAAAAATATGAAACCTATCGTCGGAACGGACCTGTGCATGCACGCGCACGTAGGCTTTCTTGCGCGAGGCCACGTCCGGATTCGATATGCCGACGGTTGCACCGTGGATTTAACGGCGCCCGAGGTTATCTCAATCGACCCGGGACACGACGGTTCTGTCATCGGCGATGAGCCTGCCGTGGTCATCGAATTCGATTTCGAGCGTGAGACGGTGAAGCGTCTGGGGGTCGCAGGCAAGCACGCCCACTAAGCTCAACCGGGGTACCATCGCGTTGATCAAGCGCAGCTTGGCCAAATCCTTTTGACCGCGAGCTATCCGAAGTATTCCCGCGTGCTGGGATACCAAGAATTCCTGCAAATGGTGGAAGGCTTCAAAGCCAAATAGATAAAGTCGAGGTCGGACCGAAAAGCCTAGTGCCACGGCTCCATGCCGCTCTTGCGGAGGAGGGGAGCAGCCTCCGCCGAGGCTATGAATCTCAGGAATGCCTTAGCGACCTCTGGTTGCTTCGACGTAGTCAACACGCCTGCGGAGAATTTCACGGTCTCCTGCAGTTCCTTCGGCAACGGGCCGATGTAGTCGGCGCCCTTGACCGGGAGGATAACGTTGATCTGTTGCAGCCCGATTTCGACCTCTCCTTTGGCGACGACTTCCGCCACGGGAATGCCGTCGATGAATTTCGTCTTGGCCTTGAGCTGATCGGCGATGCCGAGTTTCTCCATCACCTGCGCCGAGATGAGACCGCTGCCTCCCCGGGAATAGCCGATCGATTTAGCCTTGAGCATCGCAGTCTTGAAAGCCTCGACTGTGCTGATGTCCGGCCTCCGCGCTCCTGTCTTTACGGCGACGCCCACGCCCGCCTGAACGAAATTCGTCTTCGTGCCGGCAACCATCTTGCCGTCTTTTATGAAGGCATCCACCTGCTGAGGTTGCAACGCGGCAATATCGGCCGGAGCGCCTGAATTGATCTTCTGGTTGATATCGGCGGTCTGCACAAACCGCACGATGACCTTGTGCCCCGTCATTTTCTCGAACGCTGGAGCCAGATCATGCAGACCTGACACCACTCCCATGCCACCCAGAACGGTGATTTCGGCGGCCTGGACCGGCCCGGCCAACAGGCCCAGCATTCCCACAAGGACCACGACCGCCATCGGCCATCTTTTCATAAATGTCCTCCTGTCCTCTAAATCATCCCTGCGGCGCAAAGCTACTTCAGTCCCAGCAGCTTCGCCGGATTCACTTTCGCCATCCGGTCGATATCGGTGATGGGAATGCCTTGACTCGCGAGGTACTGATACATCGCCAGCAACCCATCGGGATGAAGGGGGTTGTTGGCCTGTCCGAGGTCGCTCGAGAGAACAATGAACTCGGGACCGACGGCGCGAATTGCTTTCACGTAGGCCTCAGCCGCATCCGAGCCAGCGCGCACAAATGTCAGTTCGAGATAAGCGCCCATCTTCGCGGCCTCCTGCATGTCGGCAATGGACATGTTCACCGAACCGCTCATCGCGTGAGTCACCATTACATTTTGCACTCCTTGCCGCTTGGCCTCGCGAATAATGATCAGGGCTTCCGCAGGCGAAGAGTGGCCGGTTTCGAGCACCAGATTGTTCTTGGCCGCGATAGCAATTACTTGTGACACTTCTGGCGTCACCACGCCATTTCGAACGACCGGCGAGAATGGGCGGCCACTCCGGCCTGCTTGATTCTCAGAATCGTAGGTCGGAAGCCAGACGACCTTGCCGTAACTGCCTTTACCTTTGGTCATCCACTCGACCGCCGCGGGGTTAACGCCGCCGACGGTGAGATCCAGCGAGATGCCGCCGAATACCTCTATGCCGGGCACCTCCTTACGAACGATGTAGGCGAGTGATGCCGTCGGTTCATAATGATTTTTGAGCACGAGGGCGCGCATGCCGCGGCTCTTCGCGAGCTTCGCCAGGTCAACAGCATCAATCGATCGGGCCACCCCGTCGGGATACGAGTGTGCGTGCATGTCGATCGCGCCGTCGAGAGTTTGCGCGCGGGCACTGGCAATTCCTAGAGCCAACACAATAATGAGCACGTACAGATTTCTCATTTCACTCATCACAACTCGCCTCTTCTCGAGATTCGAACCTTATATACCGGCCTTGGCCAACTCGCAAACATTAACCGGAGGATTGCAACCATGACCAAGTTGTATCCGGTCTGCTACGATACGTCGATGACCGAAGGCCCGATCAGCGGAATCCATCACATTCAACTCGCCATGCCTGCGGGCGGTGAAGACACGGCAAGGCGCTTCTACTCTGGATTGCTTGGTATTCCTGAAGTGCCGAAGCCCCTTCCACAGGCCAAACGAGGCGGAGTTTGGTTTGAGACGAGCGCTATTCGTATTCACCTTGGTATCGAGCAAGATTTTCGGCCAGCAAAAAAGGCGCATCCTGGCTTGCTCGTGCGGGACCTGCGGTCGTTATCGAAGCGATTGACGGAAGCCGGTTATGAAGTCACCAACGGCGAGCCGTTGGAAGGTTACAAGCACATCTACGTCAACGATCCGTTCGGCAATCGGCTGGAATTGTTGCAGTACGTTAAATCACCGCGAAGCGGCGGAGCCGACAAGCCGCTATTGCAACCAGAATGAATACCAGAGGTCGAACCAAGCTGCCTCCGAAATGAAGTCCCAACGACCGGAGAGGCACGCGGTAAAGCGAGGCCGCTCGCATCTATCGCCACTTTTTCACGTTCGGCCAGAATTCGCTTAGGGGGACCTTCAATCCGCGGCAGTAAAAGATATCAAAATGTTGGTCGGGCATGGAGTAGGTGTGATCGACTCGGCCAACCTTCTCGACTACTGTGAACAGTCTTTCAAGTACCTCCTGCCGGTCGTCCATGACACATACAACTGCGGCAGAGGACCGAGTCTGCGCGTTTCGATTCGAGGCTGTTGAAGGTGCATGGCATGATCAGTGCCGCTGTGATTAGCCAAGCCCAACCGAACACGCGGAATGGCTTTCCTTCGCGATGGAAGAAGAAATACCGCGTATAGGTGAAGGAGGAGTTTAACGACAGCGGCTACGGTCACGACTGTTCCAGCACCGAGAATCCATGGCCTTCGAGCTTCAATGGGCCGCAAGGTTAGAGACTGTTGATCGATCGGCACTGTCGTTGACGGCTAGTTCGAATTCCGTAGCGGTTTCACCCAGTCGAAAGGCACCCATCCCACTCTCCCCTTCTGGGATCCGTCGAGTATTCTCACGCGCAAGCCGGACCTTCCGGATTCGCTAACTCGGACCGTGGTGCCGTCGCTAACAATAAAGATCGGCCCGATACCGCTGGCATCGTTGTTGTCGGCAGCACGTTTGAGTTCCGCCAGCATTTCCTCATCAATTGCAACGGGCACGCTCGAACTACCGCGACTCAGCCGGCCTTCACTCCCGACAGGCACTAAAAAAGACGATTCCGGCGCCCGTGCGGGCGCTCTCGGCGTTCCTCCGATCGCGATCAGCAAGTAAATTGCGCCGGCAGTTATCAGGACCCCGATGAGAAGACCTCTGACGGACTCGAACGATGAACTTTTCTCCGTCATTTCAGGTTTACGGGACAGTCTAGACTTCGTGCAGGCGCCGGGATTTATTCGCAGCGTAGTCCTCGACGATCGGTTTGGCCTTCTCGAGATGCTCTCGTACGACTGCGACACCGACACCGGCTCCACCATGAAAAATGTATGGTGCAATCATTCCCAGCGTTTCATTCATGAGCCTGCTCTCAACGCCCGCGCCGTCGAGCAAACATTTGAGCAGATCGGCTTCGACGATCGTTCCTGAATACACCACCACCCAATCATTTGCATGAGTCATTTAGTTTTCCCTCACACAATTCATTTTTTATTAAATCACAGGTCGTGGGATCTCGGATCGATACTTCGGTAGTGGGTCAGTTTGAACTGTGTCATCGCGGCAGGAGTTCGATCGTGGTGGATCGCGCCTCAGGGCTCACCATCGGCTTCACGTATGTTGCTTCGTAGCGGCGGTACTTGGTACGGTACGCCGCGTCGATCTCGTCGTTGAGGTTCGGGTCGGCGGCCGCGAAGGTCACATCTTTCTGGACGCCGCCGGCCCGGCGTTTGTAGCGTGCGATTCGGTCCATCGCGTCCCGAAACGAGCGAGTGTAAAGCGCGGCGATGGCGATTTTTCTTGGGGCTTCGCGCTATCGCGCTCGCGCTTCGCCGGTTCATCTGTCTTGATTCCAGTGTAGTGCCGGCCGCGGAGCGGGTCACTAGCGATTCACGCCAATCCACTCGCCGAACCCGCACTCTTCAAGCGGCATTGAACGATGGAAGCGTGAGGGAGGCGATGCGGTGGCACCGTGGGGCATCGTACAGCCCCGGCGTCAGGATGAAGTTGTGGTACTCATCATGGGCCGAGTCGTCGAGCCATAGGAGTTGGCGGTATCCTGACGCGATACACAGGCCGATTTTGCCTATCTTTTAGTATGAAAACGCCGCCCACGCTGGGCTGGTCTGCCTGACCGCCCAGGTACGTCAGAGATGTACACTCCACACCCCCCGCGGTCGTTTGTCCTCCCATAGTTGCTTCGTATACGCCAGAGCGAAACTCTGGCGGTGGCACGAGATGCAACGTGATGTTCATGGTTATAACATCAGCACCATCACTAAAGCGTGCTTCGGCGTTGACCGATGCACCGTCGCGCACGCCACGAATACCGTCGAACTTGAAAGGGAGTACGCTTGGCTGGGGGCCATCAATCCGCTCGAATCGATATTCGGTATTCGCGCATCCCACTGTGGACACGAGAACGAGTAAGAGCGGAAGGCGGCTCATTAGCACCAGTATACGCGGCGTACCTGATCAGCGCTCTGATCGACGCCGCAAGACAAGCTATCTTGAAAAGATAATGATGTGTTGCCAGGGAAGGAATTCAAGCGATCGCTGGAACTTCAAGCCCAGGGGCTCGAGCTCCGAACGCACTTCTTGAACCGACATCTTGTGCAGCGGCTGGATCGGAACGCTCGGATCTTCTTTACGAAATTCTACGAGAACGACGCGGCCGTCCGGCTTTAGCGCCTCCTGAATGTGCCGCATCATGGTGACCGGTTCTGAAAATTCGTGATACACGTCCACCATCAATACGAGGTCGAGCGATTTTGACGGCAGTTTCGGATCGGTGGGCGTTCCAAGAACGGGTTCGACGTTTGCCAGCTTCCGGTCCTCGATATTTTTCTTCATCAGGCGAATCATTCCTTCCTGAATGTCTTCGCCAATGACTTTTCCGGCCGGTCCTACGATTGCGGAAAGTCTCCAGACGTGATACCCCACACCGGCGCCGATATCCGCAACCGTAGCACCCTTCTGGATATCGAGCGCTGCCAGCATACGATCTGGTTCTTCTTCCTGAATTCGCTCGGGACGCGTCAGCCAGTCTGCGCCCCCAACTCCCATTACTGGCGCCGGCTGCCGGCGCGTTAAGATCTGCGCCTGCGCCGCCGGAAGCAGCGCTAAGAGGATAACGACGAGAATACGAAATTTGCGCACGCGCAATGTTAAACCAGTTCGGCGATTGAGGGATAGGGCCGCCCTCGGACTTAATCGGGAAGCACGGAGCCGCCTCGCAATGAGTACGTTCCATTAGATGAGGGATATCGCTTAAGAGAGCTGTCAAGCCTATAGTGCGCTCCAGGTACAGCCTGGAATTTTTGGAGGGCGACGTGGAGATCGATCCAAT
>Ga0209237_1000158_pt1 | contig 34405 bp, 36 predicted proteins | sample GraSoi013_1_40cm_2_FD_185820 | JGI IMG/M metagenome (GOLD analysis project Ga0209237, IMG submission 185820) | Grasslands soil microbial communities from the Angelo Coastal Reserve, California, USA - Sample 10_02_2013_1_40cm (SPAdes) (version 2) | ecosystem: Environmental > Terrestrial > Soil >...
AGAGCCTGATAGTGAACATCGGCCCGGGCCAGGCAGTGTCTCAGAACTTCGCCCTCGTGCCGGCAACCGCCGGCTCCGGAACGATTCTGGGGTCCGTCACGGACGCCCTGACTGGATCCCCTTTGCCAAATGCCTCTATCAGCTATTCGGGCGGCGCCAGCACCACAGACTCAAACGGGAAGTACAGCCTGAGCGGCGTTCCCGCCGGTAACACTACTGTTACGGCCACCAGCAGTGGATACGTGAGCCAGAACGCGACGGTGACGATCGTAAGCGGCGGCACCACCACGCAAAATTTCGCTCTCCCTCCGTTGCCTGGCAGCGTGAGCGGCCAGATCACGGACGCTGCAACGGGCCAGCCAATCGCAGGCGCAACTGTGAGCTATGCCGGCGGCAGCACGAACTGTGACGGCTCGGGCCTGTACTCGTTGCCCTCGGTGATCGAAGGCAGCTACATGTTCACCGCCAGTGTGACCGGATACAACTCACAAACGATGACGGCAAACGTCGGCCCGGCAGCCACCGTGACCCTCGGCTTCAGCCTCAGCGCCCAGGGCTTCAGCGACGGCTTCGAATCAGGCTCGATGTCTTCCTGGACGACGAACGCAGGTCTCGTCGTCCAGAGCGCGACCGTTCACCAGGGCACATATGCTGCGGAGGCCACCTCCACCGGCGGCGCGGCCTACGCCCGCGAGAATCTTGGAAGCAGCTACTCGAACCTATATGCACGTACTTATTTCTTTGTGTGGTCGCTGCCGACCAGCACTGCCAACCTGATCGGCGACCGCACGGCTGCAGGCTCTTCGCTCTGTCGCGTCTACATCGATAGTCAGGGTCGTCTTGGCCTTCGCAACGATGTCTCCGGCACGAGCACGATCGGTCCGGCGCTCAGCGTCGGTGCGTGGCACAGCGTTGAGCTGCATGTGGTGGTGAATGGAACTTCAAGCACGATCGAGGTCTGGTTGGACGGGATCGCCGTGAGCGCGCTCACGACCCAGACAACCAACTTGAGCTCGGTCCCGGTAGGGCAGACTCAGCTGGGTGAGAATCAGACCGGACGGGCATTCGACATTGCGTTCGACGACGTCGTCGTGCAGACTGCTCGAATCGGGCCCTGACCCGCCGCGAGCTCCACCTGGCTCCAGCGGAATTCGGCGCCGATGCTGCTTCTTGGGAGATCGAATCAGAAGTCTGCGACGAGCGCTCGACTTAGTTCGAACCGCCCTCAGGCGCCGACCGTCGGCCCAGTCAGTGGTCTGCTCGAACTGTGGCGAGCTAGCAGTTGAAGGGCTCGGCGATCCCAGCGTCCAAATGGTCTGCGTGGCTTGCGCGCTCATGCTCCAGGTCCGCTGCACCGATGGAGATCGCGCGGCCTGCGTCCAGCTCGAGGCACTAAATGAGCTGGCAAGACAGCGTCATCGCGGCCGAGCGAGCTGAACGTGAACGGCCCTGGCAACAGCCGAGGTCGCGAGCACCTTCAGCGAGCGTGAGCCTCAAGTCGCTGACAACCGCATTGCATGCTTAGTGCCAACAAGAAACGAGAGCACTGGGACATTTTGCCCGTGAGACATTTGTCCCAGTTTTGCACTGGTGCAAGAGAAATCAAGTGGAATTTGCCCGAAGGTCTAACGAATTGGTCATAAAATGTTAACCATTCCTCATAATCGAAGCCCCACGGCAAGTCATCAGCGGGACTTCAGGGCGTCGTGGGGACAGCAGTTGGCCGACCGAATCCCAGGGATCCAGGTGGGGGAACAGTCCGAGGCGACCATTGGCATCGAGGGCGGCCCTGAGACGGCGACGCCTGTCGAGTCCGACCGCGTCGACATTGGCGAGCCAGATCCGCGCGAGGACATTGCCCGCGAGCTGCACGACCAGGTCGTGCAGACGATGTACGCGATCAAAGTCGAGCTGGAGAACTTCCGTGTCAGTCAGTACGGCCGGCAGGCAGTTCTGCGCGAGGTTGATTTGCTCGAGCAGCTCACGCTCGAGGTCCTGCATAACCTGCGCCAGCTCGTTCGCGAGCTGCGTGACGATCCCGCCGTCCGCGATGGACTCATTCACGGCCTGCGAAGTCACCTGATCCCTCGCTTCGAACGACTGAGCGGGCAAGCCGTCGAGTTGCGTGTCTCCCGCTCCTGGCCAGGTCGCCTGAACGAGCATGCCGAGGTAAACGTCTACAGGATCATCCACGAGGCGCTGAGCAACACGTTGCGCCACGCCCCCGGAGTTGGGGTGGCGATCGCCCTGGAGGTGATAGGACGGCGGGCGGTTGTCACCATCGGCGACATCGGCAATCCGCCGATCGAATCGGCATTGCCCAGGCTGGTCGGCAACGGAGTCTTAGGCATGCGTGAGCGTGCGGCAGTTCTCGGCGGACGGCTGACCGTCACCGGTGGACCGCGTGGGATGATGGTGAGAGTAAGCTTTCCGCTCGCAAACACATTGCGTTGACAGAAAGCCTGAGACTGTCCGTACTAATTGCCGACGACCACACCCTTTTCCGATCTGGTCTGGCAGCGCTCCTGGACAAGGATCCGCGCGTCAAGCTGGCCGGGCAGGCGGCCAATGGTGAAGAAGCTGTGCGCATGGTCGACGAGCTGAGTCCAGACGTGGTCTTGATGGATCTCAAGATGCCTGTCATGGAGGGCGTTGAGGCAACTCAGCTCATCCGCGGCCGCCATCCGGAAGTCGCGGTCATCATTCTCAGCAGCTTTAGCGGCGATGTCCACCTTCTTGGCGCGCTGGAGGCGGGTGCGAGGGGCTACGTTCTGAAGGACACGAGCATCTCAACCATCATCAACGCGATGCTCGCCATTGTTGGCGGCGCCAGGGTGATGTCGGGCTCCGTCGCCGACAGGCTTTATCGAATGGTTTCCAGCAAGCCGCATGAGTCTTACGATGGCCTCACTGCCCGTGAGGTGGAAGTCCTGAAGCTGGTGGCGCTCGGATTGCCCAACAAACAAATCGCCTACCGCCTCAAGGTCAGCGGAAAGACGGTGAGCAACCATATCAGCAACCTGTACGAGAAGCTCGGGATCGAGGGCCGCTCGCAGGCGGTCATCTATGCGGCCAGAAAGGGGCTGATCGAGCTGTAGCGAAGATCTGGCTGTGGGCTTCTGTGGGCTCGGTCCGGCACGGGATCATCAGCGGCCGCGCCATCCTGCGCCTAAACTCCAGGGGATCGAGCACGAGCTGCGACGCGGCCGTTGTAGTCCGGTCGGACACTTGGAAGTCCGTACTCAAAGGAGCACGTCGATGGAGCTCATCAACCCGAAGATTGCGGCCTTCTGCCGGGCCGCCAAAGACGATCCTGACGGCTTCTGGGCCCGAGCGGCAGAGTCTCTGCCCTGGCACCGGCAATGGGATCGCGTGTTCGAATGGGACGCGGACAAGCCCGATGATCGCGGGCGCTATTTCCGATGGTTTGTAGGCGGCCAGACCAACCTCGCCTGGAATTGCGTGGATCGCCACGTCCAGGCCGGCAACGGGGGACGGGCCGCCCTTATATGTGAGGACGAGCACGGCGACCGCACCGTATTCACTTACGCGCAGCTGCAGTACGAGGTGCGCAGGACCGCCGCCGCGCTGCGCGGTCTGGGCATCGGCAAGGGCGACCGGCTGGGCATATACATGCCGACCTGCGACGAAGCGATCGTCCTGATGCTCGCCTGCGTCCGAATTGGCGCCGTCCACATCGCGGTTTTCGCCGGCTTCGGGTCGGGCGCGCTCGGCGATCGAATGCAGATGGCGGGCGCCAAAGCGCTGTTCTGCTCCGATCTGACCTACCGAAAGGGGAAGAACGTGCCTCTCAAAGGCATTGTGGACGAGGCCCTGGCCGAGCATGGAACGCACGTCGCGCGCGTCGTCGTGCACCGGCGAGGCGAGGACGAGCCCGCGATGCAACCAGGCCGAGACATCTACTGGCAGGAGTTCCTCGCGCTGGGCGAGGGCAAGAGCGACGAGGTCGAGTGGTTGGAGTCCAACGAGCCCGCGTATATCCTCGCCACTTCGGGCACTACGGCCAAGCCCAAGCTTGCAGTCCACACCCATGGCGGGTACCAGGTGTACATCCACTCGATGGGCGAGTGGGTCTTTGGCCTCGAGGGCAACGACATCTGGTGGGCGACCGCCGACATCGGCTGGATCGTCGGCCACAGTTACATTGTCTACGCACCCCTCCTGGCCGGCTGCACCACCGTCGCATACGAGGGCGGCCTCGACCATCCGGATCCTGAGACTTTCTACCGGATCATCGAGAGAAATCGGATCAGCGGGATCTTCACGTCGCCAACGGCGGTCCGCGTGTTGATGAAGTACGGCAGCGAGCCTGCACGGAAGTACGACCTGAGCTCGCTGACCCGCGTTGTCTGTGCCGGCGAGGTGTTGAACGCCCCGGCGTGGGAATGGCTCCAGCAGGACGTGTTGCAGGACCGCGTCCCAGTCATCGACCACATGTGGCAGACCGAAACCGGGGGTCCGATCTTTGGCAACCCGTGGGGACTTGGAATGCTCCCGATCAAGCCCGGCTCGGGTGGGATCGCGCTGCCCGGGATCGAAGCGCTGGTGGTGTCTCCAGAGGGTGAGCAGCTGGGATCGAACGAGAAAGGGATGATGGTGATCAAGCGACCGTTTCCCGGACTCACGGCCACCCTCTGGGGCGAGGTCGATCGCTACGCGAACGATTACTGGCGACGCATCCCCGGGAAAACCCTCTATCTCAGCGGCGACGCATCGTCATTCGACGAGGATGGTTACGTCTGGTTCAGCGGTCGCTCGGACGAGATCATCAAGATCGCCGGTCACCGGATTGGCACGATCGAGGTCGAGACGGCGTTTCTTCGCCACCCAGGCGTTGCCGAAGCCGGCGTCACCGCCCGACCCGACCCGTTGCGCATGGAGGTGATCGCAGCTTTCGTTGTGCTCAAGAAGGGTTACGAGCCTTCTGACGAGCTGAGGCGTGAGTTGCTCGAGACCGTCCGCCGCGAACTGGGGCCCGTGGCCGTCATCGGCGACCTCAATTTCGTGAGCATGCTGCCGAAGACCCGGAGCGGAAAGATCATGCGCCGGGTGCTTAAGGCCGTGACACTCGATAAGGACCCAGGAGACATCTCCACGATCGAGGATGCCGGTTCCGTTCAGGACGCACGCGAAGCCTGGGAGGCGATGCGCAGGGAGATCACGATCCCCTGACGCGAGCGCGATGAGGTCGCTACCACATGATCCGACCGTGCAGGCCCGTTCAAGATCGGAGACGATCGAGTGTCTCAATCAGATCGGGCGCCGGCGCAAGCAGTCGAGTTCGAAGAGCGTCCACTAAGGGGAGCCAATTCGCAATTGCTCTTGGGCGCCAGATGTTGTGGTTCCGGAACCGATGATTTCAACATGTTGTCTGCCGCTCTCTTCTTCACTGCATAACCCGGCATGGACTCGAACTTTTGCGGCTGAAACCAGCGGCTGATCAGCGCGCGTGACATGGGATCCATCCCCCAAAGAATGGAGCCTCCATCGAAAACTCAGGGCAGGTCAGACGGTTCGGACCGCAGAGTTCGAAAAGCATCAACGATGCCCGCGTTGATCGCTCCTCGCTCCCATCCGTCTGTGAGGGAAGCGCCGCCGCGTCCCAACTCCATGCGCAAGATCCGAGAATCGGCCTAAGCTAGCCGTCGAGACCTCGCTGAGGGAGAAGGAGGCTGGCATGGCGACTGCTGAAGGCTACGCACGCCCGGAACTATTGGCGGAGCCGGACTGGCTTTGGGAACGGCAAGACGATTCGAAGTTGCGAATCATCGATTGTGCCAGCCTCGACCGGTACCGACGGGCGCACATTCCTGGCGCAGTCGGACTGCCCGTCGACGGTTGGCTCAAAGACTCGGAGAACAAGCTCCATGTCATGGGACCGAAAGCCTTCGCGGAACTGATGGAGAAGCTCGGCGTGTCAGACGACACCACGGTTGTGGCGTACGACGACAATCAAATGTTTTACGCGACCAGGCTCTGGTGGGTGCTCAGCCACTACGGCCACGCCAACGCCAGGGTCCTCAACGGCGTCTGGTATCGCTGGATCAGCGAAGGTAGGCCGGTCACGTTCAAGGAGACGGTTCCAGAGCCGGGTCGCTTTACATCAAGGACTGACGAGTCGGTCATCTGCCGCCTGGACTACCTGAGGTCCAACTTCGATGCTTCCGGAACTCAAGTGCTGGATGTGCGGCCCGATGGCGAATGGTCTGGTAAGACGAATGACTTCGGTAATAAGAGGACAGGTCATATCCCCGGAGGTCTCCACCTGTTCGCCCAGAAGTTCCTGACCGATGACGACCGGCGGACGGTCAGACCGGCGCTTGAGCTGCGCACCTTGCTGAAGGATGCCGGGGTCCAACCTGGGAAAGAGGTCATCGTCCACTGCCAGGCTGGCATTCGCACGACGCAAGGTGTATTTACGCTTCGTCTGATGGGCTGGGACCACGTCCGTGCCTATGACGCGGCCATGGCCGAGTGGGCGAACCAGGAAGATACGCCGCTGGTCGCGGAGTCAGAGTTGGCAGTACCTAACCCTTGATGGCTGTCTAAAAGGGTCGGCGAGGGCTCGCGATCTGCGCGGGTGAGGCGGGGACCGACGACACCCTTGCGTGCCAAACGGCGCACTAACGTATCGATGAGCCCACCGACGATCCAGAATCTCGCGCACTTCAGAGGATGGGGCGAGGAGGAGAGTTCGAAGAGCGTCCACTAAGGGGAGCCAAAACTGAACCTACGCGCGACTTCTCGACCACCCGACAGTCGCTGCACTGCAGAAACCGTCCAGCAACCGAATGGATGCTTTTACCCGGGATTCGTGGCGGCCACCAGTAGCCATGAGATGTGGTCGGCGTGGAGAATGGTGTCGTGAGAACAACGCTTGAGCAGGTGCGAGCGAAGCGGCCACAGATCGAGCGCCTTCTGAAGGCACGTGGTGCCGGCAATCCTCGGGTCTTTGGCTCGGTGGCTCGCAGCACGGCCGACGACCGAAGCGATGTCGACATCCTGGTTGACTTTCGGGAGCCGGCGCCTGAGGGCTTTGCCTATTTTGGCGCGATAGACCAGCTTGAACAAGACCTGAGGCGCTTACTGGCCGCCTCGGTGCATGTGAGCGTCGTGGATCCGACGTCGCCAGCGGGACAGAAGATCCTGCGAGAGGCGGTGCCTCTCTGAGCGAGGAACGCGACCGACGCTTATTAGAATTCATCGAGAGTCGTATCCGCCACATCCAGGCGGCATTGCGCCAGGATCCGCTAGCTCTCTCAGACGAAGGTCGACTTGCTGCGCACGCAATCCTTTGGAATTTGATGACGCAGGCGGACGCAGCAGGTCGCCTGTCAGTTGAGGTGAGGAAACGCCATCCCCAGATCCCATGGGATCAAGTACGCGGCTTTCGGAACGTAGCTACCCACGCCTACGAAAGTTTGCACTTGAAGCAAGTCGGCGTGGTCATAAACAAGGATTTGCCGATGCTACGCGACGCTTTGAGCAGGAGTTGGGAGCGAGGGATGAGAAGACTCCCGATGAAAGACATGGTCTTGACCAGCCGAACAAGCACGCTGGACGTGAGGGTGGCGATCGGACCGCATCGCCCAAGCACACTCGAGGCGAAGAAATGGAGCGTTGATACGCATTAGATCGATGGCCGACATTTAGGTGTCCCGGACGCGCGTGCACGTGGCTCGACAGGTCTCGATTACTCGGAAACGGACCGTGGCTGGGCGAAGTCCGCGAACTTGGCTCTCTATAAGGGTCGAGCTCGTCGAAGGCCGAGGGGAGCGGCGCTGGCCGCGGCCTGGGCGCCTGCTCGCCGCGGACCGGAATCACACGTTCGCTCAGTTGGCGCTCGCTGTCGATGATGCCTTCGCGCGCTGGGACCGCTCGCATCTACACGAGTTCCAGATGTCCGACGGCACCCGACTCGGGACTACAGATCCAGAGTTAGACAACGAACACGTGGTCGACGACGGGAAGGCGAGGCTCTTGCGCCTTCAGCCCGGTGAGAAGTTCATCTACGTCTTCGACCTCGGCGACGACTGGACCCACCTTTGTACGGTGGGCAACACGGCCCTAGACCCGATTGAAACCCTGGGTATTGTTCCCGCAGCACCGACTCCGTACTTCGGATGGGGTGAAATCCCGGACCAGTACGGAAGAGCTTGGGACGGCGATGATGGGGAGTCGCAGCCCCCGCCCGATCCAGAGTTTCTGGACCTGCCGCCATTGCGTCCGTGGTGGGGGCCTGCATCTGCCGAGTGGCTTGGAAAGGGGCGCCGCGACTAACGACCGCGCTCCTGGAAATGCCGCGGTGTGCGATACAAGCGTGACTCCTTCGTACAGCAACGCTGGCGACAAACCGTGATGCGCGGCGGCACGCTGTGACACTCAGCGAATTCGAGGCGGCATTTCTGAACGGAGTGCAGGGATCTGTTAACCGCAAGGTTCGGGGTTCGAGTCCCCGCTCCGGAGCCAAATCCGAACTCGAAGCCAGGTTTCAAGGCGGCGATATTGCGGTGATCGGTGCGGGCTCGATGGAGAATAGGACAACGAGGGAAGTGAGCCTGACTCCTCGACGCCTCGCATGTTTAGTCGGGGAGTAATCCCAGGTGGCGGGTGGTGCCTGTGCATTTCGAGAAATTCTCATTCGGCTTCATCCAGATCGACGGCATAGCCTATGACTACGACTTGGTCATTGACCGGGGCGAGGTTCGAAAGCGGAAGAAGAAGGTCTCCAAGCAGTATCGGGACGCCTACGGCCACACGCCGGTCTCGGTCGAGGAAAACATCCCGTGGCGCTGCCGCCGGCTGCTTGTCGGAACTGGAGCACAGGGCCGGCTGCCAGTGATACCGGAGGTGCACAAGGACGCACAGCTTCGGAAAGTAGAGCTTGTAATTCTTCCGACAAAGACGCCATCACCATCCTCAATCGTGGCGATTTACATGCGAACGCCATACTCCACGTTACCTGCTGAGCTCACCTCAGCTTAGCCACGGAGAGATGGGGCACGATACCTGCTCGATGCCAGGTGCGAGTCCATAAATGGCCGAGCAAGGAGCTATCGGGGACCGTCGCAGAGTGTGCCCGTGGTGAGCAAGACACCGCGACTCTTGCGGCAGCTGAGTGAGCTCGACCGGGTCCTCGACTATCTCGAGCGAATGAACCTGCATGACCGGACCGACGTATCGATGACGGTGACCGACCTGCTGCAGGCGTCTGGGTTCGCCGAGACGCAGGATCGGGAGCCAACGGTTCTGATTCCCAGGGTGCTTGACGTGTGCGGCGCCAGCTAGCTGCATTTCGCCAAACGGGAGTGACTTGGTCCGGTGTCCGAACAAGGCACGCCTGGGTTTACCCACCTCTGCTTGTCCTCTACCTGCGGGGCATGCGCCCAGGTCGGCGCCGCGCGCGCCCATTGGCCTGACCGACCTGTTAAGGCACTCTCAGCATTGAGTCCGGAGCACGTCAGTGCAAAAGTCGAATCTGGAACCAGGAAACGATAGGTGCGTGTGCGGACGCAAGCTCGAGGCCGCCGCCGTTTACGTCTACCGCTCCCACACGGACCGCTGCGTATTTCACCGCTGTGGGTGCGGCGCGGAGTGGACCGAGCACGAGACCGACATCGACCCAATGGACCCTGTCAGCTCTGACGAAGTAATCGAGGTCCACACGCGGCTGGCCACGTTCGAAGGTTCAATCTCCGAGCTGCTTCAGAAGCGATCGGCCTAAGGCCACGCAAGCGATCGTGCCCATTTAGCGAAAGCAACATTCACGAAACACTCGGAGGGCATGTCGTCCGACCCGGCGCTACAGGGCGGACTAGAAGCCAGCGACGCTTGGTCATCTGAACCTTCAGCGTGACCGACGCTTTCGCGAGCGTCATCTACTAATGGGGCTTCGGCCAGAGGACGCTATGGGTAACGCCGCTAGCCCTTCGTCTCTAGTACGGCGATCTTGGGGGCTTTCGGCGCCTTCATGAGAGCGTCCAGCCCTGCCACAACACAGTCTCGTACTGCGTATTCGGCGCGGTCTTCGGGACGGATTTCCAATTCAACGCGCCCCTCCAGCACCGGCCCGTTAACCGTGGTGCTGATGAAATGGGCTTTATTGATAGCACTTGATACGCTCGCGGCCACATCATCGCTATCAGGTTTGAACTCAGCCAGTGAACGGATGTGAAGCGATGCAAGAGGGGTGGAGCGGCCGATTGTTAGTCAGCGCGTGGGGACCGCGACCACATCCACCGCAACCCATGTTGCTACCCATGTGGCTGCCGGCGCGCTCGGTGAGTTTGAGCTGAGTTCAGCCGAGAGCCCGTGTACCTTCAAATAACGACCTCGGCCAGGAGGGACCGGCGGCGTCCCATCGTCCGCACCTGGGTGGCGTTTCCTCGATCGCTACCCGCACCTGACCAGGGGTGGTTAGAGCTATTGAAGGCACGACTCTCGCCGACCTTCCGAATCAGTACTTGCTTGGTGCCTTTGTACTAAAGCTCGAGACCAGCTGCTGCACCCGCGATTTGCCGCACTTGGGGCACTTTGGCGGTCGTTTCTTGAGGCGGTCGTGTTCGCTGATCGGGACGCTAACCTCAAAGTGCTTGCCGCACGCCTTGCACTCGAACTCATAGATAGCCATGACTTTCGACCTCCGACATCAGCCCACCACCGGCAACGCCCGCGCCGTCAAGCCCCCACCGGCGACGAGGCCTGTAGGCCGAGCAACCCACTCCGCCAGTCTGATGCGAACGGTGACAACGCCCACTGCGATCGGGCCGACAGACGCGCTCGATAGGAGGACTTCGCCGGCGGCGCGGCGGCCGTGATGGCGGTGTTACTGATCGTCCATAGGAATGAATGGACTTGAACACACCCGTGCGGAGCGGCATACTCCCAGTGAATCATCGCCGGTCTGCTTTATTTGGGCTTAGAGCAGAATGGCTATGTGGCTCCCGACCTGCAGGCGTCTTATGTTCAACAAGCGGGGCGCCTCGACTACACGGCGGTGGTCAAGTCGGACGGCCAGGGAGTCTGGAACTGCGAACACATCACCCACCTCGACCCTTCCTCAGCGATCGAATGCGCGCGTCGTGAAGTCGCGCGGCGAGCTACCCCCGAGAAACACTCCAAGCCCACATGACGCGGCCGGCGACAGTATGGCAACCTCCACTACTTCGCTGGTGAGCCGGTGGTCCGACCACTCTACGGGCTAGTCCTTCAGAGCCACGGACCGACGTGGGCGAACATGAGAAACGTGCCAGCACCTGCTCCTCCCTCTATGGCTTTGCTTCGCGCGAAGATTGAGTCTGACGTGCCAGTTGGGGCGGGGCGGCCGCCACTCGGCGCATGCCTACCTCGCGGCTTTAGCAGCCCCCACGGCTTCTTCGGCCATGTCGTAGAACTCTTTGATCGGGATCGCCGTAAGGGTTTGCGTACTGACTGTTCCGCGCGAACCGGCCGCCAGCGCAATCCGGGCGGCGGCTTTCTCATTTGGTAGCTCGGTCACGGTCACGATGTCGTACTCGCCAAGCAGCCCGTAAGCGGCCACGACGCGGCCGCCGGCGTCATTGACCAGCTTCTCGTAGGCTTCGTAGCGCTTCCGACCTTCGCCGATCGTCTTTGCGCCTTCGGTAGTCAAACGAACCAGGGTCACAAATGTCATCCAGTTACCTCCTCGGTGGCCGCCCCAACGAGCCGGATACTACGCCAACGACGGCGAAGAACAACTTCGCCCAGTCGCCGATCTCGCTGGAGACACCGATCGGCGATGAGGACGATGCCCAGCTCGGCGATTTCGTCGAGGACAAGGAGGCCACGTCCCCCTCGGACGCCGCCTCGATCACCATGCTCCATTTTGCGGTCGAGGCCGCCCTCGGTACCGCTCGCGCGGGACGAGGGTACGAGCCCTTGCTGATCAGGCGCGGACGATCCGCATCCCGGTCCACGGAGATCATCTGGGCCGGGAGCCCACCGACGAGGAGATTGCCGAGGAGATGGGCCTAACGCTCGAGCGGGTGCGGGAGGTGCTCCAGCTCCGTTTTGGGCTCATTGATGGCCGCGAGTGCACCCTGGAGGAGGTCGGCAAGCGCTTTGGCGTGAGCCGCGAGCGCATCCGCCAGATCGAGTCCAAGACCCTGCGCAACCTGCGACATCCCTCGCGCTCCCAGAAGCTGCGGGGCCACATGTAGTAGCGCGCCGCCCGGGGGCATTTGCGCGTGGCGTCCCGAAGCGTTGTTCCGCACTACGGCCCGCGAAAGAGGTGGGTGGATAATGGTTTCAAGCCCGTACAGGCGGACCGCAACGACTCTTATGAAAACGAGGAGGTGGTGGCCCTAGCCCCGGACCCAAGGATCAAAGTACGTGTACCCGTTCGAGAGGTTCAGTGAGCGAGCCAAGAACGCTCTGTCGCTCGCCCAAGAAGAAGCAGAAAGGTCGCACCACAGCTACATCGGTACCGAGCACCTGCTTCTGGCTCTGCTCCGCGAGGATGAGAGCCTGGCCAGCAAGGTCCTTCACAACCTTGGCGTCGAGATCGGAAAGGTCCGCCAGGCGATCGAGTCCATTGTCGGCCGCAACGAGCGGATTATCGTCCAACAGATCATCCCGACCTCGCGCGTCAAGAAGGTGATCGAGATCTCCTTCGAGGAAGCGCACCGGATGGGGCACAACTACGTCGGTACCGAGCATCTGCTTCTTGGTCTCCTCAGGGAAGGGGAAGGCATCGCCGCTCACGTGCTCGAGGATCTAGGAGCCACCCTGGACAAGGTGCAGGCCGAGATCGAGCGCCTACTCCGCGACTCCACCGTGGAAAATATCGAGCCGCCTCCCAAGAAGCCGTCGAAGACCCCCCTCTTGGACCAGTTCGGGCGCGACCTGACCGAGCTTGCTCGCTCCAACAAGCTAGACCCCGTGATCGGCCGCGAGACCGAGATCGAGCGCGTGATCCAAATCCTCAGCCGCCGGACCAAGAACAACCCAGCCCTGGTCGGCGAGGCAGGCGTCGGCAAGACTGCGATCGCCGAAGGCCTGGCTCAACTGATCACGCTTGGTAACGTCCCCGAGTCGCTCATGAACAAGCGCGTGCTTACGCTCGACATGGGCCCACTAGTCGCCGGTACCAAGTACCGGGGCGAGTTCGAGGAGCGACTGAAGAAGGTCCTCGATGAGATTCGCTCCAGCCGCGAGGTGGTGCTCTTCATCGACGAGCTCCATACTCTGGTCGGCGCTGGCGCCGCCGAAGGCGCCATCGACGCCGCCAGCATCCTAAAGCCCGCTCTGGCGCGCGGCGAGATCCAATGCATCGGGGCGACTACGCTCAACGAGTACCGCAAGTACATCGAGAAGGACGCCGCCCTTGAGCGCCGCTTCCAACCCGTCTTCGTCGACCAGCCCACCATGCTGGAGACGATAGACATCCTGCAGGGCGTCAAGTCGCTCTACGAGAAGCACCATCGGGTCACCATCACCGACGCCGCGGTCCGGGCAGCGGCTGCTATGAGCGACCGCTACGTCAGCGACCGCGCCCTCCCCGACAAGGCGATCGATCTCATCGATGAGGGGTCGGCCCGCGTGCGCGTGAAACTGACCACGACCCCGGCCGAGCTCAAGCAGCTCCAGAAGGAGATCAAGAAGCTGCAGGCCGAGAAGGAGGAAGCGAGCGCGCTCCTGGACTACGAGACTGCGGCCGCACTAGGTGACAATGCGAACAAGCTCAGGGAGAAGTACGCGAAGCAAGAGTCCGCCTGGCGTGACAAGCTGGGCGAGACCGTCCCCGAGGTGGGCGAGGAGGACATCGCCCAGATCGTGGCCGCCTGGACCGGCGTCCCTGTCTCGCGCCTCGTCGAGGAAGAGACAGCGCGCTTGCTGCGCATGGAGGACGAGCTGCACAAGAGGATGGTCGGCCAGGACGAGGCAATCATCACCGTCTCGCAGGCGGTACGGCGCGCACGCGCGGGACTCAAAGACCCGCGCCGTCCAATTGGTTCGTTCATCTTCCTGGGCCCGACTGGAATCGGAAAGACCGAGCTCGCACGGGCGCTGGCTGAGTACCTCTTCGACTCCGAGGACGCGCTAATCAAACTCGACATGTCGGAGTTCATGGAGCGCCACACCACTGCGCGGCTCGTGGGCTCACCGCCAGGCTATGTGGGCTACGACGAGGGCGGGCAGCTCACGGAAGCCGTGCGCCGACGGCCTTACTCAGTGGTCCTTTTCGACGAGATCGAGAAGGCGCATCCTGAGGTGTTCAACATGCTGTTGCAGATCCTCGAGGACGGTCGGCTGAGCGACGCGAAGGGCAAGGTGGTGAACTTCGCGAACACCGTGATCATCATGACGTCGAACCTAGGTATCCGCGATGTCAACCAGGCGGGGACGTCGCTCGGCTTCCAGCCGGCGGTGGTCGACGAGTCGGATGAGGTCGAACGGCGCCACAAGAACACGAAGGAAAAGATCGACGAGGAGCTCAAGCGGATGTTTCGCCCCGAGTTCCTCAACCGTGTCGACGCGGTGGTCGTCTTCAAGAGCCTGACCACCGGGCAGATCCGGCAGATCGTCGATCTTCAGCTGCAGCGGCTCGGCAAGCGTCTAATTGAGCTGCAGATAACGATCGAGGTGACCGATGCGGCCAAGGACCTTCTCGCCAAGGAGGGCTATGACCGGATCTACGGAGCGCGTCCTCTGCGACGCTTGATCACGAACCGGATCGAGGACCAGCTCTCCGAGGAGCTGCTCCGCGGCCGAATCTCGCGCGGGGACGTGGTGGTGGTAGACGTCACTCCCGGCGACGGCTTCACTTTCCACGCCGAGCCGCGACGAAAAGGGCCCGCTTCCCCGATCCAGCGCATCGGCTAAGAACATAGTTGACGAGGGTTTTCTAACAAATGACGGGCGAGGGCAGGGCACCCAACGAGGTGCTCAAAGTAGCTGGCGCCTCCAGGCCAATCTCGGTGGCCGGGGCCATCGCCGGAGTCATCCGGAGTCAGCAGCGTGTCGAGGTTCATGCCATCGGGGCTGGCGCCGTCAACCAGGCCATCAAGGCCATCGCTATCTCGCGCGGTTACGTCGCGCCCGCCGGCCTTGACCTGATATGTATCCCGTCCTTCATCGACTTGACACTCGATGGGCAGGAAAGGACCGGGATCAGACTCCTTGTGGAGGTGCGCTGACGCGGTGTCATCGATCAGATAGGCGCGGCGATGCTATCTGGTTTGAGCAGACAGAAGGTGGCGACCGGCAGTCAGAATGCTTACTGTGGGATCGGCCTCGGTTACGGGGTCGACATGGCGCCATTAGCACGCACTGTCACCGAGTGGAGACAATCGGAAGCGCGGTTGGATCGATGTAGCTAATTGATCCAGGGTGTACATGCCGAGACCATCTCGTTCAGTTCGTATGCGGATGCGTCCGAGATGGCCCTTACTCGGGGATGGCCCTGGTTGGGTGAGGCAGGACTTCAAGACAGCTGCGAGGTCAACCTGGGTGGAGTCCCGCCACGGCGAGTCCGCTTAAGAGTCTCCGAGCCCAGGCTCGTGGCCACAGCACTACGTGCTCCATTGAGCTTCTCGGATTGGACCGGCTTTTCACGCCTCGCATCCAGATCGAACTCACTCTGCAGCCGAATAGCTCCGGCACCCGTCTAACGGTCAGTGGTCTTTTTGCCCGGGACATGGCAGAGGACCCAAGCAGCGATCCAGAAGTGTCTCGGCATCTGGCCAATGAATGCGTGCGTTCGCTGATCGAGAAGGTGGCCGAGGAGATCGAGAAACCGAAAGGTAATCGGAGTCAACCAGGCGCCCAAGGATAGGCACTCGGCGCAAATAGCGCTCTCAAAGCGCGAACGATGCGCGAGGTTGTTGAGCGGATCGTAGAAATTGAGGAGCGGTCTTCAATTGGCGGGTATCAATCGAATCGAATCGAGCAAAGCGGCACTAAAGGGATTGCCGAGCCGGGCCATTCGGAGTCGTTGAGGTCATTTGGTGCGGGGTCGCGGTGGGGAAGTTCCAGCTGCGAATTGGCCATCCGAGGCGCCGCGTAACAATAGGGAATGGGAAGGAGCCCGCAACGCGGTCCGCACTCGCGGCGAAACACAACTCGGCCTCCCGGACCGTAGGCTTCGCCGTGGATGCCACACCGGTCGGTGCCGTCGGGCGCCTGTCCCGCCGAACGCAGCTGACCGAGGCGAGATCTTCGTTACCGAGTGCTGCTAGTTGCTTCTAGAAGGGCTGGCCATCGTGGGCTTCAGTCGCAGATGGGCCCTCATTCAGCCGCCGCTTGGACGCGAGTCATTCCTCCAGAAGTAAGCTGCTCTTGACGGGAGGTCCATGGGAGGTGGGCATAGAGTCGTGGCTAGTTACCTCGTGGTGGCCAATGAGACTGCGGATAGCCCCGAACTGCACCACGCGGTAGCTGAAATCCACAAACACGATCCAGACGCTGAGTTCGTGATTGTCATCCCGACAACCCCGCTCAACTTGCTCCAGCAGTTCGAAGGCACGGTGAAATCTGCACGAGTGCTGGCGGCGCAGCGAGCGCAAAGCACCCGGCGATACCTGGAGAGCTTGGGCGTCCGCGTGCGGTCGACACGAGTCGGCAACTGGGACCCATACATGGCCATCGAGGAAGAGCTGGCTAACGAAAAGTACGAGGCAATCGTGCTTTCGACGCTGCCGCCTGGGGTCTCCCGCTGGCTCCGAATGGATCTACCGTCCCGCGTTGCCCGCCGCCACCCTGAAATCCGGCTCGTTCATGTCGTTTCGCGATCGGCGACCGGCAGGTCCGCCTCCGAGTCGCCTAACTAGTGGCTGCCAGAACGAGCCGCCAAAACGCCTGACGTCGGTCCAATCGCATGAGAAACCAACGACGCAAGGTCACGGCGTGCGAACAGTTAGCGAGCTTGCGATAAGCCCCGACCATCATGAGCCGGATCTAAGGCACCGTCAGGCGTCCTTCGCGACACTTACGCGTGGAGATCAGCGGCCAGGTGATCGCCGAAACGCGCCGTCCGGTCCTTCTTTCGAGACCGGATTGCCGACGCGTACTACATCCCGAAGCAGGTCCTGCGATGGATCTGTTAGGAGGTACGGCGTCGGTAAGCCGCTGCCTTTACAAAGGTTTGGCCCGTTATTGGTCCGCGCGGATCGGCGATGAAGCGATTGAGGACACCGTATGGAGCTACCCCGCGCCGATCCCGGAGTGTCCGAAGATCGAGAAGCTGCTGAGCTTCTACGACGAGCATGTCAACTTGTACGTGGATGGGGATCTACAGGAGAGGCCCGTGACGCCGTTCTCCCGGCGCTAGCGGAGGTGGTGCTCGTGCAGGAATGGCGGCTGGCCGCGCTAGGTTTTCTCCTCGTGGCTTGTGGCTCGCCTGGGCCGTCCGCGACTGTCAGTTTTTCGCCATCCCCGTCATCAGTCGGGACGAGCGCATCAGCCGCAAGCCCGACAACTGCCACTCAAGTGGCAATTTCGGTAGCCAACTCGCGCTACGGCAAGATCCTCGTCGATGGCTTCGGCCGCACCCTGTACCTGTTTGATATCGAGCGTGACCGCGTGCCCCTATGCAACGGTGTGTGCGCCGTTGCCTGGCCACCCCTCCTGGCGCCTGGAGGAGTGGCGTCGGCCCCGGAGCTGGACCAGGCCTTGGTCGCAACTGCTGTTCGGAACGATGGATCCTCGCAACTGACCTACAACCGCCATCCGCTCTACTACTACGCCGGCGACCATTCTGCTGGGGAGATCAAATGCCAGGCTGTGATCGAGTTTGGCGGCGGCTGGTACGTGATCGATGCTCAGGGCAACAAGATCAGCACGCCGTAGTACCAAATCCAGCTTGCCAGGCTCGATGACGTCCGCAGCCTGGTTAACCCTGGTGGTCGGCCCCCCTCACCGGCAAGCGCAAGCCGGATAATCGCGGCCGCAGAATCTACCCGTTACGAGGTCCCCGGCGCCGAAGCCAAAACTCCGGTTGAGAGCAGTCGTTTCCTGCGGCTGTACGATAGCGCCCGATCGCAAAGTGACCACCGCTATAGCGAAACGAAGGGAGCAACTCCGCGCGACAATCCGAGTCGACGCAGTAGCGTGATCGGCCACGAAACGCCCGCTCACCATCGTGGTCCTGCGACCGGTGTGGAGGTCGACGTATGAAGATTGCAGTGGCCGGGTCTGGGCTTGCGGGAAGCTACATCCATCGCCTGCTCAAGATGCGCGGCGAGCATAACGTGGACCTCTATGACGTGAAACACAAGATTGCGTGCGGCATCCACCCGTGCGGCTATGGTGTGGACGAGCACTTCGATCGGTTCATCATTCGCGCGGGCCTTGATCCCCTTGCGTACCGGCTTCACAACCCGCCGTACCTGCTGGCACAGCTGGAGGGGGCGGTTGCAAGGACCACTGTTTTCATGATCGACAAGCCGCGTCTGATTCGCGATCTCCTGCAGGGAGCAGACGTCCGGCTGAACCCGATCGATGTTGAGGGGTACGACCTTGTCGTTGACGCTACCGGCCAGGCGCGAGCCTACGCCCCTCCACTGGCGCAGGACCTGAAAGCTCGCGTCATTCAATGGAGAGTCAGGGTCAGCGTGCCCACGACCACGAGTTTCCTCCCGACCCGCGGTCTCCCAGGCTACATGTGGGTCATGCCTCTCAACCAGGATGGGACTGATGTGCACGTGGGCGCCGGGTGCGAGCTCGGGAATCGAACGCCTGCTCGGGAGCTGGTTCGACCTGCGTTTTCATCCTTGAATATCACAAGCGTTACCTGTGCATGCGGAGCATTTATCCGGTTGAGTGGTCCGGACTTTTCCAACATCGTCTGCGGCAAGATCTGGGCAGTCGGCGAAGCTGCCGGCTTGGTCGGACCTGCCAGCGGAGCAGGCAACGTATTCGCTTTGCAGTCGGCGCTTGAGTTGGTGGAGAACCTGTTCGACCCCGCGGGCTACGTGGCAGCTCTCAGACGCCGATTCGCTCCCTTGATTCCGGAGGCCAAGGCTGTACGCAAGGTTCTCGCTGGGGGATTACCAAACCTCAGCGAGCTCTATCACATCCACCGCGGCTGGCAGCGCGCCGGGGTTGTAGTCGCCTGGCGAGACCTGCCCAAGCTGGCGATCGCCATGCGCCGCGCGTACGCTACGGCCGCCTAGCTTTGGCCGAGTCGACAAGAGGCGTCGATGCGAACACGGCGGGGGTGCGTCAGCTCACCCGAGGCATGCGAAGGATGCTGCTGGTCGCAAGCGGTTTGGTTTTTCTCGCTGGCGTTCCACTTTTCGTGGGCACCGAGCAGACGGACCGTTACTTCGCATGGACAGTGCAGCCGCCGATCACCGCTGCATTTCTAGGCGCCTCTTACTGGGCCAGCTGCATCTTCGAGCTGGCCGCGGCTCGACAGCGAATATGGGTTCGGGCTCGAGTTGCGGTGCCTGCGGTCCTCGTCTTCACAACCCTGACCATGGTTGTGACATTGGTCTACCTCGACCGCTTCCACCTCTCGAGCACAGAGCCGTGGGCTCGTTTCGTCACCTGGAGCTGGCTGGCCATCTATTTGGGGGTGCCCGTAATGCTCGGTTTCCTGCTACTGCGGCAGCTCCGCGAACAGGGCTCGGACCCACTACGAGTCGCGCCGATTCCCACAGGGTTGCGCTGGCTTTCGGCCGGTCAGGCAGCCATCATGCTCCTCGCTGGCGCGGCGCTCCTACTCGATCCCGCGATTGCCTCGTGGCTCTGGCCCTGGAAACTGACTGCATTGACCGGCAGGGCAGTTGGCGCCTGGCTGATCGGTTTTGGGGTCGCGGCTTTACAGGCGACAGTGGAGGGCGACTTCGATCGCATTCGAATCGGACTCGTCACGTATGTCTCTCTGGGCGCTCTGCAACTGCTGGCTCTAGCTCGATATCTGTCAGCTCTCCAGTGGGCACGACCGGTGAGCTGGATCTACGTCGGTTTCCTACTCAGCATTCTGGGATTGGGATTGGTCGGACTCGTACTCTCAACTAGATCACCTTTCCGCCGAGGCTTACCTCCCCGGCAAGCCTGAGCGCCGGTTCGTCATACCACCGGCGAGACGCCGTCATAAGTAGCGGCCCTCAGCGGCACTGAGCGAACTCGAGGCGGGATTTCTAAACGGGCCGCAGCGGTCTGTTAACCGCAAGGTTCGGGGTTCGAATCCCCGCTCCGGAGCCAAATCTGCTGATGTGCTGATCCGGCTGAAGCGCGACAAGAGAGCTTCGGCTGATGCTTTATGAAGTTAGGTCGGCTTTGGCTGGCCAGCATTCCGGGGGTGTGGATCCTCGGTCCCAGCCGGATCGAGGTCAGAACCTTTGCAGCACCAGCACGGCTCGCCCCGGCGTTCTCACGGTGTCGCTGACCGCTCGCGTTTCCCGCTCCGGCTGGAGTCGCTCGCTGTCGAGCAGCAGCCTCCAGGGCCCGCCGTACTCCTTCGGCAGGATCCACCTGACTGGCCGGGAATGGGCGTTGAACAGGAGCAGAAACGAGTCATCTGAGAGGGACCGGCCGCGCTCGTCGTGGCCCGGGATCCCTTTCCCGTTCAGAAAGACCCCGAGCGAGCGTTCGTGCCCGGCCTCCCAGTCCCGGTCGGTCATCGCCTTTCCGGTGGGCTTGAACCAACCGATGTCGACGGTGCCGCGAATCGGACGGCCCTGGAACCAGCGCCGGCGGCGGAACACGGGGTGATCGCGCCGTAGCTCGATCAGCCAGCGCGTGACGTCGAGGAGCGCGTGGTCTACCTCGTCCCAGTTGACCCATGAGATCTCGTTGTCCTGACAGTAAGCGTTGTTGTTGCCCTTCTGCGTCCTGCCGAGCTCGTCACCCATCAGCAGCATCGGCACGCCCTGTGCGAGGAAAAGGGTAGTCAGCAAGTTGCGCTGCTGCTGCGGACGGCATTTGATGACGCCAGGGTCTGCGGACTCGTCTTCCGCGCCGCAGTTCCAGGAGCGGTTGAACGATTCGCCGTCGGCGTTCTGCTCACCGTTCGCATCGTTGTGCTTCTCGTTGAAGGAGACGAGGTCGCGCAGCGTGAAGCCGTCGTGCGCGGTTACGAAGTTGATGCTGGCGACCGGCCGGCGTGAGTCGTTCTGGTAGAGGTCGGAGCTTCCCGTGAGCCGCGACGCCAGCTCTGCGACGGTCGAAGGTTCACTCCGCCAGAAATCGCGCACCGCGTCTCTGAACCTGCCGTTCCATTCCGACCACAGGGCGGGGAAGTTGCCGACCTGATAGCCGCCCTCGCCGATGTCCCATGGCTCGGCGATGAGCTTGACGCGGCTTACCACGGGGTCCTGGTGGATGAGGTCGAAGAAGGTCGACAGCCTGTCGACCTCGTGAAACTCCCGGGCCAGCGTCGCCGCGAGGTCGAAGCGGAAACCGTCGACGTGCATCTCAGTGATCCAGTACCGGAGCGAATCCATGATCAATTGAAGGGTGTGCGGATGCTGCACGTTGAGGCTGTTTCCCGTTCCGGTGGTGTCGTAGTAGTGCTGCTTATGCTCGGCGTACAACCGGTAGTAGGCTGCGTTGTCTATGCCCCGGAAGCACAGAGTTGGCCCGAGGTGGTTGCCCTCCGCAGTGTGGTTGTAGACGACATCGAGGATGACTTCGATTCCGGCCTCGTGCAGCGTACGAACCATGGCTTTGAACTCGTTAACCTGCTGTCCGCGCTGGCCGCTGCTTGCGTACTCGTTATGCGGCGCAAAGAAACCGATCGTGTTGTAGCCCCAGTAGTTGTGCAGCGAGCGTTCGAGTAGCAGCTGGTCCTGCACGAACTGGTGGATTGGCATCAACTCGACTGCCGTTACGCCCAGCATCTGCAAGTGCTCGATCACGGCCGGATGCGCGAACCCTGCATAAGTGCCGCGCAACGATTCGGGCACATCAGGGTGACAGCGGGTCATTCCTTTGACATGCGCTTCGTAGATGACCGTTTCGTGCAGCGGGGTATCCGGATGACGGTCATTGCTCCAATCGAAGTACGGGTTGTGCACCACGGATCGGAAAACATACGGGGCGCTGTCGGCGTTGTTGATCGAATTCTCGTCGCCGGGGTCATACGAGTAGCAGGCGGGATTCCACTGGATCTGTCCTTCAACCGCGCGGGCATATGGATCCAGCAGGAGCTTGCTCGAGTTGCACCGCACGCCTCGTTCGGGTGCATAAGGTCCGGTGACACGGTAGCCGTAGCGCTGGCCCGGCCCGACGTTGGGTAGATAGGCATGCCACGAGAATGCATCGACCTCCTCGAGCGGCACCCTGCGTTCCTGTCCCTCATCGTCGAAGAGACACAACTCGACCGCCTCCGCGACCTCGGTGAAAAGCGCGAAGTTCGTTCCGGTGCCGTCGAAGCTGGCCCCGAGCGGATAAGCGCGGCCGGGCCAGACCTCCAGGTCAGGCACGCTCTACGATCTCGACCACCGCACAATCGGGCACACCGAGGTTCACGCGCACAAGGATGCCGTCTCGCTCGAACACGATTCGGTCGCCCTCGACCTGCGCCAGCACACGCTGCGCAACGGCGGGAAGGCGCCGCCGCAAGGCGATCAAGCCGCGGTACCACTGGAGCATGCCGCGATGGTAAGGCTCGTCAACCTCGTCCCAATCGAGCTTCGACCGCTCGAAGGTGCTGGAATCTTGCGGGTCGGGCACTTCACGGTTCCAGCCGAACGCGGCGAACTCTCGCCGACGTCCTTCCGCCACGGCCTTGCCCAGTCCTGGGTCAGCATGGTCGGTGAAGTACAGGAAGGGCGTGCTCGCCGCCCATTCCTCTCCCTGGAACAGCAGCGGTGTGAACGGCGTCGTCAGGAGCAACGCGGCCGCGGCTTTCAATCGGCCTTCGTCCACCAGCGCCGCAAGGCGCTCACCGGCGGCCCGATTCCCCACCTGGTCGTGGTTCTGCGCCGCCACCACGAACGCGTGGGGAGAAAGACCGGTCGGTTTGCGGCCACGCGTCCTATTCACGTGGCGTGACCACATTCCGTCATAGACCCACGCCTGTCGTAGCGCCTTGCCGAGCTGCTCAGGCGAGCTGAAGTCCTCGTAGTAGCCGGCGCGCTCCGCGGTCAATGCGACGTGGAGTGCGTGATGCCAGTCGTCCGCCCACGCCGCGTCGAGTCCAAATCCGCCAGCATCGGAGCTGCGGACCAGGCGAGGGTCGTTGGCGTCCGTTTCGGCAAAGAGCAGCACCGACCGATCAAGCGCCGCAGCCAACGCATTGACCTCGGTGGCGACCTGCTCCAGGATGTGCAGTGGCGATTGGTCAACGATCGCGTGCACCGCGTCCAGCCGCAGACCGTCGATGTGGTACTCGCGAATCCACATCAACGCGTTGTCGACGACGAAGCGACGGACCTCGTCGCTGCCGGCGCCGTCGAAATTGAAAGAGGTTCCCCACGTGGTGCGGTAGCGATCGGTGAAGTACGGGCCGAACTCGCCCAGGAAGTTGCCCACCGGGCCTGCATGGTTGTACACGACGTCCAGAACGACACCAAGACCCGCGGCGTGACATGCGTCGACGAGTCGATTGAGACCGGACGGACCGCCATAGGCATGATGTGGAGCGAAGAAATCCACGCCGTCATAGCCCCACCCACGATTGCCCGAGAACTCGGCGACCGGCATGAGCTCGATGGCGTCGACGCCGAGGTCGACGAGATGGGGGAGCCGCTGTATCACACTGTCGAAGGTCCCCTCCGGCGAGAAGGTCCCGACATGCAGCTCATAAATGACGAGGCCAGGGAGGGACAGGCCGCGCCAGCTCGAATCAGTCCACGAGTGCCGGCTGTGGTCAACCACCTGGGACAGGCCGAGCACGCCGTCGGGCTGAGAAGGAGAGCGCGGGTCAGGCCGCGTCTCTCCACCCTCGATCGAAAAGCCGTAGCGCGTCCCTGGACCGGCAACCACATCGGAGGCCTCCCACCAGCCACGGTCGAGTTCCGTCATGAAAGCGCGCCTTCCGTCGGAAACAAGGTCGACGTGTTGTTTGCCGGGCGCCCAGACCCTGAACCGATGCATCGCGTTCACAGTGGACGGGCTCGCCGACCGAGCACCGCCACCGGGAATTGGTGCATTAGGTCGGCGACCGGAACCCCAGGGCCGCCTTGCTCTTCCTCGCCGGTGATCATGCTTCTCCAGCTGCCGGCAGGAAGGTCGATCGTGGTGTCGGCCCAATCGCCGCCCAGGCCTGCCACGAGCCTGGGCACAACGACCAGCAGACGATCACGGACAAAGCCGACAGCGTGCTTAGCCTTCGCCCCGACTGCGGCGAGCGGTGTGTAGCTCGAGCTGCCAAAAAGGTCAGGGTCGATTCGGCGCTCATGGAGCAAGCGGGTGATTAACCAGAGCTTCGGGGCTCCCTCGTCCGACCGGGCCAGGACGTCGCTGGGTCCAGCGCTCCGAATCTCCGCCAGCAGTCCGGCGAGACGTTCATAGTCCACCGGCCTGCGATTATCCGGGTCGACCAAGCTGAGGTTCCACACTTCTGAGCCCTGGTACAGGTCGGGCACGCCCGGACAGGTAAGCAGCAGCGTGGTCTGGGCGAGCGACGCGACCCGACCAAGGGCCACCAGTTGGTGGCGGCCTATGAATGACTCGAGGTCGCTCTTGAATTCGGCGTCGGCCATCACGCTGCCCGCGAATCGAGTCAGCGCGTCGTCGAACGCCGGAACCGGGTTGATCCATGAGGTGTGGACCTTCGCTTCGCGGGCTGCTTTCTGGAGGAACGCAACCAGCCGCGCCTCGTCGACCGGCCACGCTCCGACCATCGTCTGGTACATGAGGTATTCGAGGTTTCGATCGGGATAGCCTTGCACGCGATGGCGCTCGTTGCGCTCGGCCCATCGCCGAACGGCGAACTCCCACTCGGCCGGAATCTCCGAGAGCAGATTCGTCCTCGCACGCACGTCGCCGCTGCGCTTGGTGTCGTGGGTGGACAGAGTGAGCATGGTGGCCGGCCATTTCGCCGCGATTCTGGAGCAGTACGAATGAAATTCCTCGACCGAATGCCCGAACACCCCTGGATCGCCGCCGACCTCATTCAGGGAAACGAGGCGGTTGTAACGATAGAACGCGGTGTCCTCGACGCCTTTGGCCATGACCGCGGGAGTCAGCTGCTGAAACCTCGCGGTGAATTCCGCCTCGGCCACCCCCTCGTGCCGCATCAGCAAGAGGTCAGCCACAAACGCCAGGAGGTCGGCGTCGATTTCTGGCCGGCGCCGCGCCGCTTCCTCGGCGGCGATCGAAATTTGTCGCTGGTCCTGTTCTGAGGCCGGCGAACCGGGACGTACGTACGTGCGGTACACATGCAAGCCGGCGGCAAGCTCGCGGATCGCCTCTTGCAGCTCGCGGCGGGTGCGATCGCGGTGGCGCCGGTGGCGGTCGCAGATGTCGAGCAGCAGGTTCGTCAGGCGCTCAACGTCCACCGCGAGCTCACTCGCCATCATTTCCTGCTTGCACGTGCGCACGACCTCTGAGAAAGGTTGCGACTGGCCGGTAAACGCGTGATAAAGCGCAGTCAGTGACCCTTCATTCCCCGCGTCGACGAACAGGCCGTCGACCTGCGCAATGAAGTCATAACCGGTCGTGCCGTGCACGGGGAAGCTGTCTGGCAACTCCTCGTTGGTGGCCAGGATTTTCTCGACCACCAAGTACGTGTCCGGCACTGCGGACCTTAAACGCCGGAGGTAAGACACCGGGTCCCTGAGGCCATCCACGTGGTCGATGCGCAGGCCTCCCACGCTGCCATCGGCGATCAAGCCCAGAATCACGCGATGGCTGTCGTCGAAAACCTGAGGCTCCTCGACGCGCAGGCCGATGAGGCTGTCGATGGTGAAGAAACGCCTGTAGTTGAGTTGTTCCTGCGCACTGCGCCAGTAGGAGAGTCGGTAGTGCTGGCGCTCCATGATCGCGTCGAGCGCGTCGGTGTCTCGATTTACCGCGTCGAGCTCGAGACCGTCCAGGCTTTCAGGCGATAGGGGAAACATCTGGTCGTGGTATCGGACCACCGCCTCCGAGCCCTCGCGCTGGAGGGTCAGCGCGCCGCGCTCGAGCTCCTTGCCGTAACGATCGCCCAGCACGCCAAGAAGCACTTTGCCCTTGACAGCCGATATCGGCGATTCCCAGTCGATGTCGAAATAGTTCGCGTAACGACTCGACGGGCCGTTCTGCAGCATGTCCCACCACCATGGGTTCGCCCGTCCCGCGGTGGCCATGTGGTTGGGCACGATGTCCACCAGAAGGGCAAGCTCGTGCTCGTGCTCGTGCAGAGCAGCGACCAGCCGTCGCAGTGCCACCTCGCCCCCGAGCTCCTCGGCGACCCGAGTCGGGTCGACCACGTCGTACCCGTGGGTGCTGCCGGGAGCGGCTTGCAGGACAGGCGAGCAGTAAAGGTGTGCGACACCAAACGAGGCGAAGTACCCGGCGCACGCGACGGCATCGTCGAACCTGAACTGTTTCGAGAGTTGAAGACGGTAGGTGGAGCTGATCTGCAACAGAAAGCTTCCCACAAGCGCGCTCGCCAGCCACGCCCAGTATCGAATCGAAGGTTTAGCGGAACGTGTTATCGATGACGGTATTGCTATCGCCAGGGCCTGGTGCGCAGCGATCTGCTAACCGCAGGGGTGCAGGTTCGAATCCCTGCCCGGAGCCAATTTGTCATCGATCGTCGGCCTAGATATTGGGTTCTTGACAACAAGGGACCCCACCTAACCCATTTCATTCTTGCGTCCGATGAAGCTGAAAGCCGCATGGGAGAGGGGCGGAAGCGCTCATGGCGCCAATTCTGGTCTGGAGGTCAGGTTCCGGCGCGCACGGATCGTGATCAGGACAAGATCGACTTCCTCCCGGACAACCAGCCTGATTTCGAATTCGGGACGAGGCAGGCAGCGACCATTTCGTTAACGCTTGGCAGAGGCCCGGCCACATCTATACAGTTGCTCCTGCGACCAGGGATCGCCGTGGCGATTCAGGTCGATGGCGAGGGGTAGGAGGGCCATCAAGCTTGATTCCCAGAAGTCGCGTTTTCTTCAACCATCTCGGTACGCGTCCACGCGTTATCGCGCCGGTCCTGATGGGCCAGATGGCACGACCGACTATCAGTATTGGCGACGCACTCGCGGCCGCCCCTGGCGGATCAGGCAACCTGCTTGCGCTCATTGAAATCCGTTCCGGACGGGACAACGGAGTGTTCGCCCAGGAACAGCGCCGCCGAGACATGCTCCGCTGGGTGGCGGGCCTTGAGTATGGGAGTGACATGCGGCGGCGACTGAGCGTGACTCTGCGCATGACCGCTAACCTTGCGAGCAGCATTCGCGATGCTGTTGTCGAAACCCAAGCCACGAGTTTGGTGCTCGAATGGCCCACGACCACAAGCCCGCGACGCCACGGATTGAGCGACCTGACCCGTCAACTGTTGCCTGACCGGGTGACCGACATCGTGTTCGTCCGCTCGAATAACCCGAATCAGGCGATCACACCTCGGTCGATACTGGCGTCGATCCGCGGAGGTGCGAGCTCTCGGGTCGTCGCGTCCACCGCTGCAATGCTTGCGGATGCATACGGCAGCGAACTGACCCTGGTGCACATACAAACAGATTCGCAGCATCCTGATCGTTCACGAAGGGAGTGGCAGTTTTTCGAGCAAATCGTCGAGGAGTTGCACCGGCCGTCGACGAAGGTCCGCCTGCATCGTCACGACAACCCAGCGGGCGGGATTCTCTTGGAAGCTGTGGGTCATGACCTGGTCATCATCGGATCGCGCCTCAGCCCATCGAACCCTAATATCTTGGTGGGGCGCAGCCTTCTGCGCATGGTGCGGCAGCTGGACTGTCCCGTGGTGATGGTCAGACCGAAGCACGTCTCCCCATCAGAGCCTGCATATCCGATTGCGCGGAATGGTCACAGGGCATGAGCGCTGCGGAGCAGACCCCTGCGCTGCAAGCGATCGGCCGCGACGCGGCCAGGCTCTTAGGTCAGTTTTCGCCGATCATTCTCAGCAATCGGGCCCCTGTGGAGCCCACGTCCGACGGCCGGTTGGTGCCGGGCGCCGGAGGCCTGGTCAAGGCGCTCACATCACTCGCCAACGCTATGAAGGCCTCATGGGTGTCCGCTGCGCGAACAGATATTGAGCGCGAGCTCGCGGTTTCAGGCAGACCCCTCAATTCGGACAACGATCGTGACCAGGTCTTCCCGATCTTCTTCGCTCCCACCGACGCGGATGCGTATCACCTTCATTACGCGGTTATCAGCAATCCAATGCTCTGGTTCGCTCACCACTACCTGTGGAACATCGCCATCGAGCCAGTCGTCGACCAGAGCATTTACAGGGCCTGGTTCGACGGCTATCGGGTGGTCAATGCCGCGATTGCAGAGCGTGCTCTGTCGGTAGCTCGCAGGCTCCCTCATCGACCGCTGTTCCTCACCCAGGACTATCAGCTGTACCTCGCTCCCGAGCTCATTCGATCAGCCCTTCCCGATGCAGCTATGCAGCATTTCATCCATGTTCCGTGGCCAGAGCCGCGGTACATCAAAGTGCTCCCCGCAGCCATGCGTGAGGCGATATTCAAGGGCCTCCTTGCCAACGACATCATCGGACTGCAGACAAGCCTGGACGTGCACAACTTCCTGCGCTGCTGCGTTGAGTTGATGGGTCTGCGTGTCGCCGAAGCTGAGGGTGTAGTCCTCTACGGGGGTCGTTTGGTGTGGGTTCGAGCGTACCCGGTTTCGATCGATGTTGACGCCATGAGGCAGCTCAGCGAATCGCCGAGAGTTCGCGAACTCGAAGCCGAGGTGGCGAGTTGGCGACCGGAGAAGCTCATCGTCCGGGTGGACCGAACCGACCCGTCCAAGAACCTGATCCGTGGTTTTCTGGCCTGCGAGCGGCTGCTGGAAGACCACCCCGAATATCACGGTCGTTTCACCCTCTGGGCCTTTCTTCAGCCTTCGCGACAGGATGTCGTCGCCTACCGGCAGTACCTGGATCTTGTCCGCTCTACGGTTGACCGCATCAATTCGCGATTCCGAACAGGAGCTTGGGAACCCACCCGGCTCGAACTTGGCGAGGATATTCATCGCGCGCTGGCCGCCTACAGGTCCTACGACGTATTGCTGGTGAATCCGATTCTCGATGGCATGAACCTGGTCGCGAAGGAGGGCCCCATCGTCAATCAGCGCTCTGGAGTGCTGGTCCTGTCGGAGTCAGCCGGCGCCCATGAGGAGCTGGGCATACACGGGCTCAGCGTCAATCCTTTTGATGTCGAGATAACCGCGCAAGCAATACATCGGGCGCTGGAGATGAGCCCTGCCGAGCGCGCTGAGCGATCGCAGGCGATCAACCAGATCGTCTCCACGAACGATGTCGCTCGCTGGATCCGGCACCAGCTCGAAGATATTCGTTCTCTCACGCCACCACTCCGCAGGCAGTCGGACGCGCAGGATGCGCAACCGAACGGGAGTTCCTCGAACCAGCTTGCCATCTCGGGTGGGGACATTACAGTCCACCTCTAGTTCATTGCAGCTGCCCACTGCAAATCGGGCCACCTAGACCCTCAGGCGGTGTTCATGGGCAACTAAAGACCGAAGAGTGTCGAGCGACTCCTCCAATCGGCCGCACTGTGCATTCAGATCGTGAGGTCTCGCACCGTAGTCCAATCGCCCAGCGAGCATTCGTACAGCAACGCAGCTGATGAACGGCGGCACATGGCGATACTCAGCGGCACTCAGCGAATTCGAGCCCAGGATTCTGAACGAGGTGCACCGAGCTGTTAACCGCAAGGTTCGGGGTTCGAATCCCCGCTCCGGAGCCAAATCGCGATTGCTCCACGGCGCTAGATGTTGTTGCGCGGCATCGTTTCGCGCATCCGCACTGCGACCAAGAGTCCCGATAACCCTGTGAGGCAGGCGACCGTGATGATCGCGGCGGGAAAGCCTGCAACGTCCGCGATAACGCCGGCGATGATCGCCCCCGCCGCGTATCCGCCATCGCGCCAGAATCGGTAGATGCCGACTGCCGTTGCTCGATCAGGAACCTGAGCAGCGTCGCTTACGACCGCGAGTAACGTTGGATAGACCAAGGCCGTGCCAGCGCCCAGTAAAACGCCCTCCGCAACCCACCAGCTGAAACCGGGCAAGATCGCGAATCCGGCGATTGCGAGCGACTGGAGCAGCATCCCCGCGACGATCAAGGACTTGCGACCAACATAGTCGCTGATCCAACCGGTGCCCAGCTGGCCAGCTCCCCAGATCGCAGGGTAGGTTGATGCAAGCAGTCCGATCTCGCGGAGCCCAAGTCCATGGGCCGCGAAGAAAAGCGGCAACAGTGCCCAGGCCATGCCGTCGTTGAGGTTGTTGACCAGACCGGCCTGGCAGGCGCTTGACATCGTGCGGTCATAAAGGCTGACCTCAACTGCGAGTTCGCGCAGCGATTCCGTCCGAACCGCACCGGCGGATTCGACCTCAACGTGCTGTGTGGTGTCGCGCGCAAACAGGGAAAGCAGGAGACCGCAAGCGGCTAGACCCTCCGCCAACAAATAAGGACCGGGCCGGATGCCGTAATTCGCGGCGAGGAATCCAGCCACCGCGGCCGCCGCCGACACGGCCAGATAACCGGAAGCCTCATTGAGGCCGAGCGCGAAGCCCCTCCGCTGAGGTCCGACGAGGTCGATCTTCATGTTGACTGTGGTCGACCAGGCGAGGCCCTGATTCAAGCCAAGGAGCACGTTCGCAAACACGACCCAGCCCCAGGACGGCGCCAGGATGATCAATAGAGGAACGGGCAAGGCCGCCATCCAACCGACGAGCAGAACGGCCCGCCGGCCAATGCGGTCGGCAAGTCCGCCGGCTAGGAAGTTGCTGGCGGCTTTGACCAAGCCAAAGCTGATCAGGAAGGAGAGGATGGCTGCCTGGCTGGCGAGGTGAAAGTCGTGTTCGGCCAGGGGCGCCAAGGTTGAGCGTTCGACTCCAACCACGCCGCCGACGAACGCATTGATGGCCACCAGGAGCGCGAACTGCCGCCAGTTCGCGCGCAGGCCGAGCCTGACGGCTCCCGGTGCCATCATGCGTCGGCGCTCGTTAGGCGATTGCGCAGCGGTTGGCTCCTGCCTCCAGCCGCGCGAGAGGAAGTGTGTTTCGGATTGTCCCGACCGTTGACGTCAAGAGCCGGCTATCGAAAGGGATGGGCTCCGAGACGTGGCCGGGCAGAACCAAAGCCACCTTGGGCAACCGGAGCAGGCGGCTGATCGACGCGTAGAGTAGGCGCGCGCGGGCGGCAGACTCCTCACGAGTGCCGCCCTGGAGGTCAGGCCGTCCAACCCCGGCAAGGAACAGGGTATCGCCGGTAAACGCGGCGGCATTGTCGAGCAAGTAAGTGGTCCTCTCGGCGGTATGACCGGGCGTAGGCAACGCAACGAGCCCAGCCGAACCGAAAGTGATTTGGTCGCCGTCAACGACGGGCCGGAATGGGAAACGACTGCGGTCCTGGGCGGGCAGCCACAACTCAACACCTTCGTGCTGGGCCAGCATTCTCGACCGTGAGAGATGGTCGGCATGGATGTGTGTGTCAACCGCCGCCACCAGCCGCAATCCCCTCTCGCGAATCAACGAGAGGTACACCTCGGGATCAAGGGCGGCGTCGATGACAACGACTTCGGACTGAGATTCGACGATATAGGAAAGGCAGCCCTTGCCAGTGCGGCGGACCTGGACGATCGTGATGCCTGAGATAATCCTTTCGGCGACGTTTCATGCGAGTGACCAGGCGCGCATGCCGCCGTCGAGCGTCAGCGCTTCGACGCCGTTGGCTCTGAGCAAGTCGGTGGCGATTGCTGCTCGCTAAGGTGCGTTCGCTTCAGGCGAAGGCGACCGACTTGGCACCGGCGACGATCTCTTCCACTATCTTGGCGGCCCCCACGATGCTCACGCCGTCGACCAGCTGCTCTGGGGTGATGCCCCGCGGTTTGGCACAGGCCCCGCAAAGCCACACCTTGCCCTGATTGGCGATGAACTCAGTCATGAGATCGTGGAGCTTCGGCAGCCCGGTCGCCTCGACACCCTCGCTGCCGCCCTTGCACCCCAGGCGAACCGCTTCGATCGTGCATAGGACGACCGCCTCCTGTCCCGCCGTAGCCGCGATGTTGGCGGCAAGGAAGGGAAGCGTTGCCCGCTCCGGCTCTTCACGGCCCCAGGTGCAGTTGAAGATCAGCTTCTCGTTCATTTCTGTCTCTCCACAGTGATGGTGAGGCGCCCGTCGTCGTGCGCCTCGGTGGATGTGATTCGCTGCCCGAGCAGCCTTGCCAAAGAAGGCAAATCCTCCTTAGCGGCGGGATCGCTGACGACGACCTCCAGCGATTCGCCTATCGAGACCGTGGCGATCTGGCGCCGGAACTCCTGAGCCAGGCCGTCGGCGCAGCCCATGTCGCCGGCGTCGAAGACCTGCGTTGGGCCGGCTGCGACACCGGGCTCCGCAAGGAAACCGGAACAAAGGAGATCGATCCTTTCGATGCCGTGAGGCCCGAGGTCCAGGTAAACAAGCTGCTCGATTACCTGGCGCGAGCCGTCGCGCACCACGTTGAACCGCCAGCTGATGCGGTGGCGCATTCCGACCTCGTCCTCGGTTGAGGCCGCGAGGTCGAAGACCGAAGCAGACCCGAACCAGCTCCTGATCCGGGCAACGATCGCGTCTCGGCCGTCGTACTCCTCAAGACCGTGTGGAAGCAGGAACCGAGCGTGGGCGTCGCTCGCCAGGGAGGCAACCAGCCTTTCGAAGTCGCGCGCGGCCAGCAGCTCCAGGAACTTGTGCGACGTGGCTCCCGCAGCCACCAGCACCAGGTCTGCCTCGGCCATCGGAACGCGCCTCTGCTCGATCATCTCAATCACCTCCAGAACTCCGCTGGGCCGCATTGTCACGGCTACTTCTCAAATTGTCAAGAGATCAATTGAATTCTTGACAGTGAGCACCCAAACGGCGATACTGGACAGCCGATGACAGAACGAGCGTTGAAGATCGAGCTCTTTGATCAATTCGCCCGGGTGGCGCAGGCGGCGGCAAGTGGGCGAAGAGTTGAGATCGTCGACGTGCTGGCCAACGGCGAGCGAAGCGTCGAGGAGCTATCGCGGCAGGTCGCCATGTCAGTCGCCAACACCAGCCGGCACCTCCAGGTCTTGAAGGAGGCCGGACTCGTAGCCGCGACTCGGGACGGCACACGCGTGCATTACCGGCTCGCTTCGCCGGCCGTCTATCGGTTCTGGGTGGCCTTGCGCTCGTTGGCGGCTGAAAGGTTGCCGGGCGTACAGGGCCTCGTCGAGGCGTACCTAGGTTCACGGGAAGGGCTGGAAGCTATCAGCGGCGATGAGCTTCTGGCCCGACTCAGGTCGGGCGAACCGTTGGTCGTGGTCGATGTCCGGCCCGCCGAGGAGTATCAAGCTGCGCATGTTGCCGGCGCGGTTTCGATTCCGCTTGCGGAGCTGGAGCAGAGGCTGCGGGAGTTACCACGCGAGCGTGAGGTCGTGGCTTATTGCCGCGGTCCGTACTGCGCTTTTGCGCCGGAAGCGGTCCGTACCCTCCGTGGGCACGGTTACTCCGCCCGATACCTCAGCGACGGGCTGCCGGAATGGGCCGACGCCGGGAATGGTGTCGAGTCGGACGGAGCCAGTAGTTCCACTGCGGACCGATGAAAGAGGCTGACCTGACGGCGAATCAGCAGACGGCGATGCTGGCCGACCGATACACACAGCGCGCCGGAGCCTACGAAGCGTTGTGGAGTCCGATCATCCGGCCGGTTGGTGAGCGTCTCATTGCACGCCTTCCTCTATCCAGCACGACCAGGAGGATCGTCGACATTGGCACCGGCGCGGGTGCATTGCTGCCGGCGATAAAGCGTGCTGCTCCAAGCGCGGTGATCGTCGGCGTCGATCGTTCACAGGGCATGCTTCGGCTGGCCAAAGACAAGCACTCCGGTCCACTTGCACTAATGGATGTGCAGAAGCTGGCGCTACCCGCCAACGGGTTCCAGGTAGCGGTCGTCGCTTTCGTCCTCTTTCACCTGCCACACCCCGAGCAGTGCCTTGCGGAGGTGAATCGTGTGTTGCAGCCGAGAGGCGCAGTAGGCACGGTTACATGGGGGCCGGAAAACATGGCGCCGGCCAACGCCATTTGGGATGACGAGCTGCAAGCAGCCGGTGCTCAGATGGTCGAGCTGCCTGCGGTGGACAATCGGGCTTGCTGCGACAGCGCTCAGAAGATGACGGCTTTGCTCGGGCAGGCAGGCTTTGTCTCGATCAAAGTTTGGAGTGAGTCGATTGAGCACCGATGGCGACCGGAGGATCACTTCGATTATCAGGTACGCAGCACCTCGCGCCTAAGACTTCTGTCTTTGACCGAGACCGACCGTGGGGCTTGCTT